>Ga0210245_100168_pt1 | contig 55910 bp, 30 predicted proteins | sample ChrtobMetaP3_4mM_FD_155450 | JGI IMG/M metagenome (GOLD analysis project Ga0210245, IMG submission 155450) | Chrysochromulina tobin associated microbial communities from unialgal haptophyte culture, Seattle, Washington, United States - P3_4mM | ecosystem: Host-associated > Algae > Haptophytes >...
CGCTGCAAGAGACGAGAGCGCGTCAAGGCGAGGCCACCTCAGCCATGCAGATAGGGGGCAAGGACGCGTTCGAGCGCTTGAAAACGCGGCGCACCGTTGTTCACCTCGTGTGCCCTCGACAGATGGCACTCGGCGCACCGCGTGAAATGAGATCTGCGCCTTAAGATCCACGGCGGCGGCACACGATGATGGTCGGGACCTGCGCTCCACGCGGTATGAGAGACACACGCGGGGTCACACGGGGCGCGAAAAGGAAGCCAGTGCTCTTCGACGTCGAGACGCGGCGGATGGCGCAAAAGCGGCGGGCAGCGGAGTCGGCAGGGGCGCGTCGCGAGCAGCGGCGACGTCAGAAGGGCAGGGAGGGGTGCCGACATGCCCAAAAGGGTTAACGGTGTTTTCCAACTGTTGAGGAGCTGTGAAATGTTTTCTCACAGCTCCTCAAGTTCGAGCAGCTGTGAGTTTTATTCTCACAGCTCCTCGCAACTTGTAGCACCTGTGACTGTAAAAACTCGCAGCTCGACAACTTGAGGAGCTGCGAGTTTTAATCTCACAGCTGCTACAACTGTTGCGACGAGCTGTGAGAAACCCTCTAAAAAGGTTCACAGCTCCCTCTAACATTGAGAAGCAGTGAGAATAAAACTCACAGCTGCTCGAAGTTTACGAGCTGTGAAAATTAAAACTCACAGCTGCTTCAATGTTCCGACGAGCTGCGAGAAAAGCCTCAAAATACTCACAGCTCCTCGACTTTGAGCAGCTGTGAATTCTGCTTTTGGAGCTCGTCAAGTCGCAAGATGCCGCGCGAAGCTCACGCGCGCGAGCACGTCGTTCGCAAACATGCGACTCTCCTACTGCCATGCCGCCCTCAGACGATGACAATGCACTCTCCGGAGACGAAGACGAGGAAGAGTCCCCGGCTGAGGAGCATGTTGCGCGCGTGCGTCCGGGCGCTGCTAAGAAGGCCTTGGGCCGGGCTGCTGGCTCCAAGCGTGTCAAGCAACACGACTTGCCAATCCCAATCAACTACCAAGAGATGGCCGGTGACAACATCGGCTGGCAGGAGTACTCCTTGCCGGAAGGCACTCGACTTTACAATCGGCTCGCCTTCCGATATGAAGAAGACTTCAAGACCACTGGCAATGTCATTGCTATACGGCCGCCTCCACCAAAGGCATTCTCGTGGACGCACCTCAACTACATGGCCACCGCGCTCACGACGGATTCGGTGGACAAGTCCGTCACGACGTCGGAGAAGCTCGTGCGCGGCCTCTCAGCCGTCATCGTGCGCGTGGCCTTCGGCTATTTCACGGGCGATGACCTCAAGGTTGCACCGACATCCGAGGCCTTGTTGATGATCAACCAGGAACTGGTCAAGGTCTTCGGAGTGCATCCCTACTATAGGGAGTGGACTCGCAAGCAGGTCATGGGGTGGGCATGGCCGGAGATTCCACTAGTCGGTTCAGCCCTGATGTACTATCAGGGCGCTGCGCTTTCGGCCATCCACCGCGACGCGACATCGCTCCTCGAGCTTGTGCTCTTATCCGCGCCGAGCGGCAACGATACCTTCGTGCAGCTCTTCAAGCAATCTTCTCGACTCCAAGAGATAGCGCCGGGTCCCCTGCGCACTGCGCTCAAGCTGCTCTCCACTATTGTGCGCGAGGGCGTCGTCATCTTCGGGGAGGTGCAGGTGGTCAACCAAAAGGAGACGCGCAAAGTGCAGCACCACGCCGATGACGCCATCGATGACATCTTCGAAACATTCAATGTGACGCACGGGAAGGCCTCCCCGAATTTGAGCTCCGAGAACTACCAGGTGGGCGACCTCTTTGAGCTTAAGCTGTTCGATAAGGAAGTTGATAATGAGGACACGTCCATAGAGGTCTTCCATGTTGTCTGCACCTCCAAGGATCTGGTGAAGCACGACGTGAAGCTCAGCGGCCAGGAGGCCTTCCTGTACAACCTCACGGTCCCTATGCTCGTTAAAATGATGTTAGGTGTGCAGAAGACCCTCTTGAACAAGCGCAAGAGCTTCTCGGCCAGTCTCGGCAAGAGACCAGCCTCAGGGTCGGCCTCGGGGATGGCCAAGAAGCATCTTTCTCAGGACGGCCGCATCGAGATAGAAATTCAAACTCACCTCGCTGTGGGGGGGTCCGCGTTCCGAGTGTTCCTGAGTTCCTGTTCCAAGAGGCGAGAGAGGCGATCGAGTGTGTGTGGCTGTGAGGTGTGATGTGAGGTGAGATTTATCGAAACAAAAGCGCCTTTTCAACTAACTCTGACTTCGTTACCGTTCCGAGACGGTATGTATGTGAATAGGCCTCACCAGTTGTAACGAGTACAATGGGTAATGTTAAGATTGGCCCGGCGGAAACCCGCCCTTTGGAGAAGAGAAAGGGTGGTGGCGAAGAACCTATGCGATGCCGAGACGTCGGGTAATCCCAGACACGTCCTTGCCCCGCAAGTTTACGAATTCGTAGAAATCGTCGGAACTCCCCCGAGTACCTTTTCCCCTTACACGTGTTGGTACGTGTGAATGACGCGTCTGGCCGGAGTATCCGACAACTCAACGCAAGCGCCGCTTCTTCGCGGGCGGGCCATGATGCAGGGCGCTCGTCGCGGGCATGCCTGCCCATTCGAGCGCTAAACTCTACACTGCCCCATTCCCCGAGTTTTGGGAATTTGAGGCGTTCCCCCTCGATGCGTGTTGCGTTCACCTCGTGGGCGAACTCAACTTGACCGCGGGAGGGCCAATCGGCGATGTTCGCCGCTGACTTGACGTAGTCGAACCACACGTCCACCTCAAGCGCACTCGTGAGCGCGTAGAACGTGTTGACTAGTTGGGCCGAGTCGATATCCGACGAGTAATCCTTAACTAGGATCGCCATCGCGCCGGAGTTGTCAATGTAGTGCACGACCTGGCGGCCGCGCAGGACAACCGCCAGCGAGTAGTATACCGCTATCGCGGCAAGTAGCTCGAGCTGGCCCACGTATTGCTGCCGCCTGCGCCACGCGGCAAGCATTTCTCGCGGTGGTTGGTATGAGGCCACGTACCACTCGCCTTTTGGAGTCGCGATGCTGCCGGTCCAGGCGGGGGTATGCGAGGTGGCAGCACTCCTGGCATCACTCGGGGAGAGCGATGCAGCGGCAGCTTCATCGGTCGGGCTCGCCGGGATGAAGACGACGAAGCCGATTCCGGCCGGCTTGTCGTTCTTGTCTTCCCAGCACGCGTCAGACCACACTATGGCGTGCGGCTTTTTCTCGCGCCGTACTCGAAAGTGCGCGGCCGCAGACGCGGCCTCTTTGACACTGGGTCGACCAGCAGATCTCGTAGGAACCTGAGGGCTTCGACCGTGACTTTGTCGAGAGTCTCGTGGCGACCCATCGCGCGCCCGGCGCGGTGGATCGGCTGCGTCGCAGCCCTTCGAAACCGTCTGGCGCACCAGGACAGGCTGAATTGGAGTTGGCCGGCGAGTTTGAGAGGGCCGGCTGACCCTGCGAAAGATCTCTTCTCGATGATGGAACCCAGCGAGAGGCCGAGCTTCTCGACGAGGGATTCGCTGACACCCGCGTATGGAAGCCTTAGTCGTTCAAACGGGGTGAAGTCATGTTGGACCCGGAGGAAAGGGTTCGCGAACGCCGGGACAACGCTCTTGCGATGTTCTCCGAGGCGTGTGCCCGCGAACGGTACTCCGACCAGTGAGGCGAGGTCGCGCAGCAGCTGCTGACCTCCCGCTGCGAACGTCGGCTCCGGGACACAAAAATCGTCGACATACGACGTGCAGCAGACGGCGAGGAGGCGGTTAGCCAGCTCGCGGATGCATACTGATAGGCGATTGAACGCGTTTGGCGCGGACTTCAACCCGAAGTTGAAGCCTTGTAGCCGAAAGTATTCCACCGACCCGGTGTGTGGGTTCCACTGTGCGAACACGGTGTACCACGGCTCGCAACACGGCATGCGACGGTAGGCGCTGGCTATGTCCTCGGTGCCGAGCTTGAATGCAAACTCTCGGTCTTTACCGAGGAGTTCGACGTATAAAGCAGCCGCACGCGCGGGAAAGTCCGCAGAATCGACCACCAGACGCTCTTGGAGCGTAGTGGCCAGGTTGTGGAGGGAAGAGCGACCGTTGTCGCACGGCCTAATCTCGCCTTTCTGCTCGACGGCAAAGCGGATCATCTCGCGAAATGGTTGGTCTCCAAAGAAGGCCTTAGCATCTTGGAGCGACCCTAGGGACTTGGCCCATCCATCTTTGACCTCCTTCATGGTGCGTTCGTAAAGAGTCACCAGGTCCGCATGACGCGATGCGTCGCGTGCTCCGGAGCGGAGCTGTGAGTCGACGTCGCGGTGCCACGTCTCGTGGTCCAGCGCGTCAATGTCGAGGGCTGCGGGCTGCCAGTCAGCGCGGAACATGCCAGAGTCTGGGCATAGTCCAACGCTTGGCGTGCCCACAATCAGGTCTTCAACCAATCTTGCATCGGGCAATCCACATGCCTCGATGCAACAGTCGATGAGCGCGTAGTGCGGACGCGAGGCACGCAGTCTCGGATCCACGGCGGGGAGTGCTCGCCAAGAGTCTCCTTCCACCCGTCCAACGCACATTGCGCCATAACGGAGAACCGGGCTTCCCGGAGTCGGTTGATCTCTCCGGGCTGATCCGGTTGGTCGCATTGCCACTGGATAGCGGCCCGCTGCGCCGGAGTCATCCTTGAAGGCATGTGTTCCATCGGATGGACGAAGGCGAACGCTTCGCGCAGTTGTTGCGCGACTTCGTCGGCTAGTGCTGCCGGGGATGATGTGGCGGCTCCCGGCATGGTCGCCGAGTGCTGAAAGCCCCATCCTTTTTCGGACGCCTTCGGGCGGTCGTGACCGTGGCACAGCGACAGCTTGCGGAGCTTGCCGAGGCTGGTCTGCCATGCCGCTGATTTGCGCATCTCCGCCCGTGTCGTGGCCACATCGGCGCGGAGCTGGTGCTCTGATCGACGCAGCGGCTTGCCATCGAAGACTCGAGGGCGTTCGGGCTCGCCCGGGTACGCATGCTTCGAGTGCGACGGCATGGTTGGTCGGAAAATTGGGCCGAATCGCACAGTTTCACCGATTCGTGCCCCTATTTTGGAAGGGGGCGCGAGCAGTATGCTCGCGATGCACAACGAGATAGCATTTGCTAATTTGGTGATGACTCGAATAGTTTCGTCACTGGGAGAATCCCGATCTCGTGCGGGAATGATGGCGACTCCGGCGAACCGCCGCGCCGATCGCACCGACGCCGCCACGGTGCAGTGCGCTGACGATACCGAGGCAACGTGCACTTCTGCACTAGCACGGCGTTGATCGACGTGCGCGCTTTGTGGCTCAGGCCGACGCAGCCGCGAGGCCCACCGCCACCAAGCTGTTGTACCACCTCGATCTAGAGGCGAGTGGGAGGCCGACGAAGGCCGAGGCCACCACTATCTTGACCGCGTTGCAGGCCGCTGTCGCAAATCCTGCGACACCATTCGTGCACACGCTGCCTGGTGTCAACACCGCTGCAGCTCGCAATTGGCTCGGCACCTTTGTGGGCCGCCCACGAGGCTGAGGTGTGAGCCGAGGCGGGCGCATCGTCGCCGGTCGCTACACCCGCAGGTGGCTCCGGTGGTGGAGGAGGCGGCGCTGCGCCGCCTTCGCAACGATCTATGCGACTGCGGAGCCGCTGACGATCGACCAGAAGAACGAGTACGCTCAGGCGTTCTGGACATGCCTGTCGACGCGAATGACCGAGCAGACTAAGAAGTCGGTGACTCGCGCGCTCTTGGCGGCGATCGAGCACCGCGACCTGATGCCTTGGCTGTGTAAGCCGCGTACGGCTGAGGAGGAGGCGCCCGCTCCCGCAGCCAAGCAGGGTGGTCGAAACCGAGGCGAGCGTAGTGAACGCGAAGGTGATCGCGATGGCGGTCGCGACCGGCAATCGCGGTCAGGCGAGCGGGAGCCTCGCTCAGGCGACCGGAAGTTCCGGAAGGATGAGGAGGAGCGGCGTTCTCGGCCGATCTGCGAGAACTATCGCCGTGACGGCAAGTGCGATGCGCACGCCAAGCGGAAGTGCAAGGACAAACGGCACCCCGATCAGTGGAGAAATATCGGGGAGGATGCCTACAAGGCGGGCGAGTAGGTGACCTTCGCCCGGGCCTTTTGCATGCGCAACCAAATCTGATCTGGTATCGCCCCTTGTGCCGCTCCGCAGGGCCCGCGACAGGACCGGTGTGGCGGAGGAAGCGCCCTCGACCGTCTCGCCTCAGTGGGCGGCGGTAAAGGTTTCGCGCGAGACGCTGATCCAACGCTGGGATCGGCGACACAGTACGGAGCCCCCGCCCGAGAGTGCGGAGGCTGGGGAGATACGAATGTATCGTCCGCTGGAGCCGGGGCCGGCCGCGAGCGAGACCGTATTGATCGGTGGGTCGGGCGTGTACTCGAGCCCGTTCCACGATGACGAGAGGGGGGGGGAACGCGGCGGAAGCATATCGCCAGTGGTTAACTGGGTCACATGCCGCGGGAGTGCTGGGCAGGGCCCATGCTGTGGGTGTGCGTAAGGCGTGGAAGGTGGGCCTCCGCGTGCTGGACGGCCGGCTCACGGCCTTGCAACGTCTCGCTGCGAGGGTGCGCCGCGGGGAGCGGCTGCAGCTGATCTGTGCATGCAAGGTGCATACGCTGAACTCCTGTCATGGAGATGTGATAATTGAATGGGTGCGGGGTCGCTTGCGACCTGAATGAGCACCGGGATGGTGGGTGGGTAGAAAGAAGCGGGCGTAGTCGTCGGCGCTTGAAATGAATCAAGCGCCTTGGAGACGACCGCGTACCGTACCGGTACAAGTTCTGTTACCGTATTCGGTCTAACCCAAGTCCGTGCTGGGAGCACGGCGCCTTCACTTAACTTGACAGAGTTAGTGAGCCACCACGAGCGTGATCGTTACGGCAATAGAACAGGAAAGAAGGAAAGAAGTAGAATTTCCAGTCGTGAAGGCGCCGCCTTTAAGGGCAAAAGGTCACAAAGTAAGGTCTGTCGCGGTCCCCTGCGCCCACGGCACCGTCCCAAAGGACGCTCCGGCAAAATCTAAATCAGTCACCAGACCGGAAACCCCATCAGTGAAGTGCCCATTGGAAGTGCCCCGTCGGGCGCGCCCACCAGATGTCCGGCGACCAGTCTACACTACCTGCGTATGTACTGTACTTCAATGCGGATCCGTCATCCGATGAAGCTCTGCGGTTGCACTCTGCGGGTGTCCTATCCGCCGCGTGTGTACCCGGCAATGAAAACGAGCAACCATGCCACGATGCATTCCTGTCGCTCAGGCCTACATAGTATCCTCGGTGGCGGGCGCGGCGGCCACGTCAGAGCGTGAATTTGGTGCTCTCCCCCGCGTCGGGGACGAGCTTATTGTACTCGGAGTCGCCCACGCCCTTGGTCTTACGCAGCTCGTACCAAGGCTGCTCAGGGTCCTTTTTATGCAGTACGACGATGAGCTTGCCCGTCTTCTTCTTGACGACGCATTTCTCCTGGTCGATCTCCTGGCAGAGCAGCGGGACGTGCAGCCGCAGCTCCTTGTTCTCATGCACGACGCGCAGATCGAAGCTGCGGATGCGGAAGTCGACCGAGATCGCGCCCTCCGCGAGCGTGCCCGCGCCTGCGAGCGGCACCTGCACCTTGATCTCCTTCTCGTCATCGATCATCGCATAGTTGGTGATCGTCGCCTCCGGCAGCTTGGCGGGCTTGACGAACACCGCCTTCGGCGCGGGAGTCGCGATGGGCACCGGCGCCGTCACTACGCCCGTCGGGTCCCTCGCCTTGTGTTTCCCCACCGAGTAATAGTACGAGTTCTCGCCCATCTTGGCCTGCGACGCGGCCACGGCCGAGCCGGGCGCGGCGTACACGCCCTTTTGCCGCATCTCCTCGGCCGACAGCGCAGCTGACGGCGCAGTGGAAGCGGCGACTGCGGCAAGGGGGCGTGCCAGTGCCGCACTTGCCGCCTTAGCAGCGGCGGCGGCGGTCGCGACGGCAGCCTCAGCGAGAGGCGCGGGCGCAATGCTGGAGCGCACGAAGGCATCGGCGTCGGGTGGCAGCCCACAGGGCAGCACCGCGTCCAAAGCGAGCGCGAGGCCACTCTCGTCAACCAGCTCGAGGGACGAGACGCTGAGCTCGTACCCGGTGCTGCCGTATGCGAGTGCGAACTGGCCGAGCGCCTCGTGAACCGTCATGGGCCTGCCGGAGATTCCAACCTTTGTCGTGAACTCGGGCGTCGCGTCCTCAAAGTGAAAGTACATTGTCGAGAGTTGGCGCTTTCGAGGCTGTTGACGATCGCGTGAAGCGACGATGAGGTGTGAAGGTGTCGATCAGTCGATTTGTCTGAGTTCTCACACGTGTGTGTCCCGTCCGGCTCCCCCGGTCTTTTTTTCACAGTGAAGGGCGTTTTCGGAAACTTGTCTGCTTCCAGCCTGTTCCAGCGTCCCTGTCCAGGGCAGGCCAGGGAGTTGGCCCCAGGGATTGCCCCAGGGGAGCCAAGAGAGATGGCGACTCCATACCCCTCGTTACGCGTTACAGACCGCATCCTCTATTTCCTCTTGGCGATCGGCTTTTTTGGCATCACGAACGCGCAGCTCTGCGCGGAGACGTGCTACGAGTACGCCTCAGACGGTGTATGCGACGATGGCGGACCCGGAGCTGAGGACGCAAGCTGTGCGCATGGCACTGACTGCACCGATTGCGGCCCCCGAGAGCATCTTCCGCCACCGTTCTCGCCGCCCTTGCCGCCAGTACAGCCTCCAAAACCAGCGCAGCCTGGGTGGCACATCGAGCGCCACGGCCGCAGGCGTTACCCTCCCCCACGGGACTATGCGCAGGAGCTCCAGCCGGGCGGCCACCCGCAGGCGTTCGCACCCCCCAACTGCTTGGCACCAGGGCGGGTGGGCTGCCTCGCGATGCCGAAGCCGGCCCGTGCCAAGCCTGCAGCAGGCGTTCGAGCTGCGCTCTTGCCACCGGCTTGCTTCGTGTCCTCCGAGCCAGGGTGCCTGCGCCTCCCCAAGCCTTTGGCAAGGACGGGGAACGAGCCGCTGGATAGTGGCGAGCCTGTACTTCGATTCAGAATGGATCGCACCGCAGCGCTGCTGAGCGGGCGGGCAACGCTGCCGCCCGGCGGCAGCGAGTTCACGAGCTCGATCGCGGCGGCGGACGTGGACGGCGACGGCGACCTCGACGTGCTGCTGGGGAACTATGGTAGTCCCAGCCTGGTGCTGCTCAACGCGGGCGACGGCACCTTCCCGACGAGCATCGAGCTGCCCGGCGGCAGCGCGTCCACGAACTCGATCGCGGCGGCAGACATGGACGGCGACGGCGACCTCGATGTACTGCTTGGGAACTATGGTAGTCCCAGCCTGGTGCTGCTCAACGCGGGCGACGGCACCTTCCTGACGAGCATCGAGCTGCCCGGCGGCAGCTCGGACACGAGCTCAATCGCAGCTGCGGACGTGGACGGCGACGGTGACCTCGACGTGCTGCTTGGGAACTATGGTAGTCCCAGCCTAGTGCTGCTCAACGCGGGCGACGGCACCTTGCTGATGAGCATCGAGCTGCCCGGCGGCAGCGCGTCCACGAACTCGATCGCGGCGGCGGACGTGGACGGCGACGGCGACCTCGACGTGCTGCTTGGGATCAATGCCAGTCCCAGCCTAGTGCTGCTCAACGTGGGCGACGGCACCTTCCTGACGAGCATCGAGCTGCCCGGCGGCAGCTCGGACACGAGCTCAATCGCAGCGGCAGACGTGGACGGCGACGGCGACCTCGACGTGCTGGTTGGGAACAATGACAGACCCAGCGTTGTGCTTCTCAACGCGGGCGACGGTACCTTCCCGACGAGCATCACGCTGCCCGGCCGCAGCTTCGGCACGAGCTCGATCGCGGCGGCGGACGTGGACGGCGACGGTGACCTCGACGTGCTGCTTGGGAAATATCTTGGCGGTTCCAGCCTAGTGCTGCTCAACGCGGGCGACGGCACCTTCCCGACGAGCATCGAGCTGCCCGGCAGCAGCGCGGGGGGCACGAAGTCGATCGCGGCGGCGGACGCGGACGGCGACGGCGACCTCGACGTGCTGCTTGGGATCGATAGCGGCGGTCCCAGCCGACTGCTCCTCAACCTGGTCAACGTGGGCGACGGCACCTTCCCGACGAGCATCGCGCTGCCCGGCAGCAGCGCGGGGCACACGAGCTCGATCGCGGCGGCGGACGTGGACGGCGACGGCGACCTCGACGTGCTGCTTGGGAACTATGGTAGTCCCAGCCTAGTGCTGCTCAACGCGGGCGACGGCACCTTCCTGATGAGCATTGAGCTGCCTGGCGGCAGCGCGAACACGTACTCGATCGCGGCGGCAGACGTGGACGGCGACGGCGACCTCGACGTGCTGGTTGGGAACTGGGGTAGTCTCAGCCACGTCCTGCTCAACGCGGGTGACGGCACCTTTCCGACGAGCGTCGAGCTGCCCGGCGGCAGCGAGTACGGGAGCTCAATCGCGGCGGCGGACGTGGACGGCGACGGTGACCTCGACGTGCTGCTTGTGAACTATGACAGTCCCAGCCTAGTGCTGCTCAACGCGGGCGACGGCACCTTCCTGACGAGCATCGAGCTGCCCGGCGTCAGCACATCCACGAACTCGGTCGCGGCGGCGGACATGGACGGCGACGGCGACCTCGACGTGCTGCTTGGGAACTATGGTAGTCCCAGCCTAGTGCTGCTCAACGCGGGCGACGGCACCTTGCTGATGAGCTCTGCGCTGCCCGGCGGCAGCTCGGACACGAGCTCAATCGCAGCGGCGGACGTGGACGGCGACGGCGACCTCGACGTGCTGCTTGGGAACTATGGCAGTCCCAGCCTAGTGCTGCTCAACGCGGGCGACGGCACCTTCCTGACGAGCATCGCGCTGTCCGGCGGCCGCTCAGGCACGAGCTCGATTACGTACACGAACTCGATCGCGGCGGCGGACGTGGACGGCGACGGCGACCTCGACGTGCTGCTTGGGAACTATGGTAGTCCCAGCCTAGTGCTGCTCAACGCGGGCGACGGCACCTTCCCGACGAGCATCGAGCTTGGCGGCAGCGCGAACACGTACTCGATCGCGGCGGCGGACGCGGACGGCGACGGCGACCTCGATGTGCTGCTTGGGAACTCGGGCGGTCCCAGTTATCTTCTGCCCTTCATCAGATGCTCTCAGCCTGGCACTGCACGCAGTCGCTTCGGCAACGGATGCATCCGCTGCCCCGCTCCCTCTTCACGCCGCGACGACCATTTTGATATCTGCTACGAGTGCGAAGAGCACACGGAGCTCGACTACCGCGGCGAATGCTCCTCCTGCAAGCCCGGCAGCGATCGCTCCGTGGGAGCCACGGAGTGCACCGCCTGCCCGCGCGGCAAGCGCCAAGGTAAGGCTGGCACCTTCTGTGTCGACTGCTCCCCGGGCACGTACGCTCCGTTTAATGGCCTGTTCGGCCCCACGTGCTTACACGCGCCGCCGTCTATACCTGCTATGATTGCAGCTGTGCGTGGCGTGGAGGGACGCCCATATGAGGTGGGCCTCTCCCTAATATGGGCCCTCGCCTGCAGTGTTGCACTTGTTCTCGTTGCGCTCGTCTTTTTGTGGCGGCGGCGGCGGCATAGGCACAAACGGATGTGCCAGCTGCATGAGAGGAGCTCCGTGTCCATGCAGGGGTTGCCCCTTTTGGCGCCCCGGCCGTTGGATCGCCTCACGAATTCGGGCGGAGGCCCCGACATGACCGTCTCCGATGTGCGTTCCGACGATGCGACGCAGCTCGAGGTGCAGGACTTCTCGACGCTTACGATGGGCAGGCCGATCGGCAAAGGCGGCTTCGCGACCGTCTGGACTGCGCGGTGGCAAGGCAACCACCTCGCTGTCAAGGTGCTCGACGTCTCGTCCGCACAGCAGGAGATGGCCATGCTCCAGGAGGTGGCCATTCTGCGTCGCCTGCGCCACCCGTGCATCTGCGCCCTCTTCGGCCACTTGCGGGTCGACCAGCGGCCCGCGCTCGTCCTCGAGTACATGGCCGGCGGTTCTCTCGCCGCATACCTCTTCAAGTCAAGATCGATCCACGAAGAAGCGTCAACGAATGTGGACTGGCGTCACACAACCAGCAAGCGGAGGCCATCCCTCGCCCTCGACGTCGCCTCAGCGCCTGTCGCCTCAGCGCCTGTCGCACCGCAAGCGTTGCTCGTCCCGGGCGACAACAAGATTTGCTTCGCCGTGCAGCTGGCGAGCGGGCTGTGCTTCCTCCACTCGCACGGCATCCTGCACCACGATATCAAGACTGATAATGCACTGCTCGACGCGAACCACTCGGTGTGCAAGCTCGCCGACTTTGGGTTGGCGAGCCTCATCCTGGCGAAGGGCAAGAATACGGTTACAGTGGGGGGCACACTGCGGTATCTGGCGCCCGAGGTGGTGGAAGATGCGCACCGTCAAGCGCGCGAGATGCGCGATCGTGGCGACGCCCGTAGCGTCAGCAGCAGCCTCAGCCTCAGCCTGGGCCGTACGCTCGTCAGCTTTGAGGACCGGGCCGATGTCTATGCCTTCGCACTCTTGCTCTGGGAGCTCATGCATGAGCGCCGCGCCTTTGAGGAGTTGACGGCGCACGAGGCATTCATGAGCGCCAGAAAGGGGATTCGGCCAGAGCTCTCGAAGACTTCAAAGGGCGATGGGATCCAAACACTCACGGTCGAGTGTTGGGCGCAGCGTCCAGAGGAGCGCCCGAGCATGGGCGCCGTGCTCGAGAGGCTCGAAATGTGCATGCAAGACCTCTCGGCGACACAGAGTGTGACGCGGACGGAGTCGTCGCTGCAGGAGTCCACACCATCCGCTTCCAACTACATGCTGAGGGGGTCCCCGATGGAAATGACGGTTATTCCCTTACGTTCGATGTTACATGGCACGGGATCGAGGTGAGGGGTACGTGTTGTACACGTGTTCAGTGTTGTGACAAAATGTGGAGTGCCCCATCGGCGCAGAAGCTGGGCAAGCCATTGGGCGCAAGCTCTAAGCAAGCTCGGATAATTGACCCATATTTTCCCTTCACCTGTTTGGGAATTGAACCATTTGTTGACCCAAATCGGCGAAATAGGGGACGGGATCGGGAGTGTGAGCGTGGTCTATTGTCTACTCTTTTTCAAGTTTATTATATTATGGAGTATTAAGGGCCCATCCCCACATACCTGTTTGGGGATTGAATGGCTGGCTCTACGTGTGTCTGAAAAGTTGACACGGGGGGCACAGAAGGACACGGGACTCTCAGTTCAGTTCAGTTCAGTTCAACTGATCTGAACTGAACTGACTCACACCTTTTGTCGTGTGTCGCTCATGTCGCGACAACTTTGAGAAAAAAGCTCCGAGAAAAAAGCCTGTACTGTGCAGAGCAGAGCCGCGTGGTCTCCCTCCTGTTCGTGAGATGGCGGAGGCGGCATCCTCATCGGACGCGTACCCCGCCGATCCGCCAGAGGACGACGTGGGGCCCGGGGAGGCTGAGGAGGTGCTACCGGAGGTCTCCCTCGAAGTGTTCAACGTGATCAAGTCCTCCCAGGCGCAGCATGGCCTGCGCCACGGCGACTACGTGCGCTACAGGCAGTACTGCTCTCGCCGGCTACATCGCGTGCGCAAGGCCGTCGGCTTTCTGCACGGCAAGGGCCGCTACGTCAAGAAGCAGCTCGAACCGCGTATGGTCAAGGACAGCCGGTTCCTCCTCATCCCGCTCTACTGCGCCGAGCGCGCATGGGCGTTCGCAATGGCGCTCAAGCGCGAGGACGTGGTAGCGCAGCCGCGGTTGCGCTTCCGCCTGCTCCATCGGCTAAGCAAGGCGGCCCAGTGGGCCACCGGGCTCGCGAAGCTCTGCGCCATCCGCGGCGACAAGCGTACGGCGCTCGAGGCGGAGGCTTACGCGGGGTTCATCGTGGGCAACATGCACCTGGAGCGTGAGCGATGGGCGCAGGCGATCTCCAACTTCCGGCGCACGAAGACGATCTGCACCGAGCTGGCGCGCGTGTCCATGTCCGACCAGGCGCACCTGTACACGAAGGTCGTCGCCGAGGTCCAGCCGTCGATACGCTTCTGCGCGTACAACCTGCGACGGACTGGCGAGGCCGTGGGCGAGGCCGAGGGCGACGAGGACGGCGACGTAGAGGGGATGCTGCAGGACGAGGACGGCGGGTCGGGCTCCGACATTCTGCGCTCCAAGCTCGAGGCCGTGCGCCAGGAGAGCCGCGCGCGCCAGGCGCAGGACCTGACTGAGGTCGAGGTGCTCGGCGAGCGGGTACCGGTGCGTTCCGACAAGGTGCGCATCGCGATGCTCGCATCGCAGCAGAAGGAGGTGGAGATCGAGCACCTGTCGGCGCCTGCGGGCATGCCGCCGCCCGCGGGCCTCATGGAGAAGTACGATGAGCTCTTCGTGGCCTTCAACGACGCCCTTGAGGGCGTGCGTGCCGACCTACGCGCGGCAGCGAAGGAACAGACGGCACGCTCGGGGGCGGCCGAGAGCGCGCTGCTCAAGCTGCAGGCGTCCCTTACGTGGCAGAAGCTCCATCACACGGTGCGGCGCACGCTGCTGCTCGTCGAGTCGCTCAAGCGCTCCCTTGCGGGCGATTCGGGCGCGGGCGCGAAGCGCGTGGCTCCCGACGATATCGTCCGGCTGTACGATGCATGCATCTCGAGCTTGGGCGAGATGGGGCAGCTCGAAGGGTACCGGGAGGACGAAGTGCTGATGAGCCAGGTCGCCGCGCGCCTCGCAGGTGCCAAAGCCTGCCGCTGCTTCTTCCTTGCCGAGTCCTACGGGGTAGCCACGCGCTACCTCGAGGCTCAGGCTCTCTATGGCCGCTCGGAATTCCTCATGCAAGAGGCCGAGGCGATGCTCGAGGAGGCCGGGTACACGGTCGAGACGCCCGAACGAGTGGCGCTCGCCAAGCTCGAGCAGATGATCGACGGCGCGCGCGCGCGCGCCCACGCGCAGGCCTTCGTCAACACGCTCACAGGCGGGCCCGCCGCCGCCGAGGCAGAGGGCGCGCTCGCCTCGCTCGAGCTCAATGGCGAGGGCGACGTCGCGGGCGCGGGCGAGCGCTCGCTCTACGACTCTCTCGAGACGTTTGAGCGTCCGAATCCGGAGCACCTCATCCCGTTCCCGCCGGATTTTGAGACGACGCCGTGCAAGCCCCTACTTTTTGACATCGCACGCAACCAGCTCACGGGACCCGACCTCTCCGCACGTATCAAGGGCGGCAAGTCGGGCAGCAGCTGGGGATCGTACCTCTTCGGACGCTCGTGAGCTGACGCTCGTGAGCTGCCGCCCTACCCCTTTCCATCTCTGCCCTCCCTGCCCTCGCATCGCAGCCTGCTCGCGCCCCCCTTGGCCGGCGCCACGCATCGCCCCCAAGCGGTAAGCACGGGCGAGGCGCGTCGCCGACGACGAGCGACGACGCGGACGCTGCAAGGCCGCCTCGCATGCGCGGCATGAGGCACGCAGGATGCACGGCGACGGGGCCTGCAGCCGCCACTGGTGCTGCGGTGCCTCCCCTTTCTCTCGCATGCTTGCATGACTTATGCATTATTCGGTGACTCGGGCGCGCCCGCGCCATGGCATGGGTGGCACCGCGCCTGTCGGGGGGATAGTTTTTATCTAATTCATTTTGCCCAATGCAATGCTTTGAAGAGAGTCTGTCGTGTGAACGTTCACACGCCCTTCCGTGGTGTGCAATGCCCGGGCCACTTAGAGGTGCCTTAGACCTCCACTTAGAGCTGCCTACTTGCGCGACCAGCATCTTCGACTCTTGTGCCACAGAGCAACTTGCTCCGGCAATCTCAACACCGTTGCTCAAGCAGGTGACCCACGCTTACCTGATCATGTACTCTCGCGATCGAGTTCGCAGTGTATGGCAGCGTGTGCAGCTGCCCCAGATTGGCATCAACACGACGATTATCACTGGCAACGATGCGGAAGAGCTCGGGCACCGTACGCTGAAGTGCCTCTTTGGATCTGAGCGACCAGAGCTGTCGCTCAAGTACGCTTCGCAGCTCGTCAAGCTCTGGACCGCCGTGTATCTTATGGTTCAGACCGGCGTCTCACGGGCGCTCTTCTTCGAAGACGACGTGGTGGTGCGCTTCTCGCATCTCGCGAGCATCGATCGGGCTCTGGTGTACCTGGACACGCACACCCCGGAGTGGACGGGTCTCTTCCTTTCCAGCTACAACCCGAGCGGCGAGGATTCGCTGTGGAACGGCCTCCTGCCTAGGCGAGCGGGAGCTCCCTGGATTCCCTATCGAGCAGGTGGGATCATGGCTGGCGTGGGCAACGTGTTGTCGGAACGGGGCGCTCGGCACCTTCTGCACTCACTTCCGATCCGCGCGCACGGGCTCGATGCTGCGCTCTCGGACTCGCGCGAGCCATCCGCCGCAGCTGACGGCGGCTACTTTCTCAAGCCCTACCCGTTCATTGCGGGCGCCTTCGGTAAGCAAAACCTTTTCGAGTGCAACTTCTCAGTCACGTGTGAGAAGGCCTTTGTGAAGCACTTTGTGACCAGTGCCCACGCTGGGCCTCCGCGCGCCACGGAGCTCTCTCAATACCTGCGACGTGGCTGGAGAGTCCCGATCCGCCCATGGACGCGCGTGAGCAATTGCGTGCGCGATCTGTCGTGCTCAATGTGGGCATTGCTGACCCTGCCGTTCGTGAGCGAGAGCGTGGGTCCGAGCTTACAAGGGAGGGCTGGGGGCGACTTGCGGACTAAGTTGTAACATGATCGAACCTGGTACATGCGGTCCGTCGTCCCCCCGATGTCGTCAGAAAGTAATAAACGGATTGTTAAAGCATGTCTCCACGCCAAGACGTAAAGTCGATTTAATGCTTAGACCAGACGCGTATCTACGAACAAGCAACAGCGGTCTACCGAGCTGTAAGTGACGCGTTGTTGGCCAGGAAAGAGCGTAGCAAATAGTGGACGTAAGGAAACGTTCTTAATCTTATCTCACCGATATCGTCCGACGTCGTCATGCACGATTGCTAAACCGTACAGTAGGTCGGGGATAGTATGTTCCTTTTTTCCCCGTATCGGCACGGTATGTCCCATCTCCCCATGCCTCGGCCCTCGCCACGGCCCAACGCGTCTCGACCAGTCTGGCCCGAATCCACTCGCTCGCCTCTCGACGGATAAGGTGAAGAAGGGAGTGCAGGAGCCAGGACTAGAATGGACCATCACTAAGTGCACTCTCCATTCAGAGAGCGAGGTCCGCGATCTCCGCGATCTCCATTCAGAGAGCTTCGAAGAAGGTCGAGAGGAGTGACCATGGAGGTCTCACACGAGGCGAGCGTGCGCGTCTCGCGAGAGGTGGGCATTGCATGCTGTTGAGCTGCAGCGGCGATCGGGAGCTGGAGGCGTGCAGGAGCCAGGACGCTGCTCGCCATCGGTTGGGGTGCTATCTCGGAGATAATTAGGTATCTGCCGGGCTAGGTATCTGCCGGGGGAATCTATCCACGCGAGGGGTCGAGGGGCACCGAGGAGACTTCGGGATCCCTAGGTCGGGGAGGACCATTCAGTAACTAGTCAGGCAGGCTCAGGGGACGGACCGACGGACTGGGCGAAGAGCTCGTCGAGCAGCGCCGCCACCCGCTGAGACGACTTTTCGATGCGCTCGATGCGAATCGGAAGCAAGAGTTCCTGCTCGTGCTCCGCAGCAAGCCTAGCGACCAACGCACTCTTTGGGCTCGGGGGCCTCGGCTCGACCGTTGGGTCCGGCGGTGGAAGGAGAGCTTGGGCCGCCTCCCTATTCTGCTTCTCCTTCTCTGATGTCCACTTGATAAACGTGATGAAGTGATTCACCTCCTCGTCTGTCATCGGAGGGGATGGCGGCGCGACAAACTTGTCGAGGAGCACGGCGACGACGACGTTGGTAAGCACCATGTTCGTGAGGATGATGAAGGAAATAAAGAACGCGCCAGCCGTGAAGGTGCTCTTTTGGTACAGCCCGAAGACCAGCGGTCGTCCAAGCGCCTCGGCCCAAGAGTCACCCGTCATCAGCTGGAACATCGAGTACATCGCGCGCGTCCAGGTGCCGTAGTACTCCCTGCCGTTGGTGTAGCCGCGCGGCGTGTACGCGTCGTTGATGTGGCTGACGTCGTTGAGGTCGTCGGTCATGTACGTGCCGTTCGATCCAAAGTCGCGGAAGAGCTCGACGGCGAGGATGGCGTAGATGCAGAAGAAGATGAAGAGGATTATGAAGGCGTTGGCGACGCCCGGGACGGCCGACAGCAGTGCCGTGATAATCTTGTTCAGCGACTTGATGCGCTTGAAGAGGCGGAAGACGCGGAAGGCTCGCATCAGCTTGAGCTTGGCCATGCCGCCCAGGTCGATACCCGTCATCAGAAGAATGCCCACCGCCACGATGATAAAGTCGAAGACGTTCCACCCGCTGCCCCAGAACATTTTGCCGAAGCCGTAGCCGTACATGTTGGCCAGCAGCTCGAGCAGGAAGAGTATGTTGAAGACCGTATCGCAGCCCGACCAGAATGCTGCGTACTGCAAGTTTGCGACGTCGGGGTCGATCTCCTTCTCCACGATGTTGATGATGAAGTTGGCGATGATTATCAAGGCGACGCTCCACACGACAACGGGGTGCATGTAGATTCGGCGCACCTCTCTTTGGTATGGCAGCGTTTTGTTCCTCCCCCGGATCGAGTGGCTCAGAAAGGGCTCGTTCGGCTTGAATAAATCGATCAACGCGTACAGCCTCGCGAAGCCAAACACGTCGACTGCGTTGCACTTTCCTGAGCTATCTGTAAGATTGGCCTTATTGAGGAGGGGGCCGGCCTCGTTTATTATGCGCTTGGCCTGCCTCTCCGTCAGGCCCCGACCGAGCGACTCGAGCGCGAGGCACAGCTCGTCTGTCCCCACTCTTTCGCTTCCGTCTCGATCGCACTTTTGGAAGGCCTTGATGACCACCGGGTCGATCCCGTCGAGTTCATCATTGAAGGACTGGCTTTGCTCTTCTCTCTTCTTCGTTTTGGGAGCTTCTTGGTTGTTGTTGTCGTCGTTGCCGGAGCGTCCGCTGCCATCTTCATCATTTTTCTGTTGTTCTTTCTTTCGTTTATCATGGATCGCTTTGACGAGTGCGGCCATCTGCCCGAGCAAGAGCGGAGGGCAGTCGCGCGCTCCGCGCAAGAGTGCGGCGGGCAGATGCGCGCCGAGCTCGAGCCACTGCGCACTTCCTCGAACGACCAACGAACGTGTGGCGTTTTTTCCTAGATGGTTTGCGTTTTGCATGCTTCCTCGAATTTGGTAAATATGGTTGAACAGATCTTCTCGTACGTCGCAACGCGGCCATGAAGCGCTCGCCGCGGAAGCCGATCGGCGGCGCCACTAATCGCCTCGCCGCGCCATTCGCCGAGGCGCACACTCGCGCGCCCGCACCCAAGATGCCCGCGCCGCCGCTTGCTCCGACGACGATGGGTAATGGGACTGTCCCACCGGACCTCTTTAGCAAGGAATGGCGGCAGAAGACGGAAACGACGCGGGGTGCATCCATCGAGGCGATTGCTAGGGCTAAGACAACGGAGGAGTCGAAGGCCAGCGCCGCATCCTCGTTGCCACGCTCCGGCTCCAGTCGCGTCGGGCGGGTCTTCTTAGGCGGTGGCATGCGTGCGGGCGAGGGCAAGAAGCTGACGGGGCACAGTGAGTACGTGATGCAGGTGATGCGCGAGTTCTTCCAAAAGCACGATCTGCACGCGCTACTCACCGTCTTCCGGGAGCACGACCACGACAAGAGCGGCACCTTTGAGTTCCCCGAGTTTCGGGATGCGATGCGTTCGGTCAACCTCGACCTGACGGAGAAGGACATGGTCGCCCTGTTCCGGGCGGCGGACGCGGATGGTTCGGGTTGCCTCGAGTTTTCCGAGTTCATCAACAACTTCCGGAAGGAGGGCGCGGGCGACGCCGCCGAGGGCCGGCGCGAGCAATTCTTCTTCAGCCTGTCGCGACCGCGGGATCTGCTCGCGAGGCCCGAGCGGCTCAAGCTCTCCCGCAAGGTCGAGGGGCCGCCGGTGACGAGCCGCTCATTGGACGAGATGCTCGCGATCATCGAGAAGAAGGTGGACCAGACGGGGCCCAAGGCCGTCTTCCACCGCTTCGACGAGAACCGCAGCGGTCGGCTCTCCATCCCCGAGTTCGTACTCGCGATGAAGCACTATGGCGTCGACTGCACAGAGGCCCAGGCGGAGGAGGTGATCACTTCGATCAACAAGGCGTACGGTTCGTCGATGCAGACGAACCTGAACTATGCGCCGTTTGCCGCGTTCTTTACGCACAAGATCGACACGGAGAATACGAGCAACACGGCGATGCGACGCCCAAAGAACCTAGGCGACGATGCCGACCGAGACGACGACGAGCATGGGCGCGGCGCGCACACCGCCTCGGGCGTGGACTTTAAGCAAATCAAGTCGAGCATGTTCGCCGGGGTGGTCAAGGACAGCGACCGCGTCGACCCGTCCGCTGCTACGGCCGAGCCCAACATCCAGCTCCTCCAGACGATGCGCAAGCTCTTCAAAGACCACGACATCGGAGCGCTGCGAAAGACGTTCCAAGAGTTTGATGCCGACAAGAGTGGCACATTTGAGCTGGCCGAGTTCAAGGAGGCCATGCGCGTCGTCGACCGCACCATGCCGGAGACGGATGTGGAGACTCTCTTCAAGGCCGCCGACGCCGACAGCTCGGGGCAAGTCGACTTTTCTGAGTTCATGGGCACCCTCAAAAAGGTGGAGGAGATTGGACGTAAGCGCACGGTGACTGAGAGGCGGGCGCGCTACATCCCGGCGGCGACGGCCAAGGCGTACGATCTCGAGCCGTCGGAGTACAAGTACGAGGCGGGCGACGAACTCGTGGCGGGCTACCACAACCTTCTCAAGGACAAGATTAAGACGCGTTTCGGCGACCTGCGCCGGTGCTTCCGCGCCATCGACGAGGACGGCTCGGGCAAGTGCGACCGTGTGGAGCTCTCGCAGATGCTGAACGCCATGTTCAACCTCAACGTGCCCGAGAAGGCCATGCACCGCATGATCGATCTGATGGACTACGACGGCAGCGGCGACATCCAGTTTGACGAATTCGCACGGGTCTTCGCCGCTGAAGACATTCGCAACATGAAGACGACGACGACGACGGCGGCTGACGCGAGCCTCATCGAGCCAGATACCATGGCCCATTGGCACAAGATGCGCCCGCCGCCGGCCGCGCTCGAGGCCATCGAGATGGCGACGGCGCGTCGGATCGGGATGAACCGGACCGAACTCAAGCCGATCACCCTCGACGATGGCTGGGACGGCCCCGATTGGGCCTCCCGAAAAGACCAGAACACGGGCTGGCGCGGCTGGGACCTGCAGGTCCACATGGACAAGCGGGAAGAGTACAAGACTGGGCGCGACATCGACTGGACCAAGGGCAGCAAAGGTGGCCAGCCCGAATCCAACTTCAGGCCGTCACAGACGGCTGCGCACGTCGAGACGAAAGGCATGCCGCGCCTCGTCACGCGCGGCGCGGCGCAGGCGAGGAACGCCGCCGCCGCCGCTTCCGCCACCGCCTCCGCCGAGATGACGACCCTCGAAGGGGTCGCAGCCTCGCCGCGGGCGCCCGCATCGCCGCGCGGTCCGCAGTCGCCACGAGAGGCAAGGGCTGCGCAGCGAGATGCCTCCCAGACCCTCGGAGAAGCCGAGGTGACGAAACGCCGCCTCCAAGAGGCTGCTCGGCTCGCCGTCGCTGTGTTCGACCGCAAGACCATGCGTGATGCGTGGGACGCTGGCCTTGTCGCGCCCTCGCTCGCAAACGTCACGATGAACGAGCGCCTCATGCGGAGCGGCTTACAGCGGAGCCCGCGCGACATCAACGGGAGCAAACCACTGGGCCAGGGTGACTCGGGCTCGCTCAGTGCGCGGGCGAGCGTGCCCGTGCGACTCGACGGCGGCGTCAGGACCGACGGCGGGCAGCGCGACTTTTCTCTGCTTGACCTCGAGGACGCCACACGTACCCGCAGTGTCGCCCAGTGCTTCGCGGACGCGCCCGCCAACTCTCCTGCGTTCAACTCGGAGGCGCGGCGGCTGCGACGCCTCGGCGAGTCTTCCCTCGGCGAGGAGCAGACAGAGGACCGAGCACGAGAGCACTCCCGTCGGCAAGCGCACGCAGCCCGGGCGGCCAAGTATCGGGACGCGGAGGCAGAGAGCCGCTCGCGGGCTGACGCGCAGCGCGATGGGTACGATGAGGGGCGGCGCAGGCGCCAGGCACAGTACGGTGCTACTATCAGCGATCTGCAACTAGCTGCCGAGTCGAAGATCGAGCTCGAGCATGGGCGCGAGACAGTCCTCGTTGAGCCGCCCGCCTCGATAGGGTGGGGCAACCGGCCTGCGCCGCCGCACCTCACGAGCCACTGGAACACGATCTCGAATCACCATGCCGATCCGCCACCGCGCGGTGAACGCGGTGAGGCGAACAAGATCATCTCTTACCGGCGCGGATTCCCGCCAGGCGGCCTTGCCGGCCTTACCCATGCCTCGTGGGGAGGGGCCCACGCTCAGTGAGGGCAGGGCCATGCGTGCGTACGAGGGGTTTGGACGACATCTCTGACACTGTGTCGCTGCGTGTAAGTGTGGCGTTATGATGACTAGTTGAATACGGGCATGAGAGTGTTCGTTGACGTGTTGAACTTGCAACTTGAAAGACCGGACGCTCTTGTTCAGCGTGTCACGGCTCACGGGTCAGAGAGTGCCACGGACGCACACGGACGCACACGGGGACGGGCACCACACCGCACCCGACCCCGCGGCCCGCGCCGTTGGAGGCATGGTTTGAGCGGAGGACGACAGATTCTTTTGGTAATGAAACGTTATCTTGAATGTGAAGAGCTTAGTTTTCACATGCGAGATTATGTGCTCGCATGCGCGTGTACACCTACCTCGGCTTCACGGACGGGATGAGGCACGAGAGATCGGCTTCTTCTTGGTTCGCCCTCCTTTGGCCCTTGTGCCTCCGAGCTGTACGTACCGCTGACGGCCGACGTGGCCGCGCTGGAAGGCCTGCATCAGCGTGGCGGCGCTCGTGGCGGCGTGATAGTCATATCGCTTCGAAGGCGACTCATCGGGAGCTCGGGGCGTGAGGTGCACCTCGCCGCGCACGAGCACGATGCCATCTTTAGTCGAGATCGTCACGTGACGTGGCCCGAGGTACGTGGCCGTCGGTTCCACGTCAGCGTCGAGAGCACCATTGTTCGGTGGGTCGAAGACTATCTTGAGCAGCCACGTGTCCTCGAGACGTTCGAGCATACTACTGCCGATGTGAATGCCCGGACTGAGCCCGATCCTGGTGTGAATGGGAATGCCGAGCCCGAGCCCAAGACCGGCGCCGCGGCCTTGGCGTACCGCCACGGCCGATGCGATGGCGCCGTCCTCAGCGGCGGTACGGCCGGCGAGTGCCATTGGTCGGCCAGCGAGGCCGTGCTGTTGCACGACGAGCACTTCGAGGTCGCGGCCGTCGCACCCAAAGCCCGCCGTCTCCGCGAGGGAATGCGAGAGCGGCGTCGCGCACACGACACCAAGCGGCATGTACATGGGCAGCAGCTCCTCTTTAGCATGCATCCTAGCCGGTAGGACGGCGGCCCCTGCAATCGAAGAGGCACGCACCACCGCCGCCGCATCGAGGGGCTTGGCCTCGATACGCGTCGCATACGCTTTACGCAGCCGCTCGAGCGCCGCCGCTTTGTCGTAGAGCGCCTGCTTGAGGCGAGAGTCGAGCTTTGAGATCTGCAGCTCGCTGTCTTCGAGGCTGGTCTGCAGACGCTCGAGCTGCCGCTCAGCCTGCGCTGCCTCCCAGCTCAGACGATGGCTCGGGGGAGCAGGGGGTCGGCTGGCCGGGGGGCTCGCGCCGCTCGGACGGTGGCTCGGGGGAGCAGGGGGTCGGCTGGCCGGGGGGCTCGCGCCGCCAGCGGCTGACGTCAACCCATCTGGGATTCGTGCTGGACCCTCATTGGGTTTCGTGCTGGACCCGACGGCGCTCGGCTGGTGCTGGTGCTGCAGCTCCGCCACCGCCTTGGCCGCCTCCGTCGCGTGCGTTTCCCCAGCGGCCTTCTTCTCCAGCGCACGGAGGGCCTCGTCTCGTGCTTCTTCGATGGCACGAAGGAGGGCCTCCTTCTCTTCGGTGGCCAGGCGCTGCACCTCGCGCGCCTGCTTGCGCTGTTCGTCGGCCTCCGCTTTCATCGCCGCCACGCGCGCCTCCGCGTCCGCCGCCATCATTTGGCCTCGATCGAACTCCTCTTGCGCGAGCCTGCGCAGCGCCTCGAGGTTCGCCTGAGCCTCGGCCATCGCCTCTCTCTCACTCTCGGCGAAGCGCCATTTGACCTCCGCGCGCTGCTGTGCCTCGTGCGCCAGCTGCAGCGCCTGCGCCGCCTGCGTCGCGTTCTCATCGGCTATTCGAATCTTCTGCAGCACCGTCTCGGAGCGGATCGACTCTGCCTGCAGCGCGTTCTCGCGTACCTGCTTCCAGTAGCGGCGCTCCGTCTGGACCGCTTGCACCTTGTCGACGTGGCACTTGGCCTCGGCCTCGCGCACCGCCTCCTCGAGCTCACGCCGAGATCGCTCCGCGCGCGCGAGCCCCATATGGGCGTCCGCTTTGATCGCATCGAGCTCGCGCTGCAGCCGGTCGGCACGCTCGGCCTCGCGCTTGGTGCTCGCGAAGGCATCCTCGAGACGCTTGGCCGCGCTCGCGCGCAGCTTCTCCTCGAGCTGGCGCAGCGCCTTGGCGTGCCGCTCCTCGGCCGCCTTGAGCTGCGCCGTGCCGCGCGCCTCAGCGGCGACACGGACCTCTCGTTGTACCTTGCTCAACTCGGCGCGATGCGCTTCGAGCAGCTGGGCCTCTCGCACAGCGGCCGCGGCCTTGTCGTGCTCCTGTGCCTGGTGGATCTTGTGCTGCTGCTGCAGCTGCTGCTGCTGCTCGTGCCGCAGGCGCGTCAAGCTCTTGGTTGTCGTCGCCACCGCCTGCCGATGCGCCTCGTTTTCGACACGTTGGGCGACCACGTCGAGCTCTGCCTCCTTGCGACGGATGGTAGCGCGCTCCTTCTCAAGACGGTCTTCGTAGTGTCGGCGCACGCGCAGCAGCGACGAGCGCGGCGAGGGCGCGCCGATCGCCGGCGAGGGCACCACATTCGTCCAAGTCGAGCCACGTGTATGGAACGGCAGCGCACCGCCGGCCGCGCTGCCACCAGCACCTGCACCCGCGCCCGTGACGGCGCCTGCACCCGCGCTGCCAGCTGCACCAGCGCCGCCGCCGCCGCCAAAGCGTGTGGCGGGGGTCCCGCTGCTGTCGCGCCGGACGCCTCCTCGGGCCGTCGTCGGCCGCCGGGAGGACGAGCGACCGGGCGTGGGTGACGCCCGCTGCGCATCGAGCAAGGTCTGCTGCACTCCAATCTCCTTTTGGATGTATTTAATCGCCTCTGTGCCCTTGAGCACGCGCGGCGGTGACCAGGCGGCAGTCGAGCTGAGCGGCGAGCCGATAGGCACGTGGAAGGCCGATGACGTAGATTCTGCTCGCGGAGAGGTTTTCACTGGTGGCGGCGGCGGCGGGGAAGAAGCTCGCAGCGGCGCACCCTCCGGCTTCTTCCTGCCCGCGGCACGCTCGCTCTCGAGCTCCGCAACGGCCTCAGCCTCTGCCGCCTCTAGATCCTGCTGAAGCGATGCCTCTTTGGAGGCCTCCGAGTCTGCCGCGGACGCTATCCCATGGATGATTTGCAGCCCTTGCCGCAGCTGCGAGGAGCGCGGCAACGAGGCGGGCGAGGCCGAAGGCCGCGTATTGTCATCGTCGTCATCGTCGGTGTCGTCGGAGGCGCTGTAGATTGGATCGTCATCGTCGTCATCGTCGTCCGAGCTCATGGACTTCCGGCGCGCTGGGCCAGTCCGCACACCACCACAACACGAAAATGACCTCCAATCAGAATTGCTTTTTTCGTTTGGTGGTTTCGCCTTTTTGCAAACCACGACCACGTGACCGTGACGCCGAAAGTGAATGCATGCAGATCACATGCATGTATGGACATGCGGTCCCCCTACATGTACGAAAATGCGGTCAGAGACGTGTGCTTCCTATAATCTACTTGAGATGAGGTTATGTGGTAAGCGCTCCGCCGCCGCTGTCAGCGAGTCGTCGGTTTGGCAGCGTCCCGCGACTGAGCATCTACCTCAACCACGTTGTCTTCAGGCAGCTCGCACGCCTCCGCCAGTGCCTCTAGGCGCTTCTGCTCCTGCGCTTCAACAAAGGTCGCCAGGACGAACTCGGCGACGGTCGCGGCGGCGAGCGTTGGAAGGAAGATGGAGGGATTCTCTTGCGTGAGCTCGAGTAGGAGCACGGAGGCAGTCAGCGGGCTGCGGAAGAGCGCCCCGAGTGTGGCCGCCGCTCCCACGATCGCATACGCCGGGGCGGCGGCAACGTGGAGGATGGGCAGCACCCCCCACGAGCCAGGGACCACATCGAGGGAGAGCTGAAGCGACACGAGGTTGGTGGCTGCAAACTCCGTCGCGCTCGCCACGAGGGAGTGGAAGGCCGCGCCGGCAGTGGCGCCGATGAAGAGAGAGGGAGCAAAGAGGCCACCGACGAGACCAGCCCCGAGCGAGAAGGCAGTCGTCCCTATCTTGAGGAAGGAGTAGCCGAGGAGTGAGAGGGGCGGCTCGGGCTGCGTGTTGGCGAGGATGGCATTGAGTGTGGCGTAGCCGTTGAACAGGATGCGCGGGAACGCGATGCCAATGCTGCCGACGACCGCCGCGGCAGCCATCGGCCGGAGGAGAAGCGGCACACTCGAGCCGATTGCGCCCTCATCGGACCACACAGACAGAGAGGTTGTGCGAGCTTCGCGCACCTGACGAGGGAGGTAATCATCAGTCATCATCAGTCATCATCGGTCATCATCAGTCATCATCGGTCATCATCAGTCATCATCAACGCGCACAAGGATCGCGAGAGCGCCCGCGAGCACGCCGAGGCCGAGGTAGAAGGGCATCTCGAGCAGCGGCGACTCGAGCGTGAACTCGGGCGACTGCAGTCGAAGGGAGCCCTGGAGGATAGTCTCACTCACCAGAGCGGCACATGACGCCGAGAGCGCGACGGCGGCTACGCGGAGAGTGACGCGGGCGGGCGAGGCCTGCCACATCCGCGCGCGGCGCAGAGAGATCCGTTGGGCGGACATCTCGCTCGTCTTCATCTCGTTGAGAGCCTGCGCGTACGCAAGCCTCATCTCCGTCTCCGCCTCCTTCTCTCGCGCCCTTCCACCTTCCGTGGCCGCAATACCGTCCAGCTGGCTCCGGACCTCAGCTGCGTTGTTGTCCGTTCCCGTCGAGAGCAGAGCAGAATCATCGCACAAGGCTTCGACAGTCACATCTGGATTGAAAAAGGGCTCGATGGTCGAAGCATACGCATCGCCATACTCGGTGAATCTCTCCTGAATCGGTAGCCGCGTCCTTCCTTTGGGCTCCGGCGGGCGCAGTGCCCTGGTAGCCCGTGCCCACCCACGTGAGATCAGGGGCCGGAGCTGTAGCGCAGGCCGGCCACCTTCTGGCGCCACGGTCTCGCAGGCGAAGACGATGCCGGCAATAGGAGCGGAGAAGCCGGCGGCGACACCGGAAGCCACGCCCGCCGCTACAAGGATCGTATCTCGCTCCTCGCAAAGACCGCCGAAGATCCGGGCAGCAATGCCTCGCCCGATGTCCACCGCGGGGCCCTCCGGCCCGAGGCTGTTGCCCGTGCCGAGTGTAGCTGCTGCTGCGGATGCCCGAGCGACGCCGCGTCTGCTCCAGTCGAACAGAGATTCATCCGGCTTTGGCGGCTTGTCAAAGCCTGGGGTGCCTACTCTCAGCACACCGACGGCCAAGCCACCGAGCATTGGCGTCGCTACCGAAATGACCTCTGGTGGCAGAGCCTGAATCCAGAACGCGTTCGGATTCAATACGATGGGTTCAATGCCCTCGATGCCAAGTTTGAGGCACGCGACGCCGACCCCAGTCAAACAACCCAACGCTACCGCCCGAGGCAGCAGAGTGGATGCAAATTGTGGTAGTGGAGTTGGGAATGCCGGTACTGGAGGAGTATCTTGGGCCATGCGTGCAGGTGCGATGCGCACCTGAGGCACGGCTGCGGCAAAGGTGTGATAGCCATTGGCAGCCGGCACGAGGAACACGAGCAGCCACCGATCAAGCATCGGCGCCCTTCACAGGCGTCGTATAATTAAATCTCGCGATGCCCTCAACGCGCGACAAAATATCTGTGACGATAGAAACTTCCCAACTCACGTCAGCACAGCACGAAGACATTCACTTTCGAGAAATAAGGAACTTTCTCATCTGAACTTTCTTGTAAAGGGAAGGGAAGAAAAATGCTACTGATCGACGTCACTCTGATTCATCCGAGCACGCTGATCGCTACGAGCAGTGACGTCAACCTACAGGCTACCGTCGTCGCAGGTGCACTCTCAAAGCTCGCACGCGATAGCGTGTTGCATCCGCTGGACACGCTGAAGACGCGCTCGCAGATTCTGAGTGAATTGCAGCGAGAGGCAGCGCAGCAAGGCTCGCTCTATGCCGGCGTTTTGCCGACGCTGTTGCTTAGTCTGCCTGCGGGTAGCGCCTACTTTGGCTTGAATGAGGTGTGCAAGGACTTGGGCGGTAGCGCGGAGTGCGCGGCGGCGCTTTCAGCCACTGGCTACTGGTTTGTCCGTACACCGTCCGAGTTGCTCAAGACACGTGCGATGACGGAGACGGATGACCTGCAGCCGTTTCTGCAGGGTGACGTGCGCCGCTTCTCGTCACTGCTGTGTAACGAGGGCGTGGGCGCCTTGTGGACCGGCTTTGGCGCAACAGTGCTTCGCTCGATTCCCTTTGAGGTTTTGCGGCTCTCATGCTATCCGATCCTACTTGAAGCGTTCTCAGCGACTGCGGCGAACGACAGCGGCATCAGCGGGGCGCTCGCTGGCTTCACGGCGAGCAGCGGCGCCGCGTTGCTCACGCAGCCGCTCGACACCATCAAGACCTCGCTGCAGCTCACGCGAGAGGCCAGCGAATGGGACGAGTCGGCCGCTACCTCGTCGCAGGTGGACCGTTTCGCGAGTGCGGTGACCACGATACTTGCCAACGGCGGGCCTGCAGCCTTGTATCGCGGTGGGCTGTACCGCGCGGCCATTGCCGGGCTCGGAGGTGGCATCACGTTTGGAACGTATCAGATAGCTTTGCCGTGGGTGGAGCATGTGTTGCATGGTTTTGGTGGTCCCTCATAGGGGCCGGGCCGGCGGCCGCGTCGAGGAGAGCAGGCTGGAACGGTGAAAGCTGAGGAGTGATGTGTGGAGAATGCAGAGAAGAACAGTCAAAGACTGCATTCATGTAAGCGGCTGTTGGCCACATGAGCCTAGACACTACCCGCGTTTCGGATGGCGCGCGCGGAATTCGTCCCTGATGTTGAAGTTCGCCTTGGTTTCGCCACGGTCCGCGCGCTCTTTCGCAGCCAGGAGGAGCCTATCCTCATTGGCCTGGGCCTCGTGGTCGAGCAGATCGCCTGTCTCTTGCGAGCGGCCTACGCCCAGCAGCACGCGCCCCTTGCGGCGCAGGTGCTCGCGCACGACGACCTTTTTGGCGCGGGGTGCCACGTCGGCGGTCGGATCAACCTGGATGACGGTTCCCTCGACGACCTTGATGGCGAGCGCAATCGAGGCGAAGGTGCAGTCCATCTTGACGCGGTGCTCGCACGCGGCCTCGCATATGATCGAGATGAAATCTCCGATCTGGTCGAAAAAGGTGGGCGAATCTCGCGCGAGCTCGACCATCGTCTGGATCTTGGCGCAGAAGCCATCGAGGTCCCGCAGCTCGCTGGGCGCAGGGGAGCGCTCTGCCATCATCCGGGCGGCGCGAGCGCCGTCGTACTGAATGAAGGAGAGCAGCACGTTGAAGAGTGTCTCGTGATCCGCGACCGGGTAGCGCACGGCGATGCCCGCATCGAGGAAGGTGAGTTGCACGTCGGTCGGGTCGCCTGTCGGTCCTTCGGCAACGAAGATGTTGCCCGGGTGCAGATCGCCATGCACGAAATTGTCGAGAAAGATCATCTGGAGGACTGCATCGATGCCATCGGCGCAGACGCGCCGACCCTCAGGGGAGCCACGTGGCAGCTCCGCCGCCCATTCGAGAAAGGGGCGTCCATGCACAAAACTCTCGACGAGCACCTCGCGCGACACGAAGGGTGCCATCGGCTCGGGGAAGGCCACTAGCGGGCATGGCTTCCCGTGGCGTGCATGCTCCGCCGAAGGGGGGAAGGCCGCGCGGAAGCGCTCGAGGTTGGACGCCTCGACGCGCAGATCGAGCTGCTCGGTCAGCATGGACGCGAACTCACGCAGCATCGCCTCCGGGTTCAGCCATCGAAGCGACGTCAGCATGAGGAGCTGCGCGACGCCCTCAAGCAACCATATGTCGACCGCCATGTGCGCAGCCATATGCGGGTGGAGCACCTTGATGGCTACCGGCCTCCACGTGCCCTCCTCAGGCGTGACCACCAAATCCAGCGCGCCACTCTCGCCGCCGCTGCCACTGTTGCCGGCGCCGGCGCCGGCGCCGCTGCTGCTGCCGCTGTTCGCCTGCCGCAAGAGACCGCGGTAGACCTGGGCGATGCAACCGGATCCGATCGGCGTGCGCTCGATGTGCAGATCGCGCCGCCACTCGGGTCCAAACATGGCGTCGAGCGAGAACTCCGTTTGTTCCCACGGGTGCTCAGGCGTGTTGTCTTGCAGGTGCTTGAAGCGTCGGCAGACCGAGGCGCCAAACATGTCTGGTCGCGAAGAGCCCCATTGCGCCAGCTTGATGAGGAGCGCACCCGAGCGCTCGAAGCTACGCACGCACCACCGCCACCAAAACTCCTCTGCCCACGTCCAGCGACACAATGGATACAGCAACAGCAGGGGTCCAAAGAACACGATCAGAAACAGGGCGCGCCGCACGCAAGCGAGCACCAGCAGGGTCTTACTGCGAGGCGACGTAAGAATCTTCGTCACTATGACTGGTTCCGCCGCCGCCGGCGACGCCTCGCACACTGCTTGTGGCAGGCGTGGCCACAGGTGGGAGTGCACAATCAGCCCAGCGCTTAGTGCAGATGCGGTGAGGCATGCTGGCCGCATGGTTGCACGTGTTGCGATGGCGAGTTCCAAGTTACGCAGCGGTTCAGCTCGTAGGCAGTAGGCACGCACACTGACGCGCGCTCTCGCCCTCAGAGGAAACATCGTGCGACGCAGCATGTCGGCACGCGGAAGCGCACCAAGACAAAAGTCATGAAAATCGAGCGCGTGACGGGGTGCGTGACGCGTCGCCGACGCCAACTTTTGCAGTGACCTCAAAAGGTGACCAGGTGACCTGGTTCGATTTGAGGAGTGTTTCAGGGCGCCGCTCTCATCAACAGCACCAGAACACCCATTAGCAGCACACGGGGCCCCCATCGGTGCGCGCCTCCCGTCCTTGAAGGTGATCATCCGACCCGCAGCTGTCACACCGACACACCGACAGTGCATCATGTGTTATGAGTTGCTACGCGCGCTCGCGCAGCAGCAGCAGCCCCTCGCCCTCTCGCCCCGCCGTGCAGTGCATCGTGCTCGTCGGCTTCCACGCTTTTTCCACGCCGTCTCCTCCTCCGCTACTGCGGCGGCGCGCCACTGCCATACCAGTTCCACACGCATATGCACGCGTCCTTGCCGACGGAGACAACTTGTTTCCCGTCGGGCGCCCACTTGGCCATGGTGACTTCGTCGGAGTGCGCGGCGCCGATCGAGAGGAGCGCGGACGTGCGCAGGTCCCACACCTGCACTTCACCCGAGGCGGTGCATGCAAGCAGGAAGTCTGACGAAGAGCCGTCCATAGGTGGCGAGAGGTCGATGTGGGTGAGGCGACGGTCCTTGTTGGGATCCTGCTGAGGAGACCACGTGAGCATCATGGAGACTGGTTGCTCCTCGTCGGTGTCCCAAAATTTGAGCGCGCCCGACGTATCCGCCGTGATGAGCTCGTACTCGCCCCGATCCATCTGCACCATCGACTGCATCGCACCCTCCTTGACGGTGAAGCACTTGACCCTCCGTGCTTGGTCGAGGTCGATCGACACGATCTTCTTGTCCTCGCCACAAGAGTGGATGACCTTGGAGCGCGCATACGGGTTGCAGTCGACGCAGAGCGACGTGATACGCTTCGAGTGCTCGTCAAAGTTGCCGTGCAGCTGGCGAGACGGCCCGTCGCCCCACACGCGCACTGCTCCGTCCCGGCCGCCGCTGACGATGTAGAGAGCGCAGCGCACCTGATGAGGGAGGCAATTAGGTGTCATCAGGTGTCATCAGGTGTCATCAGGTGTCATCAGAGGTCATCACAGGTGACGAGGTAGAGAGCGCAGCGCACGATGCAAGAGACGCCCCCGCGGTGCGCCTTGACGATTTCCCACAGCGGCGCGCCGGTGCGCGCGTCGTAGCAGCGCACGTTGCCGTCGCTCCAGCCCGAGAGGCACTCGAGCGTGTCCTTGTCGATGGAGAGGCATTCGGCGCGCACGACCGCGTACGCATCCGTCGTCTTGACGGGTGGAGGTGTCTCAAACTCGACTCCATAGTGAGAGAGCTCCCACCGCCGCAGATGGCCAGATTCGGCGGAGCTGATGAACCACTCGGAGCTGCCGCCGAAGCTGATGCAGTTAATCGGCTGCGGGTGCGACGCGAGCAGCGGCTCGTAGCGCGCCGCATAGTTGCCGTCCGGTCCCAACGGTCGCAAATCGCGCGCGTCGAGCAGGTAGATGTTCCCCAAGCTCGTGCCCGCGAGAACCTGACGCCCGTCGGCCGAGACGGTCACGGAGCGCACCTCCCCGTCGAGCTGTGCGTCGGCGAGGCAGGTCCACTGCAAGTCCTCGCCCTGGAGCAGCTTGAGGGTGCCGTCGCCCATGCCGCAGTAGGCGAGGGGCGCGGTGGCGCTCCCCTCGCCAAAAGGGTCGCCCGCATCACGCACCGCGAGCGACAGCAGCCCGCCCTTGGAGACGGGTACGCACGCACGGAAGACCATGGCGGCCGCGTTGAAGACGCACAGCTCGCCCGCGCTTGAGCCGCACACGAGGAACCATGTGCCGCTCGCGTTGCACACGGCTGTCGCGCAGTGGTACTCGCGCGCCAGCCCCGAGGAAGGCAACTGGAAGAGAGACTGCTTGATGTTGAACTGCATGGTGTGCACGTCAAACTCCATGAGGTACTTGATGACCTTGCTGTTCGCAGCCGTCTGAAGCTGGTACGCCGCGTGCTTCTGCGTCTTGCTGCGCGACGGGATCACCTCGCCCCACGCGAGGAAGTTGAGCTGCCGCTGCTGCGTCTTGGAGAGCACTGCGAGCTGACCCGTGTTCGTATGCCACACGCACAGCTTGGCGCCGCCGGGCTGGTCATCGCTGCCCGCGAGGAACAGGTCATCGGGCGAGAAGGCGAGCACGCGCACGCGGTTGCGCGAGAAGGCGATGCCGTCGTGCAGCTCCATGAGCCGGTAGAGCGGCTGCCTCGATGCGTAGTCCCACACGATCACCATCGCCTCCGAGTTGGGTACGCGCGTGGTCGACGTCTGGCCCGAGGCGATCAGCGCGCCTGATGGCGAGATGGCCATGCACGTGATCGCCTCGTTGTGCCCGCGCAGGAACTCCTGCTGGTGAGGGTCCTTGACGTCCGAGATGACAATCAAACAACCGGTGAACGAGATCATGACCGACGCGTCCGTCGGGTGGTACTGGACCGAGCCGCCGCACGAGCCGTCGAAGCCCATCATGTGCTCCAGCTCGAGCGGGTCGAGCTGTTGCTCCTCCATCGTCAATGCAATGTCTTCGTGTGCGAGGGGCAGCGGCGGAGCGAAGCGACAGTACCAACGGGCGATACACAACGTGATGACCAATACGGCGCGCCGAAGCAGAGCAAGACTCCCCACTTCGGCCCTTCCTGGTCCTCGTTCTAGGCGCCTAGCCACGCGCCCTCCTTCTTGGGCAGCGCCGCGACGCTGACCTCGCGCCGGCGCGCTGCGTCCTTGACTCGCTTCGCGAGCAGCTCGCGAACCGCGTGCGCGCGCGCCTCGGCGGAGCCCGCTGCCTCGGCGGAAGCCGCCCTGCCGCCGTCGAGCACGGTGGCCGCGACGACGGTGCCGTCGGCTTTGATCGTGTGCACCTTGTAGAAGATGACGAGCACCCATCGCTCACCAAAGCTGATTGGATTGGATTGGTGCCACACTCGAGAGTCGAGCAGCGCAGCGTCGCCCGCGGCGATCGGGTACACAAACTCCTCGGTCTCGTTCTCGCCGTCCCACACGGTGAGCCCGCCGCTGTCGCCGAACGCGCTGTACGTGGGCAGCCCGAGAACGAGTGAGCCGTCCACGTTGGCGCCGTCGATGTGCCGCGGTAGGTGCGTCTCATCGGGGCTCGGCCGGTAGCGCGTCACGAAGCTCTGGAGCCGGACGAGCTCGCGCGTGGCGCCGCGCGGGCATGGGTGCAGCGTCTCCCACCACGGCAGGAAGACGGCATCGCACGCTGCGAGGATCGGGCCGCACGCCGCGAGCATTGGTGCGCCTGCGGCGAGGTTCACGCTGCCCGCAGCGACGCCATTCGAGTACTCCATGAAGCACGACAGCTTCCAGTGGTTCTTTCCGTACGCGGCATTGGAATAGTCCACCTGCTGTGGCGCGAAGGCGCAGCGGATCGCTTCGAATGCACGCTCAAGCATCGCCGGATTGACCGCCTTCGCGACGCACTTGTGCCGTAGCGCGAGCCAGCGGTGCCGTGTGAGCGCCGCGACCGTCGAGGGCGGCAGAAGGCTCACCATCGGTGCAAACGCGGAACGCCGGCGCGCACGACGCACCAGTAATGCCATCGCCAGCGCGCAGATGGTGAGCGCGAGCTTCTCCTCGGCGGCGTTGGATATCATGGATTCGACTCACCTCACACCTGTGTAGAAGTGTGAACAGACTGTTAAGCATAAAATTACAATGGCATGCCGACCCAGATCAACAAGAATGACCGATAGCGATCCGCAAATTACGCCCTCAGCATGCGCGTGCGCGAGCGGGAGAGCGCCTTCTTGCAAAACGGGCACTTGAGTTCTATGGCTACCAGCCCGCTCGTCGACTCCACCAGCCTGCCATGGTCAGGATCGTCCGGGGTGAGCCAGCGCCCGAGGCAGTCAAAGTGTGCCGTCTGCCCGCAGCATGGGGTGTATCCCCACCCGCCGTCGGGCTCGGACGGGTCTGGTCGATCGCGCGCCGTGCCGATCAAGGTCACTTCCCCGCCCAAGCAGCAGCCGAAGCAAGGACCCTCCTCCTCCGATTCCACTTCCATCTCCACCTCATCCAACTCGTCGTTGTTGCCAGCATGCTCCACGTTGAAGCTGGAAGAAGCGCCTTGCATGTGAGCCGGTCGGCCGTCCAGCCACTGTCGCCTTTCATAGGGAAGGCCCGCCTCTGTGACGGAGGCTGACAGGGCCACAGCGAGCTGCATGCCCTCCTCGTCCTCGTACCAGTCCTCGGCCTCCTGTGGGCGCTTGCGGCTGCTGCCGCTCGAGCGCTGCGGCGTTGATGGGAGCATTGCAGGCGCTGGGCGCGCTGCTGGCGAGCAGGCTGCTTGCAGGCCAAAGTCCACGGCGAGCTGGCGGCGCATGTCCCGCCGCTGGACGCACTCGAGGTCGTCACACAGGTGCTCCGGCGCATTGTGGCTGCACTGGCCATGCGAGCTTGTGCGCATATGCGACTTGAGGCTTCCCGACCGCGAGAAGCGCTTGCCGCAGCCCTCGTGGTTGCAGGCGAACGGCCGCTCGCCCGTGTGCGTGCGCTTGTGCGCCGTGAGGTGGCCCGACCGCGAGAAGCGCTCGCTGCAGCCCTCGTGGTCGCAGGCATACGGGCGCTCGCCCGTGTGCGTGCGCTTGTGCCTCGTGAGGTTGTCCGACCGCGAGAAGCGCTCGCCGCAGCCCTCGTGGTCGCAGGTGTACGGCTGGTCGCCAGTGTGTGTGCGCTTGTGCGTCGTGAGGTGGCTCGACCGCGAGAAGCGCTTGCCGCAGCCCTCATGGTCACAGGCAAACGGGCGGTCGTCTGTGTGCGTGCGTATATGCGTCGTGAGGTGGCTCGACTGCGTGAAGCGCTTGCCGCAGCCCTCGTAGTCGCAGGCAAACGGCCGCTCGCCCGTGTGCGAGCGTATGTGCGCCGTGAGGTGGCTCGGATCCGAGAAGCGCTTGCCGCAGCCGTCGTGATCGCAGGCGTACGGCTGGTCGCCCGAGAAGCGCTTACCCCAGCCCTCGTGCTCGCAGCTTGCTTGGGGTTCCCGCTCACCTTGCGCTGTCATCTGGAGCGCTGAAGCTGGGACAGTGACCTCGAGATCGGGTGATGGAACATGGGAAGGGTCTATATGCTGCGGCTCCGGCGCGGCATGGCTTGAGCTCGCACTAGAGCTCCCAGCACCACTCCCAGCCCCACTGCTCTTATTGCCACGAGAGGAGGGTGGGCCGGGCGGGATCGAGTTGGGCGGAGACTCTGGACGCAAAGCCCCACCACCCCTAGGGTCAGTCCGCAGTTCAACCGCGTTAACGTTAACGCGGTGTTCGAGCAAGCACAGGTCGAGCTGGGCGCGTTCGCGCGAGACTCGGAAGTGATCGGCCAGGCGGCGATAGCGATGACAGACGCATAGAAGAAGCAGAAATGACGTCAGAAATGCTGTCGCCAGGAATGGTATCAGAGGAGAGACTGGGGGCAGCCCTGGTGGCACTGGTGGCACTCGCGGCGGGAGCAGAGGCCGCGATGGAGGGGATGGAGGCGGCGGCATGAGACGAGCAGCAAAGCAAGCTCCTACGTCTCCACTTCTTTTGAGTGTGCTCGAGCCGAACGATGCCTCGCTGGTGAAAGAGCCTGTTACAAGAGCACCGTCGACGCCATCTTGGGCGCCTGCGCCCACGTAGGCGATGCTCTTGCCAAAGTCACTCAGCTTGCCACCCCCCTGGATGGCCCAGTCGATGGTGCCCGATGCTGTCACGTGCATCACGAAAACGTCGGAACTGCCTCGGCTTGTGAGCAACGTCGAGCCGAACGATGCCTTGCCGCTGAAAGTGCCCGTCACGAGAGCACCTCCGCTGCCGCGATTGTATGCGACGCCGGAGCCAAAAGAGTCGGCCGTGCCGCCCGCCTGGACGGCCCAGTCGACGACGCCTGCCGCCGTCACGTGCATCACGAAAGCGTCGGCACTCGTGTCTCCGCTTGTGAGCACTGTCGAGCCAAACGATGCCTCGCCAAAAAAGTAGCCCGTCACAAGAGCACCGCCGCCGCCATCATTCGCGATGCTGCGTGCATACGTATAGTCCGTGCCGCCCGCCTGGACGGCCCAGTCGATGGCGCCCGCCGCCGTCACGTGCATCACGAAAGCGTAGGGAAGGCCTCGGCTTGTGAGCACTGTCGAGCCGAACGATGCCTCGCCGCTAAAGGTGCCCGTCGCAAGGGCACCGCCGCCGCCATCATTCGCGATGCAGCGTGCATACGTTGAATCCATGCCGCCGGCCTGGACGACCCAGTCGATGGCGCCCGCCGCCGTCACATGCATCACGAACGCGTCGTCACTGCCTCGGCTTATGAGCGACGTCGAGCCGAACGATGCCTCGCCACTAAAGGAGCCTGACACGAGAAAACCATCAACGCCATCGTGGCCGCCCACGCGGGCGATGCTGTTGCCTGAGTCAAACAGCGCGCCACCCGCCTGGAAGGCCCAGTCGATGGCGCCCGATGCTGTCACGTGCATCACGAAAACGTCGGAACTGCCTCGGCTTGTGAGCAACGTCGAGCCGAACGATGCCTTGCCGCTGAAGTCGCCCGTCACGAGAGCACCACCCGCGCCATCGTATGCGACGCCGAAGCCCCAAGAGTCGGCTGTGCCGCCCGCCTGGACGGCCCAGTCGACGACGCCTGCTGCTGTCACGTGCATCACGAAAGCGTCGACACTCGTGTCTCCGTTTGTGAGCACTGTCGAGCCAAACGATGCCTCGCCATAGAAGTAGCCCGTCACAAGAGCACCGCCGCCGCCATCATTCGCGATGCCGCGGCCATACGTCGTGTCCTTGCCGCCCGCCTGGACGGCCCAGTCGATGGCGTGGTGCATGTCTGGGTGCGAACTTGGGAGCGGCGGGAGCTGGAAGGGGAGCTTCATCGTTTGCTGTAGTTCTTGCGTCGGCTGATTTCCGCCCGGTATCTGCTGAGTGTGCCCTAAAAATAGTTCAAGTTTACCTCGAGGTTGGTCGAGGCTTACTGTAAGGAGGCGAAGTTCGGAAAAATCGATTCGGCTGCACAGCGCATAGGAAATAACTGTGGCGCAGTGTCGAGTGTGTCATACCCTCGCCGCTGAGTGTTGACCCCCTCCCCAACGAACGTCCTCCGATGCTCGGGGGGTCATAGGCCTGCTTCCGGGGCGAGCTGCCGTCACAGATCGTCGAACAACGTCGGCGGCGCCCGTATGCACCTACGCTTACGCGCGCGCTTACCAGTGCGCAGCTCGGCGACGAACGCCCTCGTGCGCTCCTGAAGATACTCGATGGCCAGGCGGCGCTCCCACCTACGAATGCGCGTGCGCCACGCGCCTTGGATCGTCTCCACTGCGCGATCCTCGATGGCATCGAGCCTCAGTGCACGCGCATCCATGACTGCGCACCAGCGCCGCCACGACGCCGTGATCACCGTCGCGGACGCGTGCCGCAGTCGGATGGTCTTGCGGCAGTGGACACCGAGCAGGTGGCTCTGGATGACCATAGCCGCGCGGTCCTCGGGTGTGATGGTACGTCGGCGGATGGTCAGCTCGAGACGCCCGATTGCAGGCCGCAGCACATGGGCTGCATCCTCGCCGCTGGAGAGCTGCCACTCTTGGCCAGTCGCAACGAGGCGCACCTGGCAGATGACGTCACCCCATCTGAGGCCGTGGCGCCATGCCGTGCCGTACGGCTCGATGCACTGCAGCTCTGCACCATCGTCGCCATGCTGCGAGTGGAAGCGGACGCCAAGCGGGACACCTTTCCGCTTGGTCAGTGGCAGCACCTCTGTGCGACGGCGTGGCGGTGGAAGGACCGTGCGCATCGTTGGAGGAGGCGTGCGCATGGGTGGTGGAGGCGTGCGCACAGCAGCCGGCGGAGGAGGAGGAGGCGTGCGCACAGCGGATGGATGTGCGCGCGCGGGTGGCATAAATTTGAAGTCAGTGTTCGAAGCATATTTGTCGCCGAGCGGGACGGGCGCAAGCATGGGCGCATCCTTCTGGAAGATGCTGCTCAATAGGCTGCCAGAGCGCGCGCGACCGCCGTGAGTAACAGGAAGCATTTCGTCGCCGACTAGAATCGATCGATTTTGGGGTCACCCTACGATCGATGAGACGCCGAACTCCCCAAAGTTGTGTTTCGTCCAAGCTCACAGACCCGACAAGTCAAGTCAAGTCAAGTCTAAGACTAGCGGCCCGGAATTCACACGATCTGAAGACATAGGAATCTATTGCCAGGCCAGATGAGACGTTTCACCTTCAGGCCCATGAAAGCGGGGTATTCGGACGGACGGAGCGCGAGTTGATCGAGCGACCCATGGCGCGTCCCACGCCGCTTTGAATGTATCGACATGTTCATGTTAACTTACGCTCGTGATTTAACGATTCATGAACGTCGTGCTGGGCGCTCGCAATGACCGCAATGAGGTCGAGCTCACCACCGCCCGCGGGCGGGCGGGCGGCGCTCGCTCGCTCGCTCGCCCCCAAAAGGGCGCACACGGCCGCATCCATCGGAGCCATGAAATTGCGCCTCGCGATGCGTCTCGTGCTGCTCAGCGCCCTGGCTATCTGCTCGGACGGCTTCACCGTCTCACCTTGGTTGCCCAGGAGGCCACGCACGCTGATACATACGCATGGTGCGTCGATGATGTGCACGTACGAAGCGATCCGCCCTACACGACCACCGCCTCCCACCATGGACGAGCTGAAGACGGTCGTCAAGCCGGCGGGCGACATGGGTATGGGTTGCTTCGCGGCGGAAGATGGTGCCGCTGACACGTGGGTTTGCCAGTACGTGGGCGAGCCAATTACATTGCTGGAATCCACGCACAAATACGCCGACAAGGATCCACAATATCTCTTTCAGATCACTCCCGACCTCTACCTGGACGCAGAGGAATCGACCCATCATTCACGCTTCTTCAATCACGCGCAGTTCGCCAACCTCAAGTTCACCGTCGATGTGCAGCGCCAGCGCGTCGACTTTTGGCTCCAGCGCGACGTACGGGCTGGGGATCAGCTCATGTTCGACTATGGCATGGCATACTGGTTGGGACTCGGCATCACGCCAGTGGGTGACACGCGCAACTTCACAAGGCCCACGCCACACTCGCGCTCGCGCCAGCCCACAGGTCCCAAGCCCATAACGCCGACGAGCCCGGTGCAGCTCGCGGAGGTGCTCGCCCTCGCCGAAGGGCAAGCACGCCCGGCACTGCTGCGCGCTCTGGAGTACTTTGGAGCGATGCGGTTGGGCGAGGGCGTGCTGCGTATCCGCTTTGGCCTCGGCGAGGGCACCCCGACGCGCGACGTCGACCCGGAGAAGGTCGAGCTTGGGGTGCTGCACGAGGCGGCCGCCGCGTGCATCGCACAGGCCTCGCGGGCTCGGCCATGAAGCATGCTGCCCTTTGAGAGTACGTAGTATCAAGCTCATGAGGCCCGGTCCTCGCCGCTCCAATTCGAAAACTTACATCGGAAGTCATCGGAGAACCTTAAAAGACGTTCTATGTCCGACGACAACAAGGTTCTCGTTCTCCAGGCCACCGGCAAGGCCGGGCGCAACATCGCCCTCGCTCTGAAGAATGCTGGCTTCGAAGTGTTCGGCACCACTCGCTCCGCCAAAAACAACCTCGCGTCGAAGGGCATCACGCCCGTCATCGCTAACTACACGGTACAGGCTGACATTGACCGCGCGATCAAGGAGTCCGGCGCGAAGAAGGTGATCGGCATCACTGACTTCTTTAAGGCCGCGAAGTCCAGGGGCGCGGTCGAGATCGCGCACGGCCAGGCGCAGTTCGAGGCCTGCAAGGCCGGCGGCGTCGCGCACTACATCTTCGTCTCTGTCGTGCAAGCCAGCGATATCGCGTGGCCGGCTGTCTGCAAGCACATCTCTACGAAGGCCGAGATGGAGAAGAACCTGAAGGCGTCCGGCATTCCGCACTCCATCCTGCGCCCGTGCGTCTTCTTCGAGAACTTTGACGACGCAGCCAATTATAACCCGCTCAAGAAAGGCGCAGTGAAGTTCCTCTCCAAGTGCGTGACCCCAACCGGGGCTTACAAGTGGGTCTCCACATACGACGTGGGTCGCGCCGCCGCCGCGCACTTCAAAGACCCCGCCAAGTACCTCGGCACGACTCTCGAGTGCATGTCGTGGCAGGGCAGCCTCGATGACGTCGCACGCGCACTGCAGACGGTCTCCGGCGTGCCTGTGAAGGCCTCGCTCGCTATGCCCATCTGCCTGCGCAAATTGTTCCTGAAGGACCTCGATGGGATGTGCAACTTCTACGACGAGGATGGCCTGAAGGACCACATTGCCGAGTTTAAGGCAGTCGTGCCGGACCCGCTGGATGCAGAGGGCTGGTTCCGGTTGGTACCTCCCTTACTTCTCTGACCTCCCTTACTTTCTTTCTGTACTCTCTTACTTCCTACTGTCTTACTTCGTACTGCCTACTTCCTACAGGTTCCACAACCGCTACGCCAACGGAAAGAAGATCGTCGACACGTAAGTCTCCTACGCGCTGACCACGGAGACCACCCCGAACCGGAGTTGCGCACACATCGGGCCATACGAGCGACTGGCCTCTGCCGTGATGCTGAGAGAGTGAGAACTTAGCGCAGCCGAAAAGAGGGTTTTTTCCGATAACGAAGATAGCGAGAATCTCCCGAGAACCTACCTCCGGTATTCATCCGATACACGGAGACACAGAGGGATCTTTACGTTTACCGTACGGCATCGACGGTTCGCTCTTTGGACCGACGGATACCGCGATACGGATTCAACATTCCGATCGTAACTGCTGACGCGGTGCGAGTCCAAGGCCCGGCCGGTTGTAGAAGGACGTAAGATTTTACGTCCTTCTACAGGTCCTCGGGTGTCCAAAGACAAAGGACTCTTCGGTCAGAGCCGCTCCGGTCAGACATGCCGAATTGTCTAGACTCAATTGCGCGGTCAGAGGACAGAGCGATCGGTCTTGGACGCCCTGTTTTGTTTATCGGCGGGATGCCGGCCGATGCGATGGGGCATGGCCCATCTCCGCCGATCGATGACGTACACACTCACGGTACCGACGTAACGCCGAAGGATACACACAAGGTTTCGGCCCGACGCACACAAGGTGCGCCACACACAATCAAGGTTTCGGCTCAGCCAATAGGTACCCAACCGTTGGCCTCTTGCTCGACCGGGTAACTCTCCCCCTGGCTCACTGGTTCCGATGTGGGAAACACCCCAGCCCCCACTGACGCATGCCCGTCGTCAGCCGAACCCGCCGCCCAATCCGATCGTCGAGTCGGCCTGTCGCGCACGATCGTGCGACACGCCAAGCGCTCAGAGCTTGGCGATCATGCTGCTTGTGTAGCCCAGCTGGTCGAGCACCGTGCCTTGGCGCAGCGCGCGTTCCTCTCGTGGCCCACACAGCGCCGTGTAGAGCGCGGGCGGCCCGCAGATGAAGCAGAGCGTCTCCTTGGACGGCGCGAAGGCATACTTGCTCAGCTTGGCTTTGTCAACCTCTCCGCTCTCGGCCACGTATGTGTCCGTGGTCTTCCACCCTTCGGGCGGCGCCGCGTCGGGCGCGTCGCCCACCACGTGCACGACGGTCAGCCGGTGCGGCAGCGCGCGCGCCCACTCGTCGAGCTCGCGCCGCAGCAGGATGTCGGCGGTCGTGCGGCTGTGGTAGATGAGCACCGCCTTGCGCTCGTCCGCCGGGATGAAGAGCATCTTCCATAGGATTTGGTACATGGGGGCGAGGCCCATGCCGCCCGCGAGCATGTTGAAGCGCTCCTTGCCCTCGAAAGGGTACTGCTCCTTGAGGCAGAGGGCCGGGTGACGGAACGCGACTTTCGAGCCAATAGGGAGTTCATGCAGCCACGCGGCAACCTCATCGGGGGGCTCGGAGCCCCGTCTCACCATGAGTTCGAACGTGCCTTGCAGGCCGGGGTCGGATGTGGGGAAGTAGGCGCGCATGGCGTCGCGCCCTTCCTTACCCCTGGCGGGCGCGCGCACGAGGAGGCACGCGCAGGCGGGCAGGCGCAGCGTCTGCGTCGGCTCCGGGAGGCCAAAGCCGTACACTGCGGTGTCGTGCGTGTGGTCGCGCCGGGTTCGTAACGGCAGCTCGAGCCATTCGCACGGCACGACGCACGAGGAGGCGTACGTGAGCGAGGCCGGGTGCGGCGCGAGCCGCGTGCATCCGAGCTCGAGCAGCTTTTCCCACGCAGCCGCAAAGTCGGCAAAGAAGCTCTTGGAGTCGCTCGCGTACTTTTCTGCATACACCCGCAGCTTCGGGTCGCGAAGCAACGCGTGGTCCGTGGGCAGCATGATCGTGCTCCCGTCAGAGCTACGCAGGAGCACCCCCGCTGAGCCACATGCCGACGGCTCGTATTTCTTCGAGAGCAACTCGACGTAGTACGAGTTATCGAAGCGGTTCGGATGCTCCGTCCAAGGGCCGCCACCTGGCGCCCCGTTGGGTGGCTCATATTCCCCGAGGGTGTGACGGCCACACAGGGCGACGATCTCACGGTCGGTGAAGCCCTTCCTGTGGAAGATGACGCGCAGGTGGTCGGCCATGTGCTCCGACGGCGACGCCTCGGCACCGCTCGCGAGGTCGTCGGGCAGCCGGCCGGCGGCCGATGGCACAGAGTCAGCCGACGTCGCCGCGTCCCGCCGCCCGAATCGGCTCAGGATGCTCGGCCCACCGAGGGCCTCGATGGCCACGTTTGCGGCGTGGGCCCACAGATCAGCGCGCGAGATGTTCGGGTACTGCGCCTTGATCGGCTCGAGGAGCGGCACCGCGCGCTTCGCCAGAAAGGCGTTGCAAGGAAAGGCGCCCTCGCCCCTGTCGGCAAAGCGCAAGGCAGCATTGGGACCACCTCCACCAAGGGCTGCGCTGTACGTGGCGGCATCGGCAAAGGCAAGCTGCACAAAGACTGGCCCGCACTTTTCACGCTCGATGAGGCCGCGCACGTCCGCGGTGAGCTGCCCATAGTCCCAGGCGACCGCAAGAGCAGCGGCGCGCTCGTACAGCATGTCGGCGATGGCTGCGAGTGGTTGCGGCCGCTCCTCCTCTACGCAGATGGCGACCGCGTCAGAGAGCACGGCCTCGAGCTGATTGATCTCCAGGTACTCGCCCACGGCATCGAAGGACGGCATGCCGACGACGGCGCACTTCTCCGTGTGCTGTGAACGCGTGTGTGAACTTGGGTGTGAACGTGGCAGACATTTATTTGTAGTGGATATAAAAGCTCTTTTACATGTACGAGTACCAAAACAGGGTTTTCTCTGCAACTCCTCTGCACAGCTCACGTCGTGTTGAAGCCGGCAAGGAACCCGTTCGACACCCACGGGAAGCCGATCGCGCCGTTGTGCACGCGCGGCTGGCGTAGCGGCGCGCGGAAGGGGTTGAGCTCAATCGGCACTGAGAGCTCGAGGCCGTGCGCTTGGGCACGGTGCACACCGCGCTCGATCGAGTACTCGGAGTAGTCCGTCAGGAAGAAGGGCGTGCGGCGCTGCTGCAGGTAGTCGAGTGATGGGGACCAAAGATACTCACGTGCGGCGAGGCCCGCGTTGAGCGCGATCGCAACGTCGGCCGGCGGCAGGTGGGGCGCGGCCTTATGGTACCAGCCGCCACTGCCGCCATGGGCGCGCACCGTCACGCTCCCGCCGAGCCGTCCGTCGTACTTGACCGACTCGGGCAACGGCACATCGACCGGTCCGGCCATCTCGATGGTGATCGTCGTGCTGGGCATGAGCACCGCGAGCTCCTTGAAGAGAGGCAGCAGCCAGAGCTCCTTCTCCGGCCCAAGGTAGTGCACGCTCAGTGGGCGTGCCGAGTCACGCATCCCAAGTTTCGTCAGCGCATGGTAGACGGTCAGTGGGAAGCTGAGCAACACGGCGAGCGGGGAGGCAGGCGAGAGGCTCCTCGAGGCATAATAGCTCGCCCAGTCAGTAGGGGGCGCCGTGAGCGTGGGCGCGCCGTCGAGGGCGTCCACGAGGTGGCGGTGCGGCGAGGGCGCGCTCGCGCAGCCGCAGAGTAGACGGTACGATTCCTCCTGGTGAACGCCAATCGCCTCGAGCACCTCGCAGTACGAGACCTCACACCGGTGATCCATCGAGGCACGCAGCCACGCAGGCTCTGTCGCGCCGAGGTGCACACGTACGTCGCGCTTCATGTAGCGTCCCATGTCGTCGCAAGTTGTCGAGGCTTGGTCATCGGCTGAAGTCCCCAAGTGCTTCAATGCATCTTGAGCCTGGCAAGCAGCTGAGCAGTAGCTGATGCATTCGCAGCGCCCGCAAACCATCGCGCTTGGGGTGGCCTTGCCGCACACGGCACAGCTGAGGAATCGCACTGTGCCCGCACCCTCGGCAGGGGAGACTAGCGGCGGAAGCGGCAATGGCGTGCTGCTGCCGGCGGTGGTGGCAGAGGGCGCTGTCTTGGACGCTGCCTCCGCGGAGGCGGCAGACGTCGGGCTGCTGCCACGGCTGCTGCGGCCGCGGCTGGTGGAGGAGCCCGTGTCACCCGTCGCGCCACCCATGCTGCCTGTGCCGCCCGTGCCGCCCGCGTCCTTCGCCCTCGCCTCACCTTCGCCCTCGCCTTCGCCTTCGCCTCGAGCCACCGCCGCATCCTCCTCGAAGGCGCCTCGATGGAGCGCTTCAAAGACACGCGTCCGCACATCGTCCCAACGGCCGCGCGCTCGCACGGTCTCGTCGAGCAGCTCCGTCACCTCGAGCAGCGCGAGCTCGCGCGTGGTCCGCGGCGGCGCCCTCTGCTGCTTGCGCACCGCCTCCTCCTGGGCCCTCATCAGTGCACGCACGTCAGGCACATGCGACAGCTGCGCCGCAGCGAGCACGTGCTCGAGAGGCGCGCCGAGAGTCCAAAAGGGGGGCTCGAGCGCCGCGAGCGCCATGTCGCGCCGCTCCTCGGGCCGCCGCACCCGCTCCAAGAGCTCCGCTTGCTGCCACAGGCAGCACGCCCATCCAGGGTTATTGGCAGTGCCTCGCTCCATGGCCACGAGTGCGGCGGTCTCGTCGCCGCGCTCGAGCTGGTAGCGCGCGAGCTGAGCCCACACGTCGGGAAACCCGGTGCCGGCCTTGAGCAGCAGGAATTGCGGCAGGCCCAGCTTGCTCTTGCCAAACTCGCCCGCCTCGTAAGCTTTGCCGCCCGCCTCAACGCAAGCGGCAGAGGCAGCCCGCACGAGCTCAGCGTCGCCACCACTGGCGTCGGTCTCCACGGCCACGCGCCGCGCAAACTGAGCAATCGTACCCATCGGCTTCAAGGTGAGCGACGCAAGGTCCACGTCACGGTCGCTAGCTTGCGCGTGCGTCGACACCACCACCGCTGTACCCACTTTTCCAATCGGCCAGCGCAGCAGGCCGAGCACGCCACGCGACGCTTCCACAGAGCGTGCAAATGGTGCAACTAGCGGGTGCAGACCGCGCGTCGGCAGAGCGTCGGGCGTCGCATGCCCTTGCAGCTTGAGCATGGCTGCGAGTGCTGGGCGACTCGCCAAGATCCGACTCATTGCGATGTGTGTGCCGCGCCGACGACGTCGGCTTTTGTCTGCCCTCGCGCGGGGAGGGCACGACCTTTTCAACAGTGAACGACTTGATGCCTTCTACCGAGAAACCGCAAGCTACGGCTCACAGACTTTTCACAGAAAGCTGGGAGAGCTCCTTCGGCTCAACTTTTTCTGCACTTTCATTCCCACAAGCCAACAAACACGTTCAACGCAATCTCAAATACCGGGTACATTTTACGTGAAAGGCAGCACCTCGTACACTTTCACCGTCAGGTATCACTTTTATGAGGGGGTCACGATTGCAATCAGTGCGTTTCCAGGGTTTCGTTGAGATTCGTCGCTGGCCCGGTTTTCCGTGCAGGTTTTCTGGTTTTTAGCATGAAATGGAACACGCACCCATCGTGGGCCCCGATTTCCAGCGAGCCGCACAGCGAATGGCGCCGCTCGTACGCAGTTTGCTCGTGGAGCATGCAGATCCTGCCAAGGTACCGGTCGATTCCCTTCTCATTGCGCTCGGGCGGCGTGGCGATCACGCGGCGATCAGAGCCGCACGCAAGGAGTTTGATGTCCTTCATGTGCCAGCGGCACTATCATCTGCCTCGTGTGCATCGCTGCGCAGCGCCGTCGATTGCGAGCGGCGACTGCTCGCCGATAGCGTCGACCAGTGCCCGGAGCATCAGCGGAATCTCAACTCTGAGGAACTTGAGAAGCTCCTCGGCGCAGAAGCGTTTGGCAGGCTGATAAGCTTGCCGCATGTGTACGAGAAGCGGCGCGATGGCGCGGCACCCTCGTCCGTAGAAATGGATGAAATCGAAGACGCTGAAGCCCGCGCCACAGGCATCTTGACGCTGCGCGAGGCTTTCATCCGGCGATACAGCAGCGACACGCGGCCTTGGAATCCCTTCCATCAAGATGCGTACCGCACCACCGTCAACGTGGCCTTGTCCGCGGATGAGGCGCACGTGGGAGGCCGGCTCCTCGGGTGCTATGCTGGCAAGGTGCAGGTGATCGAACGAGCCGAGGGTGAAGCCACAGTGCACAGCTCGGAGCTCTTGCACGCTGTCAGCCGCATGACAAGCGGGGTGAGGTACTCTCTCATCTTATTCTTCGACCCGCGCCCCAGGGTCGTGCGCAAGGACGGGCTTGTTGAGGCCCGCTGGGCGAATCGGCGATGGGTTCCGCCATCTGGGAACGAGCGATGGTGGGAGTGATCGCCGCGCTGAGCTTGCCATAGACTGAGAGGAGTGGACTCATAAGAAAACCTGAGAAGGTCAACGCGCAGCCACGCACGGAGCGAGAGCACACGGCATTCGGCGCACTCGCATGATTCACCGTGTTTTTATCCTCAGTAATTTTGGCTCCGGTTGCAGCCTGCACGTTGGTGCATCGCATACACTAGCCGAGAGCTTGAAACTTGAGGTCAACGCAGCGGAGCGCAAAGCGGCGTAAGCGCGCAAAGAATCATGATACAGATACGCAACAGATACGCATGATGTGTACATGATATATTGACGAAGAGTATAGAGAGTTCAGCGCTCAAAATTGACACAATCGATCCAACCGCCATGACCCATGTGTGTGAGTCGTCACCAATAGGAAATGGATCACAGTGCAGAGGTGTAAGGGTCGAGCCGCAGCCTGATATGAACAGAGCGCTGGAACCAGAAACGCCGGAGCACGAAATCAATCAATGGTGAATGAATGCATGCCGCCCTGGCCAATTTTACTGCCATAATCAGGTCCTCAGCATGCGCGTGCGCGAGCGGGAGAGCGCCTTCTTGCAAAATGGGCACTTGAGCTCGATGGCCACCAGCCCGCTCGTCGACTCCACCAGCCTGCCATGGTCAGGATCGTCCGGGGTGAGCCAGCGCCCGAGGCAGTCAAAGTGTGCCGTCTGCCCGCAGCATGGGGTGTATCCCCACCCGCCGTCGGGCTCGGACGGGTCTGGTCGATCGCGCGCCGTGCCGATCAAGGTCACTTCCCCGCCCAAGCAGCAGCCGAAGCAAGGACCCTCCTCCTCCGATTCCACCTCCTCCTCCACCTCATCCAACTCGTCGTTGTTGCCAGCATGCTCCACGTCGAAGCTGGAAGAAGCGCCTTGCATGTGAGCCGGTTCCAGCCACTGTCGCCTTTCATAGGGAAGGCCCGCCTCTGTGACTGAGGCCGACAGGGCCACAGCGAGCTGCATGCCCTCCTCGTCCTCGTACCAGTCCTCGGCCTCCTGTGGGCGCTTGCGGCTGCTGCCACTCGAGCGCTGCGGCGTTGATGGGAGCACGGCAGGCGCTGGGCGCGCTGCTGGCGAGCTGGATGCTTGCAGGCCAAAGTCCACGGCGAGCTGGCGGCGCATGTCCCGCCGCTGGACGCACTCGAGGTCATCACACAGGTGCTCCGGCGCATTGTGGCTGCACTGGCCATGCGAGCTTGTGCGCATATGTCTCTTGAGGTCGCCCGACCGCGAGAAGCGCTTGCCACAGCCCTCGTGGTTGCAGGCATACGGCCGCTCGCCCGTGTGCGCGCGCTTGTGCCTCGTGAGGTTGCTCGACTCCGAGAAGCGCTTGCCGCAGCCCTCGTGCTCGCAGGCGTACGGCTGGTCGCCAGTGTGTGTGCGCTTGTGCGCCGTGAGGTTGCCCGACTGCGTGAAGCGCTTGCCGCAGCCCTCGTGCTCGCAGGCGTACGGCTGGTCGCCCGTGTGTGTGAGCTTGTGCTTCGTGAGAGTGCCCGACTGCGAGAAGCGCTTGCCGCAGCCCTCGTGCTCGCAGGCGTACGGCTGGTCGCCCGTGTGTGTGAGCTTGTGCTTCGTGAGAGTGCCCGACTGCGAGAAGCGCTTGCCGCAGCCCTCGTGGTCGCAGGTGTACGGCTGGTCGCCAGTGTGTGTACGCTTGTGCCTCGTGAGGTCGCCCGACCGCGAGAAGCGCTTGCCGCAGCCCTCGTGGTCGCAGGCGTACGGCTGGTCGCCAGTGTGTGTGCGCTTGTGCGCCGTGAGGTTGCTCGAATGCGAGAAGCGCTTGCCGCAGCCCTCGTGGTCGCAGGCGTACGGCTGGTCGCCCGTGTGTGTGCGCTTGTGCCTCGTGAGGTCGCCCGACCGCGAGAAGCGCTTGCCGCAGCCCTCGTGGTCGCAGGCGAACGGCCGGTCGCCCATTTGCATGCGCTTGTTCGCAGTGAGGTTGCTCGCGCCCGAGAAGCGGAGCAGACTGTCACACGAGTTAGCGCCTGACCTGACCGACTGTGTCACTTCGCGCGAGTCAAACAAAGTTTGTGGACCAAATTAGGGAGTTCTTAATTCGAAATTCTCCTGGTGGGAAGCGTGGAGGCACGATGCTACTTCATGAACAATCTCAAGTCGGACCGGTCTCTGAATCCAGGCCTGTCGTATCTAACAGTGTCTCAACTCTCAAGTCATCTCATGCTCGATGCTGTGACCTAGGTTGGGCTCAACGCTCACGGCCGCCTACTTGTCGTGCGTGCAGCCCGTCGCGTGCGCTCCCTTGAAGTCGTACTGGTGGATCCAAAAGTTCGCGCCGAACTTTTCGCCGCGGGTGACGGGCAGCGCCTCGTGGTCGGTTCGCTCCTCCTTCTTGAAGGGCTCTGCCTCCGTAACGGACGGCCACAAGATGGCCTTGCCACGCTGCGGCTGGATGGTGACCATTCCATTCGCGTCACGGTACTTTGCAGCAGGTAGGCTCGTGAAACGGGTCCCGCCGCCTTCGGGCACGTCATTCATATACCCAAAGAGCGTGTAGATCCGAGGCCCCTGCAACTTGTGCTCGTCTGAGTCGATGTAGTCGTTGTGCCGTTTGTAGAAGGCGCAGCTTGGATCATCGGCGGAGGGGCACGAGTGATAGTAGACGAGCTGGGCATACTCGGCGTTGGCCTCGGGCGTCTGCGTCACGTCCGAGACGCGCTGGATCACGCGGCGCACCTCGGGGTCGTTGAGGCACTCCGCGTGCTGGCACCAGCCGTGCGAGGACGTGCGAATCTCAGTCTTCACGTCGCCGACCGTGCCGTCCTCCTTGATGCCGACTCCGAGTGACTTGGAGTACCTGCCCTTGCCGTGACGAATGAAAGCCTCCGTCTCACTAGGTTTGAAGAAGTTGTGGAAGAGGATCACGGGGGGATCGCTCGACAGCAGCTCTGGCTCAAGGTGCTGGAAGTCGGACATCACGCGCTCGAAAGTCGCGTTCATCGCGCCGGGCGCGAGGGCTGGCGTGTAGCCAGGCGGCTTGGGGCAGCGCTTGAAGTAGCGCGCCTTTGCGTACTCGATCTTTGCGCAGCTGAACGCACATCTCTCGAGCATGAAACCCGGATTGTCCTTACATTGTCCTGCGCCGGCCCACTCGAGGCAGTCAGAAGGCTTTTCCCACGTGTCCATGGGCGGTGGTTTGGTTGGATCACCGCCGATATCGGCCGCATCGGAGGCGCTGCCAACGTCGGGCGAATCGAACGCGTCGCTCGCCATGGGAGAGCGTGCCGCCTTTCGCCGTTTCAATGCCGCCGCCTCGGCCTCCGCGTTCGGCGCACCGACAAAGGCAATGGCCGCGGCAGCCAGCAACGGTCCGAGCGTCCAGAGCGTCCAGGACACGCAGCGCTTGCGCTGTTTGGTGCTGACCCAGCTGCCACCAGTGGCCGATGAGCGTGGAGCGTCGGACTTGTTCTTGCCCATCCTGGAGCGCCGGTGCGGCGAGCAGCGACTGAAGGTCCTCAGAGAACGTCCGAGTGGCACGATTGCCATGAAGTTCACAGTTCGAGACGCGGCGTCTCGGGCAGAAGGCGAAGGCACTCCTGGCGATCGCCACTCTCCAGGTGGCGGGCTTACGGGGGTAAAGAGTTTGAATGTGCAACATGGCATGCGTGGAGGACTACCATATCGCATGGTATGACTGACTCCTCTACGCACGTGTCCTGACTCGTGGCCCAATTGGGTCGGATGCATGGCCGGGCCTGTGTGCGCAGCACGACGGATCGACGGATCCGCGTGCCATGGCATACGCAAACATGCTTGTACATGAAGTTCTGAAGAGCGCTGTGTGCAGTGACCGGTCCGCGAGTCCCCTCGTCAACCTGAGTAGCCAAACGCAGCCACGCAGCAGTGCTGCTTGGGGCAAACGGCCGATTCGAGAGTGCCGAATCGGCACGCCACGTTGTTCTTATCCCGACCTGGGCGGCAGCACGCACCTCCGGCGCCGCAGAAGCTTGGGCAAGCGCCGCTCCGATTGCCGCACGGGCTCCAGCAATCGATGCCCTCGTTCTCGACGAGCTGAGGTCGGCTGCTTGTCACGGCCAGGGTGGTTGTCGCGGCGAGCAGAATGGCGACGAGGAGCACGACGAGCGCCCGCGAGAGGCCGACGGGCGCCTCGCGCGACGACGCGACCGTTGTAACCGTCGTAACCGTCCCCTTGGTGAGCACGGGCGCCGCACGCGCCGCTTGGAGGGGCGTGGCCGGCACCAGCGTGGTGGCCGGCACCAGCGTGGTAGCCGAGGTGCCGCCGGTGTGGTGCGTTTCGTCAATGGACGACTCCGCTCGGCACGACGCCGCTCCGCGACCGGCCGACGCCCGAAGCGTCTCCTCGGGCACGGCCACTGACGAAACGCACTCGTCTGACGAAACGCACTCGTCTGACGAAACGCTCCTCTGACGAAACGCCCGAAGCGACTCCTCGGCCATGGCTGCGAGCGCCGCCTCGGCGGCGGCCTCGAGGGATGCTGCGCTCACCTCGGCGCGCATCGCTTCGGTCGCCTCGAGCGCCGCCTCGGCCGCCGCCGCGGCCGCCGTCGCTTCCTCCTCAGCGAGCTCCCTCCGGGCGATCGCGAGCTTCTCAACGGCCAATGCACGCACCTTCTCGCCGATAGCCTCGGGCGGCCTCTCGAGCAACGACGTGTACTCGGCACAGGCGAGCTCGCGCTGGCCGAGCTTGAGCGCCATGTTGGCGGCTGAGAGCAGCGCGATTGGCAGTACGTCCATTGACGAAACGCCGATGGCCGGGGCCGTGCGCTCCGAGCTGGCGGGCTCGATGAGTCGTCGCCCTTCGGCCGTTGCGCTCGCATGCAACTCGGCCGCCGCCAAAAAGTGCGCGCGCGCCGAGGTGAAGTCCCCCGCCGTGTTGAGGGCGTGGCCGGAGGCAAGGAGGGCATCCCGCTGAGCACTGAGCTCTCTCGCCATCCGGATGCGGTGCGCCTCTGCCTGGCGCCGCTGGTCTTCCTCCAGCATCTTGTGCGCCTCGAGCTCGAGCTTGGCTTGAATCTCGCGCGCCTCGAGCTCGAGCTTCGCCTCGATCTCGCGCGCCTCGACATCGAGCTTCGCCTCCTGCTCAAGACGGCGCGCCTCCGCGCGCATGAACTCGTGCGCGTGGCGCGCGCTCGCCAGCTGCTGCTGCTCGAGCTGCTTCGCGTGCGCTTGCGTGCGCAGCTTCTTCTGCTCGATGGGCGAGAGGGGTCGTCAGGGGTCATCAGGGGTCGTCAGGGGTCGTCAGGGGTCGTCAGGGGTCGTCAGGGGTCATCAGGTGGTCGTCAAGGGTCATCAAGGGTCATCAAGGGTCATCAAGGGTCATCAAGGGTCATCAAGGGTCATCAAGGGTCATCAGGGGTCATCAAGGCGGCAATCACCTGCTCCATCTCCAGCACGCCTCGCGCCGCGGCCTTCACCTCGTGAGGCACCTCAGTACGCTCGGCGAGATCCAGAGCCTTGCTCAGCCGAAACACGTCGACGCCCGCGCCAAAGAAGGCAAGCAGCCCCGGCTCGGAGAACTTTTTGAGCGCGTGCGTGATCTCGCGCGCGAGATACGGTCGTGACGAGGCCACCTCGGCCTCGAGAGCCATGCGCGCTCGCACGGCCGCCCGCGCGGACACGCCCGCTGCCGTCGGCTCCACGTCGGCGAGGGGCAAGAACCAGTCCTCGCCCGCCGGCATGAGCTCGTCACGGCGCTCGGCGGCCGCGGCCGCGGCCGCGCCGGCGCTCGTCACGGCGCTCGGCGATTGAAGGGCCACGGCGCTCGTCACGGCGCTCGGCGATCGAAGGGCCACGGCGCTCGTCACGGCGCTCGGCGATCGAAGGGCCCAGTCTGTGAGTAGCTGCCTTGCCTCATCGAGCACGCCTGCCAATTGCTCCAGTCGTATGAGGCGCTCATCGTCGCTCTCAAAGAGAGTGACGTTCAGTCGCAGCACGGTGAGCCGGTTGGCCGCCTTCGCGTCGGGGCTTCGCTGCACCGCCACCTCGACTTGCTGCCGCCACGAAGCGAGCCGCCTCTGCTGCTCCGCCTGCACGCGCTCGCGCTCGATCCGCTTCTGCTCGACGCGCTCCGCCTGCGCCTGCAGAGCGCGCTCCTCCTTGTCTCGGGCCGCCATCCGGATGCGCAGCGCCTCTGCCTCGAGAGACGCGCGTGCGCTCGCGACGGCGCGGTAGGGGCTTATGACGGCGCCGGAGTTGCTCACGATGGCGCTGGTGGTGCTCACGGCGGCGCTGGTGGCGCTCACGACGGCGCTGGCGGCGCTCACGGCCGTATCCGCAGCCGCCCAGGACAGCGCCTCGGCCGCGGGGATGGACGTGGCGGGCATGGGCGTGGCGGGCATGGGCGTGGCGGGGATGGGCGTGGCGGGGATGGACGTCACCTCGACACCGCTGGCCATGACATCGTTGGCCACGACGGTCGCAGCATCCTTCGCAGCATCCTTCGCAGCATCCTTCGCAGCCGCCGCATTGCGCATCTCCAGCTCGACAAGCATATCGCAGAGCTGCTCGGCACGCGATGTATTGCCCTTCGCCTCCAGCGCCGCAATCTTCTCTTGAAGCTGCTTGACTTTGGTCGCCACGATCGCCGCGAGCTCAGTCCGTTGGTCAGCTCGCCGCTCAACGAGGCGATCGCGCGGCGGCGGCCCGCCCCTTGCCTCGCCGCCCAGGACGGCGCCCCTGGCATCGACGCCCAGGACGGCGCCCTTGGCCTCGCCGCCCAGGACGGCGCCCTTGGCCTCGACGCCCTTGGCCGCAGCGCTCGCACGCAGGCGCACCTCGGAGGCCCAAATGACTCCTTCGGCGTAAGCGCGGGGCGGCGCGCTGCCGCCGTCTTGTTGGGCACGGACTTCCGCGCCGTCTTGGGCGTGCGTTTCCGCGCCGTCTTGGGCGTGCGTTTCCGCGTCCGGTCGGGCCTCGAGAGCAAGCGCCGTCTCGGGCGGCCCCAACTTAGGCGGCTTGGGCGCCGTCTTGGGCGGCTCGGGCTTGGAGGCCGTCGGCGACGTCGGTGGGGCTTGGAGGCCGTTGGGCGCCGTCTTGGGCGCTTCGGCCGACGCCGTCTTGGGCGCATCCGCGGATGGCGTGCGTGGCTTCGCTGTTGAAGAGGCGACATTGCCATGGAAGGCCTGTGGGGAAACGTCAGCTTTGGGCCTCGGGCCTCTAGAGCCTCCCCTCGCAGCGAGGCTGCCCTCCTCCTCAGCCATCACGGACTGTTTGCACAACCACGCCATCTGCGTGCTCATGGGGGTCGCCGCCTCGCCAGCGACCTCGCGTCTTTGCATGCTTGCTTGCACGTCGAGGAGCGCCGACGCGGCCGCCTCACTTTCGGCGGCTTCGGCGGCTTCGGCGGCCTCCGCAGCTTCTGCCGCCTTGTAAGCGGCGAGCGCGGCGGCGGCCCCCATTGGAGGGGGCGCCGCTGCTGGCCCGTCGCCTGCTCTGCCATCATTCGCCTCGTGCGGCCCTTCGGAGCCGCCGAGATTCATCCCGAGATTGCGCGGCCCTTCGGAGCCGCCGAGATTCATCCCGAGATTGCGCGGCCCTTCGACGCTGCCGAGGTTGAGTGCCGTCTCGGCCATGTCGGTCAGGTTGCGCGCGCGCAGCAGCTTGGCCCAAGGCTGATCGTTTGGCAGCTTGGAGGAGAGGCGGCCCATGCTCTCCTCCGGACCGGGCGCATCCACGGGCGTCGGGGGATGCAGGTCCGGATTCAGCTCCGGGTCGCGGCTCTCACTCAAATACGGATTGATCGAGGATGGCGCCATTCCGTGAGGCGTGCGCGTCCCCGACGAGCCTTGCGGGCGGCTCGGCGACGGCGTCGTGGGGCCGCCGGGCGAGAGGG
>Ga0210245_100169_pt1 | contig 55859 bp, 30 predicted proteins | sample ChrtobMetaP3_4mM_FD_155450 | JGI IMG/M metagenome (GOLD analysis project Ga0210245, IMG submission 155450) | Chrysochromulina tobin associated microbial communities from unialgal haptophyte culture, Seattle, Washington, United States - P3_4mM | ecosystem: Host-associated > Algae > Haptophytes >...
AGGGTCCGGCGATGAGGGTGGCGTACAATGTATGAGCAAAACGTGTTGTAGCGGTCATATAAGTCATTCAAGCACACGTTCAATCACGCACTACTGGAATCGAAGATAAGTGGCACCATTTCTTTCGTGCAGTGGTGGGTGCTAGACCTGACCTCAGAAACGCTCACGATCTTAGACGCACCCCCCACCCGATTAAACACCCGATCCGGTAAACTAACGGTAAACGGTAGCGTAGCTCGTACGCGCGGGGCGGGCCCCCGCGGGCCCATAAGCGATAAGAATCGACGACGATACTGTATTAATCCGTGAACCGCGAGTAGGAAGCGCGGCACGGCGTGGTAGCGACGCCCCAAGTGCCAACAGTCAGAGGCAATCTTGTATCTATCTTGAATCTGGCCTCGCTGCCCTGGTCCCGGCACGGGCCAGGCGCCGTCGTCGTCCGCCCCGGCACCGCATTGGCAGTGTGCTGCTGGAAGACGCCGAGCAGATCTGCAACGCCGAAACTGACGAAGAGCCGAACTAACCTTTCCGAACTAACCTACGAGTCCAGTCGTCACGAACGACTGAAGCCAGGGTCCAAGCTCTGTGTTACCCGTGCGGTCGTCGGCCTCGCCAAGTGCGTGGAGGCGCTCGGCGCCGAGCTCGGCGAGCCGTTGGTCGAGCTTGCGCGCCACCTGGTTGCAGTCCTTGGCGGTCGTCGTCTGCCTGTCGAGCAGCAGGTTGCTGTCGCCGAGCCCGAGCACCGCGTACCGTAGGCGAGCCGAGAGCATGTCCTTCGGGTGTGTTCGCCGCTGGAAGAAGCGGGTGCACGCGCCCGCGTCCTCGGGCGGCTGCTCATTCTCGATGGTGGAGACAACGAAGACGACTCGTAACGGCGCTGTGGGTGGGTCGCCGCCCGTGAGCGCCGTCCGCGTGAGCCACAACTTGAAGTCAGCCATCCCGCTGACATGGATCTTTGCTGGCGCAGCGGAGGAGGCGTTCGCCTGGGTCACTAGCATATCGGCAACCTCGGCTGCGAAGCCGCCGCTGTGGAGCACGTGCAGCTCGCTGCGCGGTGGAGCTGCTGGAGTCTGAGCCTGCGTCGGCATCGGCGGGTCAGCGGGAAGTGAAACTGGAGCAGCTGATGAGGAGGAAGCAGCTGCTGGTAATGTTGGCTCAGATACAGCACTGGTGAGCACTGCCGGCTGCGTGGTTGAGAGTTTTAAATAGAGGTAATATGCCAGCGCGGAAGCGGTCGAAGCGGCGAGGATTGGGCGTAGCATGGGTGAATACTAGTAGTTCTGTGAAGAGTGAGTGGAATTCTCACTCACTCACTCATCATTTCTCGTGTGAAGAGTCTCAGGGGCTACCCAAAACCCCCACATTCAAAACGTTCTGCGGGATGATGCCACAAAGTCATTGGCCCATCACCTCCAGCACGAAGTCGATTCTGGATTTCTCGACGCCACGACGGCGCTTGCAATATGGTGTATATACTGTTCATGAGGCAAATATTCTTATTTGTACGCGCTGTTACACGCGCTGTACTCGAGTAAAAGATGTTCGGATCGGGGATGCTAAACATATTTCCAGCGCAAGCAGCATGCATAACGCTTAACGGTGTGCCATGGTGGCGTTGAGCCGAGCGATCACTCTCGCGGATGCGGCGCGACACGTGGCTCTGTGTGCGCGCCAGCCCAGCCACCTGAGCGCCATAGTGTCGCTCGGCGCGCGAGCATCGCGGTGAGATCTTGCTGCTGAGTGAACGCCGCGCCGAGCAGATGCTGCAGCAGCGCCGGCTGGGCCGTGCGTAGCTTGGAGAGGCCAACGCCGCCAATGACGAGTACCTGGAGCTCGCCGGCGCCGGCGCCGCGCCTCTCGAGAAGGTCAGCGGCGGCCGTTGAGGATGGCTCGGTGGCGCCGAGCACGCGCGCCGTAGCGAGCGCGGGCACGCCGAGCAGCGCGCCTTCGAGCCCATAGGCAGCGCCGTGGCAGGTGGTGAGGAGGCGCAGCTCCCCGGCGGCATGGCCGACGTCGACGCTCAACTCAACGGGCACATCGACGGTTGGTGGGGTGAAGAAGATCTCCTTGTTGGTCACGCCTTGCTCGGTGAGCACGCTGCCCGGCGGCAGCATCGAGAGCGATCCAAAGGGAAGCAAGGCCTCCCACGAGCACTGGGCATTCCAGATGCCACTCGGAGCGTACGGCGGGCCGAGGCTGCCGTGCTGCACGTCGAGCGCGTACGGCCTAAAGATGGATTGACGACCGGTCGGCTGGACGCCGTCCGAGCCGTCATTGGAGGCAGTGCCGGGGGTAGCCGGACGCGCCGAGTCGGGCGAGAGGGGCGAGTTGCCAATCTCGACGCGCAGGAGGGCGTCTTCAGCCCACGTGAGCGCATTCTCGAGCGTGTCGAAGAGGAGTCCGCAGCCGCGCCGCCTCGAGCGCATCGACTTGGAGCTGGAGCCGGAGCGGGCGGCGGCAGTGGGCAGTCCTGTGGGGAGTCCTGTGCCCGAGAGGAGGGAAGACGGGCGGAGCGGGCAGAGGAGCAGACCCCGCACGCTGCTGCGGCGGAGCACCGCGGAGAGGCCGTTGAAGGAGCTGAGGCGGCTGCCGAGGGCCGGGATGGCGGGCACGGCGGCGTCGGGGCCGGTCGGTGCCACGTACGAGGCGGTGCGCGGGAAGGGTCCCTTTGAACCCGGTGGCGCCGTGTCGGGCGCGAGGTTGGGCTTGGAGGCATAAGCGGCGCCCACGCTGGTGGCGGCGGCCGAGCCCGCTGCGTCCGCGGGGTCGGGCAGCACGCCATGACTCGTGAGCATGGGCAGTAGCGAGGGCAGCGTCTCGACGAGCACGAGGGTGACTCTGCGGTCATGGAGCACGCGAGAGGCACGCCCTAGGAGAGCACACGCGGATGGGTCGATGCCCTGCACCGCTGCGAGGTCGAGGAGCAGAAAGCGGATCTCGCCGCGTGCGAGCTGGAGCGCCTGCAAAATGTAACGAATGAGCTTGGCCATCGTACCCTCGTAGACGAATCCCTCGAGTCCGATGATGTGAATGGCGCCTCCCAAGCGGCCGAGCGCCAGCTGAGCCTCGAGCGAGCGCGAGACGGGAGGGTGGACGGAGCGCGCGGACGCGTGGTATTTGAGGGCACGGAGCTTGGAGGCTCGCAGGTGTGAAGAGCCGACGGCGAGGAGGAGGGAGAGGAAGATGGCGTGGGTGGGGCCAGCGAGGGCGCACGTGAGCATGACCGCGCACACGGCACCAAAGCCCGACGCGTCCATCCGGCGGCGTGCGAGCCATGCCCAGTCGAGCATCATCCCCGCCCCTGATGAGGGAGGCAAACATAGGTCATCAGGCCATCGTCGCCGCACCGAGCGCCAGCAAGAGGCCGGCCCTGATGAGGTAGGCAATCATAGGTCATCAGAGGCCATCCGCACCGAGCGCCAGCAAGAGGCCGCCGAGGACGAAGGTGGGTACAAAGTTGGCCAGGTTATGCGGCCAGATGAGGGCGACGATGACGAAGAGCAGCGCGACGACGGCGACGCGCCGGTTAGTGACGCCGAGCCGCCGGAGGGCGCCGACGGACGAGGCCGATTGGTTGGCGAGCGCGCCGCCCACCGCGCCGCACGCGATGTTGGCGAGGCCGGCGGCGCGCAGCTCGCGGTCAATCTCAACGGACGTACCTGATGGGGGAGGCAATCAGTGGTCATCAGTGGTCTCGTCAGTGATCTTCAGGGGCTTTTAGCTCTCGGTCGATCTCGACGGACGTACCCGAAGAAGCTTCGATCGCGAGCGTCTTGAGCACGAGGGCGATGACGCACACGAGCGAGTACGAGAGCGCGGAGACGAAGTCGGGCAGCGTGTAGCCCCAGCTCACCCGACCCAGCTCGCGTGCGAGCCACAGCTCCGAGAGAGGACGGGACGCCGAAGGGGTTAGAAGCCAGCCGAGCTCGATGAGGTCGTTACCGTCCAGGCCGTTGAAACCCGCCGCGCCATAGAAGAGAAGTAGTGCAGAGGGCACGCAGAGCAGAAAGGCGGCGCCCGCGTTCGTCTGCTGCGCGATCGCCATGTGCGCGCCCGCGAAGGCCGCGGCCGCGACGATCTGCTCGGTGTGGCGCTGAAACATCTCGAAGATGCCGGTAAGGGAGGTGCTCTCGCCGTGGCGCACGGTGACGAGCAGCGCTGACTGCATGATGTTGAGCCCGGTCGAGCCGAGGAGGCCGCACACGACCGGGTAGGGCAGGTACTGCACGAACTCGGACGCACGCAGAGCGCCTAAGCCGTAGTAGAAGACGCCCTGGAGCACCGAGCACACGCCGAGCGCTGCGAGGGCAGTTGGTTCCCTGTTGGCCACCGGTACGTCGCCCGAGAGATAGATTTGGACGACGGCGGCGCGAGAGAGCAGCGATACCGTCACGTCGGGCGAGGCGATCGCAAAGCGCGCGACGCCCGAGGTGAGCAGCAGCACGCACTGGGCCACCACCATCCCGAAGATGTGCATCGCCGCCACGTACGCGGGCTCGAGGGTCGTGCCGATGCAGATGAGGTGGGCGTACACGTGCGCGAGCGCGACGTTCATGAGCGCGATCGGGAGCGCGTGGAACGTCGCGGCGGACCAGGTCGTCTCCGCGGCCGGCGGCCGCGACGATGGCAAGCGGCCTTGCTCTAAGCGCCGGCCACTCGGCTCGCCCTCGGCCTCGAGCACACGCAGGACCGACCGGTTCGCGGAGGCGCCGACCTGCTCGGAAAACAGTGAGGTGCCACCTCTGCCGTCCGGCAAGAGCCTTGAATTTGAGGCCGACGGCGGCAGCGGCGAGTAGATTGACGAGCCTTGGGAGCCTCCGGAGCCGTCGCCGCTCGTCTCGAACTGGTCGCCCCCGAGCAGCGGCTGCGTGAGGGGCGCGAGGGCGTTCGATGAATCGGTCCGAGACGGGCCAACCGGAGACGGGCCATCCTGCGGTGTCGCGGCCGGACCGTACGGTGGAGATAATGCAGCGAATGCTCCCAGCATCCACTCAATTTTTGCTCGGTGATTTCCGCCGATTCGCCCAAATGGGGAAAGTTCGCGGGGCCCCTTTGCATGTAGTTCGGTTTGCGCGCGCGCGTGCACTGCGACAGTTGTTATTCACAGTTGTACCTTAGCGCATAGGTTACAGATCCTCACGGAGACAACTTGACGAATTCTCATCGTTTGCGAGCGCCATGATTCTTGTGTGTCCCCTTATGAAGGTTCATATGTACTTATGTATACTTATGTGTCCGGTCTTCAATTCATTTGTCCTCAACAAGACATCGAATGAAGCCACTTTTGTCTTTTGTAGATAATTGAAGCCTTTATTTGTGCTTTGTTCGTTGCGCCTTATTTTATCGTGTGCGAGACTGCGAGTGCGGGCGCGTGTTTCGCGACCCGTGAGGATAGGTGCCGCCAGGGGTGCCGCCTCGCGATCTCGGGGTCGATTCGAATTAATCACGTTGATTCGAACTTCCCGAAGAAGTAAAACTTGTTCCAAAACCGGTGCAATACTTTCGGCGGATTTCGTCGAAGAATCTAAAAAAAATAAAGCCCCGACCCGGACGGTGACTGAGCAAGGAACACATCATCAATGCCGCAGGCTCGCGAGGCGCCCAAGGGGAAGCCCAGGAAGCGCATGTCGTACGATCCGGCGTTCAAGCTCATAGTTGTCAAGGCCGCGCTGCAGCGCCCACAGCAGAACCGCATCAAGCCCACCTGCGCTCACTTCCCGGGCATCGAGCCTTGCCAGGTGGGTCACAGCCTCCTTTCAGGACTCGATCGGGCGGGGGGCGCGCGTCGCGCGCAGCGGCAGTTCCTTCCCTCGAGGGTGGCCCATCCGCGCGCAGCCCTGCCCTCCCCCCCCCCCCCCCCCGCCCCCCCCCCCCCCCCCCCCGCGCCTCGACTTCACTCGGGGTCGCGGCCCCCACACTTGATGAGCGCCTGAAACCGCATCGGGCGTTGCGAACCCTTGGGCCGGAAGCAAGGCACGCCCCCCCCGCCCATTGACATGCACCCTGGCTTGTTCCTGCCCCTCGTGCCGCAGCTGCGCAAGTGGATCCGCAACTTTGAGCACCTGGCGCGCGCCCAGATGGAGGGATTGGACACACTGCCTCCGCCGGCGCACGGCAAGCGGCAGGGGAGGGGGTCGAGCGGCGGGGCCGGCGGGAGCAGTTCCGTGACGACGAAGCGGCAGCGCAAGGAGTCGCCGCGTAAGCAGGCGCACTCGCCGCGCAGCATGTTGCAGCGCGCGGCGGCGCAGCGCTGCTCTTTTTCCAATGAGGACGAGGACGACGAGGACGAGGACGTGGACGTGGACGAGGCGGAGGAGGAGGAGGAGACGTTTTGGGGCGACGAGGATGAGGACGAGGAGTTTGTGCTGGACACCGCGCGCAGCAACACGAGCGACCGCACCGAGCTACGCTGCGACAGCAGCAACACCTCACTCTCGGATCACGAGCTCGACGCGGAGATTGCGGCAGGGGACGTGGCGGGTTCCTCATATCCAAAAAAGGGATGCACATATCCGGTCGCCCCCCTCTCATCAGTCTTCGTGCAGGTTGGTGATGCGAAGGTGGAGGCCGAGATGCGCACGCCCTCCATGACGCCGATGCGCGTCAGCTTGCATGCGCCGGTCATGAGCAGCGAGTACGCGCTCGCGGCGACGCTCACTCCTCCCAAGGGCAGTGCGCCGCACTCGTCGGCCATGATGGCGGCGTCCGAGGAGTGCGGCCCGCACAGCTGGGTTGGGCACGAGCTGCTGGCGCCCCTGCCGGCGGGCAGCGCCTCGTACGCGGGGGGTGCGGGCGGCTTCAACTCTCAGCAAGCCGGGCCTTGCTTCAATGCGATCAGCCTGTGCAACATGCCTGGCAGCTCGAGTGGCGTCGTGTCGAGCGGCGGATTCGACGCGACGTCCTTTATGCCAGCGCCCAGTGCGGTGCCGTGGCTCGCCGCGCCAAGCGATACCGCCACCGGAGCGGCGAGCGCCGTGTCGAGCATGAAAGCCGAGGCCGCCGCCGCCGCCGCCACCGCCACCGCCGTCGTGGCCGCCGCGCAGAATCAAGCGTATGCCCTGCTGGCCGAGGCCTTTTACCTGCAGCAGCAGCAGCTCGGGCATGCAGCGCTGCTGCCTGGGCACTTTGGGACGAATGGTAGCGGCGGGGCGCCTCACGGCGAGTGGAGCGAGATGCACGAAACCCCCGCCGATGCATGGGTCAATGAGTGGTGCGCCCGTCCCCGCCGCCGCCGCCCGCATTCCCCCCACCCCTCCCCGAGTGCTCTGCTTCCCAGCCCGCCCGCTCCGCGACCCCCACCCTCCACCCGACCTCGCTCCCTCGCTGACCGACCCGGTCTCCCAATTTCGCAGGCTGCTTGACGTCGCCGTGGCCGACGCATAGCCAGAGGTGGTAGCATTACAAGTCAGGGACTCTATCAGAAGAAGGCGCAGCTCGCCAATGGGCGTGAGCCACTCGAATGCAAAGCAGGGCACGATGAAGCTAAAGAAGAGAGCTACTTCCATTCATCACAGGTGCCATGATACGCAGGTGCCGCGGGAGTGGTGCAATGATCGAGGTGCATGGATTGCCGTGGGCAAGAAACAATTGGTCAACGGGACATGATCGACGTTCTGGGGGTGGAAGTGGAGCCCAGCGCACGACCGCAATAGATGTCATCGCCATGATGACTCTGCGACGCAGATGCATGGGCCGAGGGGGCGAACACGGAAACGTATGCCGCCCCAGGCCGCAGGCCCCTGGACGGGTATCGGAGCGCGCGCACGTTGCTCCCGGATGATGCTCATGTTGCGCAGGAGACCACACTCAGGGTCCAGGCCTCCCGCACAGCATGAATAGCATATCATTTCTGTACTATTTCTGTATATATATACTGTGCTTTATGTGTGTCGGTAGAGATGGTCGCGAGCATTGATATTCCATTCTAGAGCGCCAGAAGCTGCCGAGTCGCGAGTCCGAAGCTGCGCGCGCCGCGGGGGTCCGAGGACCGCCCGCGCGCCCGCGCGTCCGGTGGAGGGTGGCGAAGCGACAACGGACAAGCGTCTAGCGTGACCGGGTCGTCGATCGGACCGGACATCAGTGTGTGTCTTCCTGTTACGTATATTATACATACCGATTGCGCGCTCGACCCGACCGGGGAAGACCGCCCCGGCGCCGCGGTCCCGCGGGAGATGCACTACACGTATCCGATCGCGTATGGAATTCCCCGCGTCTATGTACCAGCCACAATCTGACTAATGTTTGGCCGGGTAGGTTAACCCGAGTCGCAAAACCCTCTCCTCCTATTGAATGCGCATCGAAGCCACATCCCACATGCATAGAACCGTATCGCCACGTCCCTTTCTGCTGCTGCACAGCACTGGCCCTCCTTAGCGCTGTCCTTCCGGCTCAGCGCGGTCCATTCTGCCCAGTAGAGCGCGTGTCCTCCACCACCACCATATGCAGCCACCTCCTGGCACTTTGGGGCTTCGCACGTCGGCCAGACAGATCCCGCCCTGCTGCGTGTGCCCCCTTGCTCTCTGTCGCCTTCGGTCGCGGCTTACGACGAGCCAAACTCGTCCCACGCCTTCATGGGCGGCGCTTTGCCATTGTGCAGGCGCCACATCGCGTGGATCACGAGGGCGGCGAGCTTGACGTCCGTGAGCAGGCATACCTTGAAGTCGACTGCCTTGCGCCGAATGAGGTAGCCATCGGTGACCGAACCGTCGTCTGCCTTGGAGTCGCGAATGTTGATGACGAGATCAATCTCCTTTGCCTCAAGCGCATCGACCACCGAGGGCAGCAGGCCCGAGGAGGGCTTGTGCATCATCGAGATGTCGAGGTCGTTGGCCTTGAAAAAGTCGGCGGTGCCTGGCGAGCAGATCACCTTGAGACCCATCCCAATGAGCTCGCGCACGGACTCGAGCATCTCCATCTTTGCAGCCATCGGCCCGATGCACAGGTAGACGTTGCGCTTGGGCAGCCGGAAGTTGGCGGCGCGCATGGAGGACAGGATCGCCTCGTACTTGTCCTCGCCGAAGGTGGCGACCTCGCCAGTGGAAGCCATCTCGACGCCAAGGACGGGGTCCGAGCCGAGGAGGCGCGTGAACGAGAACATGGGCGCCTTGATGCCAACGTAGTCGACATCGATGAGCGAGATCTGAGCGGGCAGCACGTGGGCGCCGACAATGACGCGCGTCGCGATCTCGATGAAGTCGACCTTGAGCGTCTTGGAGACGAAGGGGAAGGTGCGCGAGGCGCGCACGTTGGCCTCGATCACCTTGACCTCATTGTCCTTCGAGAGCAGCTGGATGTTGAACGGGCCGTTGATGTTGAGCTCCTTGGCGATCGCGCGCATGATGCGCTTCACACGACGGCACGTTTCGACGTAGAGCTTCTGGGCCGGCAGCATGAGGGTCGCATCGCCGGAGTGCACGCCCGCGTTCTCGACGTGCTCGCCGATGGCGTAATTGACGATCACTCCGTCCTTGGCGACGGCGTCGACCTCGATCTCCTTGGCACCCTCGACGAACTTGGAGATGACGACCGGGTGGAGGGGCGATACGTCGCACGCGATCGCGAGGAACTTCTCGAGGTCCTTGTCGTTGAAGACGACCTTCATCGCCGCGCCCGAGAGCACGTACGAGGGCCGGATGAGGCAAGGGTACGTGACGCGCTCGCAAAACTCCTTGGCGTTGGCAATGGAGGTGACCTCCGACCACTCGGGCTGATCGACGCCGATCTTGTCGAGGATGGCGGAGAACTTGTTGCGGTCCTCGGCCTTGTCGATCGACGAGGCCGACGTGCCGATGATCTTGACGCCCGCCTGCTCCATGGGCATCGCGAGGTTGTTCGGGGTCTGGCCGCCCATGCTAATGATGACGCCGTCGACCTTCTCGAGCTCGTAAATGTCCATCACGCGCTCGAGGGAGATCTCCTCGAAGTAGAGCACGTCGCACTCGTCGTAGTCGGTCGAGACGGTCTCAGGGTTGTAGTTGAGCATGATCGCGCGGTGGCCGAGCTTGCGCAGCGTGCGGATGCACGAGACGGCGCACCAGTCGAACTCCACCGACGAGCCGATGCGGTACGCGCCGCAGCCGAGCACCATGGTCGTCTGGGTGGTGCGGTGCTTGGTCTCAACCGCCACGTCGGACTCCTGGGCGTTGTACGTCATGTACATGTAGTTGGTCTGCGCAGGGAACTCGGCGGCGAGCGTGTCGATCTGCTTGACGAAGGGCGTGATGCCCTCCGCCTTGCGCCGCGTGCGGACCACCATATCGTCGCAGCCCATCGCGTTGGCGATCTGCGAGTCGGCGAAGCCCTGCTGCTTGGCATGGCGCAGCATGTCACTGGTCACGGTTTGCGGCGTGAGCTGCTTGAGCGCGCAGCGCAGCTTGTGCACGTGGTGCAGCTTCGAGAGGAACCATGGGTTGATCTTGGTCAGCTGGAAGCATTGGTCGACCGTGTAGCCGTACTCGAATGCCGCGGCGAGCGCCCACACGCGCCGGTCGGTGGGGTTGGCGAGCTCGTGCTTGAACGACTCCTCCGTGCCGAACTCGCCGATGCCCGTTGACGAGGGCGGCTTGGGCTCGAATCCGTGCGTGCCCGGCGCCGCCATGCGGATCGCCTTCTGCATCGCCTCGGCAAAGTTGCGTCCGATGGCCATCACCTCGCCCACGGACTTCATCGCCGAGCCGAGGCCGGCCGACACGTTCCGGAACTTGTTCAGGTCCCAGCGCGGGAACTTGACGACGCAGTAGTCGAGCGACGGCTCGAAGCACGCAGTCGTCGTCTTGGTGACCATGTTGCGCACGACGGGGAGCTGCTCCCCCAGAGCGAGCTTGCACGCGACGTACGCGAGCGGGTAGCCGGTCGCCTTCGAGGCGAGGGCGGAGGAGCGCGAGAGGCGCGCGTTCACCTCGATGATGAAGTAGTCCTCCGAGTCAGGGTCGAGCGCGTACTGGATGTTGCACTCGCCCACGATGCCGATGTGACGCGCCACCTTGATGGCGACTGAGCGCAGCTTCATGTACTCCGCGTTGGAGAGCGTCTGCGAGGGAGCGACGACGATCGAATCGCCCGTGTGGATGCCGAGCGGATCGAAGTTCTCCATGTTGCACACGGTGATGCAGTTGTCCGCTGCGTCGCGCACCACCTCATACTCGATCTCCTTCCAGCCCTTGAACGAGCGCTCGACGAGCACCTGAGGGGAGCATCAGTCATCAGTCATCAGCCATCAGATATCAGTCATCAGTCGACGAGCACCCGTGGGGAGCCCGAGAGTCATCAGAGGAGTCATCAGAGGAGTCATCAGACGAGCACCTGTGGGGAGCCCGAGAGTCATCAGAGGAGTCATCAGAGGAGTCATCAGACGAGCACCTGTGGGGAGCCCGAGAGTCATCAGAGGAGTCATCAGAGGAGTCATCAGACGAGCACCTGTGGGGAGCCCGAGAGGGCCTGGGTCGCGAGCGCGAGGCACTCCTCATCGTTTGAGGCGAAGCCGGAGCCGAGGCCGCCGAGGGCGAAGGCGGCGCGCAGGATGACGGGGTAGCCGAGCTTGCGGGCGCAGGCCACGACATCCTCGGGCGTCTCGGCCGTGAGCCCCTCGGCAATCTTCTCGTGGATCTCGCGCAGCTTCTCTGCGAAGATCTTGCGATCCTCGGTGGCGACGATGGCGTCGACAGGGGTTCCAAGCACTTTGACATTGTACTTTTCGAGCACGCCGCTCCGGTAGAGCTCGACGCCGCAGTTGAGCGCCGTCTGGCCGCCGAATTGGAGCAAGATGCCGTCCGGGCGTTCCTTGGCGATGATCTGCGCGACGGTCTCGGCGACCACCGGCTGGAAGTAGACGCGATCGGCCATGCCAGCCGAGGTCTGGACGGTGGCGATGTTCGGGTTGACGAGCACGATGTGGCACTGCATCTCCTTGAGCGCCTTGATCGCCTGCGAGCCCGAGTAGTCGAACTCGCCTGCCTGGCCGATGGAGAGGCCGCCCGAGCCGAGCAGCAAGATCTTTTGCATGCGCCCGGTGATCGGAGCGATGTACGAGGTCGTGACCGGGTTGTACGCCCCTTGGACGCGGGTCATGAACATCTCGAAGAGGAAGTCAGTGTCGGTGGGGCCCGCGCATGCCTCTGGGTGGAACTGCACCGAGAAGATGTTCTTCGTCGAGTGGATGAGCCCCTCGTTCGAGCCGTCATTGGCGTTGACGAAGAGCTGCTGGTAGCCCTCGGGGATCGTCGAGACGTCGACCGCGAAGCCGTGGTTCTGCGCGGTGATGTAGCAGCGGCCCGTGCGCGTGTCGATGCAGGGCTGGTTGGCGCCGCGGTTGCCGTACTTCATCTTGTACGTCTTGCAGCCTGCCGCGAGCGCGATCAGCTGGTTGCCCAGGCAGATGCCGAAGACGGGCTTGAAATCAGCGCCCTCGCGCGCCAGGGCGACCGCGAGGCGCTTGATGAGCACGCCGCACTGCGTCGGGTCGCCGGGGCCGTTGGAGATGAAGAGGCCGTCGTACGTCTCCGAGAGGAAGTCATAGTCCCACGGCACCACCAGCAGCTCGACGCCCTTGGACAGGAAGTACCGGATGATGTTCGCCTTCATGCCGCAGTCGATCGCGAGGATCCGCATGGGCTTGCCCGAGGAGCTCAGGCGCCTCACGACCGATGACGTGTACAACTTGGGCGCCTTGATCGAGACCTGGGCGACGAGGTTGTCCGAGTTCGGATCGATCTGCGGCACCAGCTTCTCGTCGTCCTCTTCGAAGACGATCTTGCCGAGCATCGCGCCGTGCTCCCGGATACGCTTGGTGAGGGCGCGCGTGTCCATGCCGGTGAGGCCGGGCACGCCGTTCTCCTTGAGCCACTCGCCAAGCGACTTGACCTGGTTCCAGTGGCACGAGTCGGGCGAGTAGTCCGAGACGAGCAGCGCCGAGATGTGCACCTTCTCCGACTCGAAGAAGGCGGGGAGCCCGAGCTCGTCCTTAGCATCCGACGGCACACCGTAGTTGCCGATCAGCGGGAACGTGAGGGTGAGGATCTGGCCGCGGTAGGACGGGTCGGTGAGCGACTCGGGGTAGCCGACCATGGCCGTGTTGAACACCACCTCGCCCGACATCGAGCGCTCCGCGCCGAATGAGTAACCCGTATGGCGCGAGCCATCGCTCAGGATGAGCGTCGCCTTCTTCCGGTTGTAGGGGAGGTCGAGCTGGCTGTCATCCGCGATGAGGCCGTCGCGGAGGCGGGTCATCTGCGTGAGGTGGCATCCCATGGGCGTCTCAGCCTTGCGCTTGGAGCTCAGCTTGGAGCTGAGGCCGTTGAGCACGGGCGAGGCCAGAAACTCCTCGGGCATGTTGGGCTTCGTGCGGGACATCCTCGACGCCGCAGGCGAGGCGCTGGTCGCAGGGGTCGTCTCCATAGGAGCAGGGCCACCCTTTGTGGAAGGCATTGGGCTCGAATCCTCCGCTGGTGCTGGGTTGAAAGAGGATCGCTGGGCGACCGGCGACGTCGATCGGTGGTGGCCTGTCGACCCCGCTTCGCGCCGTGGACGACTTGAGTGGGGCGTGTGGGGAAACACGGGAAATCGAGGATTTTGTGTCTGCTGCCGGACAGGCGGCACCAGGCAGCCGTCAGAAAGTGTGTTCCTCGTCGGCGGAGAGCCTGAAAACACCTCAAAAGCTGTCTCATGCATAAGTGATCGTATGTATGTAGGAATAAATTGTAAATAAAGGAATGTACAGTACATGTATAAAGTGGCGGGCGGGGACGTTGAGTCAACTCACTCACTCGGGGACGTTGGGCACGTTTCTGACATTGGTTTCTGAAAGGGGTTTCTGAAATGGTCGTCACGCTTGCGCACAATGCATGCTCAGAGACAGCTTCTAACGTTCTAGTTCTAGTTTTCTCAGAGAATTTCCAGCCATACATGTAAACAAGTAGTAAACAAGTACCATCACATGAATGCCCCAGGGACTCTATCAAGCAAGCAAGCTAATTAGTCGAAACAACACAAGTACCTAAACAAGAAAACAAGCTCAATGAATTCGCACTTCGCACTTGCTCTGCCTGTTCGCCTGCGTTAGACCGTTAGTACACTCCGAGTCCGATTGCGCCCCAATTGTGCCACCCGGACCCGCCCTGGACCCCCCCCCCCCCCCCCCCCCCCCCGCGCGATGATTTGCGCTGATGCGCAGATAGCCGCGAAGGCGATGAAGAAGCGAAGGCGATAAAAAGTTTAACGCAAAAAATTACGGACAAGGCGCAAGGGGCGGTGGGGCGCCACGCCACCGGGTCGGCACTCTTAAAGGGTCAAATTAACTCGACGTGCGTGTCCGCGTCGGGTGCGCGTGAAGTCTGAAGTGTGAAGACCGCAAGACCCTAGACGGGCCCGTGAGTGGAAAAATGTTATACCCGGGCGCCGGGGCGCGGCCGCGCGAGCCGCACGCCCGCACCCCGCACACGGCGCAAGATTTTGACCTTGGGGGAGCAGGGTTTCAAACGCTCACTCAGGTGGTTAACCCTGTATGGTCGTTTTCAACACAGTGGCACAGGGCCCGCTCCCTCGCGCCTCCAGGTAGGAGAAACACGTGCTCACCCCACACGTCACGTCGCTGCCTCAGCCCTGCCACTCACGCGGCCTCCCGCAGCAGGTACTGCGCCTCGCCCACCTTCTGCTCGGCCCTCTCGCACGCGTCCAGCCAGGCCTCGGACAAGATGTACGCGTAGGCGACCTGCATTCCGTTGGCCTGGGTGGCGCCGAGGCGCGCGCGCGTGAGCGCCGCGCGCACCCGTGCGCACGAGCCATCCGCGATGGCGCTCGGCGCCAGCACCGCATGCGTCACCGTCGCGCCCGGAGCCTCAGGGTCGCTCACGACAGCGGCCCCCGCGAGCCGCAGCCGCAGCCGCACCGCCGCGCTCGGCGCGTAGGCGACGACGCGGCTGAGGAGCATGCGCGTGGGGCCGCGGCGCAGCTCGGCGAGATCTCGATCGTCCTCGAGTCGATCGAGATAGCCGAGCACCATCGCCTCCACTTCGGCCACGCTACGCGTCGAGGAGGCGCCTGCGGCCGCAGTCATGGCCGTACTGCCGCCGCACGCGACAGGAGGACCGCCGACGCCGCTGGTGGTGGCACCACCATGGCATGGGACCATCGTGCCGCCACCCGAGCGCGCCGCGCTGGCCACCGAGGGGCGTGCCCCGAGTGCCCCGAGGAGCGTCCTTCGCTTGACAAGGGAGGATGCGTCCTTGAGGCTGTCCGCAGTCGCTAGCTGCTGGTACCGGTCGCCCCATTCATCCATGATGCGACCCATCGCATCACGCGTGTCGGGCGTCGCATACCGCACGTACAGAGGCTCTAGGGGCGGAGCTTCCTGCCCCGCCTGCTTCTCCAGGAAGCACTGGACCAGCCACTCGGCCGCCACCACGTTGAACTGCGTCCGCTGCTCCTTCTCGCAGTCGGCGACCAGGTTCTTGGTCTGCATGGACATGGAGTTGATCGGATCCGCGTCCACCACCAGGGTCGTCTCTTTGTTAACGTTTGCATCCACCCGCTCCGCGCCGAGCTGTTTGAGCAATCGCTTGAGAGCGTCCGCGCTCAGGGTGGGCGTTGGGCGACCCTCAGGCGCCGCCTGCCACTCGCGTCGCTTGGCGAGAAGCTCCTCGATGGAAGCGACGCTGCCGCCAACGCCCTTGACGACGGCCACGTGCGACCGAAGCACCTCGAACTCACGCGCCACGCGGGAGAGCGCCTGCAGGTCGTGCGCGGCATGCGAAACCACGCCCACCTTGCTGCGCTGCAGTTTGCTGGCCGAAGGCTTGCTTCGCTTTCCCGCCTGCCCGCCGTACTCGAGGTCGGCCGCGTCGGCGCGTGCCACCTCGGCCGCCGAGCGCTTGGACGCAGCCACCTTGGACTTGCCCTCGGCCACACGCCGCTGCAGCTCCTCGAAACGTTCGACGTCGGCCCAGCCCTTGTCATCTCGGAGGCGCGCGAGGCGCGGGAAGCGCAGTGTCAGGCCCGCCGGCATGAAGGCGTCCCCCTTTACGATCTCGTACGCGGCGACCTGCATCACCTTGGAGAGGGTCGGCTCGTACCAAACGTGTGGCTCGTCGTCCGTCTTGTTCGGGATCCAGCCGCATAGGTGGAGCGGCCGCGCACTCTTGTGCCACGGCCGCTCGGCGCTCTTCAGCTGCGAGCGCAGGTCTACCAAGGCCTCGTGCGTGTAGCCGGAGCCCACCTTGGCGAAAGGGTAGAAGAGCGGCATGTCGGGCGGGACGCCAAGTTTGGCTCTCTCGGAGCTGGGGGCGCGCACGCCGCACAGAAAAGTCGAGATGCCGTCGTTGCGTGTCACGCCCTCGCCATAGTAGCCGGCCAGGATGAGGAGCTCGAGGTCGTCGCCCATGTCGTGCACGTAATCGGGCTTGAGCTTCTGCCAATCGGTGTCCCGCGAGCCCGGGACGTACGGCGCGTTGAGCGACTTGAGCATCACGCCCTCATATCCCTTGGCCATGGCGCGATCGAGCCAGTTCATGATCTCGATCGTGTGGTCCTCGGAGGGTGGCTTGCCCTGCGGGTGGGGCTCCACCACAACCTGCTCGGACAGCTGCATCGAGTGAGCCTTCCACCGCACATAAGGTCGAAGGAGCTCGCGCCGCTCGCGCATCGGGAGAGACGCGAGGCCCTTCCCGTTGAGCCAGACGACGTCGAAGACGATGTAGCACGGCTGGTAGCCGTCCCGTTGCAGGTCGCGCTTGTAGTCGCCCGCGAGGCTCCGGTTCTCGCCAAAGGGCGCGTAGTCGCCCGTCGCCTGATTCCACACCATCATCTCGCCGTCCAGGATGCACTCGCGCAGCTCAGGCGAGAGACACTCGGCGAGCACCGGAGCGAGCGCCTCGCCGTACTGGTGGGTGAAGTTGTGGCAGTTGCGCGTCCACCATTCGGCGCGCGCGGAGCCGCCCGCGCCGTCGCCGCGCCGAAAGTGGAGCACGACACGCTCGCCATCGAGCTTGTACTCGGCGACGTAGTCCCCCTTCTTGTACATCTCCTTGTGTACGGTCCGGTAGTCGGCCTTGTGCGCGAGCCGCGGCTTGAACGGCTTGAACAACTCCTGGTCAAGGCAGGCCAGCAGCGAGCAGAGGCACTCAGGCGCACTCCGAGGCACTCTAAGGCAGCAAGCAGCCGCGCACCACGGAGATCTGGTCGAGCCGGTAGCTCGGGTCGGCGCACTTGATGCACGTCTGGTGCAGGTCGCAGACCGAGTTGTAGAGCTCCTTGGCATCGGCATGGAGCATCGTTAAGATCGAGTCCTCCTTCATGCCGATGTGCATGTCCTTGAGGATGATGCGCAGCAGCCAGCGCTGCTCCTGCGCCGTCGTGGTCGTGTGCATCTTCATGAGCACGCGTTCCTTGGCCTCGAGGTTTTGGGCCTGTGCGAGCTCGTCGAGGAGCGCGTTGACCTCGCCTACGGTGATGTGACCCTTTGTGACGGTGCACCGGCCCTTGATGACCGAGTACACGACCTCGGGGAAGTTGCCCTGCTCATTGCGCGTGAAGCCTGCCGATGGCTTCTTCCAGTTGAGCATCTTCTGTGCGTCATCGGACGAATCGGGCAGAGAGAGCAGATCCACGTACTTGCGCGCGAGATTCTTGTGCTTCAGCTTGTAGTTGGGCCTCTCAGTGTCGAGGTGCGGCAGCGTCAGCCGCATGAGCGGGAAGATGTCATGCACGCCCTTGCCGTACTGCGTCCACAACTTCATCATCATCCCCTCCTTTTGGAACCGGTTAACGTTCGCCATGGTGAGCGCCTCGAAGCATTGGCACATCTTCTCGAAGGGCAGCGCCTCGCCCTTGCCCGACGTGTCCGTCGATGAGAACAAGGGCTGGATCATCCCGGCTGCTCGGGCGGCCGAAAGTCCCGTCAGAGTGCGGGGTGCGGGGCTCGGCCACAAGGGGGAACCCCCCCGAGGTCACATTGTGCCTCACAGAACGCCTTTCCGATCCAGACTGTGAATCAACGCGCCTTCGACGTGTCGCGACGAAACTGTGCCCGGAATGAGAGTTAGCAGCTCCATGACGTTGTTGGCGCTGGTCGCGTTGCAGTCGGCACAAGGCTTCCTGACGCTTTCTCCGGCTCGCTGGGCGCCGAGCCGCTCTTCTGCCATTCACCTGAACTTGAAGCCATCTGACGTGGCAAAGGCCGTCCGCGCGGCGATACCAACCGCCAACCTGGGCACGGTCGGCGGGCTGGATGGCGACATGGGCACAGATTACTACAAGGACAAGCTCTGCGAGGAGGACGAGTGCGCGATTCCCGAACCCGACGAGTTCACGGTCGCGATCCTCGGCGACTTGCACCTGGACCCGCGCAAGATGGAGGACTACTACAAGGGCCGGGAGCATTTCCTGCCAATCTTTGAGGACGCCAAGTCGCGCGGCGTGGCGACGGCGCTCGTGAGCCTGGGCGATCTGGGCGAGTCCAAGTCGGTTCGCCCCGAGGAGACGCAGGAGCTCTTCGCCGGCACCACCGAGTGCCACGAGCTCGCGGCCGAGTTCCTCTCCTCGTTCGGGGTGCCATACGAGGTCATCGGGGGCAACCACGACCTCGAGGGCATCGACGAGTTCACAACGGACGAGGCGAACCTGGCCGCCTTCTGCCGCATCCACAAGAAGCCGCAGATGCAGTTCCTGCGCCAGATCGCCGACAAGACGCTCCTGGTGGGCTTAGGCTCGACCGTATTCCGCAAGGCGCGCTACACGTCGCACGAGGTGATCATCGACGACGAGCAGATGGCGTGGTTCGAAGACGTGGTGTCGTCGCACCCCTCGACGGACGGCTGGAAGATCTTCGTGTTCACGCACGCGCCGCCCATTGGCTCCGGCCTGCGCGTCCTGCAGGAGAATCACGTGGTCAACGGCTGCTGCTGGATCAACCACTCGGGTGGCGCGAAGAGCGACCCAGCGGCGACGACCAAGTTCATCGAACTCGTGCGCAAGCATCGGTGCATCAAGGCGTGGTTCTCCGGCCACTTCCACCTCGGGCAGGACTATGAGGACTCGATCACCTTCCCCACGATCCCTCGTGAGCTCGGCCCGTACCCCAATCGTGGCTCCTGTGTCTTCGCGCAGACGTCGGTCATGCGCGCGGGCTCCTCGCGCGACGGGCGGCAGCAGAGCCGGCTGATCCGCGGCAACAAGGACGGGTTCGAGATCTGCACCGTCGACCACCAAAAGGGTGGCACCGTGCGCCTCGATGCGACGATCTCCTACACCGACACGAACCACGAGGTGGGCGTCTACGCTCACGAGCATGCGGAGCTCAAGGACTCGAATGCGTTCATCAAGGTGTACTCGCCCTCCCAGGGGGACGAATGCTACGTGGGCTACGAGGAGGACGACGTGAGCATCGACCCGACCAAGGGGTGCACGGTCGACGACAAGACCGTCGCGTGGTGGCACATGACGACCGGCCAGGTTCTCGGCTTGTATGATGGCAGGCTGATCGAGTACGAGCCTTCGACTCTCGCGCCGCTGGGTCTGGTGGTGGGTCAGGACGAGCTTGCAGGGAAGCGCGTGGTCGTCGTGCCGAGCGAGGCACCCGAAAACTGCCGCTTGCCAGCTGCGGAGAGTGCCGATGGGGGTGTGGAAGGCGACTGCGCCGAGGAGGAGGCGGAGGAGCAGGCCATCCTACTCGTGGACGACGCCACAGGCACCATCACCGTCGTCCAGCCCAATGAGGACGGCTCCTATTGGCGCAAGATCGTCCGCAATAAGATGGTGCGCATGCAGGAGAAGCGTCGCTTACAGGCGGCGGAGGAGTTTGCGATCCGCACGTTGAAACTTGACAAGGAGAAGATGGAGGGCCGCGTCGTGTCGAGCTGGGGCCCGTACACCTCCATCTCCGGTACAGCGAAGAAGACGGGCGTCGCCGGGCTGACGGCGCCGGCTAGGGTGGTTGCGCCTGCGCCCGAGCCGCCGCCCGCGCCAAAGCTCGAGGTCCTTGGAGCGACCGGCTCGGAGCTCGCGTCCGTCTTCAGCTCGATGGCGGATAAGTTCAAAGGCACCATCGCGACGGACCAGCTGCCGATGGCTCTGCAGCACGTGAGTCCGGGCTCAACGGCCGAGGAGCTCGCTGCACTCCTCGCGCTGGCTGAGGGAGCGAAGGAGGTGACCCTGCAGCAATTTGTGATGCTTGTGCTCTTCCGACGACCCGTGCGCGCGGACGCGCCGGCCAAGGCACCTGCGCAGGCCAAGGCGGCCGTAGCGGCCGTGGCGGCCGTGGCGCCTGCGCAGGCACCGGTGCCTTCGCAGGCGAGCACGACGGCGGTCAAGGAGGCGGTTAAGGAGGCGGTGGTGGCTGCGACGACCAATCAACGGGGCGTCTCGCTCACGGAGCTCTCCAAGGCTGCTAAGGCGCAGCAGGCGAATGCGAACTGGTGGGATAAGGCCGGGGGCGCCTGGGGGTCGAAGTATTGACGGCCTGAGTGCTGAGGGAGGGCGATCGAGGGCGGTGCATCTTGTGGGAAGGATACGCATTGCGGGCATGGAGAGGCTTTTGCCACTCTGTGCAGAGGGCAGACGATGGACTAAGATAGAGAGATTCGGAATACCTCATGCGCCTCCGCGCTGAGTCTCGAGTGCGATAGAACAGTGACAATCGGTCACTCACAGGAGACTCGTGTGGTTGACCGTTAGCGCGAGCGAAGCATGTCGGCACCAGTGCGCGCGCGGGGGGGGGGGGGTCTCATGCGCATTTTCCGGTGAAGCATGTCGATCGGATCGGATTCCAGGTGCGTGGCAATTGCGAATTCGTGCCGGTGGGGGTACCCGTGGTCCGCCCAATTTGGGTCCGCCGCGTGAATGCAAGTTTCGTTAAAGAGTCGATTATTATAATAACCGCGATACGTGGGCACCGCGCAGCAGTCGGTTAACCCGGTACACGCGGGGGACTGATATGTTAACCCTGCGCGCCTGGGAGCGGATCCTGGATATGAATTAATACGAAAATGACCATTTCGGGCCTACCTGTATACCGGTACTTACTTTTTGTGCGATGACGATGTGAGGTCGAGGCGGCCATCCTGGGGTGGCCTTCCCTGCGCTGGGGAGCATGACCATGTTTCTCACTACAATTCTCTTGTGCGTGCACCCACCTCAGCCGTTAGACTCTCCACCTCCGTCGTTTCGGGCGGCGAGGCGCCTCGTGCGCCTCCTGGATGAGCACGTGCGCAGCATCCCAGGCGTGCACCGACTCTCTACACGGCGTCTGATGCAAGGAGTGAGCATACTGGCAGCAGTCGAGTGGCCAGCGCAGCCGCTTTTCAACGTATCGCTCACCGATCGACACGAACGAGAGAGCCTGCGGCGGGCTGCACGTGCGAGCGTCCTCGCCTCTGCCGCGTACAGCACGTTTGGCGTGTTGTTGGTCGAATGGGCTCGCTCACCGCTGCAGATGCTCCGCGCCATGTGGTGGATGCTCTGCGGGCTGCACCGGCCGCGCATGACCGCCTTCGAGATCCACACCCGCGGCCTTGGCCTGCGCGCCAGCGACGTGCTTCACGCGCAGTGGCGCCCGCGGCTGATGGCTCGGCAAGGCGACGCGGGGTCAAAGGATGTCTCGCCGAGCACGTCCACTTTGGCAGCGTACGTGCCGGCGCACTTCATCGTCTTGGACCACCGCGAACGTGCCGTCATCCTTGTCATCCGTGGCTCACTTGACCTGGAAGACGTGGTCACCATTGTGGAGGTGGCGCCCACGCGTCATGACGAGCGCCTGCTTGGGCGAGGATGCCACGGGGGCATGGCGGCGGCTGCGCGGACGCTCGTCGCGCGGCACGAGCGGCTGCTGCGGGACACGCTGCGCCGGCACCCTGGCTACCGCCTTGACCTCGCAGGCCACTCGCTTGGGGCGGGGATCGCCACGTTTGCTGCCGTGCTGCTGCAACGAGCCATGCCGCACCGCACTGTCGTTCACGCCTACGCGTTCGCGCCGCCATGCTCGCTACCACTTCGTGAGAGCGGCCGGCATGACGCGCTCGTGGACGCGTACGTCTACGCGGCCGACGTGGTGCCCCGCCTCAGCGTCGGCTCAGTCCACGGGCTATGCGAGGCCGTTGAAGCGGTTACGCGGCGTCATGACGACGGCAGCCGGGCAGGCTCAAGTGCCGACGCGGAGACGCACGGGCGATGGGCTGCCCCCCCGAGGCATAGCACGCGCTATCCGCCGGGACGGCTGCGACAACTGGAGCCGGTGCATGCACGGAGGCGGGGCGGTTGCGGCCGCGAGCTTCTACTGCTGCGTCCGTGCCGGCGCGGCCTTGGCCTCCTCCGACTGCACCCAAGCATGTTCCGAGATCACGGCTTCGACCGCTATGCATGTGCGCTGGCGAGCCTGGCGGAGCAGGTGCAGTAGGGACGCGCACACTTGCAGCGCACACTCTATCCACTATGACGCTTCCCACTATCCAGCAGACGTCGTGGAGAGGGAGCTGGTCACAGTGAGTTCTAAGCTTCTAACTGGTGACTCTTGTGTCCAAGCTGTGTTCCTTTTGACCTAGACTTGTACAATAGTAAGGGAAGAGGAACACAATTCATTCACAACACACCAACACAATTCACAGACAACGGATTTAATTCACAGTTCGCGTCGCCTCTCGGGAGTCGGGGCCAGGCGTTGGCGCACCGACAATGAAGGGCCAGCTGCTCAAGCGTCCAAACAAACGCCCTGGGTCTGCGGGCGTGCTGCGCTCCTCTGACGTGACCGCCCTCGCGGACGCCGCCGCTGCCGTGCGGAAGCGGCCGCAGTCCGCCTCACTCTTTGGCCGAGGAGCTGCCAGCGCGACGAAGGTGATTGCGGTCCGTGACCTTGAGCCGACCGTGACACGGACCGGCGTTTCGAACGCCGGCGTGGTGAACGCCAAGAGCTCATTGCTTGTTGGAGCGGCGCCTGTGCCAACCAGCACGACCGCCCGCCCGTCGCGTCCGGCCTCGGCGCCGATCCGCCACGGCAGCAGCAGGCTGGCGAGTGCGCCGAGCTGGCACTTTGGCGCTGACCACACCTCGCTGGTCGCGGGGCTGAAGGCCAGTGCTCCGCCCGACCTGCAAGTATCGGCGCGCCGGTTCAAGCAGGCGGCGCGGCAGTCGGAGATCCGATCCAAGCAGACGGAGGCGCTGCAGGAGCGGCGAGCCGCCGTGCGCGAGTTGCGCGCAGCAGGTTTGGCGGCGGGTCCGCCGCCGCCACCTGCGTCGGCGCGCCCTTCGTCGGCGCGGCCGCCTCCAAGGAGAGTTGGTGGTGGCGGCAGCGGCAGCCAGTCCGCGCCGACGACGTCGCGCGGCGCACGCATCACCTTGTTGCACATGGAGGGCATCCACATACAGCCACGGCCAGTCAAGCCGCCAGGGGAGCCGGTGCAACCGCATCCCGTGCGCGCGACGGTGCGCCGGCAGCACCTGCACGAGCAGCAGCAGTGGCAGGCGATGCAGCAGCAGCGGCAGCGACAGCAGCTCCTCCACGCAGAGCGCGAGCAGCACGAGCAGCAAGAGCGTCAACGCCTCGAGGCCGCCTTCGAGGCGAAGCTGGAACGGGCCATCCAGCAGCAGCAGATGCAGATGCTGCAGATGCAGCAGCTGCAGGGGCAGAAGCCACCGATGCAGCAGCAGCAGCAGCAGGGGCTGGGGCAGCTCAGGCCGCAGCACGCGGGCGGCGAGCCGGTCGGCACGAACGTGCAGCTCGGGAGCAGTGGCTCTCAGTCGGAGCTGTTGCGCATCTCTGCGCTGGACGTGGCCGCCGCCGTCGAAGAGGCCTTTCGCACAGTGGCGCCGGGCAGCCTCGCCGCCAACAAGCGCGCCCTCGAGGCACGGCTCTCACAGCTGCGACAGGAGCGGCTGCAGAGCCCCGCCTTCGCGCTCTATGCGACGGTTACAGGCTCGAGCAGCGGCGGCAAGCTGCGCATGCGTGCGCCGCCTACGCTGCCGGCGGGTGGGCGTACCGGCACGCTTACAGATTCGACGCGACGGATGCCGCCGGCGCCGCCGGCGGGTCATCTCGCCTCCAAGCTCATCACCAACCCGCAGCCAGTCGTGCCCGGCCTCACCTTCCGGAGCTTTGCCATCTGTGGGGAATCCGAGGAGGAGCCGGAGGACCGTTACGAAGGCGCTGTGCCCGACCCGGCGTTCCCTTCGCCTACTGGCACGTACGGCGGCGCGGGCACGTGCGGCCGGGCGCCGAGCATGGAGAGTCTGTACGCGGGCGCGATGCTGCCCGCCGGCTCGCCTGCTAGCTCTCGCTCGCCGAGCCGATCGCCGAGCCGTCTACAATCACGCCCATCGTCCGCGAGCCGGTATCCCGGAGAGGCCAACCCACGCTCGCCCCTCTCCCGCCCGAGCTCGGCGAGCACAGAGCGCACGGCAGTCAAGCTTCATGTCACGGCGCTGCAGGTGCCCGTCCAGCCCGGGCTGATCATCCAGCCGCCCGAGCGGTCGCTAGGGGGCGCCGCCGGCAGCGCCAGCGTCGGCCACGTGGCGGGACTCGACGCGGATTCAAGTGCCTCAAGCCCCGCGAGGAGCTCATGCACGGCTCGGCTGCCGGCTGAGATCGCGCTCCCGTCGCCGCGTGCCGTCGCCGCCGCGCGCCTGGCCGCCGTGCACACCTCCATGGGTGTGCTGCCGCCGCCCTCGAGCCCCATCCCAGGCAGCGAGAGCACCAGGAGCGCGTTTGCACAAAAGTTTGGCGCGCGCAGCCAGGCGACCCAGCCGCCGCACGCCTGATGGCATCAACTACACCAGATGCTTTGTGCAAATCAAGCATGGGGATATCCCTTTTTGTTGGTCCTGTTGATCCACACACACCCGCGTTCGTGGTGCCGGTTTCGCCCTTCGAATCCCTAATGCTAATCCGTAATCGAGACAGCACCGGAACGTTCGAATAATCGAAATAGTTCAAATAGACAATAGTCGCGACGCGCTATAGTACCAACGGCAACGCGCTCGGGGTCTACCGCGCTCCAGACACCCCCGCGCGCGAGTGCCGCCCGCCGGACAGGAGCGTACGAAACATACGTCCGGTCGAAGCGAACTCGCGGCCGGGCCCGTGGCTCTGCCGTGGCCCTTTTGCGCCACGCGAACGCGCCGCGGCGACACACACGGTCCTTCTTCCTTGGCCATCGCTCCTACCTTCTCTATCGCTCCTTCTTATCTTCCGTCTTCTTCTTGGTCTTCTGGTCGCCCCCCTTGTCCTCGGCCGGCGCATCCCCGGCCGGCGCATCCCCGGACGGCGCATCCCCGGACGGCGCACCCCCCTCACCCGTGTGTCCAAACTCATTCCGGCGGCTCATGTCAACGCGGTACACGTAGCGCTGGTAAAGGAACACGCCGAAGACGATGTCATCCCGGAAGCATGACATGCGGTGCAGTGTGGGCATCTTGATGATGAAGGCGAACAGGTCGTCGATGAAGGTGTTGAGCGCCTTGTACATAAAGAATTTCCAGTTGAGGTGCGCCACGCTCTTGAGACGATAGTTGATGAAGAGCTGCGGCGTCATCACGATGAACCCGCCTCCGTAGACGAGTGCGACGAGCGATTCGATCAGCCACGCGTACCAGCCACGGTGGTAGCCTGTGGCGAGCGAGTGGCCCGAGTATCCAGCGATCAGCAGCAGCAGCGGCGGCGAGAGGTACTTGAACGCGAGCCTGTCAATCTCGTCCGTCTCAGCCTGCTTCGAGTCCTTGCGTGCCACGCCTCGTGATCGCACGGAGAAGGATTTGAAGATCTTAAAGAAGCCGAGCACGAGCGTGAAGAGCGAGGTGATCTTGACGAGCCATGAAGCGTCCTGCAGGCGTGAGGCACAGTTCAAGGGCCACTCAGAGGCCATTCAAGCAGAGGCAGGAGGAGCAACTCGAGGCCCCTCCATATTAGGCAACTCGGTGGTATTCCTTATTAGACAGTCCAAGGGCACTCCGATGTGCCGCCCAAGGTGATCAATGGACAGTCCGAGGCAGTCCGAGGCTGTCCGAGGCAGTCCGAGGCAGTCCGAGGCAGTTCTAGGCAGTCCGAGGCAGTTCGAGGCAGTCCTAGGCGGTCCGAGGCAGTCCGAGGCCGTCACCTCTTCGAAGAGGTAGAGCAGGATGATGAACTCCATGCCCTGGTTGAGCAGCAGCGTGCGGCTCGAGAGCCCCTCCATCGAGTCCACCGACGACCAGAACGACACGTCGTTCTTAAAAGCGAGCACGTCGAAGAGCAGGTGGACCGCTGAGACGGCGACGGTCGTATAGAGGAGGAGCGGGTTGGTGTGCACGAACATGCCGCGCAGGTCCTCGCTCTCCTTTTCAGAGATGCCGAGCGTCTCCTCGTTCATCTTGAACGAATGCTGCAGGTTCACCATCCACTGGAAGCGCCGTGTTGGAAGCGGGCTGTACGAGATGGTGAGCGGCAGCCCGCCGCCCGGCAGCGGCTTCGACGCATTGATTGCGACCCAGTGGCTCTTCATCGTGGTGAGCTCGTTGACATAGATGAGCGGCCGGAAGCGATGCCCGCTCATCAGCCGATGGTGGTGAAGGTAGCTGTGCAGCAGCGGCGGCATCTTGTCCAGCTCGTACGACTCCGTGTCCACGAGCAGCTGCAGGTGGAGCTTCGGCTTCCAAAACGAGACGAACTCGCCGGACCGCCCGGCGGCCTCGGCCTCGGCAAGGCCACGGCGCAGCTCCGTCTCCCATGGCGCCGGCTCGCCCGTGAGCAGATTGTACAGCCCGCGCGGCTGCAGCCGCTTTGAGAAGCCTACGAGGTCGAAGGAATTGGACGTCGTCGCCAGGCGGTCGTAGCTCCCGTGCTGAGGGTCGGGCGAGGCGCCGGCCTTTGTGATGAACATGTGCGCGAACATCGTGCCATTGGATAGCAGCCGCTCCGTCAGCGGCACGTGTACCGTCTTCTCGAGCGAGCTCCCAGCCTCCGAGTACACGAGGCTCTTGTCACTCCACAGCAACGCGTCGGTGTTGTTGAAGTCCGTGAAAGGTGCGCGCGAGGGCGAGAGGAAGACACGCAGCTCGAGCTTGTCGCCCGCGGCGAAGACGTTGGCGTGGTGGGTCGGCCGCGCCGCGGCGGCGAGCGCCACCCATAACGTGACTGCCGACGCCATCTTCATGGATCGTCCGATTTGCCACGTACTCAGCGGGCTCGCGGATCTTGAAAGTTTACCGAAATCATGAGCGCGCTTGTCATGCCATTGGCGTCCCCGGATTGAAGTTTTGAGGTCAATCCAAGGCGACTTCCTAAAAAAAGGAAAAAATAATGCTCGGACCTTTTTTCCCCTGGGCGGGCGCAGCGACGTCGTAGAAACGGGCCGCTGGCAGCAGTAGTGTCAGCAGCTCCAGCTGTTCGATGATGCGCGCATCGACATTGGTGACGCTCGTTTTGATGGCTGCCGGAAATTCGTCGTCACGCCACTCGACCCTGATGGCCAACGAGGACGAATCGCATGTGCGCCATCTCGGCGTGGACTCGAGCCAGTTGACGGACTCGTACGTCAGCACATACGAGATCGTGGCCACCTTTGACCATGACCCGAATGCCTTCACGCAAGGCCTCGCCTTCAGCGCCGCTGGCACACTGTACGAGAGCGATGGGCTGTACCATCAGTCGAGCGTCCGCTCCGTCCAAGTGAATGCCGACGGCACGACCTCGACCCTCAAGAGTGTGCCGCTACCTACAACCGAATTTGCCGAGGGCATCACGATCGTCGGTGACAAGCTCCTTCAGATCACGTGGAAGGAGAAGGTGATGCATGAGTACACGATCAACAGCGCCTCGCCAGGCGCTCACGCCGCGCCGGGCAGCATTGCACTCGCGACGCTCGTGGCGGGTGACCTCCAGAAGGTGAAGGACCACCCGCACGACTATGAGGGATGGGGGCTCGCGGCAGACGGCGACAAACTCTACACGACCGACGGCTCAGACCAGCTCTACACCCTGGCACTGTCGGACCGCCGGTTGATAAGTAAGAAGACGATCACGGACCCGAAGCTCGCCCACAAAGATGGCACGCCCTTCTCCGTCCACGGGGTCAACGAGCTCGAGATGGTGGGTGGCGAGCTGTGGGGCAACCTGTACCCCATGTACCAGGGCTCCCATTCGGAGTGCATCGCACGCATCGATCCCGCCACGGGCGAGGTCAAGGGGTGGATCGACATGCACGGCCTCTTCGACCTGCAAAGCGCGCGTGTCAAGAGCGATCCGAGCAGCTACGTGCTCAACGGCATCGCGTATCACGAGCCGAGCGGGCGCCTCTACGTAACCGGCAAGCAGTGGGACAAGATGTACCAGGTGCGCATCAAACCGGCACCCGAGCTTGATGCGGCGCAGATCAAGGCCAAATGCGGACTCGGCGTCGCGGCAAGGTGACCTGGGTGCACGTTTAGGATGCTTGTAATCACTGTTGCGGATTCACACCTTGAGCTCATATTCCTTCACCCCCGGCAAGACCCGGCCACGGCACAATACAAATAGAAACCCCGTTTAACTTCGTGGTGCACGTCGCATGGGCCCGCGGGACGTTAAGCAGCCGGAAACTAACCGGTAACTCCGCGGCGCGCGCCTGGCCCCGCCCGCGCGCGCGGGCTGCACGGCAATCGGCTCGATCGGGTTCGCCGGCGCGGGTACAACTGCACAGTCTGTACCGCGTCCCCACCGCGAATTAATGTGGTCGACGTTATGCTTACATGTGACGCGGTGAGCTACATTCTTTGGTGACGGGCACTGGCTTGGCACTGTGGCGGCATGTGTGGCGGAAGGCGAACAAGGACCGCAGCGGGGCGCTCCAGATCAGCTGCCAGCGCGGGCCCTCCCGTCCTCCGTCACAAAAGGGTTCTTCGAGCGACGGTGTGCTCCGTCTAGTCCTCGTCCGAGTCGGGTATGGCGATCGATCGCACCTGGCGCGTCATGTGATCGATCGCCTCCCACTCATCAGCGCCGTCCGACTTCGGTCGCTTCTCGAGTCGCTTGAGGGCACGGGTGCCGTCCGCCGCCTGTCGTGGCCCCTCGGGCTGCAGCGCCAAGTCGCGGATCAGCCAGTGCTCATCTCGATGGACGAGCACGCACATGCTCCCATCAAGCTGCACTCGGTACGGCACGCGTCCAACCTCACCGGACCAGTCTCGTGTGGGGAGCCTTGCCTTGGCTTCGTCCTCGATGCTGCAGTCCACGTCCAACACGGTGCCCGCCCGCCACACGGACCAGTCATTGCTCTCGTCCTCGACCGCACAGACGACGCGCTCACCCACACCAAAGCGCAGCTTCCGCCTGTCCTTGCGCAGCGGCAGGCAGAAGAGCGTGAAAAAGAGCGCATCGGCACGCTGGCCGAAGCACACCTCCGCACGGCAGACTTCGTACTCGTCCCTCGGCACCGAGATGAGGCGCGCATCGGGAGGGTCGATCTTGACCACGTATGGCAACTTGGGGCCGTCCGGGTCGATCGGATCATCCTCGTTGACAGATTGGATGGTTCCGGCTGCCCACTGGCGCTCACGCCCGACATTACACACGACGCGATCAAACTTGAGAAAGTGGGCCTTGGCCGCGCGCCTTGAGTCGTACTCAGCGTGGCACTCGTCCACCATCTTGCGCACGCGCCTCATAATGAAGTCACAATCCTCACAGTCGAGCTTTGTCCGCTGGTCCTTGTTCATGACACCGAGGACCTTGGCGGTGACGTGGTCCAGCACATCCTGGAAGTCGCTTCCGTCGAGCAGCTGCTTAGGGTCGCAGGTCTGAATCTGAGCTGCTACGGCATCTTCGACCAGACGCTCCAGCGACAACTGCCCGCCAGTGGGCGGCATGACAATATGACGTGCGGCGGAGTTGCTCCGGCGCAGGCGACCGCGAGTATACACAGGTACCCTTCGGGCACACGTGCTCGTCTTCGGCTGTCGTAACCGTAAACCGACGCCAAAACATGACTCAGTTTCGATACGGGGAATGTCGTCGACAGAAGTCCGGCCCACATACCGCGCAGAACACACCACACCATATTATTTGACCGTCGCTCACCCGATCTGCTTGCGCTGCAGGCTGAGCTGCTGGTTGAGCTCGTCGAGCACCGCCCGAAGCAGCATCTTCTCGCCCAGCCGGCAGACAAGCGCTGCCCGGCGTCGGCGCTCGCTGCGTCCCCCCGGACGGATCCGTGGCATGCTGCCGCTGCTGCTACTTTTGGTGCGATTCCTCGGCTGCATCTTCGCAAGGAGCCGCCGATCCTCCTCCGCGCTCGTCTCCTGCTCCGCCTCCATGAGCAGAGCCTCGACAGTCTCGCGTAGCAGCAGCCGCCATTTGCGCTCATTCCGTGCCGAGAGCGGCTGCCCTCTGAAGGCTTCTCCAGATCTCGCGAGCTCTGTGGGCGTGGCGGCGATCACCCGAAGCGCGACGAGCAAGTCCGAGTCGCCCTGCAGCGCGCGCACCGACAGACCAAACGGTGCGCTCACGTTGGCTGCGGCGAGCAAGGCGGCCTTGGCCGCAGCATTCTCGTCGCGCGGCGCCAGCGTGATCGGCACAGCGTCGTGCGGGTTGTGGGCGAGCGCGAGGCCGCGGGAGCTTAGGAGCTCCGCGTTCGTGCGCAGACCGTAGTCGAGAAGCACCTGCAGTCCACGAGGACCCTCCATGAGGGTATGTATGGCAATGAGAGGCACTCGGAGGCACTTAAGAGGCACTCGGAGGCACTCGGAGGAACTAGAGGCAATCGGAGCCACTCAGAGGAGCCAATCAGAGCCACTCAGAGCCAATCAGAGCCAATCAGAGGCACTCAGCGGCACTCAGAGGGCCGTAGTCGCCGAGTACCTCCACGCCCGCCTCGATGTCGCGTGTCGCCCGTAGCTCGAGGGCACCACTCGGCGTGGCGTCGATGGAGATTGCTGAGATTGCGTCCCATGCTTCCGAATCCGCATCGGGCTCGGTGAGGCAGACCGCATGCAAGCAAACCCTCTGCATCCAAACCGATTCCATCCAATGTGGCGGCAGCCGCGCGCCGCCGTCGTTGCGGCGCGAAGGCCCGTCGATGCCTCGCCCGCCGGTGGCTGCGATGGGTGTGAATGCGTTGCCATCATCCTCTTCCATTTCGCGCCATCGCCACACGCCGCCGCCGCCGCCCAGCGCCATGTCTGACAAGCCCGCGGCCAGGGGTGCACTCTCGGGGGCTCTCTCGGATGGATCTGGGATGGATCTCGGATGCATCTCGGGGGCACTCTCGGATGGATCTCCCTGGGCGAGCATCGCTGTGCTGGCACGGGAGGTTGTGCTGGGTGCGCGCCACTGTCGGCTGCGACGCGGGCGCCATGGCGGGCGCGGCTCGTGCACAGTGACTCTTGCATTCCGACGGGCAAGCGCACGCGCGCTCTTCCGATGCTCATGGCCACGGGTGCCCTCGCCGCCGCCGCCGCCGCCGTTACCATCGCCGCCGCCGCCGCCGCCGCTGCCGCCGTCGCTACCGCTGCTGCTGCTGCTGCTGCTGCTGGCGCTGCTGCCGCTGCTGCCGCTGCTGCCGCTACTGCCGCTGCTGCCGCTGCTGCCGCTGCTTCCGCTGCTGCCGCTACTGCCGCTGCTGCCGCTGCTGCTGCTGCTGTTGCCGGGCGCGCCGTTCGCTTGGCGCTGCCAGGCGAGCAGCGCTGCCGCCTCGGCCTCCTCGCCATTCAGCATCGCCTCACGCCATCGGCCAGGGTAGACTCCCTCTGCAGTCTGCATGAGGACTGCATTACTGTGCCCCGGCCCGCCGTGATTCAAAAGGTCAGCGCCGGGTGCAAGCACACGCCACCCACCGCTTGCGGAGCCGGCGGCGCCGCCACAGCCAGGCTCGGCGCAGCGCAGGTGGAAGCTGCGGCCCCAGACGGCACACGTCGCCCATGTGAACCGCTCGTACGATGTGTTCATCGGCGGGCGGAGCGCATTCCATCCGGCCACCCGCTCGGCCGAGTCGACAAAAAGCGAGCGCCACTGCGCGTCGGCCCAGCGGCGGAGGGTGTTGGCACGCGAGCGCGCGTAGCTCGTCTGTAGCTGCGCGAGCTCCTCGTCGCTCCATCGCAGCGTGCAGTCCACCTCCGCGTCCGTGCGCAGCGTGTGCATGTACGTGCGCAGCCGTGCGGGTGGAGCGTCCACGAGCCGCATGAGCCACACGGCGAGGGAGACGTGGGAGTCGAGCGCGGGCGAGAGGAGGGTGGGGAATGCGCGCACGGCTCCATCGGCGGTGAGCGCCAGGCCCGACGGCACCCGCAAGAGCGCGTGGCCCTCGTGCACCGCACGGCGCGTGACCACTGCGAAGCCGCCCCGGCCGGCGTTCGGATCGGAGGTCACCTGCAGCGCAGGCGAGAGGATGCCGGTCTCGATGCGCGCCCAATTATCAAGCTGTTCGATGGAGGATGGCTGCGCCGGCGCCGGCAGCATGGTGTGTGGCGCGTAGCCGCCCATCGCCGCGCAGCACGCCATCATGATCTCTTCGACTGGGCGGAGCTTGCCGTTGAAGTAGACGAGGTCGTAGAGCGACCGCCTCATCAGGTCATCGTACAGGTCGTTGATCGAGGGCACGTAGTCGGGGCTCGGCAAGAGCAGGGGCGTTGGCGTCGATGGTAGGAGCGGCACTTGGGTTCGCCTCCACGCCATTGCGAAAAGGTCAGCTCAGAATTCCGATGAGGAAACCAATGCGAAAAGGTCAGCTCTCGGTCAGCTAGGCACGCGCCTCGGCCACGACCACGCAAAGCTAATTCATTCATTCACAGATTGTTCTCTCACAGTGCGAACCCCTCACGCTGAAGTCCACGTGACGGGTACGTGTGCTGGCTGCTGCTCGCGTGACAGACGCTCTACAGGTCGAGATCATCGAGCAGCCCCTCCCCCTCGCCATCCGCCCCCTTGCGCTTCTTGCGCTTGGCACCGCCAGCCGACTCCTCGTCGGCGGCGGCCGCCTGCTGCCCGCGCAGCTTTTCGCGCATCGCCTCGACGGAGCGCTCCTCCTCGGCGTACTCGAGCACCAGGTGGCGCCCATACAGATGCGTCGCGTGCAGCGCGTTCTTGGCTTTGCTCGCCTCGGCCTTCGAGACAAACTCCACGAAGGCGAAGCCGCGGTGGTGCCCGTCAAACTTCTTAGGGACGCGCACCGTCTTGAGCTGCCCAAACGTCTGGAAGAGCTCCTTGATCTCCTTTTGGCTCGCTTGGAAGGGGAGGTTGCGCACGAGCAGCTTCGCACTCGGCTCCATGCTCGCGCCGCCGCCCGCGCCGCCCGCGCCGCCCGCCGCCACCTTGGACTTCTTGCCCTTGGATGACGCGGCGGCGGCGCCAGTGGCCGTGGCGGTTGTCCGTGTAGAGAGCTTTAGCTGCAGCACGTGCTCGTGCAGCCGCGCGCCCGCCATCTCGCGCAGCGCCGCCTGCGCGTGGGCGGCCGTCTTGAACTCAACGAAGCCGTACCCCATCGAAAGGCGCTTGGCATTCGACGACTTTGGGTCGGGCTTGGTGACGACGGTGGCGGCGCGCACGCCATACCGGCGCCCAAAGAGAGCCTCGAGATCCTCCTTAGTCGAGCCGAAGCTCAGATTCTTGACGAAGACTGTGCGCCCTTCTGTATCGTCCGCGTCGACGGTCTCCTCGGGCTCGCCCCCCGCCGCCCCCGCCGCCACGACACCCGCCTTGGCCGCCGCCGGAGCGATCGGCTCTGCCGGCGCCGTCGGCTCCGCGGCGGCGCCCTTGCTCCCGAGCACCCCCACGGGCGCCCACTCGAGGTACAGCGGCACTCCATGGAGCTTGGTGTACGCGACGGCACGGAAGGCCTTCCGCGCCTCGCCAACCTCGAGAAACTCGACCAGCGCGAGCGTGCGGGCGGGCGTGAGGAGTACAGCGCCGAGCTGCCCATACCGTCCAAAGAGGGTCACGAGCTCATCCTCGGTCACGTCCGTCGAGAGGTTCTTGACGAGTATGAGCAGCTTCGAGCGCTGCGTGCCGCCTGCACTGGCGCCGCCGTTTGCACCGCCGCGCGGACCGCCGTCGCCCTGGACCGCCCGTTGCAACGCCTCAAGGTCCACGCCATGCTCCGCGAGCCACGCCGTCGATTGGCCGATGAGGTGGGTCTCTCCCTGTGCCAGGCGCACGGCCATCGACGTGTCCGCGCTCGGGTCGATAAAGTCAGCCTTGGCCACGCCGTAACGGCTCGCCATCGCGTCACCCACCGCATCGGGACGCATGAAGAGCGCGTTCCAGTTCGTAGCGTCGGTCGCCTTGGCCTTGATCGCCGCCTCCTTTTGCTCCTTGTACGCAGCGCCCTTGCCAGCGGCGCCGACACTCCCGTTTGCCGCCGCCGCCGCCGCCGCCGCCGCGCGCCGCCGCTCGGCGGCGCTTTCGCGCGCGGGCATCAGGTGCAGCAGACGCCCTTGGAAGACGGCACCATCGAGCTCAGAAAGGGCACTGACGGCATGCTCGGGACGCGCATATCGGACGTGCGCAAAGCCCTTGCCGCGCCGCGTGTGCGCATCCATGGGCACGCTCACCTCTGCCACTTCCCCGAACCGTTCGAATACTCCGCGCAGCTCATCCTCGGTCACGCTGAACGGCAAGTTGCGCACGAACAGCCGGCCGTGTTCACCCAAGTCGGCAGCCGCCTCAGCTGCAGTCCCACTCGCCGCGTCGGTGCCATCACGGGTGTCGCTCACGGCCGCGGCGCCGCCCCAATCAGTCTCCTCCTCCTCCTCCTCCTCCTCCTCCTCGCCCTCCTCCTCGCCCTCCTCCTCACCCTCTTCATCGTCCTCGTCGTCGAGCCACTTGCGCTTCTTGGACTGCAAGTAGTCCAGATCACTCATCTCGCGACCAGCCTTGGACGCCACCGTCGCCTCCTCCTCCTCCTCCTCCTCCTCCTCCTCCTCGCCGTCGCCCTCGTCACCCACAGTAGCTCCGCCCTTGCGCGGCGCGGCTGGCAGCTCGTCATATTCGCTATCATCCTCGTCCTCGTCCTCCTCCTCGCTGCCCTCCTCGTCCGTACCCTTGCCCGCTGCGGCGCGCTTGGGGCCTGCGGGCGCTGTTCTCTGCCGGGAGGGCTCGGGCACCCCGCCGGTCAGATCGTTGCTCCAGAGCTGCTTCTGCTTGCTCTTGGGCGCCATCAGCTCGAGAAACTCGGCGAGCTTCGGGTCCGAGTGCACACGCGCCGCGATCGGGTCGTCCAACTTGCCGCGCTTCTTCGCCTTCGCGCCACCAACGTCCGCCTTTTTGGGGGATGCGGACTCCTCGGGGTGGCTGTGCAGGTAGGCGGATGAGCCCTTGGAGTGGCGACTCCATGGCCGCGCGAGCTCCTCGTCGCCCACACGTTTTGCAGGCTCGACACTGATGCGCGATGTATCAATGTACGAGCGCTCCGTCGCCTTGCGCGCAATCGCAGCTGCCTCGGCGTCTCGGAAGCCAACGAAGCCAAAGCAACGAGACTTGCCCTCCCTGGTGCGCATGACGCGCACGTCGGTCACGTCATCACTGAGCGCCTCAAAGTGGGAGCGCAGCCGCTTGTCGTCGCAGTGTTTGGGCAAGCCCTTGACGATGAGGCGCGTCGAGCCGTCCATCGCGACGTCTCTCTCCTAAAACGAGAATCGGCGCGTGGACACACACGCGTCGCCGTCCAGAAACACGCGTGTGAACGTACGGCACGACCTGTACCTAGTGGGGGAGCTATTATCCCTCCCCACACCCAAAGCAATCCCCTCCCGCGGCCTTCCCGCCCCCTGAAGCCTGAACTGTTCTTATACTTGTACCGGGTACCCGGGGTAGATGAAAAGAAGACGGTTAACCGGGGGAAGCCGGGAGGGTTACTTCAGTTCAAGTTCAACTTGAACTACTTCAGGACATGGGGAACCCCAATGTCCCTTCCCGCCATAGATTGCATGTATTGTCCGGCAGCGATCATCCGATCAATCGCTCGTGTTGCGAGGTCTTCCCGACCTTGACTCGTGTGAACCCATTTTTTCTAACGAAAAGACAAGGCCGTCGCACACTGTGCTCCACATGCGGCGACTTTGGAAATTCATTTCCAAAAGTCTAGCACGTGCACTTCCCGACCACGTCTTTTGGATCTCCTCATCAATCTCGTGCGCGTGGACTTCCGCGACTCGTCTTCGCATCATGCGCACCACTTCCGCTGTCATTGTCCTCCTCGCTGGGGGGGCGTACGCTCAGACGATCACGATCCCATACGTTGATGGCCTGACGCAGGTGATCAACGTGCATGGCTCGGGCACCACCAACCCGCAGCGCCTGTTTTGGGAGGCGATGGACCTGCTCGAGGGGCGCTCCAAGCTGCCGCTCACGATGACGTATCGTGGCGTTGGCTCGGGTGTGGGCCAGGCCGAGTTCAAGGGCGACGTCACAACGGGCTTCAAGTCGTACAATCACTTTGGCTCGGGCGACATCCCGATGACTAGCGTTCTGTACAATGATATCCGGAACAGCGGGCGCGAGATGCTCCACGTACCATTCGCGCTGGGCGCCATCAGCGTCTTCCACAACGTGCCAGAGGCTGAGCTCGGCGGCGCACCAATCGACCTCGACGCCTGCTTGCTCGCGAAAATCTTCACGCGCCAAATCACCACCTGGGACCACCCCGACATCAAGGCGCTCAACCCCAAGATGACGGCGAAAGGCGAGATCAAGGTGCACCGGCGCGCCGATGGCTCGTCCTCGAGCTCGGGCATCACCCAGTACCTCAACGGCAAATGTCCGGCATCGTGGGTCAATGCCGCGGGCGCGCCGTATTCCACGGGCCCGACCTTCCCGTCGGTCCCCGGCACCACTCCGGTGCAGGGGTCGCAGGGCATGGCAGATGCCATCGACACGACTCCGAACGCGATCGGGTACATGGACGCTGGCCATGGCCACGAGAAGGGCTTTGCAGAGATTGCACTGAAAAACCGCGATGGGGTCTATCTCACCTCCAAGAACGCCAACATTGGCGCCGCTGCGCTGGCGGTGCTCGCGGCCAATGCCTTCCCGGTCAACGCGACTCTCGACTTCTCGGCTGTCAATCTGTACGACCAGGCTGGACCAACGACGTGGCCGATCGTGCTGTTCTCGTACTTCTACCTCGACCGTAACCTGACGTCGATGGACGCACTCTCGGCGTCCGTGCTGGACTACTTCGTCAAGTTCATCCTGTCGCCCGAGGGCCAGGCGCTCGCCGAAACCAACTGGTTCTCGAAACTGCCGGCGCAGCTTCTGACCTTCAGTACGCAAGCGCTCGCGTTGATCCAACAGCCAGTGGGCTTCATCACCTTCACCACCGAGCTCGCCGCCACGACGCAACAGTTCATCGGCGCGAGGACGCACGTCTTCTCCGGCAAGCGCCAATCATGGCCCAATTACGAGACCAACGTGCTCACCGACCGTCTAACGGCTTTGGAGGCGAAGGTTGCGGTCCACGACCACGACGACCACGACGAGATGAACTGCATCTCGACGTGGTGCTTCACCGGGCAGAGGCTTGCGGGCATTGCGGTCGCCTCCATTCTCATCGCCTGCTTCTCGTTGTTCATTGGACTGATCGGGCTGTGCCTTGGCCTGGTTGTGTTCTGCAAGAATGCCCGCCCTCGTCTGTCGGAGCCAGGAATGGAGCTGTCGACAGCTACGAAGAACGCCAGGATGTGAAGCGGACGACCGCAGCCTGACATGCCGATCGGCCGACGGCTCAGACGCCATGACGCGAGGGTCGATGAACCTCACACCGAGGCATCCCTCGCTGAGCGTTCCAAGAGGACCCGTGGCCTCGACGTCCTCGTGGCGCGCTGTCCCTCGAGCAGCCGCCGCTGGGTAAGGCGGGCAAGTTGCAGAACAAGGGGGGGGGGGCGGCGCGGAACGCGTCATTGGCTCATGACGATGCCGTGTCCGATGCCGCCGTGTGATGGCTCGGGAGCTCGGGAGCTCGGGGCGCGAGCACCAGCACCAGCACCAGCTGATCAGATCTCGGGCGGGAGCGGCGTGCTTTCAAGAGGCTCGGTGCTCGTCACGGCGCTCGGACGCTGGGAGCCTTGCATTGAGGCGCACCTAGCTGAAGGTCCGAAGTGGGCCCGATGCCTCGATGTCAGCGAGGCGGGCTGTCCCACGCGCGGCCGAAGGCGATGGGGGTAAGTCGGTGGGGAGGAAGGCCTGCTGCAGGACGCCAGGCTGCTGAGAGAGGACTCGCGCACATGTGTCATAATGTGTCAAGCCGCCGAGGCCCCCCCAGCATTCGTGGCGAGAGCCGTGCAGATTCGATGGTGGGTCTAAGTTCGCGCGCTAACAGAAAATCCAGCAGGGTACCGCACGACCTGTGTTTGACGAGAAATTTGAACACATACGGAATGTGTGCAACATGCAACACTAGTCGCCGGAGTCTAGTTACAATTTCACGGCGTGGGTCACAGGAAGGTTCATCATGCACACAAGTTCTCGATTTTGATTGTCAAACACGGCACGCTGTGATTCTTCGCCAGCATGGTGCAGCCGGAGCGGAGCGCGGGCCAGGCCGCTCTCGGCCAGCGCAGTGGTCACGCATCGCCTCGGGCGAAGAGCAGTGGAATGAGCTCCTACATGAGAATGCAGCCGCCCGCACTCTGACCCGGTTGCTCCCAAGGCGGCGCCGCCGCCGGCTTGTACGGGTCGAAGCCCTTGCGATTGGGAAGCGGCTCGCTCGCTTCGACAAGCGTTGCATCCGGCGGGGCATCGATATCGCCCCATGCAAGAGCACGAAGCACCTTATCGTTCTCCGCCAAGCGCTGCTGAAGAGCCTCATCGTCCGTGCCGCTCTCAGCGGCGTTCCCGTTCATCCCCTTACCCTCGACGACCGTGGCGAACGCCGCGACGGGCACGCCGGCGGTGACGCCTACGGCACTCATGCACGCCCCGCGTGCTGCACGCAGGGGTGCCGCTTTGAGGTTCTTGAGCACGAGCAAAGGCACTAAAAAGCGAGCACTCTGGGAAACCACCGAAGAACTTCACAGTTATGGTTTAACGAACCCAATAAGTCTAGTCAAGTCAGTTCATCAAGTCAAATGGAGAGCTTTAGACGCCGCGAATGCAACGCGAATGCAATGCGCAAGGTGGGGCACCTGAGAATCAGCATCTTGTGTTTTTAGATTCTGACTTTATTACTGGGCCATGGGGTGTGAAGTGCTTATCCCTCTCGAAGACCACACACACAGGTTCTTGCCGGGGCGCCATGCAGGGGCGCCACACGACGCGAGCGAGGTGCTCGTAGTCCATCGGGATGTCCTACAGCCTCGACGACGTCGTGACCCTTTCCCTGACGTGCGGCAAGTTGCTCGGCGCCGGTTCATCTGGCAGCGTGCAAAGCATTGTGCCCGAGGCATGCCTCGACGGTCGCAGCTACGCGCTGAAAACCGTCAGGCTTCCTGAAGGTGATTTGGCTCTGCCCGAGCTCACGGCCGAGATCTTGCTGCACGCGTCCCTGCCGGCATGCGACGCGATCGTACGCTATCACTTTGCATGGGTGCAGAACGGCTGTATGCGCATTCTCCTGGAGCGTGTGGACGGAGAGCTCTGGGATGCTGTGGAGGCGGAGCGAGGTGCGGCTGTGAGCAAGGCGGAGCGAATCAGCTGGGCTCGCGCGATCCTAACAGCGGTAGCCTGGATCCATGGGCATGGCATCGCGCACCGCGACGTCAGCCCATGGAATTGCTTTCTGAGTTCCGGCGCTCACGGCGATGGGGAGGGGCAGCAGCGGAGTCGGCTCCTCAAGCTCGGTGACTTTGGGTTGGCATGCCGCGTCCCGCCCAGCAGCGATGGTGGTGGCGCCGCCGATGGACGGCTCTACGGCCTCCGCTCAGAGGGCTGTGCGCCGCTGGACGACTCGGCGATTGGGTCGCTCTACTCGGCGCCGGAGCTCGGGTGCGACGAGGGATACGACCCACGCGAAACGGATGTCTTCTCGGCTGGGATGACCCTCTTCGCCATCTGGCACGCGGTCGTCGCGAGCGGCGAGGTCGCAAGCGAGGTCGAGGGCCTGGCCGGCTTGCCTAATATGGACCTGACCGAATGCGTCGAACGGCTCAAGGCCCACGGCCAGCTCCCTCCGCAATGGCCGGCTGGCCCGATGGCCGATCTCGTACGCGCGATGACACATCGCATACCGGCCAAGCGACCGAGCGCGGCCGAGAGCGTCGAGCTTCTGAGGCTCGCGCTGGAGCCCTCGGACGCGACGCCAGCGGACGCCCTCGCATCCAAATCGCGACAGGTGGTGGAGCAAGTGAGTGGGGGCGGCGGCGGCTGCTTCGGCTGCTTCGGGCCATCTCCAGGCGCTCTGCGCAAGTCGAAGAACACGAGAGTGGCGCCGTGGCCAACTTCGGCCTGAAGCGAGCGCAATCGGCGAGCCCGGGCGCGGCGGCCGCGGCCGCGGATGGTGAGGCGGCGGCTGCGGCGGCAGCAAATAAACCCGGTCGCGCGACGTGCCGACGTCGCACGTCGCAGACGCGTCCGGGGGCAGCCACGTGTAATCGCCCGTCCGGGCACATTGATTCCCAGGATCAGTTCAATCGAATTGTTGTCACTGTTTGCATAGTTGTTTCCACCCCCGGCCATGCCGGCAACGGGCTTAAACCGCGGCGCGCGCGCACCATAAACAAACGTGCAAGCTGCAACGTTCTACGTTCGGCACGCGAGCACAACGCGCATGCCGCATGCATGCGATGGAGACAGTACACACCCCTCCGAGTGCACGTCGTGCATATCTGAGCGAGTGCATCTGAGTGCCTGTCTGTATGCATCTGAGCATCCTCAGGGCGGCATGCCTACTCCCTCGCTCCAAATGTGGAGCTGAGCAGCGCCCCCGTCGAGCGCGAGGAGGTGAGCAGCAGCGGAGTTCCGCTCGTGCTGCGCCATTCGTTGAGCTCGTGATCGAGGAGACGGTCCTGTGAAAAGGACTGGGCGAGCCGCGAGGCCTGCCGATGGAAGTGCGCAATGCTCGCCTCCTCGAACTTAGCATCATGCGCCGCGTTTCGCTCGGCGTAGTATCGCTGCTGCTGCTGCTTCACTTCTTGCGCTTTGGCGATGCGCCTACGTCGCTCCACCTCGCGCGCACGCACCTTCGCCTCGATCTCGGCTTGGTGACTCACCTCGCGCTGCGCCTTGAGGTACACCGCGCGCTCGAGCTGGATCGAAACCCTCGCCGCGCGCTCCGCCACCTTGGACGCATTCAGAGACGCCACCGAAGCGACCCGTTGCTCGCCCGCAGCCTTCGCGGCGGCGGCGGTCGCCGCAACCCGAAGCTGCTGCTCAGCCTCACGCTCGGCAACGAGCTGCAGCATGTGGATCCGCTTCTCCTCCTCGGCCGCGTTCCGTCGCGCGTACGCCTCCTGCTCCGCCACCTTCGCCTGGGCCGCCACCGCTCGTCGACGCTCGGCCTGGGCCATCCGCTCCGCGGCGGCGACCTTGATCTGTTGCTCGACCCACGCCTCCTTGGCCGCCTTGACCACCCTCGCACGCCGCAGCTGCACCTCGAGAGCAGCGGCCCGCTGCAGTCGTATCTCCTCGCGCTGCACGGCCACCGCCTGCAGCCGTCGTCGGCCGGCAGCCTCGTGCTCGACCATGATCTTGGCCTTACGCATGCGCTCGAGCGCCTCCTCCTCCGCCACCTTGAGGAGCATCTGCTGCCGCTTCTCCTCCTCCGCAGCATTGTGCTCGGCAATCTCCCTCTGGTACTGATCGCGCGCCTCCTGCGCCTTCTTCACCTTGATCACCCTCTCCCGTTCAAGCTCGGCTGATTCTGCGGCGACCTGCCGCATCTTCCGCGCTTCCTGCTCGTGCTTGCTGGCCACAGCACGCTCGATGGCCTTGTCCCGCAAGTAACCAGCCTCTAGCAGCTTCGTCGCTATCGCCTCGCGCTCCTGCATCATCCTCCGATTCGCTGCTGCGACCTTGTGCGAAATCTGCACATCGAGTCGGTAGCGTTGCATCTGGTCCAGCGCAAAGTTCCGCGCATCCCTGTCGCGCAGCGCCTGCGCGATGAGACTCTCCTGAGATCGGCTCTGCCGCAGCGTAGGAGCCTGCCGATGATACGGCGATGCGGGCATCATTTGTTGTGAGACCATCTTATAATCCTGCGCCATGGCTGCACGCGCTCGGCGCGCAATTGAACCAACCGGACGGAGCGTGTGGACGCTCACCAGGACGCGAAGGACATGATGAAATGGACTTTTACTGATTACGGGTGTTGGGGGCATCCATTGGGTGTCGCGTCCCGCTCCCCGTCCATTGTTCTCTGCTTCTCTCAATGGACTCAGGAAGGTTTACGAACTCTCTGGCGGCGGCGGCGCGGCCGGCGGCTTGCGCGGCAGCTCCATGGAGTACAGCTCGGCATTCTCGAGCCAATAGTCGAACACGCCGCAGTGGCGCTCCATGAGATAGTTGAAAAAGTCCGAGTGGCCAAAGATGGCGATCACGCTCTCTGGCCGTTGGCGCAGCTTCTCCACGAAAGCGTCGACCCGACCGATGAACATCAGCTCGGGCTCCATGAACCCACACTCACGGTAGCGCTCGCGTGAGCCGGCGGCCGTCTCCTGCACGCCGCCCGTGTACCACCACACCTCGGGCAGCGTCGAGGCATGGAGCGTCGGGAAGCGTTTGGCGAGCTCAGCCGCGCCGGTGCCGATGTCGCACGAGTCAGTCAGGTGCTCCGAGACCAGCGGCCACAGCTCAACTGGCGCGGGCGGCGCGCCGCTCAACGGCGGGAAAGCGCCGAAGAGTGTCTGCACCGCGCGCGTGAGCGGCGAGGAGATGATCAGCTCCGCCTTGGCGAGCAGCTCGTGGCCTGCGAGCGCAGCGACCTGCGTCTCGCCGAGCGGCGAGAGCGGCGCGTCGAAGAGGCTCGCGTCCGCGCCCGTATCGCCGTACTTGGCGACGCTGGCAATGTTGTGCATCGACTGACCGTGGCGCACGAGCAGGAGCGTCTGCGGCCCCGTTGGCAGCGGTGGCGGCGGCGGTGGCGATCCGCCGACCGAGAGCAGCGGAAGCCGGTCGAACACGAGGCGCACGAGGCTCTGCGCGATCGAGAAGGCCCTCGCAAAGAGGCGGAGCGGCACTCGCAGGAGTTGCGTGACCCTGTGGCCGCGGAGGAACTGCATCCATGATTGCTGGCGAGGGTCCGCCATCGCGATGCGAAGTGTGAACGTTAACACGAGAGCGAAGTGCGTAGTGTGAAGCGGAATCCATTATATGAATGGGCTGTTCAGCGTACTCTCTGAAGGGTCGGCACGCAGGATGGATTAGGTGTTGAGGAGGGCGGGGGCCTCCATAATTATTTTGATTTGGGGGGGTTCTACGTTCGGTATCAACAACATGATCAACAATAGCCGTCGTCCTCGTCTCGTCCTCGCAAAGTAAGGGTCAAGTTGGTGTTCCGGGCGGGCCTCGGGCTTTCAAGGGCACGCATGCGCAAGGCAATTTGGCGCAAGGGCAATGGTTTCGTTTAAGTTTCGTTCCAAACAAATTTACACCAAGCGGACACCGAGAGAGGTCCCACAGGACGAACGAGGTGTAACACATGCATTCAGATTCACAACGTCGCACCACGCACCAACTCCGAAATCGTACCACGCACAATGAACAGACCACTCCAATTTCACAGCCTCGCGGGCAGGAGCCTCGCCGCATCAACTCAACTCAACTTCTGCCGGCTGTTCCCCCGCTGTTCTCCCCATGGCACGCCCGCTCTTCTCGAAGACTTGGATCGACGTCTCCGGCTCGTCGGCCGAGGAGGTGGCGAAGCAGCTGCGCGATCAGCCGAGTCTGGTCCTGAAACTAAGGCCTCCGCGACTCTCCCTCGAGCATCACCAGCTGCCACATCAGACTGACACACCTGTCCTCCCCCCTCCACCCGTGCGCGCCTCACCTGCGGATGGGTGGGTACACATCGACGTCGAGCGTCACTTCGTAATCGGCGTCGTTCGTCTTGCCCAGGCTGGCGAGCGAGTCGGCGACCGTATTCTGCGTTCGCGGGATGTGCTCGTAACGAACCGACATGAAGGCGCCCTCGAACTCCTTGGCATACTCGTTGAGAGGCACGAGGCGCTCCGATAAGCACTGATACTGGCCCGTCATCTGCTTGATGATCACCTCCGAATCGCCCTTGACTACGAGCCGCTTCATCCCCTCGTCTTGGGCCTTTATCATCCCTTGGATCAGTGCGATGTACTCGGCTTGGTTGTTCGTCACGTCATGGTAGGGATAAATGCCGATGGCGCGCCGGGCAACCTCGATGTTGCGATCATCGAGCAGCCGGTAGCCTGCGCCACCCAATCCTGGGTTGGGCGTCGCGCCACCATCGAAGTAGAGTGTGCCCTCGGCTGGTGCCGCGCGGTTCGCGCTGAAGCTTCGGTCTGTAAGCTGCAGCAGGCCAGGGAGGCGTTGAGCGTCACTCAGCAGCGTGCGCACCTGGCGCGCCGCGCGCTGCGAGCAGTCTGTCGCGGTGACATGCTGGTTGAGTGCACCCAAGTTCCGAAACGTGCGTTGGCAGCCCTGACACCGGTACAACTCCGCCTCGTGGGCACCGGAGTTGAGATGCTGCTCGAGGTCACGCTTTCCGTAGAATTGGCGGTAGCAGATTTCGCACTCCCACATCTCGGTGTCATAGTCGTAGCAATGCGAGCCCACCTCGTACGTGCAAGCTGCAGCTTCCTGGCCAGTCGTAAGTTCTCCGCGCTGGTTGCGGCTGTCTTCCCATGCTCGCACGCCGCGGTGCACGGTAGTCTTGCCATGCTTCGCCTCGGTGTGCTGAATGAGCGCTTCGGTGCTGAAAAATTGGCGATTGCACGCCGTGCATTCGAGCATCGGCTCCCGACGTCGCTCGTGTGCGAGCGCGTCCAGAGGGACGGAGAGGGACGCGGAGAAAAGGGCGGCTAGGCGCCTGCGACGACGCGTCTCAATCCACACGCACGTCTCGGTGGAAGGCACTGCGCTCACCTCGGTCCACGCAAGTTCGAGCCACAGACTGGCCACAAACACCAATACATACCGGTCACGCGCTAGAATATTAAACTGTTGACATTTTATTCATGCTGCTCCTTGCCCTTGAATCGCTCGAGAGAGAACTGTGCCCGCTCGCTGCTGCTCGGAAGCGCCGTGTTGGGCGCCGGTAAAGAGCGCCGTTAGGGTGGTCTCGTGCTGCGTATTCGCAAAGAGATGGCGCACACGGACGCCTTCAAAGCTGCTACCGAGCGCCGCAACGGCTTCGGACTCGAGGCGCCTCCTGGTGCACTGGCCTTGCAACCCTCCCCGCACCTTGCACTGGGCCTTGAGGGTCAAGACCACCTTGCACCCGGCGGCAAGGAGTCCGGAGGCCGCCAGATGGGCGAGCAAGGAGGCGGCGTCACTGGGCGCGATGTTGGCATCGCACACGACAAAGTCCGCCGCCAGTGCAGGCCGCAGGGCACACCGAATCGCATCGTCGGAGTCGGCATCCGAACCGACGAGCCTACGAAGGTGCACGACGCTCGGTCGGCACGCAATCTCGGCTTCCAGATCGCCGGGGTCGACGGCGACAACTCGCGCATGCCGAGACAAGAGATCGGTCCACCCGCCCGGGCTCGCACCGATGTCGATGCATGCGGAGCCCCGTACCGCGTCCGTCAGCGCGCTTCGAAAGCTCGGCTCCTCATGGAACACCTCCGACAGCTTGTAGAACGCGCGGCACACCGAGAGCTTGGCACCGCTCTTGTCCAACGCATTCGCCGAGTGCCAATGGCCGTGCTGCTCGGAGGGGCCGAGAGGCGATTCGAGTGAGTCTGCAGAGGGACACCACGACGGCACCGCCTCGCTGTCATAAAAGTAGGCGGCGCCGAAGCATCTGGCCACTTGGAAGGTGAGCGTCTCTCCGGTGGTCACGAGACTCGAGGCCACGGGCGAACGGAGGACTGCGTCGAGAAGAGTCCGACGCAAGGAGGTGGGAGCGCTGAGCTTCACCTTGCCAGCGTCTGCTGCTGCGATCTCGCATGCCAACACAAACGCGGCTGCCACCTCGGCAGCCGAATGGCTGCAAACCGAGGCGATAAACGGCAACCGGGTCAGCACGCGGCAGAGTGGGATGTCACGCAAGACGGAGTCGAGTAGGCGGCTCAAGTCACAGCACCGGAAGAGGCACGTGCTTGCCTCACCCTTTGGGCACTTTTCGACGAAGATGGGTGCTCCTGCGCCGTGCAAAGCTGTCATGCGCTCCAACGCTCGGTCCAAATGCAGACTGCATACTTGGAACAGGACTGCCGGACCGTCCTTTAGCGGCGAAGCTTCGACTAATTCTCGGAGACCGTCCGATGCCGCAGGGTTGAAGCGTGGCAACAAAACGTGGACCCCGCAACCACTTTGAACACGACGTGCTTGAGTCTGACGCGTTCGGGTCGTCACCGCGCTCAGGAAGCTGACGCTCATTTTCTCGTTAGTCTTTCTGTGAACACAGCTCGCACCAACCACAGTAGTACCCCAGTCACCAGGTTGTGTTTCCACGGCGACGGTCGAAATCGCTATGACCACGTTCTCTGTGAATTGCATGCATTGAAGGTGAAAGTTGGACTCGCCCAATGAAACAAAATTGCGACGCCGTCCGGTTTCAATATGCTTCGCAACATGACTTCGACGTGGCCATCACCTGAGGTGCAGGAGCTGAGCGCCCTATTCTCGCAGGGCCCGCCCAGCCAACGAAGGATGAACTCTTACATGAAGGCCGGCGCCACAGCCGAGCGACCGGTTGAGGCCATTGCGGAGGAGACAGCGGTGAAGACGCTTGTGAAGACGGCGAAGAAGGATCAACTCCTCGTCCAATACGCCTTGGACGATTTCATTACCAACGGAGCTGCCTCGTCTGAGCAGAAAGGTGCTGCACTTTCATCTCCGACTTCACCGCCGGTTCCATCGCCGACTCCATCCACGTTGGAGGAGGAGCTTGCCCTCGAAACTTTGATGAAGAATTGGAGGATGGCGGAGGTCAGGTTGTTGCAAGCCGATCGTCAAAAAAAGGAAGAGGAAGCGGTGCTGGACACAAAGAAGAGGCTGCGCGCGTACAGGCGTGCGCGGGAACTTCGACTCGCAAAGGACTGGCTGCAAGAGACACCAACACCGGCTGCCTTCATCCGTGGTCGCGGCGGCTTCGACCCAGATCGGCTCCATGATCGGCTCTCTCCAGGGAAGTCCCAACAGCAACACGAGCAGAAGGGCGTTCGCGACGCGCACCAGGCGGTGCAAACTCCCTCCCGGAGCGCCACGACCCGTCGCAGCATTACTACCGCAGATCGAGAGCCCTCAAGTCGTCAGCAGCACCGATCGCCAATTCCACCCGCTTTGGAAAGAGACCTTGAGACGAATCGTTTGCGCTCTGGCTCGAAGCCCACGCGGCTGCCGATGCCTGACGAGGTCCTCGCGTACCGTGAAGCCTTTAGGAAAGCTTACAGGGTATAGATCGGCGCAAGACGGGTCGGCCTGCGAATCTACTGCCTATCGACAGATTTGATCAGAGATCACAGAGAGTTGTGATGGGCGTGCCCTTCTACGTATAGCTTCTTTTTTCACATGCAATTATTTTGGGCGCTTCCTTTCAGAGGCGCATTATTAGCAATTATCACCATGCGATTTCCATACAGCGAGAACGCACGCGCCGGGCCGCTGGCACCAACCTAGCACCAACCACAACATAAGTTGGCCAGCGTTGAGCGCAATGCATCTCGACGAATCGCCACACCTCGGTCCGGCGCCCCCCCAGCGCCCCCCCAGCGCACCAGTACATGTGAACAAGCTGTCGACGAGTTCGATCACGCGCTTGGAGTCCGCTAGACCCGGGGTGATCCCGACTCTCTCGCCTCACTGAGCCATGGATCTCGGGTAGATCTCGGGAGAGAGTGTGCAGATCCATGGCCCAGTGCGCCGATAAGCGCCGACGAGACCATCTCGGCGGGAGATCCACATTAGGAGATCCATATCGCCAGATCGATCCCAAGATGATCCATGCCCGCCGCGCGCACGTACGCTCACTTCTTCTTCTTGCCGCCGCCCTTGTCGTCCTTGGCGGCTGCCTTGGGCGGCGGCTGGCGCACTTTGAGCAGCGACGAGACGGCTTTGACGCGCTCGGCGTTCGCCTTCGCTTCGTCAATCGGGCGCGGCAGCGTGAGTCGCGCACCGTTGCCGCCCGTCGGCCCGTTGTCATACGTGTACTCCATCGGAGGCGCCGCAAGCCATGGCACGGAGCCGCGCAGACGCCCAACCTTTGGCCGTGCGCGTGCGCGCAGCATCTGGCAGAGCTCGTTGACCTTCATGTGGTCAGGAGTGACTGTGTCCGCAGCGTACCTGAGCAGCGCCGCACGTGCGATGAGCTCCTCAAACTCCCACTGCAGCAGCCCACCCCCTGGCAGCACCGTCAGCCGGCCGGTGCCGTCCAGAGTGGGGGCTGGCAGATGGGGGAAGAGGGGCGCGTGGCGCTGCATCCACGCCGCGAGCGCGGGCTCCGAATGGCCACCAAGCACCATCGAGCCGAAGAGGGAGACGAGCTGCTTTGGAGTGAGCATCTCATCGGAGGTGCTCGCGCGGTACATCCCGGACTCGCGAAAGAGGTTGTCGACCTCGCGCACGCGGATCGCGTACCCAGTCACGTCATCGCGCACATGCTGCTCGAAGAGCATGCGGAGCGAGATGGCATGCATGCGAAGCATGCGGCGGGTGGCCGGGTCGAGTGGCGTGAACGGCGAGACTCCCGCATTGCCCAGGCACGACGAGGGGATGGGCGACTCATAGACCGGGCTCACGTGCTGCTCTAATATGTCCTTGAGGGCGTCTTTGACCTCCCTGAGGGGCTTGAGAATGTCCGGCTGGTTGTAGAGCGCGACGCGCACGAGCATCTCGACGAACTCGGGCAAAGAGACGCGGCTCTCGGGCAGGTGGATGAGTTCCAGACGTTTCTTGCGGCGCAGCTCGTGGTCGGGCATCTGAACGTCGAGCTCGTTGATCCCGAGCGTGGGCGAGGTGAGGCCACACGCGCGCACGAAGTCCCAGCAGTCGAGCATGGTGATCTGGCCGTGCCGACTGTTCTTATCCTTGGGGTTGGGAGGCGGCTGGCCGGGTGCGTCCTTGGCGCCCCCGTGCGAGTAGAAGCAGTAGATGAGGAGATCATACCGACTCCACAGGATGGCGCGAACGTCGGAGACCCACTCTCCACTCTTGGGCATGTCGACGACGGAGACGCGCTCGAAGACGCTCTTAAAGTCCTCGAAGCTCTCATCGGAGGTGATGGCGGCGGGGTCGGCGGCGCCGTTGGGCCCCTCGCCCTTGCGCCGGGCGAGCCACGTGCCGTAGTCGGCCACGAGACGTGCGGAGGGCAGCCGGTCGATGAGGCTGTAACGCACGGTCGGTCGCACGTCGGGCAGCTGGTCCGTCTTGTCGAGCAAGCATTCCTCGCCAGTGATGGCCATCGGGTCCGCACCGACGGAGATGTGGACCCGCTCGAAGCGCACCACCGCCTCGCCCACACGCTCGTCGCGTGTGACGAGCGCCGGCTTGGCGCTGAAGGGGCGCGACGAGGGTACAAAGACCTTTGAGAGAGCCTCGCCGACGCCGTCGCCCACGTCGACGAAGACGTGATCACCGTCCCGCAGGCCGCAATCGCACAGCCGCTGCCCGTTCTTGAGCCAACGCCATCGTTCGGCAGGGGTGGTGGGCCGGCTGCCCATCCCGGGCAGCAGTGCGAGCGGCGGCTCCCTCGCGAGCACACGCTGAGGGGTGAGCTCCATCGAGAAGGGCGTGGTGTATGAGTCCGGCAGCCGAAGATAGCGCTGGACGGCCGTGAGGCCGAGCCAATATGCAGTCTGATGCCCCTCCCCGACGAGCACGGGCAGCGTCTTGCCGCGCACGTGCACGAAGAGGCGGCCGAGAAGGGCGGCTCGCTCCTCGAGACCCTTCGTCGGCTTGCCTGACCTGCGTGAGAAGCTCATGCCCACGTCGCTGCCCGGCATCATGGCGCCGTCGAGGGCGTCGGCCGTTGGCGCCTTGCCCGTGCCGTACTCCTCAGACCCGGGCGACCCATCTGGCTGCGTGGCGGCCGGCGCGCTCTCCTCGCCGCCCTCGCCCACCACCCGCGCCGTCGCGGGCGCTGCCGGGGGATCACTCCCCATGTTCTCTGTCGAGACGCGTGAGTCTCTGTCTCTGCGTGCGCCTGGTGTGCGTGTAGGCTTCTGCTTCTCGAGGATGGCCTCGGGTGTTAGCAGCGCCACAGCAGCAGCCTCGGCGGCCGCCTCGGCGGCCGCCTCGGCGGCCGCCTTGACCGCCGCCTTGACTTCCTCCTTGGCCTTGAGCACCACCATCAGCGGCATGTCGATCAGGCGCATCTCGACGCGATCGTTCCTTTCCATCCTCCTCTCGGGTGGGAGGTCGTTCTCCGCATCAGGGCTGGCGAGCTCGTCGTTGCATGTCCCTGGCAGCGGCCGAAGCGACGACATGCCGCGCGCCACGATCAAATCGCTCAGGCTAAATCCCCACACGAGCACCGGGGGCACGGGTGGTGCGGGAGCGCTCGTCACGGCGCTCCCGCTGAAGGAGCTCTTGGGCGCAGAGGGAGTGGGCGGCGGTGGAGAGGTTGAGGACTGAATTGAGGACTCATCGAGCCAATGGACGAGATGCTTGCGAACCATCCCCTCGATCTTGACGGCGCGCGCCTTGGCGGTCTCCATCGTGCGCTCGCCGTTGTGGGGGCCGCTCGTGTGCCCTTCGATCGAGAGACCGATGGGCGTCTCGCGCTGCTCCACGAGCACCTCGTTCACCAGCCGGAGCGCTGTCGCCAGCTCGCGGCTCACCTCTTCGACGTACGGCTGGTCGAACATCATCTCCGTCGAGCCTTGCCGAAACTCGACCGGGCGCACGAGCGAGACCTGGCGCCGCCTGAAGTCGAGGCGCACGAGTGAGAGCTGCCCGCTTATCGCGCGCTCCACCTCGCTTGCGACATCGAGCACATCATCGCGCAGCCCAAGGTCGTGTGGCTCGTGCGGCGTGAGGCCGTGACCCTCGAAGTCCTGCGCCACCGCATGAAGGGCGCCCTTATGGTGCGGACCGCCGCAGCGGCGAGCGCGCATGAGCGGAGGCATGCGCCGTGTGATGCAGTAAGACCTCTGCAGCTCCGAGGTCGTGCTCAGGCCCGTGGTTGGCCGCCGGAACTCGCGATCCTGGACCGACAAGGGCGACGGCGGCCACACGCCGTTGAACCGGCTGGGTTCGGCGTCGGCTGGGGTCGAAACGACGATGGCGCTCAATCGCATGGTATCGCGAGTACTTGCTGCGTGCCGTGCGTGCAGTGGGGCGTCATGTGCGTTGAACTGCCTGCACGAAACAGCATGTGACGAGACTGGTCAATCTGCATGCTTCGTGCAATTAAGTTTGCGCAAGTGCTGAGGGGCCCAAGGTTACAGTCTCGTTTTAAAGACCCGGACCACGAGTGCCGTTCTTTGCGGTTTCGTGCTCGGTTTTTCTCCTCGCGGCTTCATCTCTTGCGCCCGCGAAGGTGGCCAACGACGGCCGCCGTCCAAGTACCGTCCAAGGGCCGCCACTCCAAGTTCAAGCGTGCCAGCCATGCAGCAGCCCGACAAACGGCCGCGACGTTCAGCAGCCTCGCCCATGGGCAAGCCAAAGCAGCGGGATGGCTCCCAACGCAGTAAAACCCCGCCGCAGCCGCCACCGGAGGCATCTATGGCCGCTCGGTCGCCAGGGACGGCATACTGGCTCAAGGAACGCCTTCCCTGGTACCCTGATGGGTGCTTCGGACCTTACCGCAGCACCACAGAGGGCTACAGCCGTCGTGAGCTGGCCGCTGACTTTACGGTGCATGCGATCGGCGTGGCCCTCGGGCTGGTTGGTTCGGCCATGTTGCTCAGCCGAACGCGCGATGCCATGCTGGCCACGAAGTCGCCTCCTCTGCCGCCGGTGGTCGCCGGTGGCATCGTCATCTATTGCATCAGCCTCATGGCGATGCTCGTCTTCTCGGCGCTCTTCAACGTGATGGTCAAGCCGTGGGTGCGTGCGATCTGGGAGCTTCAGTTGGCGGATCACACTGGCATCCTGCTCCTAATCGCGGGCACGTACACGCCCTTCGCTGCGCGGCTGTGCTACATGAGATTGCTCGCCTTTGTCTGGACCGTCGGCCTCGTGTCCTTCGTCGCAAAGCTCTCAAAGTCCGGCCTCGACGTCATCGCTCTGCACGTCACGTGCTTCCTGCTGATGGGCTGGGCGGTGGCGCCAGTGCTACCGACAGTGATGCACGCCTTCTCGAAGGCTAGCGCGGCCCTCGTCCTCGTCGGCGGCTGCACGTACACGCTCGGGCTCCTCCCCTGGGCCATGAACCGCCTCGAGTTCCACAATGCCATCTGGCACCTCTTCGTGCTCGCGGCGAGCGCCATGTTCTTTGACGTCATCTTCAACGAAATCGCGCTCCCAGGCACCTGGGAGAAGTGGGCCGAGAACGCATGCCACACGTGAGCAGAGGTGGCATGGATGAACGGTTGCTGCATGGAGCGGCCCATCTGCTCTCGAGACCCAAGAGTGCGCCCATGCTCAATGCTGCCCTCGAGAAACAACACTGGCCCGCTCGCCCAGTTTCCAGTGGAGTGAGTAAGAAGGCTGAGGGTGTCGCGACGCGGGGGGAGAGCCACAAAGCAATCAGAGCACCAAGTGCGTACACAAAGGCACACGAGCACCAGAACTGTTGCGCGCCGAAAACCAGATGCTGTGCGTTGTGCGTGCCAGTGCCGGCAAGTGCGGGCCGTGGGCGTGTGGTGCTGGTGGTTAATTGATAATACGTCGCGCGGTTTGCGCCGGTGTCCGGTGCGTCGCCCGCGGTTCCGGGGTCGGGTGAAACCGCTAGACCCGCGTCTCCCACACCGCAGCATGACGCCGCGCGCGTGATTCATCAATGCCGCGACCGGACCGGGTCCGAGGCACGAGCAACCCTGGCCCCGCCCGCGGGCGGACCCCGGGGCCGGGGCGCCCGTCCGTGGTCGGGTCCGGTAAGCGGGTCGCCCGGCGTCGCGCGTCGCCGACCGCCGTCCGGGGTCCGGTCGGAAGCGCAAGCGCGGGAAACATTGTACATTCGGGGAGAAAAGCAAAAGGCTTCGTCGCTTCCAGAACACATCACAGACTCGATACGCAGGAGGGCTCAACGCAAACTCAGTGCGCTGGCGGCTCTGGGCACCTCAGTCAAGGGCAAAGAAGTGCTTAGCCACCCCATAGTGCTTCGCGCCGCAGTTGCGCCTCCGATCCGAATTGCGGCAGTCCCAGTGGCGCGCGAAACCGCACGACCACGAGTTCCAGATGGTGCCCGCGTCCTTCTCGCACAGGAACATGTTTCGCAGCAGCGGGTCCTTGGCATTGCGATCGCACTGGCCGTTGTGCGGCAGGCGTACCCTGTTCTTGCATTCGCCCATTGTCGCAGCGCCTACGGCACTCGTGTAGGCGAGCGGCCCGGTGACTCTGATGATGCACTCGTGCGCACCCCTGCACCGATGCGTCGAGTTGCTGCGGAACCACTCCACTTGCTGCATGATGCCCTCGGTCATGATGCGGGTTGCATGCACAAGGATAGGGTGGTTTGGCACGAAGAGCAGGAACTCAAACGGCCAAAAGGTGCCGATGACGGCTGTGGCGTTTGCGCCCGGCACCTTGCGGCCGGCGACATCGGTACCCGTAAACAGCTGGCTCAGCGGCCGGCGGAGCTCCTCGTCGAGGTCCGCATAAACCCCGCCGGCTATGCGGAGGTACAGGACGCGGAAGACGTCAGCACGCTGAGAGCCGGTCAGGATGCGCCGGTACGCATCCTTCTCGCCGGCGTTGCCATGGAGCTGAACAAAGCGCCATGCGTGCTCGTCGCTGAAAAAGTTGTACTCGTACTCGGGGTTCAGATCAAGCCAGCTGTGTATGTACTGGGCGTTCTTGCGCAATGCGCGGTCCCATGTACTACCCGTCTGCATGATGACGCGAGGCACGAGCTGTTCTTCCAAGCCCGTCGCAGGAACGGTGGCGGGCCGAAAGAAGGAGATGTTGCGTGCCGAGACGCCCTGGCGCAGCTCCGCCGGCGTGAGGTAAGCGAGCAGCGAGTGCGGCGATGCGGACACCGCCGCCATACGCCCAGACAAGTCAAGTCAAGACACAGCCGTCTTGACGCTCCCCGAGGCCTCGCGGACAACTCCTTACTGTGAAAGAGTGGTTTGCGCCAACGACCGAGTACATTTGTAGGCGGCCGAGTATTCACAAAGTTTATTTCGCGATATGAATCGTGGACGCGAATTCAAAATGCTGGGTGCCACGAAGAGATTTGTAACTCGCCTTCCGCTCGACAAGATCGCGTGCAGCCCCGGCTCACCCGTCCCGCGGACACCCTCTGCCAAAGATCGCCCTGGACGTCAGACCTTTCGTCAATACTCGGCTCGTGATGCCGATCGCGTGCCACTTCCCTTGCCAGCCCGACTTCCCATCACTTCCCACCCATCACTTCGTCCCCAGGACCCGTCGTCCCCTTCCGAGGAGCCACCACTCGTACCTGTTCAGGAGCCGCCTCTCCTGCCTGCTGTCAGGTCCATCCTCGCTGCCAACCCCTTCTTGCTCGCTGACGCCAAGGTCAGGCTAGCGCCGCGGCCACGGCCGCCGCCTCCACCACTGCCACCACCGGCGGCGCCCACATCACCGCCACCGGCGGCCCAGCCGACGCCTCCACCGCCACCGCCACCAACGCCGCCACCGCCAACGCCGCCACCGCCTCCAACGCCGCCGCCACTGCCAACGCTGCGACCGCGCATGCATGACAGCGACAGCAGTCCAGGCGTCCCAACGGCGCCGCCGCTGTTGCCACCGTTGGAGACCGTCTTTTGCGCAGAGAGCTCTGCGCTGGTGGTCACCAAACGACGACGTACAGGCTACCTGCGCCTCGGGTCGATGGCGCCGGCATCGGCCATCGAGGCGTCAGACGCGGATGAGTCCCCTGCGTCGGCCGCCTCCGCGGTGGCCGATCTGGCCGATGCATGCAGGGTACCCGAGACGGCAGGCGTGCCGGATGGGTGCCCTCGGCCCACGGTGCGACTTGAGCCGTTCCAGGAGGAGGAGGAGATGGTGATCTCGGAGGAGGTGACGATCTCGGAGGAGACGGCGGTCTCGGAGGAGATGACGATCTCGGAGGAGGGGATAGCGTCTGAGGAGGCCATGGTGGGGACCGAGGACAAGATGATAGTTGCAGAAGCCGACACGGCGCAACCCGAGCCGGCTGCAACACCGACGGTGAAGGTGGAAGAGGTCCCGAGCTCGTCGGCTGTGGAAGAGGTCCCGGGATCGTCGGCTGGCGACGGGGACAGCGCCGCCGATGAGGTTCTGCTCGTGTCCATGCACGGTGACGAGGACGACGACGAAACGACGGCAGAGGAAGCGCCAGCTTTCGAGCCAGCGACCGCGAAGACGATGTGGGGAGACGGCGCCGTGGTGAGCACTTGCATGCTGAGGGGTGTCCCAGCTGTCGAGCCTGCGACCACGAAGACGATGGCTGTTACACAGCCGACACGAGCTGCAGAACCGTTGGCAGCGGTGGAGGCGGCCGCAGCGGCGGAGGCGGCCGCAGCGGCGGAGGCAGCGGAAGCAGCAGCAGCGGCGCAGGCGGCGACGCAGGCAGCCAAGGCAGGAGTGCTGAGTGTGGAGGCTGCAGCAGCAGAGGCAACCATGGCGGAGGCAACGGCGGCGGAGGCAGCAGCGACGGAGGCAGCAGCGAAGGAGGCAGCGGCGGCGGAGACAGCAGCGGCGGAGGCTATAGCTGCAGAGACGGCCAAGGATGCGGAGGAGGCGAGGGCGGTGGAGGCGGCGAGGGTGGCGGCGGCGGCGAGGGAGGAGGCGGCGGCGAGGGAGGAGGCGGCGGGGGGGGAGGGGG
>Ga0210245_100170_pt1 | contig 55819 bp, 35 predicted proteins | sample ChrtobMetaP3_4mM_FD_155450 | JGI IMG/M metagenome (GOLD analysis project Ga0210245, IMG submission 155450) | Chrysochromulina tobin associated microbial communities from unialgal haptophyte culture, Seattle, Washington, United States - P3_4mM | ecosystem: Host-associated > Algae > Haptophytes >...
AATTGGCGTCGGAAGCCCAGTTGCACGTCTCGGCGCGCATATTGGCGGAGGAGGCGGGAATCGCGGGCCGCAGTCGGCGCAGTCGGTGCCGAAAAAAGGGTGCGCCGGCCAAAACCTATCGGGTCGCGCGCGCGCTATTTTCACGCGGGCGGTTAATCTCAGAGGCTTCCCTCCCGGTGTTCCAACGGGGGTGGGGAAGAATTGGCTGTGAATGTGTCAGAAAGCATTCTAAGTCAAGTCAAGTGAAGTCTATACATGTACCCCGAGTCCCGTCTGAGTCCCGGCTCCCCCCGGTGTCTTTTTACCGAGGGGGTCAAACAGACTGAGGTGTGAGGCACCGCTCAGTCACGGTCTGTGCCTCTTTGCAAGGGCACGTAAGGACCGGTGCCGCCGACCGGCCTCCTTTCAGCAGCCATGGGCTCGTGTTGCTCGAGGGCGTGCTCGTCAAGGTCGCCGCCGAAGTTACGTTCGTGCTCGCTCGCGTACTCCAAAGGCGGCCTCGTGCAATCGATTCTCATCTCGCTGCTCATCCTCCTTTCGCACCTCTGCTTCTTCTATGCGCAGTGGGGCGGCCAGGCCAAGGATTGCGGTGTGCAGGACCCTGATACCGGATTGGTTTCCGCGTGCCCGAAGCACGACACAACCAAGGAGGGGCTAACGGCGGGCGAGATCACAGTCGCAACGAACTTCCAAATGGGCTCAGCCGGCTACGCGGCCTTGGAGGCACTCACAACCAAGGCGTGCTATTCCAAGGGCACCTTTCTTGAGTGCCCCGAGGGGCACGACACAACGCCGGCCAGCAAGAGTGACACTCTCTGCTCGCTCCTCGAGTGTTCGGGCGTCAGCTTCAACCAGCAGGTGATCCACCTCAGCTATTGGTTCTCGCTCAAGCAGCTCTGGGGGATGCCGGGCAGTTATCGTGACCCCCCGAACTGCAACTATTGGAACTCCAAGCGGACAGGCGATAGATGTATTGCCGACCACCCGGGCGCCACGGCAGCGATGGTCCTCTTCGCCTTCTCCTTCGTGTGGCCGCATCTGAAGCTGCTGCTGCTTCACATCTTCTACTACGCGCACCTCTCGCCCGGCTTGCGGCGCAACGCGTTGTACTGGTTCGCTTTCTTCGGCAAGTGGTCGCTCGCCGATGTGCTCGTGATGGCCGTGATCATAGGCCTCTTCAATCTCCACATCGACATGAGCTTCGTCGACGTGTGGGAGAACCTCAAGGAGCACAACTGGAACAAAACGTGCACCACCTTCTGCATGGACCCTTTTACGAAGCAGTTCAACCATTCGAGCCCTGATCTCCTGGCCGAATGCATTGAGGGTTGCGGCTCAATCGAAGCCGTCGCCGATCGGATCCTCACGCCGACTCTCATTCCTGAGTCGAGCCTGTTCTTGATGCTGCGCTTGAAGGGCCTGGGTGCCGTGTACGCATTCTGCATCGCTGTGCTGCTCTCCCTCTCAACTGGGGCTTGGGTGGACCACCTCGATGATCTGTTGCTCGAGGAGCTGCGCGACGAGCGGCTTCACGAGGTGTCCGAAGAGAGGCGAAGGCTGCGGCGCACGATGCAGAGGCTCTCGCCCACAGGGGCGCTCGGCCTCGACGACACGCCCACAGGCACGCTCGAGGCAGCGCGCGCCGCGCCGTCGTCGCCGTCGGCCGCCCTGGGCCGCTCTCTGGACGGAACTCCTTATCGGGACGTTCCAAATCGGGACGTTCCAAATCGGGACGTTCCAAATCGGGACGTTCCAAATCGGGACGTCCCGCAGAATCCGCCCAGCCACCGGCGGGTGCTTTCGGACGGTGGCCACTCCACCTTCACCGTGCAGACGGATGTGTCGTCCTTTTCGGACGCGCCGTTGCTCGTGGAGCCTTGGATGACGGACGACCATGTCGACTTGCGCTATGGCATCAAGTCGGCTAAGGTCGACTTGCGCTACGGCACCAACCAGCCGTGCTGCTCGACGCGCGCGTGGCTCGTGCATGCGATGCATGTAGTGCTGTGCCTGGCCCTCCTTGCATGCCTCTTGTCCATGCAGTTCTCGCCCAACTTCGACCGCAAGGTCACAGGCGGCCTGCCGATGGCGCTGCAGGCGGCGGGAATCGACTTCGACGGCGCTCTGAACATGTGGGCCATTCCGCGGTTGACTGCGCAAGAGGGTGGTCTGGACTACCTGATGGCTGGCTGCTTCGTCGTGTTCGTGCTCATCGGCCCACTCCTACGCGTCGTGTCGCTGCTGCTGCTGCTGCTGCTCCCCATGCGCCTCGAGACCCAACGGCTTGTGTACATCTGGTCGCGCCGGCTGGTGGCGTACACGGCGGTCGAGGTGATGCTCATCGCCACGCCGCTCATGGGCCAAGTCTTCGGCCCCATCTCGGAGAAGCTGCTCAACGCGCAAATCCTTCCGATCTGCGCCCCCCTGAGTGATATCCACCCCTCTGGACCTGGCCAAGATCAGCCACATCATTATAATGCGTGTATGCGCATCGACATCTACCCGATGGAGGGTTACTGGTTCAACGTGGCTTCGGTGGTGCTGCTGTGCGTCGCGGGCTTCGATGGCTCCTTCACCGCGAAGTATCTCCATCGTCGCCTCTGGCCGCACGACCCGCACCCGCCGCCAAGCTGCATCGAATGCTGCGCCAAGACGAAAAGGCCGAGAACGCAGCCCAGACAGGAGCCGACAGATTAATCTGTCAAGTCTCACAGACTTCTACCATGAAGCGTGCGGCCGGTGCGATGGCATGGGGGGGCTCTTTAGAAAATGGAGGGGGATTTGGGGACGTACGAAGAGGGAAGAGGCTTGGCTAGTTGGCTTGTGCGGTGGTTCTTGGTAATCATGCGAACGATAATGGATAAAAACTTGTCAAAACCCCCTCTATTCATTTACGCGGTGATCCGGGTGTGACGACTGACGTCCGGGTCCGGATTGCGAGTTGGCAGTTGCGCCATGCGCGGCCGTCCACGAGCGCCTCCCCGGCGCGTCCCCTCAGCCTCGCGCGACACTCACTCAGTCCGATGCGTCTCATGATGTATCATGCTGTCATGTCACGTCACACTCGAGTCCGATTTTCTCAGGTCATCGCAAAGCGCCAGCGCCCAGTAGAAAGATAACCGTCGTCAGCGTGCGCATGGCAATGCCTAGGATGGCGCCCTTGGGATGGCGAATCGAATCGAAAGGAGCCCGTGACTGTCACACGTGACACGACCACAGAGGGGCAAAGGAGGACTTCACGGGCCGCTCACTCGCACCACTCGAGGCAGACCACTGCGCGCCCAGGTACTCGACGAACGCGTCGCCAAGCCCGCCGACCCAACGCAAAGCGAGCAGAAAGTTGTAGTAGAGCGCATCATCGAGAGAACACACGCGCCATACCTTGTCTATTCTGAGGCAGCGCTCAAAGTCCATGTGACGCTGCGCCGCTGTGAACGCCCTAGTGTCGAAGGCGATGGAGGGCGTCGATGCCTGGAAGCCGAGGAACACGAGCGCGAGGAGGAGGGGTATTGCAAGGAGGGACAGCAACGCAGCGAGAAACATCACGCAGAGCGAGTGCAAGTTGGATCGCGTCCCGGCGTCGTCCATCTGAGCCGGCCGCAAAGCGCGCTCCAGCACTTCAAACTGCGCTTTAAGATCAGCCACCTCAACTTCCCAAGGACTCGGGGGCGACTGCTCGAGGGGCGGGCGAGGCGGTGGGTGGGATGGGGGGGGGAAGACCTCCGAGAACAGGAATCCCGATGCACGTGCCTCAGTCGGGGGCGTGAACGCGAGCTTCTCATCGAGGATGGGCGATTTTCTCTCCATCGGAGCGCTCGTACTTGCCGAGAGCTTCCACAGCCGACGCAGCCGGGCTGCCTCCATCTCGTGCTCAAGGGATGCGCGCCTGAACTCGAACTCGGCATCTTCCGCCTCCCAAGACGCCCGTGACGACGCCTGAGCCGAGGCCTTCTCGGGCGAAGGGAAGCACTCGAGGGCGCGTCCTACGTTCTCGTCGGGGGGCGTCGCTGCCGCAACCACCACATCCAAGAACCTTGAGAATGAGTCTGCCCTCTGGAGAGCCTCGCGGCCCGGAAGAGCTGATGAGCGAGCTGGCGTCGGGCGCATGGGTGAAGGACGCGCGATGCTCGGCGCTGAATGGTGGCGCTTGAGCTTCTTCTCGTCCTCTTCTCTATACAGCTCGGCGGACACGCGTGCCGTGTGCACGTTCTCGAAGGTCTCGAGGATGGAGCGCACGTCCTCGGGCTTCTTGGCCGCGTGCACCTCAGCGCGCAGGTCGCTGATCGCCGACTCAACTATCGGCTCTCCAAGGCGCAAGAGGCCATCCGCGCGGGCAAGGATCTCGGCTTCGCGGCGCATCTTCTCCGCCGCGCGCGACTCCTCCGCTCCACGGCGCGCCTGCTCACCAAGCTGCTCGCACAGCATGCTAGCCTCCTTGGACAACGGCGTGACCTCCGCGTTTCCTATTCGCACTTGCGCAAATGCGTGTGCGCTGATCGCTCTCTTGAGCGCCGCCAGCCGCACACTCGGCGCTTCCTTCGAGCTCCTGCTGGCAACCATCGCCGCCCTGAGCGAAACCTCGGCCGACCATCCAGGCTGCTCGTCGGTCATGTCATGACTCGATCGACGCGACCTTGACATTGCCCCTCGGCCCTGTGCATTGAAATCAGATTCCTAACATGTAACCGCGTGGCATGCATTTTTCGAATGAAGAGTGGTGGGGGTTTTAGTCGGCGTGTTGAGCACAGAACAGCAATGTTTCTTTCTCGCTACGGCGCCGTCCTCGGCGTGGCGGGTAATTCACATCGCGATTTTTGAAGGCCACTCACGAGGCTCTCTCATGCTATTGCGCTCCGCGCCCGCAACGCCCACCTCCACGCGAGTCGACCGGCATGCGCGGAGCGGACGCCACACCCCGCGAGCCCTCGCTGCTGCGCTTAATCCCAGTTGCGGCAGTGGCACGGCGACTCCTCTCAAGCCGGAAAGGAGCCAGCGAGATGACGTCCAGGTGGTCGTGCGCGTGCGGCCCGCCACGGATGGCGGCGGATGCGTGGTCGTGCACAGCGACGAGCGCTCGCTATCCATACGCCTTCCAAGTGCGCCCGGCCCCATGGGCAAAAGTCGTAGCTACACATTCGACCAGGCCTTCGATCCGGCGACGACGCAGGCCGAGGTCTTCGAGGTGGTGGGCGCGCCGCTGGTCGACTCGGTGCTCGACGGCTTCAATGCGACGATATTTGCGTACGGGCAGACGGGAAGTGGCAAGACGTACACGATGCACGGCGGCGACTCGCAGCACGGCTCGCACGGCCTGATGCTGCGCGCCGTCGAGGCACTCTTCGAGGGCATGGAGCGGCGCGCTCCCGATGTGAGCTTCCGTGCGTCGTGCACGTACATGCAGATCTACAACGAGGTGTGCACGGACTGCCTCGCGCCCGTGTCGACCTCTCTTCCAGGCGCCATGGCCCCGCCGCTGCGTGTGCGCGAGGACGGCGCACGCGTGCACGTCGAGGGGCTGCGCCGCGCGCCGCTCGAGGGCCTGGCGGACGCGGAGCGTCTGCTTGCCTTGGGTGCGGCGCACCGGACGGTGGGCGCGACGAGCACGAACGCGGCATCGTCGCGCTCGCACGCCATCTTCAGCGTGAGCCTCGCCGCTGAGCTCCGCGGCGCCGATGGTCTCGTGCGCGAGCGGCTCACATCGCTGCATCTCGTCGATCTCGCCGGATCTGAGCGCCAAAAGTCCACAGACGCGACGGGCGTGCGGCTCAAGGAGGCGTGCTCGATCAACAAGAGCCTCTCGGCGCTGGGGAACGTGATCAACGCGCTCTCGTGTGCAGGCCCACGCTACGTGCCTTACCGCGACTCGAAGCTCACCCTTCTCCTCCGTGACTCGCTCGGTGGCGGCGCTCGCACGGCCATCATCGCGACAGTGAGCCCTCATGAACGCCACCACTCGGAGACGCTGTCGACGCTGCAGTTTGCGCAGCGCGCGAAGCTCGTGATCAACGCCGTCGCGCCCGCGGCCGTCACAGTCATCGACGAGCCGCCACTGCCCCCGCCTCCACGAGCGCTCGCTTTCCCTGGTGGTGGCGGTTACGACCCGATGACCTCCACTCTCCCAGTGCATGCGTACTCTGCTCCGCCGCACCACGCCCAACACCACGCCCAGTGGCTGGCGAGTGGCTTGCCCACCACGCTCGATGCCTACCAGCACGCGGCACTGCGCTCGATGGCACAGGCGGCGGCGGAGCGTATGCTAAGGCAGCCGCATGGACCGTCGTTTGGACAGGTGTCGGGTGCGGGCCCGCCATCACCCATTGCCGTCGCTTGCTCCCCTAACCAGGGTGCGGTGGCAGCCGCACGCGCGGCGGCCGAGGCGCGAGCGGCCATTGCGGAGGACGCGGCGGCCGTGCGGGATGCCGTGCGACAGAGCGCGGCCGTGGCAGAGGCGGTGGCGGTGATGCGAGAAGCAGTGCGACAGAGCACGGCGACCGAGCGATTGGCGCGTGTGAAGGTGGCGACCGCAGCGGAGGAGGCTGCAGCCGTGCGGTCAGCTGTGCGCCAGAGCGTCCACCGCGCGATCGAGACGGCGGTCGCGATGTCGGTAGGCCGGATCGCCCGTGACGAAGCTGAGGCCGAGGCCGCCCAGAGGCACGCACGACTCCAGGCGAGGGCAGATGTGGAGAAGTCCGAGACCGCGGCGGAGGCGGCGCGGATGTCGGTAGAGGCGGCGCGCATGGCCAAGCAGATTGAGCGGCTCAACGCGCAGTTGGGCTCGCTGCGCGAGCAGAATGAGGCGCTGCAGACGGCCAATGAGCTCGCCGAGATGCGGACGAGATCGGAGTTGATGGAGGCCACCGAGGCGGCGGCCGAGTTGAAGGACCTGCTCGACGAGGCGCGCGCGGCGGAGACGGCGGCGCTCGCGGCGGCGGAGGCGGCGGAGGCGGCGGAGGCGGCGGAGGCGGCGCGTCTCGCGGCGGCGGCGGAGCAATCGCGTGCGCTGGCGTCCGAGATGGGCGCGTGGCGGCAGCAGGCGGAGGAGAGGGAGCAGCAGATTCAGGCGGCCGAGGCCGAGGTTGCGAGAGTCACGGCCGAAGCCAAAGAGGCCGCAAGGGCGGCCGCGGAGGCGGTGGAGGCCGCGAGGGCTGAGGCGGCGGCGCGCGCGGAGGCCGAGGCGGCGGCGCAGGTGGTTATGGACCGGCTGGCGGCCGCGGAGGCGTCGAAGACGAGTGCAGCCATTGCCGCCGCAGCGAGGGAGGCGGAGCACGCGGCGGCGGCGGCGGCGCGCGTGGCCGAGCTCGAGGGCTGGGTAGCAGAGCTCAAGACGGCGCTCGAATCGGAGGGGACGGCGCAGGCCCGCGCACTCGAGGACGCTCGTGCGGCGCTGAAGGATGCAGAGTCGCGTGCGAGGCAGGCCGAGGCGCGCGACGCGACGCTCGCCGAGCGTACCGCCCAGGCCGAGGCGGCGCAGGCGGCCGCGGCGGCACAGGCGGGGCGGGCCGAGGTGCAGGCGGCGGAGGCGCGTGCGGCGCTCAGGGACGCGCTCGCTCAGGGAGCGAGTACAGCCGAGGCCACGCAGAACGCGGCAGCTGAAGAGGCTCAGCTGGAGCGCAAGTCGATCGTCGCGATCCTCAGCACCGAGCTCACGGAGGTGGAGGGGCTGTTCACAGGCGCACGCTCCGAGGCGCTCGCGGCACAGCGTGCGGCGTGCCATGCGCTCGCGGCGGCACAGCGGGCGGCGGCGCACCGGGACGCCGAGGCTCGCGAGCTCGACGAGCGACGGGCGCAGGAGCGCGAGCGTCTGCAGGCCGAGTGTGACATGCTTCGTGTGAAACTCACATGCCATGTACCCGCGGCGCTCACCACGGTGCCGGCCGCTGCGCTTGCCGGGCCGCCGCCCGTGCTGCTCCCTCCGCCTCCGCCGCCGCTCGTGTTCCCCGCCGCGCCACTCGTGCGTGCGTCGCCCGCGCCGGCGACCGGCCCGCGGATCGGGCGCCAAGGCAGTCGGCAATCGGCGCCCGTCATCTCGCGTGTGCTCGAGCTCGGGCGCCTAGGTGTGCCCGTGAGCGAAATCGATGCGGCGCTCAGCCGCGAGGGGTTTTCCACTTCCACAGGCTCGCCCTGGCCCGCGCGCAACGACGGGCGTGTCGTGGTGCGGCTGCTGCTGCGTCATGGGCTCGAGCCATGCGCGGACTCCCGAGCGATCGAAGAGTATGCCAAGGCCTACCGCGCCAAGCTGGGCGCCGTGGCGGGCGGCGCGGAGGGGGCGGGCGTGGCTGGCAGGCGGTCTGGTGGGGTGGCCTCGCAAGTTGACGAGAACGACGTCGACGCTGAGAAGGAGCAGCGTCCACCGTCAAACCGAGCCGATGTGGCCGGAGGAGTGCCCTTGGGAGTCCAGCTGACCAGTGGAGGCTGTGAACAGCGCTGCGTCGAGGGTGGGCGTGAGCTGCAGTGGGAAAGCTCGAGAGCCAGCAGCAGCAGCAGCAGGAGCAGCAGCGGGAGCAGCAGCAGCGGGAGCAGCAGCGGCAGCCTCGGAAGTAGCGTGGGGGAGAGCGCTGATCTGTGTGATGGCGCCGCCGATGGTGCCGATGGTGCCGCTGACGAGGCCGACGAGATGGGGTCTGAGGGCGTTGGCGAGACCGATGCTACTGCGACGCTCGGCTGGCGAGCGGGCGCCGAAGATAAGTGCAAGGACGAGGACGAGGACGAGGACGAGGGCGAGGGCGAGGGCGAGGGCGAGGGCGAGGGCGAGGGCGAGGGCGAGGATATGAACGACGAGAAGAAGGACGAGGGCCACGAGAAGGATTCAGAGAAGGATGAGTGCGACGCGATTGTGGTGAGCACGGACGAGCAGGCTCCACCGGTGCGCTCACGGCTCATCAAGGGGGCCAGCACCGAATGCGATCGGCGTCGGCTCGGGACTCGCCTTGCCCGCATCCCCCCCCGGCGCCGGCGCGCTACGCGCGACCCCGAGTCCGCGCCCATCGCGTCGCCTTCCCGTGAGCCGACCGAGCCACCATGGACTAGCTATGCGGAGGCGCGCACGACCGTTGGGCGCCGTGTCAGGCTCTACTGGGGAGGCGACCACAAGTGGTACGCGGGGCGTATTGTGCTCGTGCACCCCACGTCGCGCCAGGTCTTCATCAAGTATGATGACCACGACGAGCGATGGCACGCGATGTGGGAGGAGCGCTGGGAGTACGTGGACGTCTAAAAGTACGTAGACGTCTAAATGTACGTGGACGTGTACGTGGAGGGCGAGACCACAAGGGTCAGCTTCAAAACGCGGTGCCGGAGCCTGGGTGTGACTCCCAGCTTTTTATAAACAGTGTATAAACAGTGGCTGTGAACTCCCATCCATGGCGCTCGCGAACTTTATAGAAGCAAGCGGGTATGACGAGCGTGCCTGTCCCCGCTCGCAGCGCCACAAGCGAGTCCCAGCTGTCGATGAGCCACTACACTAGCGACGACTACATGGACGATGGCGGCGACGCCTTTGGCGGCGACGACATCGACACCGTAGCCGCAGCGGAGCCGGAGGCGGTCGTGCTCTCCGGGCTGGACGTGGCCCGGGAGCAAGAGCAGCAGATCTCAAACATCGCCTCGCTCTTCGAGTGCTCCAAGCTGGATGCAAGCATCATGCTGAGGAGGTTTGCCTGGCGTACCGAACGCCTTATCGAGCGCTTCTTTGAGGACCCGGCGGCAGTGCGGAGCGAGGCGGGGCTGCGAGAGCCGGAGAGCCCGTCCAAGCGACACCGGCGTGCCGACGAGCAGTCGTCGTCCGACGGCGCCGGCGCGGCCGAAGACTGGGCATGCAGCGTGTGCTTCTGCCCGGCGCCTCGCGACGCGCGCTCTGCTCTGCGATGCGGCCACGTCTTCTGCAACGACTGCTGGGGCAACCATTTACGCGTCCAAGTGAACGAAGGAAACGCCGACAAGGTGCACTGCATGGCCGAGGGCTGCTCCGTGCTCGTCGAGCCGCACCTTGCGCAGGTGCTGCTAGATGCCGAGGCGTACGCCAAGTTTGCGCGATTCGCGCAGAAGCAGTTCGTCGATGATAACCCGTACATGAAGTGGTGTCCGGCGGTCGGGTGCGAGAAGGTGATCAAGGTGTCGGACATTGGGTCATGCTCAGAGACGGCATGCACGTGCGGCATGATCTTCTGCTTCGCATGCTCGCGCGAGGCCCACTTCCCGCTCTCCTGTGCGACCCTCACCCGCTGGGAGGATAAGGAAGCATCCGACTCGTCGACAGGGCAGTGGTTCCAGGCGCACGCGAAGCGCTGCCGCAAGTGTCACTCCTTCATCGAGAAGAATGGCGGATGCAATTGGATGCGCTGCCGCTGCGGGCACGAGTTCTGCTACTTCTGCTTCTCGACGGACCACTCGCACCACAACCAGCCATGCAACGCGCCGCCGCCGCCCGAGGCCAGCAGCGCGCAGACAGACCTTGAGTACTACATGCACTATTTCGACCGATGGACGGGCCATCGCAAGTCACAGGAGTTGGAGGAGCAGCTGCGGTGCGACGCCGAGAAGAAGATGGAGGAGATGACGGGCAGATTCGGGATGCGTGTCGAAGTGGAGTACCTGCGCGACGCCGTCGAGACACTCATCCTGTGCCGTCGGCTGCTCAAGAACACGTACGCCTGATGACGCCTGATGGCCCCTCTGGTGGCCTACCGTATCGCCAACCTGAATGGCCGCTGATGGCCATTAATCGCCTCTGATGGCCTCTGATAGCCGCTGATGGCCTCTGATGGCCTCCCAGGTACCCATTCGCCTTCTACATGCCGCGCACGAACCAGAAGTTCATCTTTCAGGAAATGCAGGGTCGACTCGAAAGTAGCACCGAAAAGCTCGCAGGGCTCCTCGAGGCGGAGGGCGAGCCTAACCGGCAGGCAGTGATTAACACGCGTGCGGACGCGAAGAAGCAGCTGGACAACATGCGAGAGCTCCTCGAATCCAAGGGCGAGCCGGACACGTGGACCGACTCGTGTGTACAGGCTGTTACGCTGTCAGTCAGTCAGTCAGTTTCGTCGCGGTCCCCCCGCGCTCACCACGGTCAGGCCCAGGCCGATGAAGCGAGCGCGATCTCGTCGCACATTTAGCGTAGACTACTGAAGGTCCTGTAAAGTTAACCTTAACCCTAGTCAAAAGTCAAGTCACATTTCCGCCCAGACTCCCGTCCTCCCCTGCTGGCTACCGGAGCGACCGATTCGATAGGCTTCCGTATGGTTGATGTCTGTTGTCGACTGTTTATGTATAGACTTGACTTGACTTGACTTGACTAACCCTAGAACCCTAACCCTTGACGAACTGTAGTTATACATGGCGGTTTACCCCGGGGCGACCCAGGTACTGTCAGCAGGCCAAAGGCTTTCACATCCAGATTATACCAGAAGGGCTGTGCGGCTCGAACGAAGCCGCTGTAAGGCAAGGAGTTAACAGCACAATTTTGATCACCCTTCACAGCGATGTCAAAATATGAGATTTATTGGCAACGAGTCCCGTTAAGAGTTGTTTTTCACACTAGTCTCCACGGGACCTGTGGCTGTGCGTCTTGCCGAGATGGCAATTTAACGTGACGTGAACGTTTTTCACACTCGTTTTTAGTGCTCTGCGGAATGGTTTTTTTCCTGCTCGCCCTCGTGCCATCTGGCTTCATGCTGGCGCCGATCGGCGGACGCCTAACCTCAGCATGGTCTCCTAAACATCACACCATGAGCGAAGAATACGACCTCTCGAAGCCCACGTTCGACCTCTTGGAGCTGCGCAGCTTTCGCCGTGACACTATTCTGATCTACGACAGCACGTCGCGGACCGAACAGCTGCGCATCCTATTCTTCGGAAGCTCTGCACTGGTCGCCGCGGGCTATCCCTACATTCTGAGCCAATTACTTCCGTCGTTCCCACCCGTCGATGCCGCCGGCCTTGTTGGTTCCGTAGCATCTGCGTTGCTCTTTGCGTTCATGACGGTGCGGGAGAAGAGCAACCGAGGCCGTAATCTTCTTCGGCTGGAGCGCGAGCTGTCGCTGGGCGAATTGTCGATCAACCAGCCTGCCAACTCACTCGGGGGCGGCCAGCGCTCCGTCAAGCTCGAGTCCCTCCGCGAGAAGCGGCGGGTAGTCATCTTCAGTGGTTCGCCGGTTGTGCTGCTCTCTGCGCTGCAACAGGCGCGCGTCTACAGGCGGAGGCTTGTGCAGAGCGGCATCGTTCTCGTCGGCATCGACTGGCCCACCGATGGAACTGTCAGTGGCGGCACCGACGCGCCGATGAAGAGCTGGGAAGCCGAGCGCCAGGCGGCCGAATCGGAGGGGTGGCTGTGGCGTCCCACCGACCAAAGCCGTTGGCGAACCTTTTTCGCGGATCTGCTGAGCGAGCGCGTGCGCGCCGCGGGCGCGGGCGGCGACGGTGTATGGTTTGCCCTCTCACTCAAGGGGCGCTCGTGCGCCAGCGGGCTGGGCACACCTGTCTGGGACGAGTTACTTGGCACCAAGCTCCCGCCTCTGGCAAGCTTTTGGAAAGGAAAGGAGGACCCGGTGCTCACCACAGCGCTCGATCCGGCGCTCCAAAATAGGCAGGCAGAGCTCTCCACAGCGCTCGAGCCGTCGGCGGCGGCTCTCGGCGAAGCAGAACGGAGCGTGCTCGCTGCTCAGGCGAAGCTGTACGACGCCTTGCGTGCGGCCGACCACGCGGCGGTCGCCGCTCTGTTTGTGCCGGCTGAGGACGCCGAGGTGAGCTCGCTCGCGGCCAACGGGCGGCTCGATGGCTGGGAAGTGGTGCTCAAGTATGAAGCTACCGTCGGCATGCAGATTGCCTCGCGCGACGCGACTGTCTCGCAGGGTGGGTTGGAGGCGTTCTCGACGGCGATCGAGTTCCCGCGCGATGGGTTCGGCACGCTGCTGTGTACTCAGCGATGGACGAGGTCGGATAGCTCGTCCGCTTGGTGGCTCGTGCAGCACCGCACGATCCCATATGCACCCGACGTGGACGCGCCGGCCTGCTTGCGGTGCGACCGGCGCGGGTGCGTTGCACTGTTGCGAGAGGGCGGGCCAAAGGGGCCGGCGGGTATGCCAGGAGATGGCAAAGCGTGACGAACAGGGAGGGGCCGTGACACACCAGGGAGCCCGGCGTGATTAGGACGTAGCTCGTAGGTCGCTGGTTTTATCGCTCACCTCACACCTTCTCAAAGGACGGCTCTGCAAAGCAAGCGAGCTAATTAGTCAAAGCAACCTACAGCTGACTGATTTGGCGATCCTTTGTGGTTTCGTCACGTTTGCGGAACTTGGCGAGTGGAGGTGCAGCCGGCCGCCATCGCGTGAACGACGATGACCGGATGATCGCAATGCGATCTTCTTCCGGTGACGACGACGAGGACGAGGGCGAGGACGAGGACACACCGGCAGCGCCACCCGCGAGCGCGAATCGCGACGGCTTACTCGCGCCGCTCTCGCGGCTCCTCGACCTGACGGAGCACATGCAGACGTTGACGCTGACGCTGCCACGCTCGCTGCTGACAGGCAGCGCCATGCCCACGTCAACAACGACAGAAAGCACAGGCGTAGCCGGAAGAAGCGCTTGGCCGCACATGCCCGGAAGCGGGCATGCCAAGACGACGGGGCTGACTAATCGGGTGCGCAAGCTTGTCTCGCTCAAGAAGCGACGCTTCGTTGGCGACGGTTTCGACCTCGACCTGACCTACATCACGCCGCGCGTGATCGCGATGGGCTTCCCGAGCGAGGGCGCCGAGGGCGTGTACCGCAACCCGATGTCGGAGGTGGTCTCGTTTCTGGAGACGCGCCATCGCGAGCACTACATGGTGTACAACCTTTGCTCGGAGCGCTCATACGAGGCGGCCAAGTTCTCCAACCGTGTGCGCCTCTTCCCCTTCGACGACCACACCCCGCCACCTCTGCGCATGATCCTGGCCATGTGCGCCAATGTGAAGCAGTTCCTCGACGAAGACGATGAGAACGTGGTCGCGATCCATTGCAAGGCGGGCAAGGGACGTACCGGCACGATGATCTGCGCCTACTTGCTCTTTTCACGCGAATTCGCGACGGCCGACGGCGCCCTCGATTGGTTTGCCTTCATGCGCACACACAATCGCAAGGGCGTCACTATCCCTTCGCAGATCCGCTACGTGCACTACACCGAGAAGATCCTGCCACTGCTCTCGGACTTTCGACACCCGCGGCTGCCGCCTGCCAACACCTACCTGCGATCCGTGCACCTCTCCTGCGTGCCGAGCTTTGACAGCAGAGGTAGCTGTGACCCGTACCTGCAGGTGCACGGTGGCTTTCTGGGTGCCGATGTGGTGCTGCTCACCGTGCACTGCGATGCACCCACATTTACCGCAGTGCCAGTGCCCACGGGTCACTTTGAATGCGGTTACCTCGAGCTCGAGGGCGACTTCAAGGTGATCGTCTTCGACGGCGCGCCGAGCAAGAAGCGAAAGATGTTCTCGTTTTGGGCGCACGTGCTCCCGCTCAGTATGGCGCACCCGCTCAGCATGGCGCTCCCGCTCAGCATGGGTAGCGGCGGCAGCAGCAGCTGCAGCGGCGGCAGCGGCGGCAGCGCGCCTGAGGCGGCGAAGACGGCGGGGGAGCGCATCGTGAAGATTGGCAAGGCTGAGCTCGACAGCACGCACGACGCGAAGCACACGATCTTCCCGGCCGACTTCGAAGTGGAGCTATGCCTGTGCCAAGCGCTTCCCGTCGAGGTGGCAGCGGCAGCAGCAGCGGCGCTGATGAGCGACTCGTCGAACTTCGCTGACGGTGCGCCCGCGGGCATCTCTCCTGACGGTGCGCCCGCGGGCATCTCTCCTGACGGTGCGCCCGCTGGCATCTCTCCTCCTCATGACGACGACGACGAGGGGGAGGGGGAGGGGGAGAGCGAGCGTGACAAATGCGACGAGGGCGGTGCCAAAGCGCCGAGTGCAGGGACCAAGGCGGCCGCGCCACCGCACCCAACAGGCGACCGCAGCATGGCCGGCCTGCTAAATAGTGTCGTTACTCTGCGGCCACTGCGACAGCTCGTCTCTAAGAACAAGCGCCGCTTCGTGGGCGACGGCGTTGACCTCGACCTGACTTACATCACGCCGCGCGTGATCGCGATGGGCTTCCCGAGCGAGGGCGCCGAGGGCGTGTACCGCAACCCGATGTCGGAGGTGGTCTCGTTTCTGGAGACGCGCCATCGCGAGCACTACATGGTGTACAACCTTTGCTCGGAGCGCTCATACGAGGCGGCCAAGTTCTCCAACCGTGTGCGCCTCTTCCCCTTCGACGACCACACTCCGCCACCTCTGCGCATGATGGGCGAGTTTTGCCGCTCGGCCCAAGACTTTTTGCAGGCGCACCCATCCAACGTGGTCGCGATCCATTGCAAGGCGGGCAAGGGGCGTACCGGCGTCATGGTCGCCGCCTTTCTGCTGCACGATCGCTTCTTCACAGCTGCGGACGACGCGCTCGCGTTCTACGCCTTCGCACGCACCAGCGACTGCGAGGGCGTCACAATCCCGTCGCAGCGGGCGTATGTCCACTATTACGCTTCGCTGTGCAGCAAGCCGGCTCTGCAGCAGCGGCTGCTCGGCAGGCCGTTGCAGCTTCAGCTCGTGCGCGTGCGGCTGGTGATGGTGCCGCTCGGCCTGGCCCGACATGCCCAGGTCGGGCGACACGACCAAAGCTCGCCGCTTAGAGTGACAATACACTCGCGCAAGTGTCACCGCGAATGGTCCACGAGGCGCGTCGAGCTCAGCGAAGAGCGCGTCGAGGGCCTTGAGGTGGACGAGGCCGTGCTCGATGGCCCCCCGGCGCCGTTCCGCTCATCCTACGCGCGGCTTCAGCCCTTCTCGCTCACCAACTCCCGCGGCGAGGTCATCGGCAAGAAGGTGAGCGTACCCGTCGTCAGTTTCGTCGAAGAGTGCCCGATCCCTATCGAGGGCGACGTGCGCATCGAGATCGGATACAAGGACATCGAGCTCTTCCACTTTTGGTTCGACGCGGCCATGCTCGCCGACGGGCAGGAGACGCTCGTGCGCCGCAAGTGGCATCTCGACGGTCTCAAGGACGCTCAGCACAAGAAGTTCGACCCGAACTTCCGCGTTGAGTTGAAGTTTCAAGTTTGAGGCTGGGACCGCCCGCCCCCCGAGCGTGCGTGCAGCTCCAGGCAGCAGGCTCGCCTACAGTACGCCGGAGCGGTGCGCTGACGTGAACCGTCCCTGACGAGACGGCGACGCGCACGGCCACAGCGTACATTAACATTTTCGGATTACAGGTTAGAGGTCGTACTGTGGGATTATTTTATCATCATCAAAAAAGATCGTGTCACCGATCGTCCCCGCATTCCTCTCCATTCCCACGTTTTGCGTTTTCCGTTTTCACGGCTCACACTTTTGACAATCGACGCGGCTCTTCGGGCTACGTTTGCATCGGTCCGCAACCATGCCCCTCCGTAGCGCGGTCCCCAGTCGCAGCGGTGCCGTGCAGGTCAGCCCTCGCCCGCAGGATGGCGAGCCTGTGGCCCACAGAGCGCACGCCAATGTCGGCGAGGTCTTCGCGCGTGAGAAGGCCGAGCGCGCTGCCGTCGATGTGATTGGCGCGGAAGAGCGGTACGTAGGCTCCGAAGCTTGCATCGCTTGCGCCGAGCCATTCGCACACGTCCTCGACTGTCAAGTCGGCCATTGGTAGCAAGGCGGCGCTCCGGTCGGCAGCTTGACCTGCTGCCGCGACGCTCGCTGTCGTCGAGGCGCCACGCCCACCTCCCCTGGTCACGCCGTGCAATCGGCTTCGGCTTCGGGGGTCCGCGGCACTCGGCGGCTCGGGCAGCGACGCAGCTCGGCGCGGCGAAGCGACGGCAGGAGCACCGGCCCAGGACCAAAGGCTGGAGAAGAGCCCGCCTCCGCTGGATGCCTCCGCAGCGCCGCTTCTTGCTGCGATGGCCATCGGTGCGGAGGCCTCGGAAGGGCGCCGAGCACGGCCTCGGACGGCCGCGCGCGCCCGAGATGGCGCGTGAGCTCCTTGGGCTCGGTCCGAATACGTACGGCCAGCCTCACGCGTGCCCTCAACCTTATCGCCGTCAGACGCCGAGCCGCTCGCCTCCTCCTCCTCCGGCTCACCATCAGTTCCGTCCATGAAGTCGTCACCCTCCTCTTCGCTATCGCCGGCCTCACCGTCTGTGCTCTGCTCCTCACTCCCTTCTTCGTCCTCATTTGTGAACTCGGACGCGGAGCAGTCCTCCACGCCCTCGTCCTCCTCGTCCTCCTCGTTGCCCTCCTCGCCCTCCTCCTCGCCCTCCTCCTCGTCCTCCTCCTCGTCATCCTCGGCGTCCACATCTTCCTCGTCATCGCTGTGCGGGCTCTGACGATCGCCGCACTGCTTTGCGATGCGCTGTCGACTGGCTGCTAGCCGCTCGGCTGCCTCTTTCGAGCCTCTTTTTTGCGGGGAGCCATGAGGACGGGCGCGTTCGCCGGTCCTCCGTGGTGGCGTGCATGCTGACGAGTACGCGTCATCGCCATCTCCACCCCCAGCGCCCCGTCCTCTGAGCGAGCGCGAAGGCACTTCAGAGTGAACGGCCACTCCTTCGCACAGCTCGGAACCAGAACCGATGCCAGCGCTCTCGCCCTCGCTCTCGCCCTCGCTCTCGCCCTCGCGCTCGCTGCTCCCGCTCTCGCTTGTGGCACCGGCCGACGCATCATCCCTCGCCGTTGCGCCTCGTGCTGCGCCCACGGCACGGCCTTGGCGAGCGCACCCGCCCTGTGCGCGCCGAGAGACGTGCGTCGACTCTCGACTTTCGCGTCTCTCGCAAGAGAGCCGCCGACTTGCCACGTCGTGCGTGTACGATGCATCGTCGCAGTCACGGAGCGCTGCTGCTGCTGCTGCTGCTGCTGCTGCTGCTGCTGCTGCTGCTGCTGCTGCTGCTGCTGCTGCTGCTGCTGCGGGCGGAAGCGGCTCTAACGAGGGCGATTGCGGCGACGAGTGCACCCGCCCACGCTCAGCTGCAGCAGCACTGGGTGCATCACAGCAATAGCTGCTGCCATGTGCACTTGCCCCCGGCGGTGCGTGTCGGAAGCTCTCCTCCGTCTTGCTGGGCTGACCGCCACTATGGAGACCTTCGCTCTTGTGGCCAGGTGTCACAACGACCTGCTGGAGCTCTGCAGCCATGATTGGACGTGCGGTGGTGACCGCCTTCGAATGATGCCCGACGGGTGCTGTCTCGACCACCTGGTTCGACTCGTCAACGCCACCCATGAGCAGACGGGCAGCGACAGCGCGCACAGGCCTGACCCACCAGCCGAAGACCAGGTGGTATGCGGCTCCCAATACCGCAGAGGAAGAGGTGACGGCTTCGTCGGATCCGGAGTCGTCGGATCCGGCACCCGCCTCGAGGTCGTCGGCGGTCATCGACCAACGCGAGTTTAGGCCTAGTTTGGCAATTTCTCCTGCGTCGACCGAAGACACGAGTCTGCATGTCAGCAGACGAAATGGGAAGCTTTGACCCGGAAGCGCCAGCGGCACCTGAGCCCGCCGACAAGGGCATGAAGCTTTCATACGCGCACATCTTCGCCGGCCTCATACCGCAGCCTGGCGACGGAGGCATCGTCTACGTGCTGGGCGACGCTGATGATGCCGCGTGCCTCTCGCAGGCGTGGGCTCCAGCGGCGGCAGCTCCAGCGGCGGCAGCGACCGAGAACGGTGAGCAGCAGCAGGGGCAGCAGCCCGCGCCAGCCGACGAAATCGCACAGAGGCGGTCGGTGTCCTTCATCCTCAAGAATGCCACGATCGCCATCGCGCCGCCGCCGCCCGCATACCTCCTCCACCCGAAGGCCAAGTCTCCACCCACAGCGGAGGGCCGTGGGCGCGGGCGCGGGCGCGGGCGCGGGCGCGGCAGCGGGTCCGGTCGCGGGCGTGGGCGAGCGGCAGGTGCGCCGCCCATGCCGCCCATGCAGCCCATGCAATCCGGCATGGTCCCTCAGCCCGGCATGTTTACGCCGCACGTGGCGCCGTTCGGTGCGCCCGCCGGCTCGCCGGGCGCCGCCGCCGGCATGATGCCAGGCGCCATGGTCGACCCATCGGCTGATAGCGGCGAGATGCCGCTGGTTTACGCGGCTGCGGATGGCGAAGGCGACTCGGGCGGCGCAGGCGGCAGCGGCAGTGGCGGAACCTCAAAGACGTCAGCGCGCGCGCTGCTTGCGCAGCACAAGGTGCAGATCCCGGACGATCTGACCAAGCTGCAGCCGATCCCGACGCGGCGCACGAAGAGTGGCTGGGTGGGAGTGTACCCCGCGCGCAAGGGGCGCTGGCAGGCGCAGGTCAACCACAGATCGATCGGCGGCTACGCGACCGCGTGGGAAGCGGGCGTGGCCGTTGCGGCACACCTCGTCGTGATGGCGCGGGCCGAAGAGCAAGCCGAGATCGCACGCGCCGAAGGGCGCGAGGTGGCGCCCGAGGTCGTGCCCGAGGTCGACGCAATCGTCTCGGGTGCTGTGGCCCACTCGGCGGCCGTGGCCGCAGCTGGGAAGTGCATGCCTATCGTCGATGTGGAAGCTGTTGTAGCCGTCGATGGCGCCGACGCAGACAGCGCCGCGCCGCTCGCCATCGCCACCGCCGTTGTTGCGACGGCCGGCGAACCACCCGCGATATCGGTTGTGGCGACGGTGGCAGCACCGATAGCTGACGCGACAGTTGTGGCAAGCGTGAAGGCTCATGTGTCGGCACCAGCGGCGTCGGCGTCGGCTTCGGTTGCGGCCGATGCGCTGGAGGCTGCCGACGATGTGGAGGCGGGCGAGGAGGAGGCGGACGAGGAGGAGGACAATGAGGAGGAGGCAGATGAGGAGGAGGACAATGAGGAAGAGGAGGACAAGGAGCCACCCGCCAAGAGGCGCAGCGTGCGCCCGAGTCCCTAGCCGGGCTGAACGTGCCGATACTCGCCCCTCTACTTCAAAAGAACGCACAGGAGGTTCAATGTCGGAGCGCATCGCAGGCGTGGATGGAGGAGCCATGTACGCAGGAGGAGTCAGGAGCCATAGAGGAGGCAAGCGCCGATCTTCGCTCGACGCTGGCATGGCCTCCCGCACACTGACAATTATGACTAGGTGGCATGAGAGCATTAGATCCTGTGCGGGGGGGGCGCTGCTCCAACGCACTGCAGCGTGGGGATCTTTCAAGTGTGGCGAGGAGGCGGGAGCACGGCAGGCGACTGCTGCGCATCCAGTGGACTCGTGCGCGCCACATACACACACTACCAAACACTACCGTGTCTACGTATCATATCGTATCGCCTGTCGTCTCGTGCGAGGTGGAGTACCGTAGCAGCGTGAGCGTCCGCTCGGCCGTACCTCCCCGTCGGGCATTAAAATGCCCATGAATCCAAAAACCTCGCCTCAAGTCGCGCGATAATAGCAGGTAAAAAGAAACAGGCAGTCCAAGGCCAAGCATTGACTTTGAGTATCGGTACGGTAACATGGTTCGCTTGTGGCTACCGCTGGGCCTCATCCCCGCCAGCGTCGCACGCATGTGTATACACGAGGTGCGAGTGGGGCATAAGATAATCGTTAATCCGGATAAATGGCATGCCGGTTCGGTGGTTGGCGTTGTTAAATGGCACTGCTCGGAGCCCGTCAGCCGTCGTGCTTCAAAGCCCTGCCACGTCGGTCTGTCTCGAACAGCCCACGGCGCCGGTGCAGTAGATGGAGGTTCCGCTGCGATCCGAAGAAGGCCGGGCACGCCGAACGCAGCACTCGCAATCGAGCACGCTCCTCTAGCAGCAGGAGGCTCTCGTCAAAAGAATCGGGTTCGCGACACTCGAGGCTGCCTGGCGCGCCCGTACCATCGTTGGGGAGCAGGCTCGACCTCATCTCAACCATGGCAGCCGATCGCGCGGCCACAAACGCGTCTCGTAAGGCATCGAGATCGGCAGTGAGTTGGCGGCCGCACCCCCCAGCCGCACCGCCCTGGCCTCCACCGCCGCCGCCGCCGCTGCTGCTGCCGACGATGCTCAGTCCGCCGTCGACGGCGAGTGCCGGCGCAGCCTCGGGAGAGTGATTGCCAAGAAAAGCGATCGCAGCGTCGTGCGGGCGTGCCCACGCGGGCAGCACCATCGGCAACATGCATTGCCTACCGCCCATTGACAAGTGGCATTCGACGGAGGCTCCATCATAACCGTCGCTCGCCTCGGCCGCCGCCGCTGCTGCGATCGAGTGAGACGCGTTAGGCACTTGGAGTATGTAATCATCTGCGAGCCCAGCGCGACCGAAACGGTTGGTCAAGATCCATTTGCTCGTGCATGGTACACGTGGGATGACTGGTGTGCGTCCGCTCAGCGCGGCGAAGATGGAGAGCCGGTGAAGCGCATTGAGGAGCGCCCCAATCCCCTGTGCGCGGCCGGTGGCAGCCCATTCGGACCAGGCAAGGCGGATCGTCGCCGGGCCGCCGCCGCGAAGCTCAGGCATCCTGGGCTCCATCGGCGTGGGTGGCGGCTCGGGTAAGTGCCAATGGCCTAGTGCGCGCATCACAAACGGGCGGGCGGCCTTGAAGGAACTCCATGCGCCAAATTGTGAGCGTGTCTCGACAAGATGGACCACGGCGCACACGGCCCGGGGTGCGAGGGAGGGCCAGCCGGCGGTGATCGCCCAACGCCCCACGAGGCAGTAGAGCCAGTCAGGGGTGGCGAGCATCGCCTCTACGCTGCCATCATGGCCACCGCTGGCGAGGCCATCGCCATCGCCACTACCGAGCCGCGGCCACAGACCGCCGCGTGGTCGAAGGCGCGCATCGAGCCACCCAGGCGTGACCGCTGACTCGGAGCGCCGGCGTAGCTGTGCGATCGGGTCGAGCACCCGCAGCGCCGTCCAGAGCAGTGGGTGCTGCTGTGCACTCCACTCAAGGCGCTGTGGGTGGTTGCCCGGCGGAAGGAATTGCGAAGGTCGAGGCGCGCGCCAACGGACGCCCATCCGCTTCGAGGCACGGGCAATGTCGGCGATGCGCTCGTGGTTTGCTTGGCGCGCGTCATACCACGGCACCGTGTGCAGGTCGCTGATGTTGGCCACGGTGAGCGCCGCGGGTGGCCATCCGATCGCTTTCCACACCCCCGTGCGTGGCGACTGCAAGAAGGTGTATGGATACACTATCTCGCCACTCACTGCCGAGCAGATCGCGTCGGTGAAGAGTCCTTGATCCCACAGCCCGGCCGTCGAGGTCTTGCTCCCTGTCCGGCCTAGCAACGGCCAATCCTCGGTGAACAGCCGCAGCCGACGGACCACGTCCCAGAGCACCGACATGACACCTCCTGCTGGCTGGACGCTCTTGCCTCGCGCGTAGATAAATCCCAAATTTACGCGCGAGCCCTCCGGCACGATAACGAGCTTGAAGTGGCTGATCGGCGGCGTGTGAAGCAGCGGGTACGGGTCGGCTATCAGCATCATGTCCGTGTCGAGGGCGAGCACATTCACGCGCAACTCGACGAGCCGAGCAAGCAATACCCACTTGGCGCTCCACAACGACCACAGCCGCGCCGTCTCGCCACCCCAACCCGCTGCGTACTTTTCCTCGAACCCTGGCAGGCCGCCCGACCAGCCGCAACCTAACCAGTTCCAGCGCGCGTGCGCGGCTGTGCACGTTTGACGCTCATCGGCCAACACCAAGTGCTGTGGCAGGCCGAGCTTCTGGAGCTGGAGTGCCATGTTAGCAGCCGCTGAAAGGCCGTTCACGTTACTTGTGAAGATAACAAGCTCACCGTGCACCGCACGTGCCGCTACCGCGGCGCGTAGTCCACGTCGGCGGTCAAGGTTGAAGGGACCCACTGAGGTGGCACCGCCTGGCATGACAGCTGTTGAAGGCGGTGGCTGAAGTGTCAGAGGAGGAGATGGCGGTGTAGCGAGTTGGCTTGCATCGAATAGCGGCGATGGAGCGATTTCTGGTGTCCTTGGACGCCAAGGCATGGTGCCGACAAAGAAGCCTGCAATCGCGGCCACGCAACGCAGAGCGGTAGACGGCGACATGTTGACAGACGAAAGCCGCTCTCGGGTTTTCTCGTGAACAACACGGCAAAAGGAAAACGAAATTTCGTATGGAGATCAAGCCTTTCTGGTCTCTTCTAAATGCAAGTAGCCCGCTGCCGTTTCTTTCATGCATCGTACGCAGCAGTATGCGGCGTATTGCCGACCCAGTCGCCAGGCCGTGGCAACGGGCGATAGTCTCGAGCCGAAGGAGGGTTGTCTCGATCGGGTCGGATAAAGTTCCACTCCGTGTAGCTTCGGTCAGCGTAGCTCATCAGAGCCCTTTGCTCACATGCTCTTTCCGCAACTGAAGGAGGATGGTGAAATGGTTGGCCTCGCCATTGCTCCCTATCACAAAAACGGTGAGAAGGAGCAGCAGCACCTCGTGACGCTGACGGATGAGCTGCTCTGGTCGTCGGCCCTCCTGGACGTTTCCAGGCTAAACCTAATCTACGTTTCTCGCTGAACGAGAGTCGGCGCGTCGAATCAGGAGGGCATGACCTCGTGCACGTGGAAGATGATTGAGCGTGGCTGGGGCGTGGTGAGGAATCGCTGTCGGTTCGGAAACGGTCCGGGCGAGGCGTCGGTTCGCGAGAGCTGAGCTGCGACCCGGGTAGTGAGTTGAGCGACAAGGAGCGCTGGCTGTGAAGCGGTGGTGTAGTCCTGAGCGACTGGGTGACGCCCTGAGTGTTTGGCGTCAGCCGTAGTATGCCATCAGCGGCACGCTGAAGTCGCAGCTGGTGCGAAGGCATCCTCATCAGCTGCTGATGTGAAAGCCTCGGGCTCTGCGGCACGTTGCAGAAGACGGGCTTCGTGCTGGCTTCGCGGACTGGACATCCAGCCCATGAGACTATCATGCGCAGAATTTCGTACTCATTTTATTTGTGTTGCACGATTGGTGCATGAGTGACTGAACGGCATGTGTGTTCTGACTGGACTCGATATTGAGTGATTTATAAACTTGCTGTGAAAATGCTCGTCGCTGCGACTGATCAAGTCCGTGATCATGGACCTCGCCGCGATCGCGGCGATCCTTGTACTCATCGCGGCGATGGTGATCCCCATCTTCCTACTCTTTCGCACGCAGGCGGGCCAGAAGGCCAAAGCGGTGCGCGCTCGCTGTCGCTGCCAGAAAACTACAGCCACACTTGTTGCTGATTGCCTCGCACAGCTCACGCACACTTGTACGGTGCGCAAAATGCTCTTACTCTCAGGACGCTGCGGATGCCGCCATCAGGGCGCGCGAGGACGCTGCGCTCGCCAAAAAGCAGGCCAAGCTCGATCGCGGGCAGGGAAAGAAGAAAAAGGGTGGCCTTGCACGCATGAAGAAGGGTGGCAGCATGCTCGAGGCGGAGGCGGCGACGGGCGGTGGCGGAGGCGGGGATGACGACGACGACGACGACGACGATGACGATGATGATGGCGCGGCCGGGTCCAGCAAGAAGTCCCAGCGCAAGGCCGAGCACCGCGAGCAGGTCGAGGCGCGTGCCGCGCAGGTCGAGGCGATGCGCGAAAAGGAGAGCGAAAAGGACGCGAAGCGTCGCTCTAAGGAGGCGGAACGCGAAGCCAAGGCGCTCGCGCGCGAGGAGAAGGCACGGCAGGAGGCGGAGGCGCTCGCCAAGGCAAAGCAAGAGGAGTACGACAAGTGGAAGGACATGTTCAGCGTGGACGAGGCAGGAGAGGAGGCGGAGGGTGCCGTGGAGGAGGAGGAGATGCTCGAGCGCTTCATTACGTACATGAAGGAGCACAAGGTGACCGTGCTGGAGGAGATCGCTGCGGAGTTCAAGCTGCGGGTGCAAGACGTGATCCAGCGCGTCCAGGCCCTCGAGCGCATGGGTCACGTCACAGGCGTCATAGACGACCGCGGCAAGTTCATCTACATCACAACCGCTGAGATGGAGGCCGTGGCCAAGTATGTGCAGCGTAAAGGGCGCGTGCGTATCTCTACGCTCGCCATGGAGAGCAACAAGCTGATCGACCTTCAGCCGAAGAGGAAGGAGATTTCCACTGCGGAGGACGACGACAGCGAGAAGCCGGGGGGCGCAGCTGCCGCGCCTGCAGGATAAAGTTGCGTAAAGACCGGGGGGGTGAATCTCAAGAGCGTCGTGTTGTGAAAATTAGGAGCGATGCGCGCGAGTCCGAACACGCGAACGCGCTTCGTGAGTTTGACGAAACTCAGGGATGAGATTTGATCACCGAGACACCGACCACCGAGTGCGACATGCTCTCGTTCACGACCGCGGTCCTTGGCATGGCCTTCCCCCCGGGACTCCGCCCTACGCAGCAGCTCCCAGTGGAGTTCCGGAACCGTTGGGCGTCAGAGTCTGACAAGGACGCCACCCCGCCCATGTTCCAGGCCAAGAGCCGATACTGCCAGCCGACCGTTCTTTCCGAGGATGGTGCCGACGATGACAAGACAGTTTGCGTCGCGACGAACGCAGATACGCTCGAAAAGTTGTCCGCAGTTGGTGTCTGCGGCCCTGCGTCGTTCGACAGCACTGACGATGGCATGGTCTGCGTCGTGGATCCGGAGAGCGACGCGGTTGTGTGGATCTGCTCCGCTCCGTTGTAAGGCCCTGCGGGCCAGACACACACCCGCAAGCCCCGGAGAGGCACGCGCAGGAGGCGCACACTGTTAAGTGGATCTGCAAGTGAGCCAGAAGCGGATGAAGAGATCATCTTTCCTCATAGGCGCCATGGGCCGCACGCCGTAATCTAGGGACTCTAGGCAGCCGGAGCGGGCTAGTAGCCCCGCATAGGAAGTCCGACATGGTGCCGGACGCTAGTCGCTGCGCAAGCGATCGAGCAAGGACTGGAGTCTCGGCGTGAGTGGTTAAATACCAATGTCGACGGTATTTGTATAAGGTTTTTGGCACGTGCACTCGCTCTCGCACAACGATGTGGCCAAGCAATCGAATGGAATCGGCACCGCCAATCGGTCGTCGGTACTCGATCGATGTACTGTTCGTGTACTGTCGATGTAGAGCGCGTAGCGGAACAGAACCGAAAAGGACATCGCCGCTGTACGGGGCGTCGAGCGACGATCATTATATTTAAATATCATATTATGTCTCCCGGCATCAGATCGTGCGCGGCGAGCCTCGCGCAGGCTGAGCCTGCTCGGCCGCGCAACGCCTTCGCACACAGGTCACAGCACGAACCTTCAACCTACCGGTACCCGGCAGTCACGACCTTAGTTTTCGCTTTTAGTTTTACCCGTCACAGCCGCACCGATTCACAGTTGAAATGCGGACGTCCCGAAAGCGCTTGGCAGATGGCACAAGAAGCAGATATAAGAGAAACCCCTGACGATTTTACTACCGCTGGCTCACATTAACACAGTTTGCCAACTATTGCCAACTAACGCGCCCATGCAGCTGCGATGCACGCGCACGAAGCAGATGCTGCTTTGCCACAGACGATGCAGAACTTGGTGCAACACGTGCTGTTGCCACACTGCAGCTTGTTGCAGGCGCGCTCCTCTCTGGGATAACTGTTTGGATGGTAGCAGTGTGGGCATTTGAACATCGGATCTGCGAACGTTTTATCCTTGTTCTCGTGGTACATCTTGAGTCGCGTCGCGCGTCGCTGCTGCTCTTGATGCTGCGCGGCCTCGGTATGCTGCTGAAGCAACGTCGCCATCTCGCTCTCCCGCGCTTGCTGCTCCGCCGCCACCTCCACTGAGCAGAGCTTAACCACAGCCATTTCTTCAGGATCTTCGACGTCGATCGGGGGCCACTTGGACTGGACCACTGGTTCAGCATCCTCTTGCTTCACGCTGACGCCCGCAGGACCTGTATCAGGCTGAATGGCAGGTGCCTCCTCCTCCTCGTCCATCGCAGCTGCCATCTGCTCAGCTACCGTCCGGACAAGAACAGAGCCTAGATTATTCCGAGATTGTAGCGTGAGCAGCGACAGAGGCTGCGGCTCTTCGCCCAGCACGGCAACTTGCAGCTGGCCTGCAAACCTGCCACTGTCATAGTAGCCAAGCACCTCTGACCACGTCGAAAAGCGCCGCCGGCCGTCCTGGCGTGGTACGAGTACGTAGCTGCCGACAGGGCAATCACTCAGTGTCAACTTGGAACTGGAGCCTGCCTGACTCTGCCTGCGTTTGCCATGACGGCTCCGTGAGTCGTTAGCATCTGTAGCAGTTGATAAGGACGCCATCGCACCATTTGTCGCATCAATCGTCTCCATCTCCATCGCCGTTTCCATCATCGCCGCCTCCATCATCATCTCTTGCTCCTTCAAATCCTCGTTCTCATCGTCTTGCACATCTTGCTCATCATCTTTGTCGATTGGCGCCTCATCAGTGCTGGTGCTCTCCTTAAGAGGAGCTCCTGCATCATTTGGTCCCGGATCCGCCTCCCATTCCCACTCATCATCGGCATCGACCAGGTAAAGCTGGTCCTCATCGTCACCGTCGAAGCGCACCTTCAATCCTCCCTTGACGCTTGCCATTACCGTGCCCCGGTACCGTACAAGTTCAAGTTCTCCTTCATCGTAAGCCACTACGACTCGCTTGCCGGCAGCCTTTCGGCGGTCGCCCCACGCGCTGGCACGCTTGCGCTGCGCCTCCTTCCGTGCTCGAAAAAAAAGAAGAGCTTCAACATTGAAGCCTTCTGTTGATGCCTTCCGTAGCACTTTGCATAAGAAGACTCGCGCTTTTTTCTGCCGCTCTTCGCGTTCCTTCTGCGTCTCTTCGTATTCGGCCGATGCCGGGGCTTCACCATTCCGCTGCTGCCAGTAAAGATACCAGCCACTCGCGCCGGCTGCAGAATTGAGCATTTCTTGTCGCGGGGCCTTGATGTTGATGCCGCTGACCTCCCGATGGAAATCCGCAAAGGCTCGTGCTGCTCGCACGATTTCATGCTCTCCTAGTTTTTGATTCTTCATTCTACCTTCCAGAGCAGTGGTTGGGCGACGCGTTTAGCTTGCTCCTGAGCTGCCCTGTGCAGGCCGTGCGCGCTCAGCCCCTCTTTTCTCATTGTGAATTGGGCACGCATGCCAAGCGTGAGACCGGCGCCCTGCCGGGCCGACTCCCCTGTGGGGAAAACGGGGAGGAGTGTCTCGAACGTCAGTCGCGATACTATTGTATCAGTTGCGACGATGCGCACTTTTAGCGCATTTTACCTGCAGCTGCACATGTTTCGTCAACACACTTCGAAATGCCTCTGTCTCCCTGCACACAGTGTGTCGATCTTTGGTGCTCGTCGCTGCCCTTTGCTTACTGGGCGGGATAAACTCGTAGTCTGCTGTGATTCACCGACGCCATGCAACCAGCATGCACACTGTATTCTAAAGAGTATAGTGGACACCTCGTAATCTTGTACAGGAATTTTCGCATTTCGGTCGCCTTGCGATTTCCTCGGCGCGTCGCTCGTTATGCGCACGTACATGCTCCACGCATGTGTGCCACCCACCCCACGGCGCGCCAGCAGCTGCGGAGCTGCGTTGCCGAGAGTAGCGGGCTTCCAGCCGGGACCAGCGGACTTGGCATCTCGATGCTGACAATGCGGAAATATGCTGACGAACCGGCGACATGTGAACGATGAGGGCCTCTAGACCCCAGTGTGCCCCTTGCACTTGGCGTCTGAGATCGACGATAGCTGGCGGACGCAGACACAGAAACAGAAGAAGAAGGACACGGACGAGAGGCACGGTGTGCTGCCAGAACGAAGCTCAGGTGTGAGGATTCCACGCATCATCACGCTAGGAGGGCGTGTAGCATTGGCACCCGCGCAATCACACGCACGCCGTGTGCGGGCACTGCTTATGCACGAGCGCATCCTGCTGCGCCCGCGCCTCTGCTCTGTCGTCGCACACCTGCTGCTGGCTGCTGCTGATGCACGGCAGTCCTGGCTCGTCGCATGGATCAGCATCCACGGATCGCAAGGTAGCAAATGGTCCGACGATGCTGCTGTGCGAAGGGCTGGGCGGCCGCAGGCATGTTGTCATCGATGGCTGCGCAGATCGCTTCTTCGGGGCTTGATATCCTCGTCCTCCAACACGTGATCGTCTGCGTCATCGTTGACGAACTCCATCTCGATCTCGTCGAGGACCTTGACGCTCCGTGCATGATTGGCCCAAAACCTTCTCAATCGCCACAATCTCCACGCCACACACATTGCCAGCAGGATCAGCAGAAGCACGATGATCAGCACGAGGCTGCTACTGCTCCCATCGTCGCTGCCTGAGGTCTCAGGCTCTGTCAACGGCTCGTCATGAGTGCCCGGCTCCTCCTGCAGCCTCCTGCAGCCTGCCAGGCGGCGTAGTAACGCGACTGGCGTCGCACAGAGCATTTCGTTCAGTTGCATTGGAGGAGGTGTGAACGTGCGGGGTTCTTCCTACATGTACTGACAGACTGACTTGACAGGTCGCTCGTTTTGACACAAGTTTTTTGACACGTTTCTTTTTTAACTCACTTACCGTACGATTATGGGTGTTCCTAAGTGCCCTTGTGGACGTTACTCGTCTTGGCGGCGCCGACCTGCGTGTGATGGGTGCCGAAGAGGTAGTCGATCCACTCCATCTCGGCGTAATTGACGGTTGAGGTCGCGTGGTGGTAGTAGTGGTACTCTGAGTCGAAGAAGTTGCGGAAGAACCAGCCCGCACCGTTCTCCTTGGTGAAGGTGAAGCCCGAGTGGTCGGTCGCGGCGGAGAAGGCGTGGAAGAAGAAGAACATGTAGTGGAAGGCCAGGCGCGTGGGGAAGAGCACGAGCGGACAGAGGAGCCCCGGGAGCTCCATCACAGCGTACTCGACAGGGTGGTCGAGCCACGCGCCGGTAGCCACCAGCTGGTCGACGCGCATGTGGTGGCGCTTGTGGAAGCGCTTGTAAAACGGGGCCGTGTGTAGGATGCGATGAGCAAAGGCGGCCCAGATCCGACCGATCGTGTAGCCCACGCAGATCTTGAGGACCCCGATGAGCACGTTGTCATCTTGTGCAGAGACGATGTCATCGCCTCGGACCTGGCTAATCCTGCCGGCGCAGAGGAAATCCATATGATGAGCGTGGTCATGGAGAGACGAGAGTGTGAGCGTGGGGAGACGGCACAGCATTCAGTGCAGCGTGTGCACTGCTTACCAGGTGAGCGCCGGAAGCAGGATCAGCGTGACGTCTTTGAGAAAGTTGAGGGCGCCGTCGACGTAGAGCTGTGGGTGATTTGTCCGGTCAGGATTCTTGCACAGGGCATATCTTGACCAGCGGCCCGAGAGGGCGTTCCACGCAATGTACCCCGCCGTGGCGAGGTGGGTGACGACCATGACGATGCAGAACGAGCCGGCGAGCGCAAGCGGAGAGGGGAGCTCCCTGCTGCCCTCGACATTCACTAGCTTGGAGGTCAGGTTGGAGGTGATAGGGCCGTGAACGGCCATCTCTTCGGCGACCCGATGACATCGACGGAGATCACGATTCCATTCTCGATTGCGTCGTCGTGGGCATACTCAAGCGAGCTCACAGGGCAGGGCAAGCCTAAGGCCAAACCATACCGTACTGCACATGTACTCTGTAGGGACCTTATGTGGTACGTCGATATCCAACTACTCCGCCAGCGTTGACCTCGAAAAATCAACGGGCCGCCGCCGCCCGCCGAGCGTGGACCGATTGGCTTTTTGTTTTGTTCGACAGTTTTGTTCGACAGTTTTGTTCGACAGTTCGAGTGCGCCGCTGCCTCAACTGGCGAGCGGCGGCGCGGCCACCACCGCCTTGGCCTGTTTCACACTCATGAGGAGCACCTGGTCGCCAGGGCCGAGCCGCGGCGGTGGGATGCACGAGGCGCTCCGCACGACAAAGGTGCCGGCCAGTTCGGTCGGTAGCGCGACATTGGCGCAGCGGCCGACGCCGCTGCCCACGCTGCTGCTGCCGCTGCTGGGCCGAAGGCGCGTGTGGGCCGTGCCGGGGCGGCTCGAGGATGGAGCTGGCTGCCCAGAGAGGAACGCAAGGGAGGCTGAAGCACCGTAGAGATGTTGGTTGCCGGAGGGGAGCCACTGCACTGCGTTCGTCACGACGGTCTCGATGGGCCGGCCTCCGCCCGCCGTCGCGGGTCTGGGCCCTCGCTTGGGCTTGTCACTGCCCCCGCCGATGCCGGCGGCGCTCGCGGGGCGGAGCTGGGGATCGGAGGCCACACCGCTGCCCCAGCCGCCGCGCTTGACTGCAATGTGTGGCATCGAGTTCGGCCGCGGCAGTCCCGCACCAACTTGGACAGGCAGCAGATTGGGCTGGCCCATTGAAATGACCGTGCCGCCAGCGCCGCCGCCGGCACAAGTGTTCGTGTTCGTGGTCGGCGAGAGGCACGCCGCGCTGCTGTGAAGGCATGCCGCGCTGCTGGGGCGGCTGGGGCTCGCGGGGCGCCACGGCCGGAGCTCGACCGCTTGGGAGAGGCTCGCTAGCATCTCAGAGGCGGCTGCGTCGGGCAACGGCGAGTCGCGGGGGCTCAGCCGACGAGCCGAGCCGGGACGCGACGAGGATGCGAGGCCGTGACTCGACTTGACGCCTGAGCCCGGCCGGGACTGCGCGCCGCCTTGGGCACGCGGGAGCACGCCGCTCGCCGAGCTGACGGCAGAGTAGTAGTCGTTGGCAGACAGCTTGGAGAGGACGAGCAGGTCGGTCTTGGTGGCGCCGGCAATCGGGCCGACGCGCTGCTGAGTCTCGAGCACGAGCGAATTGAGCTGCCGATCTCGCAGCATGAGCAGATTCTCGAGCTCGCCTACGCGGTACCTGAGGGACGAGGCCTGCTGCGAGTTTTGCATCTTCTCCATGTTGGTGCGCTCGCGAGCGGCCTCGGTATGGAGCTTCAGGAGCGCTGTCGCGAGAACGACGACGCCCTTGTACACTCCGGCAGCTTTGAGGTCTCCAAAGACCTCGGCGGCCGTCGTGCGCAGCTCCTTGCGCATGTCCGGGTTGAGCGGTCCCACACCGTCGGCGTAGGCTTCCTCCATCTGGTCCAAGTTGGTCCGCAGCACGTCGCGCTCCTGCACGGCAACGTCACGCTCGGTCGTCACGTGCGTGAGCGACGCCTCCTTCTCAGCGAGCCTCACGCGGATGCGCCGCATCATGTCGGCCATCACCGGGTCATCCCCTTCGTCCTCGTCCTCCTCATTGAGCACAATGAGCGCCGCCGCCTGCTTGGCCTCGTCTTCGCGACGCGCCGCCGCATCGGCCTGCTTCTTAGCTGCCATCTCGCGCTTCGACTCGAGCTCGCGCCGCGCCTTGGCTTCGCTCGCGATCGCCGCTGCGACCGCGTCGCCGTCGCCCAGAAACTCGCGCAGCTTGACCGAGGCCGCCTCCGCGTCCTGACGAGCCAACGCGGTCTCCGCCTGGGAATCGTCAACCTGATGAGGGAGCCATCAATGGGGTCATCAGGGGTCATCAGGGGTCATCAGGGGTCATCATAGGTCATCATAGGTCATCATAGGTCATCATAGGTCATCATAGGTCATCATAGGTCATCAGAGGCGCCTGGGAATCGTCCACCTGCTGCTGCAAAGCCTGAACTATGGCGGCCATCCGCTGCGCCTCTACCGCCGCCTGCGAGACCACACGCTCGATGATCGCCTCCATCTCCGCCTCCTTGGCCTTCACTAAGCCACCCGCGGCACGCTGCACGCGCATCGCGAAGACCAGTTTCAGCTGGGCAGCCTCGCGCTGGACCTTGCGCTCCGCTTCAATGCTCGCCTGCACCTGCGCCATCTCTGCATCTTGGATGGCGCGCGTCCAGATGGCATGGTACGCCGTCTGCGCCATTCCCCCAGCCTCCTGAGCGTCGAGCCGCATCGCATCCGCGTGCGCCACCGCCTTCCGCGCCTTCTGCTGCGCGCTCTCCTTATCCGAGAGCGCCGTCTCGAGCGCCTTCTGCGCGGCAAAAAAGTCCTTTTGGAGCGCAAGGAAGCGGTCCGTTAGTCCCGAGCTCACCTGCGGGAGCACCATCTTCCACTTGTTTGAGAGCAACTCGTGCTTCTTGACGCCGACGCCATCCCCATCCTCGCCATCGCCCCCGCCCCCGCCCCCGCCCCCGCCGCTAGCTTTGGCAGACTTGGCTTGGGAGAGCGCCGCGTCGAGCTGGCGCACCTGATGAGGGAGCGCCATCAAGGGCAGTCAGAGGTCATCAGTGGCGCCGCGTCGAGCTGGCGCACCTGATGAGGGAGCGCCATCAAGGGCAATCAGAGGCCATCAGTGGCCGTCAGGCACGATCGCCTCGAGCTGGCGCACCTGCTCACGCAGTGCTTCGACCTCCACCTGCGATGGCACGCCGGACGCCGCTGACAAGGCGCTGCTCTCGCCGGGCGCCGGCAGGACTTGGCGCAGCGTCGACTGGACCTCGTCGAGTGGCGTGGCAAGGGAAGCGATCGCTTCCTCGAGCGTCTTCTCGAGCGCATCCCTGGTGGCGAGACTCTGGGCGAGCTCGGCCTCTATCGTAGCCTTCTCCTGCTGCTCCTGAAGCAGCTTGCCCACCAGAGTCTTCATGTTCAGCTCGAGGCTTTTCACCCCGGCCAGTTTGCCGCCCAGCTGCCACTTCTGCACGGCGCTACTCTTGGCCGTTGGCGAGCCGTCCGAGCCGTCCTCGAACGCCACGCCGCCCTTGGACGGAGAGGCGGCGCGTTTGGCCGACTTTTTGCTCATCTCGTCTTCGAGGACACTCTGGCGCACCTCGAGGACGGCGGCGGCATCGGCCTGGATGGCGTCGGCCGAGCTCAGGGAGGCCATCTTCTGCACCTGCTTGGCCGACATGGTGCGCGCCACCGGCAGCACGGGCGGGGGCTCTTTGAGGGCGAGCTCGGCGCGCGTGAGCTGGGCCTGCAGCTCGTCGCCGCTCTCTCGCAGGCGCATCAGCTCGCGTTCCGCAGACTCCGCACGCCGCTTGAACTCGCTCTGCTTCTTATCCAGCTCCTCCCACTTGCGCGCGTACTCGGCGCTCGCCTTCTTGGCCTGCGCGATCTCCGCCTCGAGATCGATCACGCGGGCCTGGAGGGCGAGCAACTCTGGCGCGTTGAGCGCTTCCTCACGCGCCCTCTCGACGCTCCGCTCTGCCTGCACGCGCATGGCCTCGGCTTGCTCGGCCTGGGCCTCGGCCGTCTGACGCAACGACATTTCGTACATGAGCCGCGCCTCGATGCGCTCAAGCTGCGCCTCCGCCTCATCCCTTTGCTTGCTCGTCTCACCCACTCTGGTCGCCAGCCTTTCGACATGATCCTCGAGGCTCGCAAACTTATCTGTAGCCGCCGCCGCCTTCGCCTCGGCGGCGGCGGCACGCGCGTCCGCCTTGGCTATGTCCACCTGCATCGCGCCTCGCGACTCCGCGATGAGCCGGTTGGCGCGCAGCCGGTGCGCCTCCGCCTCCTCGCGCAGCAGCCGCTCGGCGGCCGCGAGCGTCGACGCGTCCTCTTCGGCGCGCCGCCGCAGCGCCTCGCGTACCGACGACTCCTTCTCGATCTGAAACTGCTGCTGGCGCACCGCCGCCGCAGTGCGTGCCGCCTCGAGTCGCTCTTCCGCCTCGGCGCGGAAGTGCTTGGAGGCCTCCGACTTGGCGGCCTCAACGCTCGTGCTCCTGATCTGCTCAATCGAGTCGACAAGGCGCACGCGAGCGGCCTGCCACAAGCGTTCGCACTTGTCCGCGATCCCTTCCTCGATGGCCGACCGCCGCTGATCGCACGACTCGAGCAGCAGCGGCGATGCCTCCGCCAAGCGTCTGCATCGATAGAGCAGCACAGCATCCTCCTCGTCCAGCAGCGTCATCAGGAACGAGAAGGCATCGCGCAGGGCAGACTCGAGCACGTCGAGCGGATCCACTGCTGTGGCCTCACTCATGCTCTTGGGCACGTGCGGCGAGGGCGAATTAGGCGTCGCGTGAGCGATGCTCGTGGCGGTCCTCCTTGACAGTTCCTTCCATCGACACGAACCAGCCGACAAGGATTCCGCAAAATGCTCGAGAAAAAGTCTCTCCTCCGAGCAACACTTTACCTTCCAGCAGCCCATGCTCGAGATGTCTCAGATGTCTTCACACATGTTCACGGGGCGCGAGTCCTCATGTCGACAGAGGCGAGCTCGCGGTGCTTGCGGCAGTTCTTCGACTTAACCGAGAGCGCCGTCATTGAATGGATCGCACCTGGCAGCATGGAGGCCAGCTCCTCCAATCCCAACGAAGTGACGGGCGATGCTTTCCTCGCACCAGCTCCGCCGGGAGCACGATTCCTCAAGATGATCCAAGGAATGGAGCGCAAGTATGCGACGGCGAGTTCAAGACCGATGCCAAAGCGCGCGCGCCGCGCTTCGGCCATAAGCAAGCGGAAGAAGGCCAAAGGCGACGACGGCACTTCAGTGGCCGCATCTGCAGTTGCCACGCTCGACGGTGCAATCGCCGCTGGCACAGCAACGACTCAAGCGGCAGGCCACGATGAGGAGGACAAAAATGCGGGCGCCGACGACGATGAGGGTGACGAGGATGAAGATGCCAAGTCGTCCAACGAATCCTGGTACGACATGGATGACGACTTCATCGACGATTCGGAGTTCCTCGACAAAGTGGACAAGGGCGAGGAGGACGAGGAGGACGAGGACGAGGAGGAGAACGGTGGACGGCTAGCCTCAAGTAGCGGCGGTCCAGCGGCGGCGGGCAGCGGCGGCGGCGAGGGCGCAGAGGGCGTACGCACTGCCATGGCGGCGGGCCGCCTGAAGGCGAGCGGCTTCTTCATCTCGCGAGGCGAGCTGCGCAGCGAGTCCCAGCTCGAAGCGGAGCGTGCGCGTCAGTCGGCGAGGGAAGCGGAGCACCAGCGCAGCTCGCCTCGCAAGCGCGCCTCAGCCGCACACAAGGCCGGCGAGAGCGCCACGAGCGATGGAGACGCAGTCCCAGTCCCCGGCTCGCCGAACCGCATCAAGGCGGCGGCAACGGCGGCTGCGGCGCCCCCCCACCCCTTCACGTGTGGCACTTGCAGTGCACTCGCGGGTGTGGGACGGCAAATGGGCGCTGCGGCGGGCGTCCCGCCACCCGGTCCGGCTGGCGGCACGAGTGGCGCGGGCACAAGCGCGGGTGGCGGAGGCGGTGCTGCCTCGGCAGCTCCCGTGCGCACCGACTGTACGGTTTGGCACGCGCTGTGCAGCTTCCTGCGTCTGTTGGGTGAGGTGGCACCGACCGGTAGCCCGCCCGAGCCCGCGGAGGTGCGCAAGCTCGAGGAGGGCTTGCTCGAGCAACGCGTCAAGGACGCCGCGGGCCATCGCAAGCCCAAGGTAGGGATACGCGACGTCAAGCTTGCCATCGAGCGATCGCTGCCGGGGCTGCAGCTCGCGCAGGCGGACACGTGGGGGCGTCTCGCGCGCTCGCTCGCCTCCAAAGTCACCACCAGCCAGGCAGCCACGCTCGTCGCGGCTGACTTGCCGTGCGACGCCGCGCCACCACCAGCCGCGCCACCACCAGCCACGCGGCCTCCAGTCGCGCCGCCCCCAACCGTGCTGCCGCCAGCCGCGCCGCCGCCTTCCGCGCGGCCGCCGCCCAAATCGACACCTGTGGGGATGCCAGGTATGACGAACCTCAGCAGCGCGATGCCAGGTATGACGAATCTCAGCAGCGCGATGCCAAGTATGACGAATCTCAGTAGCGCGATGCCAGGTATGACCGCGTGTTCGTCGAGCTTGGTGTGTGAAGAGCGCCTTTGGCGACCGCCCGAGACAACGCTTCAATGGCGACCGCCCGCTCCTGCGCCAGCGGCGATGCATGTGCCGGCGCCTTTGACGAAGCCAATGGCGCCTCTGACGAAGCCGATGGCCTCCTCGATGGCCGCCGCGATGATCGCCGCCAATGCTGCCGCCGAGGAGGCCGAACGTCGCCGCGGTTTGTCCGCTGCCCATGCCGCCGGCGCCGGCGCCGCCAGTATGTGCGCAAGCGGCGCGCCCGCGGCTGCCATGGCCGGCAGCGCCTTTGACGCCGCGCCGACTGAGGCGAGTGGAGCGCCGAAAGTTCGCGGCGCAAAGACGGCCTTCATCTTCTACCAGCAAACTAAACGCAAGGAGGCACGAGACGCTAACACGACGCTCAACACCAAAGAAATCGACAAGGTCCTTCAGGAGTGGTGGAAGGCAGAGACTCCGGAGGAGCGCCAACCCTTTCAGGCAATGGCCGCGGAGGACAGGCGCCGTTACGAGCGGGAGATTGCGGCCGCCTCTGCACTGTCGGGCGGCTCTGCCCCTGGCCCGACCACGAACACGGACACGGCGCCTTTTCTTGATTGAGGGGGAGCGGAGCAGCGAGCGGAGCACGCCAGGCTTTCGCGACTAGAGTATCCGACTTTGCGACGCTCCAGTGTCCAGGGCCACGCGGTCAGGGGTGTCCTGACACTAGTGTGTGAACGTAAACTTTAACACAACGTCTGAGCCCGCTCAGCGCCCTTCGTCGCGTCTCGGGCCCCGTTAAGGCCGGCGTCTGGTCCGTCTGCTCAGGTGCTCTGCGTCTGGCATGGCGTCTGGGTGCATCCACTCACCTCGACGTGCCCAGGAAAGCGGCGCAGATGAGCGCGGATGAGCGCGGAGCGGCTAGGGAGCAGCGCGGAACTTGGTGGCTTCCACGATCGAATCAGTAAATCGTGCGCATCCTTCGATCCTTCACAAGGTCGATCTCTGTGCGGGGCAGACCTAGGCCTGCGCGCACTGAGTCGCGGGTCATCATGTAGCGCTGGGAATGAACTGGCTCGCTGCGTAGAGCATTGAGCCGCGACTCGTCTGTACTCAGCTGCGGGTGCCAGACGTCGAAGATGAAGACGAGGCGCGGCTCGCTGCCCTCGTTCCAAACTTCGTGTTCAAACGAGTCGTCGAAGATGAACGCCTCGCCTTCCCGCCATCGGCGTGTCTCGTTGCCCACGCGCATGGCAGCGTTCTCGGGCACCGAAAGGCCAATGTGAACCCGCAGGCGTGCGTTGGTGGGGCCGCAGTGAGCCTGCAGCCGGGCGCCGGGCGATAGGACGGAGAAGTACGCCTGACCGGTGACCATAGTGGTCACTGCCTCGCCGAAGGCCTCGTACAGGGCGTAGCTGCGCGGCGCATGGTCAGCGCCCGGCTGGCGCATGCCCGACGTCGCGAGCATCACGTCGGACCACTTGCCAGAGACGAGGGCGGGTGAGAAGTAGTTCAGAAAGGGCGCACCGCGCCGTAGCAGTGCGATCCCCTCGTCTCGCAACGTCTCAATCGTCTCTTTCGAGCGGAAGAGCCGAAGCAGCTCCGGGACCTCACTGAGCTCCCACCACGGCGCCGCGCGCAGCCCTGGCACGTACTGCGACGGCCGCTGCTGCGCGTGCTGCCAAACACCGCGCGCGACGGCAAGCGCGAATGTCTTGTTCGCGGCCGCGGGTCGACCAAGCCACTGCAGCGTCTCGCCGAGGTTCAACAGGACGGTTCGTCCGTCAGGCTGCAGTGACAGGGCTGAGCGATATGCTCGTACAGCGCTGCGACGCCATGTTGGGCGTTCCCTTAGCAGATTGCCGAGATTGCGGTACGCCTCAAGGTACGTAGGCGACAAGCGCACCGCCATCGCGTAGCAGCGTCCGGCGGCACGCAGGGCGCTGACGTCGTCCGTGCCATTGACATCACCACGGAGCACGTTCGCGAGGTTGTTGTACGCCATCGCGTGACGCGGGTTGACATGCAGGGTCGCACGGTATGCGACGGCTGCCTCGTCAACCCGGCCGACCTCGGCTAGTAAGTTTCCCAAGTTATTGTTCGCACCTTCATGGTGAGGCTCGAGCTCTAAGGCCAGCCTATAATGCACCTCGGCATCATTTTTCTCCCTTTCAGCAAGCAGAATACCCAGGTTATAGTGCGTGTTCGCCACCGATGGCCGTGCAGCCACGCTCGCGCGCATCGCTACCACAGCTTCATCACGGCGGCCTAGCATTGACAAAGCAGTGCCGTAGTTTGCACGTGCATGAGCCAACAGATCGCGAGGCAACGTCGACTTGCTCAGCAAGTCGGAAAGCAAGGCAGCGCCACGAGATACATCTCCAAGCCTCAGCGCAGACGTGGCTCCGTCATAGGCAGCTTCTGCCGCCTCCGTCGCCATTGTCGAGGCAAATCACCTCCCAACGAGTCCACATCGATCGCCACAACGCGCTTCGACGAGTTTCCTTGATAGGCTCCTACCAAAATAGGAGAGTTCAATCAGTCTCGTTCCCTGCCGCTTTCTGCCCGAGGGATTGTGATAGGCAATCAGGTGGGGGGTGGGGAGATGGGGGTATTGCATTGTGATTGTCAGCCATCATCCGGAGACGGTTTGCCCCGTGCATGTGGCCCTGCGTTTTGTTTCATTGTTTGTCGTAGAGTAGCCGTGACCACAGATCCACAGTCTCTGTGTGGACGAGAGTAACTATTCATGCACGGTTTGTGGACATGCTTTGCGATGTACTACTATTCGTCTCATACTCTTTCTTAGTTTGTGGCGATGGCTGATGCTGAACGCCTATGCAGACCCGATGACGGGACAACCACGAACTGCATAGAACGCTAATAGAACGCTAATAACGCTAATATGCAGTCAAATGTAAGAAGCCTCGGCGAGGACGGCTGCCAATGCATCCTGAAAAGGTGACGAGGGCGCAGCCAGTGCTGTTTCGGCCCTGACTGGAGACGCATCTGGGGACTGTCGAAGTTCAGGTCGAGCGCGAGCTCTGGCCTTTGCGCTGGCAGCGCGAGCACGCCCTAGTCGGCTGACATAAGGCGTCGTAGAAGCGGCCGTGCCCATCTCCGTCTCGGTCATTGGCGGCGCGGCAATCGGCGAGGCGGCGGGCGGCAGCTCGGAACGCACGTGGCTAGGTATGAGCTGCAACCAGTCGCCGGCAGCGACATCATGCTCGGTGTTGGCCGCCGCGGTGCTCTGCTGTGCAGGCGACTGCAGCACAGCGCATGGACCGTTGATATCATCGATGAGGGCCTTGCGGGGGATATTCATGATCGTGGGTAGGTCGTCGGGTGGCTTGCTCCTGGAGAACTGGAGCACTCTCAACTTCATGTCGCGAGCGCTGGCGCTGAGCCGCCCAGGGGTCTTGTAGGTGCTCATCGGATCGGAGTGGGGGTCGTCTGCCGTGATCGCTGGCCCTTGCTCAGTTTCGACTACCACATGAGTTTTCGTCTCCTCCATGTGCTCCTCGCTCATGCGCCATGCCTTGGGCATTTCTGCAAGGCGAGCGGGGGATGCGCCACCAGCCAGCACGCGTAGAAGCCTTGACGGATCCTCGGAGAGCACCCCCGCGTTCCACAGCGCCCACGCATGCATGAGCGCGGCCTGGCGACGCATGAGAAGCAACGAGCGCAGCCTTGCAGCCGCCAGGGCTGCTTGTGCTAAGGCCTCCGCGCCACGATCCTCTGCAGTTTCGGGCGTTTGCTGCGCTTTCTTCTTCTCAAAGGAAAGCTTGCGAACGAGCGTCGTCATCCCGCCCCTGCGCGACGATGGAGGTGAAGCCACGATAACGTCGTCATCACGTCCCGGGTCCGACGGCAAAGAGGTTGTATCCACCGCCCTCGCCACTGCCGTTGCGGCCAGCGCCGGCGCGGCAGCAGGCGGGGCGGTAGTCGGCAGCTCAGCGGCAGCGGCGGCAGGCTCGGTGGTAGCGAAGGGGGCCTCTGCCTTCGCCCACTCAGCCTTCCGCTCCGTCTTCGCCGTTGACGAATCCTCCTCCACCACCACTGCGTCTTTCGTCGCCTTCATGAACCCTGCCTCTTTCATCACCTTCGCCGCTTTCCTCACCTTTGGCACCTCTGCCTCTTTCGTGGTAGGTGCGGGCACCGTGGTTGCGGCCGGTGCTGCCGGCTTTGCGGCGGCAGGAGAAGCTCCAGTGGCGGGTGGGACAAATGGTGGTGCCAATCGACGTTTGTCGACAAAGCCATCGGCCAGTAACCGTGATCTGAGCTGTTCGTCGAGCACGTCTTCCTCGACCTCAAGCGCAGCGCGCAAGGCAGCCAGCAGCTCGTCCGTCAACATATCGCCCGCTGACACCGACTCGCCCAGCAGCTCGCTCACATCGGGCGCGGACTCGGCGGCGATCACGTAGGTGAAGGACTCATCCTCGGGTGCAGTTGCCAAGGGCTCGACCGTCGTGCGACGGCCCTCCGAAGCTGCCTTCATGACCCCTGCCTCTTTCATCACCTTCGCCGCTTTCCTCACCTTCGGCACCTCTGCCTCTTTCGTGGTAGGTGCGAGTACCGTGGTTGCGGCGGGTGCTGCCGGCTTTGCGGCGGCAGGAGAAGCTCCAGTGGCGGGTGGGACAAATGGTGGTGCCAATCGACGTTTGTCGACAAAGCCATCGGCCAGCAACCGTGATCTGAGCTGTTCGTCGAGCACGTCTTCCTCGACCTCGAGCGCAGCGCGCAAGGCAGCCAGCAGCTCGTCCGTCAACATATCGCCGGCTGACACCGACTCGCCCAGCAGCTCGCTCACATCGGGCGCGGACTCGGCGGCGATCACGTAGGTGAAGGACTCATCCTCGGAATCAGCGGTGAACTCGAGCTCCAGGACCATGGGCTTCTCCGCCGCGCGTTTCATCGTCTCCTCCATGAGGGCCATCACTGAAGCGCGCGGCACGCCCTCCATAGGCCTACCTGCCACGCTGACGATCATACTGCCAACCACCACGTTCTGCAGTGCCGCCTGCGAGCCCGGGACTACATGGTGGATGGTGACTTGACCTTCAGCGTCGCGAAGCCACATTCCGAGCGGGCCGGGACCGAAGGTGACCAAACGCCGCAAACGCCGCAAGGGAGAAGAGAGACCAAACGCCTCAGGTGAATATCCTGTGAACGGCCGGGACGGCGGGGAGGCAGACTTGGCGGCCAGCGCAGCAGGCGACTCCACATGCGCCTCCACCGGAGCCGCCTTCTCGACGGGCTTCTCCACATTAAGTGCCACCGCGGCTCCGGTGGCATGATAGGTGACTGACTGCACGTCCTTGCCTTGTCCCTTGCTTCTACCCTGACTTAACGTCCGTTGCATCAAGTCATCCACCTCCGCAGCCGCAATTTCGCCCTGCGCGAGCTTCTTCTTCTTCTCAAAAGAAAGCTTGCGCACGAGTGTCTCCAACGTGACCCTTGGTGGTGGCGCTGGCACCTCGACCTTGGCCTCGGAATCCTCAATCTGCGGCCTCGATCTCGGCTTGCGCCTCGATCTGGGTCTCACAGCTGGCACGTTGGCGACCGGCGCGTCGACCGCCGGCGCGTCGGCTGCCGGCGCCCGTTGCTGCGGCTTCTTCTTCTCAAAGGAAAGCTTGCGAACGAGCATCGCCATCGTGCCCTCATTCTTAGGTGGCGGCGCCGGCGCCTTGATCGTAGCAACTGAGCCCTCAACCTGAGCTGTCGTCGCCGAAGCTGCGGGGGCTGGGGAGCTCCCCCGTTGGAGGAGTTTGGGTGCTGGGGGTGGAAAGCTCCCCCGTTGGAGGCGTAGCTTGAGCAGCTTCGCCTGCGCGGGCCGCAGCGCGAGCGCCGCAATGAGATCGCTATCCAGGCCCACCTCAATCAGCATCTCTATCGAGAAGACGCCCATCTCCGCGCACCACGCCTCTGCGGTCGGCAGTGAGGTCTCAAGATGAGAGGCCGCCATCACGGCGGCGAGGCCGTCGACAGGCTGAGGATTCAGCGGCGGCGGTGGCGGCGCCATCCTCCATGATGTGGGAGAGGGAGGTTGAGGGGGCGCGGAACGTGTGGGCGTGCTGAGGGCAAGCCCTAGGGAGTCCAACCCTATCCCACCCAATGTGATGGGCGTTCCATTTGAGAGAGCCCCACCTGCTCCGGTGGGGTCACTCTCTAAGCCCAGGGCGAGAAGCACGTTTCGTGCCAGGAGCAGTTTGATACGGGCCGTGCTCTCGGCGGCGGCGGCGAGCTCCTCGGCAGAGGACGGCAGCGCCCTGGGGGGGGGCGTGGGGGGGGGCGGTACGATGGGGTAGGGCGATGGCCGCTCTCCCGCAGATGTAGCTGGCTGGACTGTAACAGAGAGCTCAGTGCCATCGGTACCGTTGATGGCGTTAGCGGCGCTGCGGCCGGTCGGTGCTACGATCGTTGCAGTGGGTCCAGGCTCATCGGGCCGCTTTGGTCTACGGTTACGGTACCAAACGAGCCTCATGAGGAGGGCACCCAGCACGAAAATGACGACGGAGAGAATGACGATGATGATGATGGAGGACGAGCCTGGCGATGAGTTCCCCACAGGCTCGGAGACCATGCGGCCGAATGGGTCAGTACGCACGGGCGGCTGCACGGAAAGCACGGCGAACTGGTTGCCGACAGGGTCGAGGATGCTCTGCAAGCGAGCGGGCCCTTCTAGCTCGATGCTCTGGAGGCGAGTCTCGACTCGGTTTGCTATAGTGGGATTGGTCGAGGTGATGCTGGAGGTGACAACGACCGAGCCGGCAGCGATTGAGAGCGAGATCTCGTTGGCACCCACGCCGAGGAAGACTCCGAGGTTGGCACGGAAGAGGGCCTGCCTTGCCTGATCGAACTCGGCGACGCTGCCGCCCAGCGTGCATGTGAATGCGATGGTGATGCCTCGAGGCGTGGGTGATGGTGGCGGCGACGGTGATGGTGGTGGCGAGGGCGGCGGCGGTGACGGCGGGGTCGGTAGGGGCCTTGGCGGTGATGGCGGAGGCGGCAACGGTTGAGGCGAAGGCAAGGGTGGTGAGGGCGGTCGGGAGAGCGGCGGCATGTGTGGCGGAGAAGGTGCCTCACCTGAGCCCATGTCACCGGGTGCGTCAGGTGGTGGCAGCGAGGGCGGGGGCGACGAGGGCGGCGGCGGCGGCGGTGGCGAGCGCGAGGGCGGTGGGGAGCGCGGCGGCAGGAGTGGAGGCAGCGCAGGAGGGGGAATGGCTGGTGAGGGCAGCGATGGCGGTGGAAGTAAGGGCTGACATGGTGATGGAGGCGGTCGACCGGGCGGTGGCATGCTTGGCCTTGGCGTGGCACCGGAACTCATGTCGTTGAAGTCTTCGCCCGATCCGGAGCCCATATCACCAACCAAGTCAAACGGCATTAACGGTGGCCAGGGCCGCATAGCAGGTGGTAGTATGAGCGGAGGAGATGGCGACGGTGTGATTGGTGATTGTGGCTGATGTTGGGCAGTGGCATCAACCACGATACAAACAATTGCCAGCAGGACTTGGAGCAACCGCGAAAATGGCAGCGGCCTACATGATGAGGTCCCTTCCATTGCCGCTGACCCGCTGCTTGAAGCGGCCGTGAACGCGAACATCACTCAGTGTGAACGTTAACACGACAGTCGCGACAACGCTCAGAATACACACACCTTACATGACCGCATACGAGACACGGAGCATGCGCGCGCTGGCGGCGTTGAGAATGGTTTTGGCGTCGGCGGTTTGGATGGCGGTGGAGATGTTGGCAACGTGAGGTGCGTGAGGAAGCTGCGGGGGGACGAAGTAGGGACGAAGAGACGTAACGGTATATGTCAAAGTTTCACCGTCAGCGGTCAGGCCTCAGCGCTCAGGCGTCAGGGTCATGCCGGTCAGGGTTCACCGTTTCAGCCCCACCTCCGCACCACCTGCACCGCCTCTCCGGCTCTCGTCTCCTGACCGAATCGCGGCGACTCGCCCGGCCGCGCCCCCGCCCGCGCGCCCGGAGCGAGCGAGGACCCGGTACGACGTTGCGCGACAGGCTTCTGGTGCTGGTCAGATAGACGAGCGTGGGGGCGGCCCCGGCGTAGAGCCGTACGAGCGGAGCGCGGCGGTGACGCATCGCCATCGGGGAGCCACGCATCGCTCCCACGCGGGCTGAACCCCAACCCCGGGTTGATACCCGGGGTATACTGTTCTGTACGCGTTTAGAACTTGGTGCCCCCCAGCACACCACACGCAAGAGTCATGATTTCGCGGTGCGCTAGGCACAGCAAAGCCGAAGCCCATGCTAAGGTGTAACAGCCTCTCTCATTCCCCCCGGCCGTGTCGTCTACATCACGAATCATTCGCCGGGCTGCAGACCTCTCCTCAGGCCTCAGCTACTAGCATGTCTTCAGGAATGATCAATCACAGACATTCGAGCGCGGCCCTCGTGTGTGTAGGTTCACAGCGCGGTCTTAGGATGAAGCATCCTGGACCGCTCGGCGTCGTCCTCGTCCACGTGCAGATTGTACCTCTCCAAATCAACCTCACCCTTAGAGCTCTCGTCGCTCTCCTTTGTCAGCCCCTTCAGCACCTGCCGAATGAGAAGCCACGACCAGTGCAGTTGAAGCCCGGTGAAGAGCAGCGCGAAGCTGATGCCGCACGCGGCCAGCGCCGTCTTGGGCGTATCGGCGTCAGGCCCAAACTGCAGCTGCGTCGCGAGATCGGGGATTGCTTGCGTGAAGATGACGACGGGAAAGTAGACGGTGCGCAGCACAAGGAACGACAGCGCAAACACCAGCCGCATGGCCTCATTGATTGCACTGAGAAAAGGGTGGCTCGCCGCCACGTAGGCAAAGTGCTTCGGGTGGAAAAGGTCGACAATCACGAGAGGAACCGATGAGATTTCGATGACCCCCACGAAAAAGGGCGCGTAGTGCTGCAGATAGGGCATCAGGCAGATGGCGGCGAGGATCGCGAGGCCAACGTGATGCCCCATGCCTGCCGCTGAGTAGATTGAGGGAAGCAGCGTCGCCCAAATGTCCCAAAAAACCATCGCCCCGAGCACAATGGCAGATAGTTTCTCGCCGACAGGATCACGGCCGTACAGCCGCCCCTCGACCGTGGCCGCGAGTTCTTGCGCTTCCTCGTCTGGGAAGAACCAGCCAGCGCAGCCAAGGTACGAGACGTAGATCATCAGAGGGAGTGTGACTAGTTGATGGGCAACGAAGGCTGGCTCCCGCCGTGCGATTGGCGAGGCGATCGGTGAGGCGAGTACTGCGCCCAATAGCAGTTGTGCGGCGGCGAGACCGGCGCCGACCTTGACGGCCAGCTCTAGCGCAGGGTTGTCGAAGAGGGAATTTTCTATCATGTACACGCCGGATCACTTTGGGCCTTCGTCATCCAACGCGACCGGGACGGGCCGCGAAACTGACGCGTGAATATTCATACAGAAAAATCCTTTCCACGGACAACCGTTCTTTTTGCGGTAAAAAGACACCGGGGGAGCCGACCGGTACGTCGGAAGCCAACCTCTTCACTTGTGCGACGCAGCGCGCGTTGTTTCTCTGGCGCGTCCTGTGTGAGAGCTGCGGCGGGTGCCAATGGCGCGCCGCGAGCTCGACCTCGCGATGGGCCTCTTTGGCACCTATGACGATCCGCGGCTCGAAACGTATGCTCCACGCAGGCTACGCCTGCTGTGGATCGAAAATTCACCACTGGATTGCCGCATCTGGTCCTACTATTGTGACATCAAGGCGGCTATGGCCCGTCTGCACGAACTATGTACGCCACGTGGAAGTGACACGTGCGTTGATCGCAGTGACGGAAGGCGGGAGACATTTGTCGCCGACGCGGCCATCGTCGGGCCGCGCTACTCTATTAACGTTGCAAGCGATGACGAGCCGCTTGGCTTCAATCGACCTGCCCACGGCCGGATGCCCTTGCTTGTGCTGCAGAACAAGATGTACACGCCGCAAGGCTGGCGCGAGATTGTGGGCGATCTGGACGCAAAGCTGAGGTGGGTGCGCTCTGCTGGGGCGATCGCCGCGTTCACGTGGCTCTCCAAGTACCGCGAATTCACGCGCATCTCTGGTGTCCCGCATCACTGGCTACCATTCGGCGTTGACCCGACCAGATTCGGCCGGCACGCGGGCTCTTTGGGCGTTGCCGTGCAGCAGTTTGATGTGGGCTTCACCGGTGCGAGCGGAGCCGACAAGTATCCACTGCGCCGCGCGCTGCTAGAAGCTCTGCAGGCAATGAACGTCACGCTCTTCACGGGCTCGTGGCTGCAGACGGCACTCAAGCGAGACGATAATCATTCGTGGAAGGCGGGGACGCACGAAGAGTACGCGCAGATCATGTCTCGCACCAAGGTATGGCTGAGCACCACGGGACCGGAGTTTATCGTGGGCACTCGCTACTACGAGGTGCTCGCCTCAGGAACGACCATGCTGCTGTGCAACCGAGCCACCAACGGCGCCGGTGCTGCCTCGTCGTTGTCGTGGCAAAGCGCCGTCTATGACGGCCTATTTGAAGATGGCGTGCACGCCGTTTTCTTTGACAACGTGAGCGACATGCGCACCAAGGTGAGCTACTACTTGAACAACGAGCTGGAGCGGCGCTCGATTGTTCGTGCCGCCCACGCTCGCACGTTGCGCTTGCATACATGGGATGCACGGGCGCGCTTTGTAAGTTGGATCGCCGAGGAGGCCATTCGGAGACAGGCGAACCGCACGACGCCGCACTACATTCGCGAGGCCATCCTCGGCAAGCACGGCACAGCAGCTAATGAGACGGGCTCCGCCACCGTCGTCGGATGCTATGCCTTTGCGCAAAAGGTCCCCGCCACGCGCACTCCCGTGGCATGGCAAGAGCCGCCCCGCTCGCGCAACCGACGCAATCTCCATCGCTACACTGTGCAGAGCTGCCACACGGCATGCACAGCGTTTCCAAGGACTGCTGATGGCTACTTTGGGCTGCATGGTGGCGGCTTCTCCAACGGCAACGCCCATGTGCTCGCTCGCTGCTTTTGTGCGGAACGCACTTGCCCTCGCTCTCGGTGCTTGGCTGAAGCGCTGCCTTCGCACCAGTGCGCGACGAGCTGCAGTCTTCACGATGCTCGGCCGTGCGGTGGGCCCGCGGCGCTGGCCGTGTATGCTGTGGGCGGCGGCGTCGGCATGAGCATCGGAGCGAGTGAGAGCGTCACAACGCTCCCTGAGATCGCGCATCGTCGTCGAAGCAGTACCCGCGGGCCGTGGGCGAGGCGCGCGCCGCGCCGCCACGGGCACGGCTCGGCCGCGGCGCGTAATGGCACCGCGAGGTCATGAAACCGACAAATTGGGACCAGGTTCTGGGACGAGTGAGGAGTGAGGAGTCAGGAGCGTCCCGGAGCCTCGAGAGTCTCGAATTCAATCGGCTCGTCGGCCCGGCTGCGCCATCCACCCTCTGAGGAGAAGCGAAGAGAGTGTCCAATAGAGGTCCTTTTGAACGTACAACGTTGAAGAGGGTCCTCTATGAAAATTCCGGCCAGAAGCCATTTCCCAGTAAAAGCAATTGCTTGGGCCTTGGCGGTTGGCCAGATAAGCCAGTGAGATCTTGAAGGTTGATCATCTTCACTGAGTCATACACCGAACACCGCACGGGATAAATCTGGAGCGTTGGGGGAGAGAGCTTTCGTTTCGGAGAAAATAGTTCACACCCAAGATGTGGTTTCGGAGCGAGCGCCGTCACGCAGAAAGGTGCCATGCTTGCCCACGTCGCTCATGCAGCTCGAGCCTGCGCTGCCCGTTGCTGACTGGTGTTTTGCCCCGCTCCTGCGCCCGCAGGTCGACGTCAGTCTACCGTCTCCAGGCAGGCTCTAGAGGCTCGTATCGAGCCTAGGACGGACCCTCGCCCTCGGCAGGACCGGAAGCCAGCAAAAGAGAACCATGCAGGTGCGGAGCGGCCCTGTGCTGCTGCTGCGCGCGCGCGCACGTGTCCGTGTGCAAACTCGGCTCACGCGTGCATCCCCATACCCGCTGCCAGATCTTTGTTAAGACTCTCACCGGCAAGACGATCACCCTCGAGGTCGAGCCGTCGGACTCGATCGACAACGTCAAGGCCAAGATCCAGGACAAGGAAGGCATCCCGCCCGACCAGCAGCGCCTGATCTTCGCGGGCAAGCAGCTCGAGGATGGCCGCACGCTCTCGGATTACAACATTCAGAAGGAGTCCACGCTGCACCTGGTGCTCCGTCTGCGCGGCGGCGGCAAGAAGCGCAAGAAGAAGGTGTACACGAAGCCCAAGAAGATCAAGCACAAGCACAAGAAGGTGAAGCTTGCCACGCTCAAGTACTACAAGGTGGATGCCGCCGGCAAGATCACGCGCTTGAGGAAGGTCTGCCCCGACCCCAACTGCGGTCCGGGCACCTTCATGGCCTCGCACTTCGATCGCCAGTACTGTGGAAAGTGCGGCCTCACCTACATGTTCGAGGGTGCTGCGAAAATGGCACCGCCGCCGCCCAAGCCCAAGGTTGAGGCTGAGGAGGCTCCGAAGGCGGCCGCTAAGGGCAAGAAGAAGTAAATCCTCTTGTCTTCGCTTTGTTCGCAATGTGTTCGTGCATATTCGCCTGCGTGTTGATGGCCAAAGAAACGGCAATTTCCCGCGTCCTCCGGCTCCGTCCCTCCGTGGTCTCGCAGTCAATGTTGATGGTGTGGCGCCCCTACGCCCTAGGCAAATAGTTTTCTTTCAGGCAAAAAAGTACTTGATACAACGATTCGGCGTTTGGTGCCATGCGGGTCAGGAAAGCAGCCGCGACTGCGGCGCCCCCGTTCTGGACGTTATGCATGTATAAACTCGCTTCCGGCGCCGCCGCGTCCCGCCAGCGCCGAGGAGCGCCGACCGTCCTGTCGGACGGCTGACACCCCCTTGCCCTTGCACGAGAGCCGTGGCCGCTCCATGATGGACGGCGCGGCACCCCTCTTCGCACATGAGGCTCCCTGATGCGATAAAAATGAACGGTGCCTCGAGCCAGCGCAGCATACCTCATGACTTGGCCCCCAGGAGTTCGGCGAGCTTGCTGTGCTCGGATGTCACCTTCTCCTTCTGCGCAACCTTGCCCAGCTGGTCGGCATTGAGCGTCTCGCCTTTAGTGGCGCGCTCCTCGAGCTCCTCAATCTGGCGCAACTTTTTCGCCAGCTTCTTGACTTCCTTGCTCAGCTCTTCGGGGTCGCCGAGAGTCTCCCACCGCGAAATCTCCGCCAGGAGCTCACCGCGTGCGGCGACTTTGGACAGCTGATCCGCGTTCAGCTCCGCGCCAGACGCCTGCTTGGCAATGAGGTCGTCAACAGCCCTCAGCTTCTTTCTAAGCGCGCGCACTTTCTTCTCCACCTCGTTGGGCTCTTTCTCGTTTGTCGCTTGTGGCGGCGCTGCATCAACCTGGGGAGCCGGCGGCGGTGGCGGTGTGGGTTCATCTTTGCTCATGACCACCGGCGCGGATACCTTCGGTGCCATGCCAATGGCCGCGGCTAGCTGTGCGACCTTGTCGATCTCCTCCTCCACAGGATTGCCCTCCTTTTCCTTCGCCCGCGCCGCCTTGCGTTTCTCATTTTTGAGCGCTGCTTTGCTCATCATTGGCCTCGGAGCCGCGTTCCCTGGGTCGGCGCCTGGCACAGGCTGCTGCAGCTGCTGCTGTCGTTTACTCTCCTGCTGTACAACTGGCGGAACGTACTTTGGCTGCTCGTCTGGAGGCACGTAACCCTTTTTGACACGCACCTGGTTTTGCGCGAGACGAGCCCACAAACAATTATGGGTGCAACGTGTGTGTCAGCGCGATCGACAGCGAGCGCACCTGTGGCCTCAACGTACCATCTGGACGAACACTTTGAGGCAGCACCGTAGCTGTGTCTGTCATGTGGCAGCGGGGTGCGGCCCTCTAGTCCGCCCACAAGCCGCCTTCGGCAAGAGGGGCCTCGGCCTCGAGCGTGCGTGCGTCGTCCACGCGCGCACGCGGTCTCTATGTGAACAGTGTAAACTCGAGCGGGTGTGAAATATCTATCCCGCATCCATCTTGGCCGCAGTCCCTGAGACGGCGACATCGTGACTCTCTACAGACGAATGTCAGATGAGCCCATCGAAGCTTTCGGCGCCGGGCTGCGAGCGCTGCCTCCATTTCCACATATTGAGCGCTGTCGGGGCGCCAATGAGCACAGCGGCCGCGTACGGCGCAACCGCATCGTCGATCGTAAACGGCAGTAGCGTCTCCCCGTACTTGATCACGTACGACGATGCGACGGTCCATGCGAACACAGCCAACAGTGCCGTTGGTGCCTCTGGTACGGCATCGGCAACGGCTTGTACTGTAGCTGCCGATGGCGTGGCCGCTGGCAAGGGCGCGACGTCGCCACTGTCGTCCGCGCCTCCAAGCGCGGCCCGCAGCGTCCACCCGTTGGAAACGGCCAGCCGATACGAGGCGAACGCGAGGGTGCAGTTCCCGAGGAATGTGAAGAAGGCTTGGAGCAGCACGATGTACGCGACGCTTGGCGCATTGTAGAAGAGATGGTACACGCACGCGCAGATTCCGGACGTGTGGGATGGGATCATTGCCCACGTCATCCCCTTCCAGCGCTCATTGCCAGATGCGAGACCGATCCGCCAGACCAGGCCCATCGCAACGAGCCACTCGAGTAGGCTGCTCACGTGCACGATCCACGTCGGAATCGACAGGGCGTTGGCAGGCTCGGAGAAGCCGAGGGTCCACACACCCTCGGGCAGGTTGCCGATGCCACCGAGAAAGGCAGTATGCTCCTGCAGCTCACCTCCCGCGAGCGAGTACGTGAGCGCGATGGTGCCCGCGGCGACACCACCGACGAGCGCCACGAGCGGTATGGCTCGTGGCTGTGTCGCGGCTGCCGCCGCTTTATCCGCCGCGCCGCGGCCTTTGATGAATGTGTCCAGCGTGAGCTTCAGGCCTACCACCTCGACAATGTTGGTCAGCGTGAGCAGCTGCTCGGCGTCTGCGTGGAGCCAGTCGACGTTGGCGAGCGTCGTGCCAAATCCCTTGACGGCAACGATGGAGGTGACAACGGTGGCGAGCACGAAGACGAGCAACGAGGTGAAGCCATTCTTGGCCGTCTCAGAGAGCCCGTTTCGCTCAAGCCGAAAGAAGTAGAGGAAGGTGAGGTACGGAACCAAGCTGCCCGCGAATAGGGGGCCGGCGAGGTTGTCGGCTTGGTCGAGGAAGAGGCGCGGCGCGGTAACGCGCAAGGCGGGGGCTGCAAGCCTCGGAAGCGATCGGAGAATCGGAGCGCCAATGTCCAGCCGCATCTACATGAACTTTCTCTCGTGCGTCTCAAAGCAACATTATGAAAGGCTTGTATTCACACCGTATAATCGAGCGACCGTTGGTTGCATTTGCCTGAGGCTTGACACTTGAGTACACTTGACGAAATTTACGGACGGAATCACAATGAAGTCGGAAGTGGGGGAGACAGCAGCGCGGCCAGCCGGCGCGACTTTGTCACCGAAGCGCGGCGCGGCGCCGACTAATGTGCCATCCTGGCGTTCGCGCTTCGTTCTCTCGGCGAAGGCCCAGGCGCCTCGAAAAATGGAACTCGTGGGGGATTCCGCGTGCGATGCCCTGGCCGCAGACTTGGTGCGGCGTGCATCCTTAGCCCTCGATGCGGGAGTGTCGCCCACGCTGGTCGACGATGGCCTCGGCGGCACGTACTTCATCCGAGACGAGCACGGGGATGAGCTGTCCGTCTTCAAACCGCGCGATGAGGAACCCAATGCCATTAACAACCCGAAGAACGAGGGTCGCTCAGGGCTCGGCGAGGCGGGGCTCAAGGGCGGCATCCGCATCGGAGACGCTGCTTTCAACGAAGCGGCGGCCTACCTGCTCGACGCGCGATCCGGCCACTTTTCCCGAGTGCCGCCTACGGCCATCGCGCGCTCCGAGCACTCGGCCTTCTTCGACGTCTCCTCTGGGGAGGGCAATTCATACGACGAGGCGGTTCATTCGCCGTTTCGCTCGCTGAAGACCAAGGTGGGCTCGCTGCAGCGTTTCGTGAGCAACGACGGCTGCGCAGACGACTTTTCCGCCTCGATCTTTTCTGAGTTGGAAGTGCAGCGGATCGCATGCCTTGATGTGCGTCTCTTCAACACTGATAGGCACAGCGCTAACCTTCTCGTTCAGCGGACGCCGCGACCCGAGACGCCCACGCCGCGTGGGGTGAGCCCCTCGCCGCCCGACTCCTCGCCGCCCGACTCCTCGCCACCCCGATCGCCCGCCCGCTCGGCCTCGCCGTCCTCTCCATTGGTACGCTCGCCCGAGGCGCGCCCCACCTCACCGTCGCCACTCGGCGCCTCCCAGCCCACCTCAATAGCTCCACCAGTCAGCTGCTCTTTGCAGTACGACGCGGAGGCGCACTCGGAGGTGATGCGGGTGGACGTGGCACTGCCACCGATGCTGCCGGTTCCCATTCTCGGCCGGGCGGTGGCCCTCAACCGGGGCACACGCCCCGTCTCGACATTGCCCCCCCCCCTGTCTTTGCCCGCGACGCTGCAGACACGGACCGAAGTCGAGGACGGCGCCGCCGGGGAGTACCCGCGCCTTATCCCGATCGACCACGGCTTCTGCTTGCCGGCCACCATCACCGTGCCCTACTTCGAGTGGCAGCACTGGCCCCAAGCCGACGCCCCTCTCCATCCGAAGGTGATGGAGCACGTTTGCTCGATGGATGTCGAAGCGGACGTGGCGCTGCTGTCTCGCCTCACGCCCACCGCACCCACCGGCCCGGCAATCGCGCCGCTGCTCGGCATCAGCGGCGGGAGTCGTGGCAGCAGCGGCAGCAGCGGCAGCAGCGGCAGCAGCGGCAGCAGCGGCAGCAGCGGCAGCAGCAGCAGCGGCGGCAGCGGCGGCAACAACGGCAGCAACGGCAGTAACGGCAGCAACGGCAGTAACGGCAGCATATACCACGCGAACAGCACTGCGAACAACACGGGCAGCATCGGCACCGAGGCAAGGACCAGGGAGCCTGCGGGGCTTCGCGCCGCCTCCCTGACCACCTTTCGTGTGGGCTCCCTTGTCCTGCAGACGGCAGCCGCCGCCCATTGCACTCTTCGGCAGATCGCCGAGCTCATGTGTGATCCAGATCCCCTCGCGATGTCCGACCGCAAGAACTGGCAACTCAGAGACTCACTCTTGCCGGCATACCTGGAAGGTGTGGATGCTGGCGGTACGGACGCGGACGGAGGCATCCCATGTATGGACTCCGGCCATCTTTCGTCGAGCTCCTCATCAGACGACACAGGCACCGCCCCAAGAGCTGCTCGTCCGATGGCTTCTTCTGGCCGGGGCCTGGTGCATGCTCCCTGCGAGCAGATGTCGCCCGTGAGCGTGCTCAGCAGCTGTGGGGTCACGAGCGGAGCAGCAGCAGGGGTGGTGAGCTCGTGGGCAATCCTCGAGCCGGAGAGCGACGAGCCACCGACGCGGCTTCAGTTGCTTTGCCATGCCGCGCGCGTCGAAGCCCTACAAAAGTGTTACGAGACTACCAAGGCACTTCAGCCGGCTGCCCGCCATGCTGCCGAGGAGGCGGCGTTCCTGGAGATCCTCCGTCGTCGCCTCACGGAGCATTTCAACAGCGTTGCGCCCGCCGCTGCGCCACCGCGCAAGGCCTGATTCCGCGCCCCCCTCGAGTTATTGCCAGCAGCAGAGTTGGCAACACTGTACTCTCTACTGTACACCTTGTGGCTTCCGCATGTCCGTCGCGACGACGCCATGCCAAAAGCTCCCATGCACACCATACAATATCATGTGCAAATGTGCAACTTGCTCGTGTATTGGCGGCCACAGGCACACGTGCCACCGCGCGGCGGATCGACCCAGCAGGGACCGCGGCCCGGTGTCACGTCGCGATAGAGGAGCGCCAGTCAGCCATATCGAGAAGAAAGGCGGTCGCGCGTCTCGATCGCGGTCCTTAGATACGCCGTTACTCCGTTCTCGGCGGGTGGCGGGTGCGTCGGGTCGCGGGGGTCGCGCGACCGCGAAACCGAAAGCGCAAAAGCGCCGACGTCCGCGGGATACCTCATCGCATTAGCGACAATCCGAACAACTGTGCACTCGGCGTCGTGCGCACCATTGGGTGAAAATGCAACACACCGTTTATGATACAGGAGACTGCCATTTAAATGGTGCGACAACCACGGAGCACTACGACGGTCGATCCTTCGCATGAATCGCCTCCTTCTTTGTTTCGCGTCTTAGTTTCCGCAGCCCCGCTCTGGGGCCGACGGGCGCTCGCCATCGTGCGCATCGCCCTTGTGTGGAACAGTGCCGGTCGGTAGCCGAAGCACGCGCTTAATGGCTGCTCATCGCCGCGTACGAGAAGATGTTCTTGGCGAACGGCGCCATGACTTCCCCACTGTAGGACAGCCCCAGGCCCTTCAGCAGAGGAACGGAGCCGGCGACTTTGGACTCCGAGAGGAAGCCAAAGAGTCCGATCATGGCAAGGCGGCCGTTGTTGATCTCGACGAGGCGGCCACGCTCCTTCTGCTCAGGCGTCTTGTTCTTCATGACGCCCCATGGATCATAGAGGTTGAACGGCACCGGGTGCGGCACCATGTCGAAGGTCGGGAAGTAGCCCGGCTTGCCGCCGGACATGTAGTGCTTCTGGCCCTCGCCTTCCAGCACCACCTTGTTCTCGCGCCAAGCCTCCATCACGCCAACGAAGAGGATGATCTGCCACTTGGCGATCTCGGGCAAAGCGTCCCACGTCTCAGGTGCGGAGAGGCCCTTGGGCACCGCCGCAACAATGCCGTCGCCCTGCGTGCGGATGCCGTTGGTATGCACGATGAAGCCGACGAAGCCGGCCATCGCAATGCGGCCATGCTTGATCTCCGACTCGCGAAGGAAGCCGATGGTGGCCTCCTCACCCTTTCCCCAGAAGTTGCGGTCAGCGAGCTTGAGAGGGTCCCAATATCCGACGACCGGGTTGAGGCTGTTGGCCAGCTTCACAAGCTCAGCCTTGGTTTCCATCACCGCAGAGGCGCGCGCATGCTGCACCGGCGCGAGGCCGGGCGTCTGGAAGCCGAGGGCAAGCTGGGCGAGCATCGCGCAAATTATACCAAAATCTGAATGCGAGGATCGCGAAGTGTATTGTTTGTTGGGTCAGGTTTTCTGGGTCAGATTTGTTGGGTCAGAATTGTTGGGGCACTTCACACAAAACACACCGGATGACACGTACCACGCTGGAGATCAGTTCTGATAGGGGGGCTGG
>Ga0210245_100181_pt1 | contig 54820 bp, 32 predicted proteins | sample ChrtobMetaP3_4mM_FD_155450 | JGI IMG/M metagenome (GOLD analysis project Ga0210245, IMG submission 155450) | Chrysochromulina tobin associated microbial communities from unialgal haptophyte culture, Seattle, Washington, United States - P3_4mM | ecosystem: Host-associated > Algae > Haptophytes >...
CCGATGCGCGCGGCGGCGGCGCCGAGGTGTGCCTCGGTGATGATGCGCTGCTCGGCGGCGTGCGCCTCGAAGAAGGTGGCTTGCAGCAGCGCGCGCGCATCGTCCGACACGGCGGCGCCCGACCGTTGTTTGAGCATCGCGCCGGCCGCCACCTCGTACAGCTCGGCGGTGGTAGTCGGCATGTCGATGCCGACGCGCAGCTGCGCAATGGAGCACACCATCGAGAGCATGAGGGGGTTGGCGGTGACGCGGCGCCTCGTGCCGGCCTCGCCGCCGGCGTCGAGCGGCACCTTGTCGCGCAGGTAGGACTTGAGCGCGGACGCCCGCTCGTCGCCGAGCCGCGTGGCGAGAAAGGCCTCCTGCTGCGCGTCGGTCAGCGGTGCGAGGGTCAGCCTGTGGAACCCGGCAAAGCCCGCCTCGTCCAGGCCGGCCGGGCGCGAGGTGCACAGGATCACAAAGCCCTTGGGCGCGAGCACCTCGGCAACGTGCTTCTCGATACGCGCCCGTTGGGCGCCCGCCTCGTCGAGCCCGTCGAGCAGCAGCAGCACGCGCCGCTCGTGCATCGCCGCGCGCAGCATCGCATAGTGCGGCGGTGCGCACGTGAGCTTGAGGTCGGCGTCGACCCAATCGGTCGCCCCGTCGAAGGCTGCCCCTTGCTCGGCGAGCCGCTTCTGGAGCTGCTCGGCGCGCACGAGCACGGGCACGAGCGGCGCGCGCCCGCCGTCCTCGGCGCGCCCGTCGACTTGCCCCAGCGCGTGCATGATGAGCTGCGACATGAGCCACGTCTTGCCCGCCGCCGGGCCGGCGGTGAGCAGCGCGCACGTGCGTGCGCTGGAGCGGAGGTCGTGCAGCCACGCACACAGCGAGCGTGCGTCGCGCACGGCGAGCGGCTTGCCGTCGTCGGCATCGTGCCCCTCCACGCCGATGGGCACGCACTCCGTGAGCGTGCTGAGCTGCTGGCCGGAGAGGGCGTCGGGGATGTACGCGTGCTGCGCGCGCAGACAGTCGAGGTGCCACGCGCGCATCGACGCGAATCCGGTGTCGACGGGCATCGGCGGCAGCGCCACCTGCGTCCCCTCAGTCGAGTCCAGCTGAAGCGACCCAAGCGTCTTCTCCAGCGCGCCGACGGTGCTGTGCACGTACTCCTTGTATAGGCTGATGACCTTGGGCTTGTCGCCCTTGCTCGTGAACTTGGACTGGTTGATCCGCTCAATGTCGGCAGCAACATCCAGCTCGATTGCCTTAACCTCAATGGGGGTTGCATGTTCCGCGCCGCTGCTCAGCGCGAAGACCTTGGGCTGCAGCTTATCGAGGTGCACCCGTAGCGCGGGGTACGCCGTCAACCTCTTGATCAGCTCCCGGCTCAGCGAATCCTCACAGCAGCACCTGCGTGTGTGTGGGACAGTGTGGGGCAGTCGCGTGCAAGGGATATGAGAGGGGGGATCCCGTCACATCGGTGCCAAAAATAGGAGTGTGTGGGCAGCGCTCACCATCCACGTGAAAAGTACGGCGTCTCGTTGTAAAGCGTGTCGAGCCCCGCGCAGAGGTCGGGCGGTGCGCCCGCGTTCTTGGCCGCGACGGCAGACTCGTGCAAGGCGAAGCGCACGATGGCGGGGCTGCGGCTGAGGTCGCAGCTCTCAATGGTTCCGAACCCGATGAGCGCCGCGCGTACCACGCTCTCGTCTGCGTTTGATTTCAGCTCGAACAAGCAGACAACCCCATCAAACTCGGCTGGCCGGGGTGGGATCTCCTCAATCTGGAGCACGGTCGTTGCAAGGATCGACGCGTAAAGCTGATTCATCGCCCCCCCCTTGAGTGCGATCTCAAAGAACTCCTTCTGCTCCGCTGTCCTTGGGGCCTGATACAATGATCCAAAGTCCCAGAACAAGGCTTCAATTGCCAGCCTTGCCAGAGCGCGTCGAAGCACGCGGATGCGCGACCCGGCCGGATCTGGATCGCCTGACATGAGCCAGCCATAGGTAAGCGCGCCGATGCTCCGGTCTCCACGGCGAACGAGCGCTGCGGCCGCTTCACGGCTCAGCAGCGGCGAAGGCGAGGCCCCGCTCTTTTCCAATGCCTCGAGCTCCTGGCGGTTGGGCATCTTGAAATTATCCGGCTGCTTCAGCAGCCACTTGACGCAAAGCAACCGAATCGCTCCACGCATGAGGACTTGTATGACGATCTGGTCGAGCTCTGCGAGCGCCCGATGCAGCTTTGGCGGCAGCGGTGTACAGACTTGCGGAGAAATCTGCTCGGACTGTGCGTCCATGGCCTCGGTGGACCGCACAGCGTCGTCGTCGTCGTCGTTGATGTCGTCGAGGTTGGTGTCGTCCCCGTCCTCCAAGGCTCCCTCTGAGACAGCGTCCAACGCAGGCTTCCCCTTTTTCTTGACGTTGACGCGGCTGGATTTCTCCTTCTTGCTCGGACTGTTGCCGTGATGGCTCGGGGTGGTGCCGCGATGGCTCGGGGTCCCGCCGCGATGGCTCGGGGTCTCGCGGCGGTGCGAGCTACTGCCTAATGCTGGCAGTTTGCCCTTGTCCTTCTTGCCCGTGTCCTTCTTTGGAGCCATGAATTCGGTTATCACCAAACCCTTTCGAAGCCGCGGCGGCTTGATGATCCGCTTGGTGAGCAGCGAGGTTGGCACGCACGCACGCCTTGAAGGCAGCCGCACACGTCGCGGCCGACCTTTTCGGAGAAACAAATTGGAAAGAACTTTGCCTGCCGACAAATCAAGTTTGGATAGTGAACATGTACCGGTAGCCTCATTCTCGAGAAGGCGGCAACTCACACTGTTCATAAAAGGTCGTATTCATACCTCGATTCATACTTGAGAATCTGTCATTTCAGAATTTGCAATGACCTTGTTTTCCTTGACTCGATCGCTGCGTGGTCGGTGGTTTAGCACGCGTCAAACAATAGGTCTGGGATACGTCAGGGAAGTTTCGGACGTCTCTCGGACTCACCTCGTGAGAGAGCTGCTCGCATCCGTCGACCATCCCCAGAGGCACATTCCAGGAGTCGAGAACGTCATCGTGCAGCCGGCTACTGGGACGGCGGGCGACGACGGAGCCCTTTGGAGGCGCATGACTCTCAACGGTAAGTGCATCACTGAGCATATTTACTGCAACCCCGCAGCGGGTTTGGTGCGACGGGTGGCGTTGGAGAAGGATGGACATGAAGGCGAGCTCGAGATCATCAGCGCGGTACTGATGAAGCCGCTTCGCCTTGAGATGTATCAACGTCATCGTGACACGCTCGAGAGAGCAGACTGGCCGATCTCGGTGCAGCTCGCCGAGATTGCCTTTGAGCAAGTAGTGTCGCTGGCACGAGCCAAGCAGGCGCAAGACACGGATGCATGCTTCCATGGCTCGAAAGCCTGAGGTTAGCCATGAGCCTGCCCTCGGACATGGCCAGCGCGTGTTGCTATATGATGCGTGCTGCCTCCAGCAACCAATTCATTGCAGGCAGACATGCGGATCGCAGCCCGCTTGCCCGACTCCAGTTATTCACCCGCGAGATTGTTCGCGATTTTCCGCCGTGTGCCTCAATGGGCGACAGGGCGAGCGTGCCCACAGGTCGACCATACACGACGGCCGTCGCCGCGCCGCGCGTTCATGCGACGTTTCTGCCTTGACCCGGGGCCTTACGGCTGTACTAAGGGTTATCTCCGCAACAATACGGTTCTCTATTGTACACATACACAACATACACGATGTGCAGTGTGCACCGACCGCGAGTCCGCGACCCGCCCGACCGCTCTGGACGTCCCTGCGACATGCGCCCTGCGACCACAGCACCACACGAGGGGGGCGCGGCGCCGGGCGCGCCCACGGCGCAGGGGCGCCAGGGCGGGTGACAGGGCGGGCTCGGGACGCGACGACTAGAACCGACAATCGTATCGAATCGAACATGTCTTCCCCGTCACGCGTCAGCCGACGGCCGCGGCCGCGCACGCACGAACACACGCCCGCCCGCAAAGCGCGCGACGCGGCGGTCGACGCGACGAATCGGCGCGGCGATTACGATTTACGTATGTGGAATGTGGCCGCGCGTGCTCGACATGCACATCCGACGTCGACGACGCATGCGCGCGAGAGCCGACAGCTAAGCACAGCCAGACACACGACACTACCTCACGACACGCGAGTGGACGTTACCCCACCCCAGTGCATGCATGTATCTACACGCACCTCACGCACGCAAACACACCCGCCGCCAGGCGCCAGCACAGAGCGGACACCGGCAGGCACGGGCTTTTGCGCTTTTCTCGGAGCTACAGCGCACTTCTGCGCGAAGGTCAATGCAGCGCAGAGAGTACTGCAGGGCAACGCGGCAGCATGCCGCCGCCCGCCACGCCCACTCGGCGCTCAGTGACGCCCACCCCTTTCCCCGCCCTCAGCATTGTTTTTCCGAACTTTCGTCTCCCCCCCCACTAGAGCTCTACACAGTTGCCCCGGCTTGCCCGCCTCGTACGAACCCCCCTGCCGAACCTGCTGCCGCCGGCCTCGCCGCCGCCGCCGCCGCCTTGCTAGCCGTACTGAGGCTGTGGCGCGTACTGAGGCTGCTGACTGTACTGAGGCTGCTGACCGTACTGAGGCTGCTGACTGTACTGAGGGTAGTATTGCGCCTGAGGGTAGTATTGCGACTCGGCACGCGCGCCGGCGCCACCACCCATCTGCGGCGAATAGCCTCCTGACGTGCCGCCTGCTGCTTGTACCATTCCCCCCACACCCAACTGGTTGTACGGGATGCCGTAGTCGGGGCCGCCCATGCTCATGCTGTTCGGCGCGTACAGGCAGCCGGCTTTGGCGTTGTGCATACCGGCCATAAAGCCGCCCTGCATGGCGCCGTACATGGCACCGCCCATGCCGCCGCCCATGCCGCCGCCCATGCCGCCGCCCATGCCGCCGCCCATGCCGCCGCCCACGCCGCCGCCCATGCCGCCGCCCATGCCGCCGAACCCGGCCGAGTTGTGGCGGTACTGGCGCACCTGCGCATTCTGCCGGAAGTCGCGCCCGCCGAACTTGGAGCCGCGGCTGCCACCATAGCCCCTAAACGGCGCGCCACCCTCGGCAGCCAGCTGAAGCAGCCAGTCAGGGCACTCTTGATTCGCCTCCTGTAGCAGCGTGACGAGCTCCCGCGCTACCGGCTTGTTCGCATAGGAGAAGAGTGACGTGGCAGTGCCATGGCGGCCCATGCGCCCCGTGCGCCCAATGCGGTGTACGTATGAGGTGATCTCGCGCGGCAGCTCGTAATTGATCACATGCATGCACTCGGGCACATCCAGACCGCGCGCGGCCACGTCGGTCGCGACGAGCACCGACGGGCTGCCTCGCCGGAAGGCCAAGAGCGCCTGCTCGCGCTCACGCTGGGATCGGTCGCCGTGGATGGAGGTGGCGGGCACGGAGGAGCGATGTAGGAATTCCTCGAGCTGCTCGGCCGCGCGCTTGGTCTCGACAAAGATAATGGTGCGCCCGGTGCAGGCGGCCAGCTGCTCGAGGAGCACGCGCCGCTTGTCCTGCTCCTCTGCCCATACGACCGTCTGCGTGATCAGCGCCGTCGTGGAGCCCACGCGCCCGACGGCCACAAAGATGTAGCGCGTCATGAACTCCGACGCGAGCCGTTGGATCTCTTTCGGAAAGGTGGCCGAGAACATGAGCGTCTGGCGCTGGCCCGCGGGCGGCATGCCCTCCCGCTCGACCACGCGCCGAATCTGCGGTTCGAAGCCCATGTCGAGCATCCGATCAGCCTCGTCCAAGATGAGATGGTGCACCCGATGCAGCGACACCTTGCCTCGCTCGACCAGGTCGCACAGCCGGCCGGGGGTGGCCACAAGCAGATGGCAGCCGCGGTCGAGCTGGTTCATCTGCTGGCGGATGTCGGCGCCGCCGTACACGACGTAGGCGTGGATGGGCGTGCGCTGCGCAAACTTGCGCGTCTCGGTCATGATCTGGTTCGCAAGCTCGCGCGTAGGTGCAAGGATGAGCGCGCGAGGCTCGGCGCGTCCCTGGGAGACGCCCGGGTCGGGCTGCGCGTCGAGCGCGTGCAGCATCTGGTGCAGGGTGGGGAAGAGGAAGGCGCCCGTCTTGCCGGAGCCCGTCTGCGCGCAAGCCATGAGGTCACGCCGCGCGATGCCCACCGGTAATGAGTGCCTCTGCACCGGCGTCGGTTTGGTGAACCTTGCTTGCTGGATGTTGGCCATGAGCGACGGGTGGAGCGCGATCTCGCCGAACTGCTCAATGGGCGGAGGGCAGTCCTCGCCCGACGCCTCCACGGGGATGTCGTCGTACGCCTCCATGTCTACCGGCGCGTGTGGCTCCTTTGGTTGAAACGGCTTCGCGCCGCCGCCAGTGGCACCGCCAGTGGCGCCACCAGTGGCGCCATTGCCGCGCTTGGTACCGCCGACGCCCGACGCGCCGGCGCCGGCCGCGGCCGCGCCATCCGACGCGCCGCCGGCTGCGGCTGCGTTGCCATTGCCACCGCCTCCAGCAGCAGACCCGGCGCCGGCGCCGGCGCTGTTGGGCGCTGTGTTGGGCTTGCCGCCGTGGCCGCCCTTGCCGCCCTTGCCGCTGACGAAACGAGGCTCGTCGGCCGCTACGTTGACGCTCATCTGCTCGAAGAGCCCTGGCATCTGCGCCGCCTGCGCTGCCAGGTTTTGAGGCCCCGCACCCGGCACGGTGACGCCGTCGTAAAAGGGCGATGACCAATCGCGACCGTTGGTGACCCGCCACGAGCCCTCTGCCACGTGGCCGTCCGAGACGACCTGCAGACCGGGTACAAAGGTCTTGAGCGACATGTTGATGCCTTTGAGCGTCTGGTGTGTGCGCCAGCCGCCCGAGGAGAGGCTCACGTCGCCGTTGGCGCGAATCGTCACGATGTTGGTCTGATGCAGCCGCACGACCGAATCGCCACCCTCGGAGAAGACCTGCGTGTGCTGGTGGCTGCGCTGGTGCGCGGCCATCGCGCCGCCGCCCGCGCCGTTGCCATCGTTGCTGACTCCCGGCGCCATTTCCGACGGGTCGAATCCAAAGCCGTCCTGAGGACCCATCACGTCGCCGGATGCACCATCGGACGCGACATCTGGCGGCATGCCCGCTGGCAGCGGCGGCGGCGGCGATGGCATGCTCGCTTGCTCGTCGGACAGCGGCGGCGGCATCGCGCCGGTAGAGGCGTTGGCAGGCGGCTTCGCGTCCACTCCGTTGGTCTGCGGCATATGCGGCAGGGGAGGTCAGAGGCTGGAGATGCTGGAGATCAGGTCCGTGCTGCTCGTGGCGGCGTGCTGCTCAGCGCAGCATGCAGTGGCAGGCCACCGTCTTGGCCGGCGAGGCGCGTGCAGCGATTTCACCGCACCTGAAGCACAGCCAACGTTTCCTCACCTTGCATCTCCATGAGCTGCACGAGCTGCACCAACTCCCGGGGGATACAACGAGCTTTTTCCCTGCGAATCATGAGCAGCCAGGAGCAGGTCAGACACTGGCGCGCGAGCACCCAACCAGCGAGCTGGGTGGAGTGGGGACACGTGTAGGTCGTGTACTGGCCAGGCAGGCCGAGGACGGCCGGGTGCGAGCGAGCGCGCCGTCACACCGAGCGCGCGGATGGATTGCAGCCTCTGAGCGAGAGGAAGCGCGATCGCGTTCACAGAAAGTGTGTGTGAGAACGTCGCATACGAGGATTTTGCATACACGTGTCACTCGGAATACATCTCAAAGAGTACAGTAATAGGGACTATAATCATCGTGTACTAGATCTAAAAGAAATGAGCACATGGTTTGCGGATCCTGCGGGCACGTCGCCTCCTCCAAGCCCCCTGCCTCCATCTAGGGTCCTCACCGCACATTCTTGCATCGTCTAGGCAGAGCGCTTGCGGGGTTTAGCGAGACAGCTGACGGCGCCCGAACCCCAAATAGCGCCGCCGCGCCACGAGTCAGTTGCGTCGATGAAGGAGACCGTCTGCTTCTTCTCTTTAAACTCCTTGAGGGCCGCGGCCTTCTTCTCCTCCTCGGCCAGCTCCGCCACCACCCTCTCATCCTCCTCCGCCCTCTCGGCCACCCTCCTCTGCTCCCTCTCCTTCTCCGCCCGCACCCTAGCCTTGGCCGCCGCCTCCTCGGCCATCTTGTCCGCCAGCACCCTCTTCGCCGCTAGCGCAGCTTCCGCCCGCTCGGCCGCTCGCTGCTCATCGGCTGCCTGTATGGCCGCCGCCCTGTCGGCCGCCGCCTTCTGCGCGGCCTCCGCATCGGTCTTCGCCCTCCTCTCCGCAGCCTTGGCCGCAATCACCCTCGCTAGGGCTACTCGGCGGGCTGCCGCGATCTCGGCCGCGGCCGCGTCGGCCACAGCCTGTTCGGCCACTGCGGCCTCGGTCGCAGCAGTCTCTGCCGCGGCCGTGGCGGCCGTTGCTCGTTCCGTGTCATCAGAGGCGCGACGCTCCTCCTCGGCCTTCTCCGCCGCCACGCGCGCCAGCTCCGTCTTAATGCTCGCCAGCCGCTCCGCCCCCGCCTTCAGTGCCGCGAGCTTTTGCAGCTGCGCCTTCTCCGCAGCGAGTCGCTCTATCTGGGTCTTCAACTTCGCCATACGCTCCGCCTCAGCCTTGGCGGCGGCAGCGCGCTCCGCTTCGGCCCTTCGCGCGAGGACGCGCAAACTCTCCGCCTCCTCCGCCGCCAGCCGTGCCTCCTCCGCCTCCTCCGCCGCCACGCGCGCCGCCTCTGCCGCCGCCGCCTCAAACTCGGCTTTCGCCCTCATCGCCTCCTCCTCCGCCGCCTTCTGCCTCGCGATGCTCTCCGAGAGCTCCTTCTCTCTCGCTTCCTCCTCGGCGAGCCACGCGCGCGCCTCCTCGAGCCCGTCCGCTTCAATGTCGTCAATCGTGCCCTTCGCAACCGTTGAGTACCAGCGACGTGCCTGCTTCATGTCCCTCGGATAGCCGTCGAAGCCCAGCGCGTAGTACTTGCCAAGGTTGAGGCGTGCGTTTTGGCTGCCGAGGATGGCGGCCTCCGCCATGAGCACGAGCCCGTGCACGCGGTCCTGCTTGACGCCCTGCCCGTTGAGGAAGCACAGACCGAGCGCCGCGGTGCCACCCGCGTACCCGGCATCGTGGCTCTGCTCGATCCACTTGAACGCCTTGTCGAATTCGCGCTTCGTGGCGTAGTGGTGCCCCAACGCGTGCATCGCCCAGCCGTCGCCACCTTCCGCCTGCCGGCGCAGCGATGCCACCTCTTTCTCCTCGGCCACCTTCTCCTTCAACGCCTCGAAGAACATGTCGACAAACTCGCCCTCTTCCTCAGCTATCTTCTCCTGCAATACCTCGGCAAACGCCTCGTCGATGGCGGTGCGCTGGAAGTTCGTATCCTCGACGGGGTCCTGCCATGGACTCAGCGCTGGGTTCGCAATGGGCATGTGCTCTCCAACTTCGTGGCGCAGCAAGTCAACGTCGAGTCTGTCCGGAAACGCGAGGATCTCATTGCGCAGCTCGGTGAGCTCGGGACTCTCGTGACCCATGGCCAGCGACGAGGAGGCGAAGAAGCGGACGAGCGCCTTGTTGGCGTCGAGCAGGAGCTTCACCTCGCTCGGGAGCTTGGCCGTCTTGACCGACAGCGCCGACGCCTCGCTGGCGAGCACGAGGATGACCAGTGCGGCTACGAATCGAAGCATCGATAGAAGATTGCACACAGATCGCTTCTCCAATTCCTTCTCCGCTGTGCAGGGAGACCTAATCTGCCGTACCGGTACAGTATCGGGTTTAAATCGGGTACCAAGTTTTTGTTGATTGGCCTGACGCCGTAACGGTACCGTCTCCGCCGTTCACGTTAAATTGCCGTCTCGGCAAGACGCACAGCCACAGGTCCCGTGGAGACACAGCGTGGGGGGCGCAGAGTGCGGCGCGCGCACACAACCAGTCAACCACCCCGACGCGGTGGGGATGCTGTACGCGTGGCACGCCGAGACGCGCGCCGAGGGATGCATCGACCGCACGGTCTACGGCACGTCGCGCACGGCCACCACCTCCTTCTTCACGCACCACCTGCGCCTCATCTCGCTCGCCGCCGTGATCGGCGCGGCGCTCCCCGTCGCCATCTGGGCGAAAGCCAGGAAATCTCATCTCCTTAGCGGCGCCCCGCTTGCTGGCCTGTTGCCAGTAGTCATGTAAGCGCGCCCCCCCGGGGACGCGCCTGCATGAGCGCCGCTGTAGTGTGTGGTCCTGTTTTCAATTCACACAGACACACACATTCGTCCCCTTCGACTTTGCTCGTAGGGTTTTCGTATGAAGGGTTCATGTACTCACGACATTTCGTATGAACGTTTTATTAGGTACGACCCGAACTTTGACGAAGGTCGACTTACGGGGTCATACTACCAGAAGTACCGGTATCCGGTAAAATCCGGTAAGTCCAGACCGCGGGCTCTCGTCTCTCCTGCACGGGTCTGCACTCTCCCTCGACCCGGAACCCTTGAGCGTCCGGCGTTCGGTGTTGCATAGGATACCTAACACGCCACCGTGCGAACTGCCACGCACTGAAGGCGTGAACGGTGCAGAGCCGCGGCTGAGCCTGCCCATTGCCAGGCTCTCGTCACAGAGACGTAGCGCATGAGCTATCGCAGCTGCTTCAAGTCACGCACCCACGCTGGCTATTTACCAGGTCGCTGGAGGCAGGGCTCAATGAGCGACGAGGGTGATGAGGGCTCGTATATCCTTCGTGACAGGTTGAGACACCGCATCGAGCTGAGTTCTAGGAATGCTGCAGATGTCTGCTACAACGCCCACAATCTTCGTCAGAATCAAAAGCGGTTCGGACTGCCCTTGAAGCCTGCGATCAGCATGCCTGGCACTGGGCGTGGGCCGTATGAATGGGTGCCAGATCATTGCGATCTCGTGCGGTTCAACAAAGCAACTGGCTGCTCGCTGCTCAAAGAACGTAGCGTGCTATTTGTTGGCGACTCGGTCACCTTCCAACTGTTCCTATCTTTCGCATTGCTCCTCAACGCGAGCTTCCCCGCAAGGGCGTACGGCCATCGTTCTGAATTTGTAGTTGCCGCGACAGCGTGCGACGGCCTCCTGCACTTGAATTGGCATCGTAATGATATGCTGATGTCTCACGTGGAGGCAAGTCGGTTGCTTGGCAGAAAGATTCGGTATGGGGAGCTTGCATACGCACCATTCATGCGAAAAGCTGTGGAGTCGGACATCGTGGTGCTTGGTGGCGGTCACCATTTTGACGGTGCTGATGGAACCCCATTGTACTCACTGGCCAATGACACGCGCTCATGGAAAGAGCGCTGCATTCACAGCGCGCTAAGCAAGCTGATAGTGCTGCGGGCCATGCGCGGCTTGATGCCGGCTTCGGTCGTGCTCACATCGACTACTCGCGCGATCGTCAGGTGCACTCAATTCGATAAGCCGATCTCACCTTCATCGCTTGGAAGCACCATTATAGCTGAGCGCAACACGTCCACCACCAACAGGGTGGAAGACGCATCGGAATGGCGCTATGCGCGGCAATGGGCCGTTTGGGCGGCTTCAGTGCCTACAATACGAAAGATCGCCCGCATTAACAATGTATCCTTCCTCGACATCGACGCGATCGCCGCAACGCGTCCGGACATGCACTTGGGCCACTACAAGCGCTGGGAAGGATACCCGAGTGCCCTGCTTGCCGCGGCGGATGCCGATTGCGTCCACTACTGCCTTCCGGGCGTACCTGACACATGGTCGCGACTATTGTTCAACCTGCTAATTCACTCCCTGCCCCCAAATATGTCGCGCGCACCACATCCGTCTCCCATTGGCTTGAAAATGTACAAACATGACTTTTGAGGGCTTTGCAGTGGCACCTGCCCGGTTGGACGCAGCGCAGAGCCCGTACCACGACAGATACGAGATATACATGCATATAGAGCGTACAGAGGCCAGTGTGCACAGTGCGTCCAGTGAGCAGTGTGAGCCTTACTACTGCTCAACGTGTACTCAACGTGAGTGTGGTCCCTCGAGTTGGTCCGCGGCAGCGCCGCAGCCGCGGGAGGAAGAACAAGAAGATCCGGGTTTGAAAGACATTACTCTTTTACTGTTTGATGCATTGATGCGATGCCCGAACATGCGCGTAAGGTACCGGCTTATAGTAAACCCGAACTTGAGCCCTGGCTCGGTCGAGCTGTCCGAACGAGCTGTCGAGAGGCTCCGTCAAGGCGCTGTCGAGGCGCTGTCGAGGGCGGCTGTCGAGGCCACCCTTGCCTGTTCGGAGAACCTCTGTTGTGGGCCTGTCAAGACCCTCCAGACTCGAGTTCCTCTGTCGAGTTCCTGTCGAGCCTGTCGAGGCTGAATCCATGGACCATGCGCCTAGCACGCGTCCAACCGCCACGATTAATAGTGATGTAGCATTGCAAATGCGACGTACTTCGGCACACGCGGGCATTCGCACCACAACAACCCCGGGTTCTATAGCTTTGCATGTGAGGCACTCTGACTCTCATAGCAGCGCCTAGAGGACCCACACAAAACCCTACCTAAACCCTACCTAAACCCACCTAAACCACCAACTAATATGTGTAAGTAAACTAGGTCAAACGGATAAAGAACTCGGACGGCTCGAGATTTTGACCCTGGGGGAGGGTTTCGACACTCAGGTAATTACCCTATGGTGTTTCAACATAGTGGGGCGCGAGATTTTGACCTTGGGGGAGGCAACACTCAGGTAATTACCCTAGGGTGTTTCAACATAGTGCTCGGTCGAGGCTAGGTCTAAAAGGCACTAAAGCTATACAAGGTCATTTACATGTACCCTAACCCCTAAAACCCCTAACCCCTACATAGCCACTGATTTCTTTTCTGTTATTTTTGTAATACCCACCCTAAACCCCGCCTACCTTGTAGGAACTAGGTCGGAGGTACCAACCCAAAGGGGCAGATCTCCAACCAAAAGTCGTCTCAGCGAGGCACGAATCCTCGTGCCTCAGTGAGACGGAAAATCTGACAATTCTGACTCACCGCACTGTGTAGGAAATCCGCCTCACTGAGCCGGAAACTGACTCACTGAGTCGGATTTCCGCTTATTTCCGCCTGCTCACTGAGTTAACACTGAGTCGGAAGATTTCCGTCTCACCGAGCCGCATTGTGCGCAGGCACCTGCACTGGGATCAAGATGATCCTCGTATGATTGAACATCTTCGCATCAAATATCGATGGCTGCGCTGGAGCCAGCCGAAGCTGCTCTGCCGCGCCGGGTGGAGCGCGGCGGGTATAGCGAAGTGGACGTGCGCAAGGCGCTCTCGCAAACTGCTCGCAGCTCGCGCACGTCGAGAAGGGCAGGGAAGGGCATTCATGTGCCGCCGACCCCGTCACACCTTCTCCTTTGCCATGAGACCAACTAGGCCTTGACGTCCTAAGTTTTCATTTACAGCAGCGTTCACACCGCTTTCTTTTCACCGACGATGAACTTCGTCCACGGCGCGTCGTCGGACACGGCCGAGAAGGGCGAGCGGTACGGCTGGTCGAGGCCCGTGCCGGCTGCTCGTAGAGGCCGCAAACGGCCGCATGACGACGAGAGCGATGAGGATGCCTACTTTGACAAGGACGAGGAGCCACAGCATTCCAGAGTGGCAGCACCAACGCCCGAAGAGGACCCTCTGGATGCCTTCATGGCCGAGCTACACGGGCGCAACGCGCGCACTGCTCCGCAAACTGACGACCCTGCTGCGCCTGCTGCCACTCGCCCTGCCACGGCTGGCGCCGTAAAGCCGTGGGATGCAGCTCCACCTCCTCCCCCAACGGCGGATGACTTGGAAGAGGACCCTCTGGACGCGTTCATGGCCGGTCTCGCATCGGCGCCCTCACAGCCCAAGGGCAGGGAGCGCGCCGTCCAGCAGTGCGACGAAGAGGAGGATCCGGTCGCGTCGTACCTCGAAGAGAGCGGGCTGCGCGCGGCGGAGGCCGAGGCCGAGGCCGAGGCCGAGGTTGACGGTGGCAGCGTACGCCGGCAGCTCAAGGGCCAAAAGGGTGGCGGGAGCTCCATCGGCGCGGAGCTGCTTCCGGTGGACCACGCGGCCATTGAGTACGATGCATTTGAGCGCGAGCTCTACGCTCCACACCCGACGATCCGTGAGCTGAGCGCCGAGCAGGTGCGCGAGCGGCGAGCTGTGCTACGGCTGAGCGTGAGCGGCTTCGACGTGCCCTCGCCCATCGCGCGCTTCGAGCACGCAGGCCTGCCACGCGAGCTGCTCGCGACGGTGCGTAAGCTCGGTTACGAGGAGCCCACATCCGTGCAGATGCAGGCGCTGCCGGTGGCCATGTCGGGCCGTGACCTGATCGGCGTGGCTGCGACTGGCTCGGGCAAGACGGTGGCGTATCTGCTGCCTCTCGGATGCCACGTGATGGCACAGCGCCGTCTCGAGCACGGCGAGGGCCCGATCGGCCTCGTGCTCGCGCCCACGCACGAGCTCGCCGAACAGATTGCCCTCGAGTGCCGCAAGCTGCTGGGTCGCTCCCTCGGCCTCAATTGTGCGTCACTCATCGGGGGCGTCGGCAAGTACGAGCAGCTCAAGGCCCTCCGGGCGGGCTGCGAGGTCGCGGTGGGCACGCCCGGCCGCCTCGTCGAGCTCCTCGCGATGAAGAACGGCCTGTGTGCGCGCCGTGTGACCTTCGTGGTCCTCGACGAGGCCGACCGCATGTTCTCGCTCGGTTTCGAGCCGCAGGTGTGAACACGGCTGTGAACACGGCGGGGCCGAGGTTCAGCAGACACTCTGAGCCCATCAGATGGCCTCCCGATGGCCTCCCGATGGCCTCCCGATGGCCCCCGATGGCCTCCCGATGCCCCCCCGATGGCCCCCCGATGGCCCCCCGAGCTGCTCCCGAGCTGATCACATTCGGTGGCCCTCGCCCGATCGCTTGCAGGTGCGCGCGATCTTGCAGCAGGTGCGCCCGGACCGCCAGGCCCTCCTCTTCTCCGCCACCTTCCCGCCGGCGCTCGAGCGGCTCGCGCGCGATAGCCTCTCGGAGCCCATCCGGCTGGCTATCGGCACGGCGGGCGACGCGAACGAGGACGTGACACAGCTCGTCGAGGTGCTGCCGACCGAGGAGCTCAAGTGGCCGTGGCTTGCCGCGCGCCTCGAGCACTTTCTGCAGCAGGGCACTGTCCTCGTCTTCGTCTCGACACGGCTTCAGGCGGATGGACTGGCGGCACAGCTGCAGGCGCACATGGGACGCGCCGTCGTGGCGATCCACGGAGAGAAGAGCCAAGCCGAGCGCCAGGAGACCCTGTATGACTTCAAGCGCGGCAAGATGCCGCTGCTCGTGGCGACGGACGTGGCGTCACGCGGCCTCGACATCCCCACTATCAAGACTGTCATCAACTTTGACGTGGCCAAGCGCCTCGATGACCACACGCACCGCATTGGACGTACGGGCCGCGCCGGCGCCACTGACGGAACCGCGTACACGCTGCTGACGGCGGGTGAGATGGATGCTGCCGTGGACATGGTGCGCAGCCTGCGGACGGCGCGGCAGGTGCCCTCAGAAGAGCTCCTTCAACTGGCCCGGCGCTCGCGCAGGTGGGCCGCCTCTGGCCTCGATGACAGCTCTATTGGCGGCGGGAGCGGCGGAGGAGACGGCGTTGACAGAGGCTGCGGGAGCGGCGGCGCCGGCGAGGCTGGCCGTGGTTTGCGCCATCAGTTTGCGCCACCATCGCAGCATCGCGTCGCCTTGCTCGAGCACTCCACATCAGATCCTGTAGCGCGTGCACAAGCTTTCGCCGCGAGACTCAGTTCGCAGTTGGGCACTGCCGCCGGTGCCAACGGCTACTCCTCTCACCAGTTTGCACCGCCGCCGTCGCATTTCCTGCCGCCGCCACGACCACCACCGCCGCAGCCACCGCCACCACCACCGCCACCACCACCGCCACGGCTGGCAACCTCAGCAGCAGCGTGCGGCGGTGAAGTACCCCCTGGCATCCCCCCCGCCCTCCCGACGTGCCAGGCTGCTGCAGTTGCCGCAGCGCGTGCAGCAGCTGAAGCGATCGCCTCCCGGCTATCGGCCTCGGCTGCAAACGGTGGCGCCGCTCCGCCGCCCCCAGCACCCCCCGACAGTGGCGGCGGCGCACGTTCGAGCCGTTGGAGTTGAACTTGATTGAAGACTTGAACCGCCGAGCGGAGTGTGGGCTGTGGCGGGGCGACGGTCCTGCGTGACCTCACGAACTCACCACGTATCATGATCTTCAACGATCGCGGAACCTCCAACCTCGCCTCGTGCTAGCCGCCGATTTTTCTCGCATCTCGGATTGGGATTCCGTCGACGCTTTGCACCGGTTCGAGATCACGTTGAGACCTCTTAGCTCTTTTACATTTTGAGAGTGATACACCACATTTTTGCATGAATCCACCAATGCCATCACATTCGCACCCTCATGACTCATGTCATGTGGGGGCCCCTTCTGAGCGAGTGCCCTGTGAAGTCGCCCGCCGGCATACAACTGGTGCGCACCTCGCCCTCGCGAAACAGGCGCCTCCATACACCCATGTGGCGCGGGACCGCGGTGAGGTCAGTCGGCACATGATGGCAGCTGGGCATGCCTTTTCTGCTCTCCCTTGCAACTTGCAGGTCCGCGCATGCCGTCCACTCCTCGCTCTCTCTCTCTCGCCTGACACAGTGCGCCGAGGACCTCCCGCCAACGGGGCGCCTCTCGCGCGCGCAGACTTGCTCAGCAGGTGCCGATGGCGATGCCGCCGTCGACGTTGATGCAGTGCCCTGTGATGTAGAGGGCGCTCGGGTCGAGGGCAAGGTACTTGACGAGGCCGGCGACCTCATCGGGCTTGCCGAAGCGGCCAAGCGGGATGTTCTTCATAACGCCGTCCACAATCTCCTTGGGTAGCTCCGCAGTCATGTCAGACTCGATGAAGCCAGGAGCAATCGCGTTCACCGTCACGCCACGCGAGCCGAGCTCGCGCGCCATCGACATGGTCATCGCGATCACACCACCCTTGGCCGCAGCGTAGTTGGCCTGGCCAATGTTGCCGAAGCGGCCGACCACCGAGGCAATGTTGATGATGCGCCCCTTGCGTGCCTTCATCATGATCTTGGTGGCCGCCTGGGAGGCGTAGAAGACGCCGTTCAGGTTGACATCGATCACCTCCTGCCACTGCGACGGCTTCATGCGCAGGACGAGCGTGTCGCGTGTGATGCCTGCGTTGTTGACGAGCACGCCAACGGGCTCATCCCACTTTTCCGCCGTCGCCTTGAAGAGCTTCTCAATGCCCTCCTGGGTCCCCGTGTCGGCCTGCACCGCCACACCGTCACCACCCATCGCCTTGATCTCCTCGACGACCTTTTCGGCGGCAGCTGCGGACGCGGCGTAGTTGACCACCACCTTGCATTTCTCCTTGCCCAGCGCCAGCGCGATCGCGCGGCCGAGCCCTCGCGAGCCGCCGGTGACGATGCACACCGGGCCTGTCGCCTCCATCACGGGGGTAGCGGCGCGGCTGGTCACCGCCAGCGAGCGCGAACCGAACGTGTAGCCACGAGCGGCCACAGACAGACCGAGGAGAAGCATGGCCCGCATTTCGATCGGGGTCGGCGGGATCTGCTCCTCGGCCCGCGAGGTAAAATCCTTCGCAACGAGGAAGTCCGCAGGATGCAAAACTGTAGCACCCCCTCCAGCCGAGGCGCCTCACAGCGAGGGCTGCTCTTCGGGCTGCTTCTCGGGCTGCTCATGGGCGCCGTGGGCCTTGCACGACCGGCACTAAGACAGCAAAGGCGGACAGAAGAGAGGCGAGTTCCTGTCGTGGCGGCTCCTGCCCCGGTGCAGATAGTTCCCAAGCTGTCTGATTTGGTCTCAGCGACGGGTTCGCGGCTCGCCGAGAGCCAACACAGGATGAGGCAAGCTCCTGTAGTTGCGGCTCCGGCTCCGGTGCAGGCAATTCCCAAGCTGTCTGATTTGGTCTCAGCGACGGGCTCGCGGCTCGCCGAGGGCCAACAGCGGAATGGCAGGCAGACGTTCGTCGAAACGCCGCCACAGCGGCTCGAGGCGCACAGGCCTGTGCGAGGCAGCGACAAGAACAGCAGTATCATCGTCTGGGTGTGCCTTGGCAAGCCGCTCATCCGCGACCAGCTCAGCCTCGAGCTGGGCACACGCGTTGGCAAAGTGGTGCGGCTGCTCGCAGCAGCTCATGAGCAGCCGAACGCGATCTGCTTCTGTGGCGGCGAGATCGATAGCGGCCCCATGACGGCCGCCGCCTCCGCGCAGCCGCTCGTCTCGAGCGCGCCTTTGGCCTACTCCTTCTTCCGCACGGCGGCGGAGGCGCAGGCGCTCGGCAGCTGCTTGACGGACGTCCGTTTCATTATAGAGCCGCGCTCGCCTAAGGTGCGCGACGGTGTGCTCGCTGCCGCCATGCAGATACGACAGACGTTGCGAGAGCGGAACGAGGCAACGGCGCGTGCCGCGAGTGCCGCCGCGAGCGCTGCGAGTGCCGCGGGCGCAGATGGTGGGGCGGCGGCAGCGGCGGCAGCGGCGGTCAAATCGAAGGCGTCGCCGCCCTTGATCCTCGTGAGGCTCGTCGCCACCGACCATACGCTCCAGCGACTGGTCGATATCGAGAACCTCACGCCGCGCGACTCGCCGTTGCGCCCACTGCGCGACCTCGGCGCCCAGATTGCGTATGAGCACGTGGCCGATCCGTATTCGTACTCGCGCTCGGTCGACGCGAAGCGGCAGGCGCGCCACGTGCGCCTCTCCGAGCAGCTCTGCGTCACGCTCGCCAACTTGCGGGGCGTCGAGGCGAGCACTGACCTGCTGCACGCGGAGAATGCCAATCTGCTCTCTGGGGTGCGGAGGCAGCTCAACGAGGAGCTGTGGGAGCTTCTGCCCACGGGCATGCAGCGCCCACTGCTGCACTCGCCGCTCACGCGTGGCTCGCGCGGGTACGGCGACGGCGCCAATCAGCCAGCGGCCGCGCAGCAGACTTGCGAGGTGGCATGCATCGAGGCGGCCGTCAGTTGTCTCGGCAAGGCGCAGGACGCACTGGAGCCCATGCTCAACGACCCGATCGGTGGAAGGCGCAAGGTCTCGGATGCGGCGCTGCGCCAGGCACAGGAGTGCCTCGCCGCCGCCATCTCGGCGCTACGTCTCACCGATCCCGATCGTCCCATCTCGACTGATGAATGGCTCAATTTGGTCAATGGGGGAGTGCTCACCGACTGCCCCGTTGCGCGCACTGAGGCGACGGCGGCGGCGTCGGCAGTCGGCCGACGGCGGCGGGACCTCGCCGAGGCCACGGCGAGGGCCGAGCGCGTGGCCGAGCGAGCGGCTGCCATGAAGACGGCCGACGAGAAGGCGGCGGCCGAAAAGGTAGAGCAGGACAAGGCGGCGGCGGCGTGGCTGGCCAAGGCGCAAACGCCGAGTAAGCGGCGTGCCAAGGTTCCGATGCCTGTGCGGACGGCGCAGCCGCGGCCCGAGCCCGAAAAAGGCCGTGCCGCGGAGGAGCAGGTCAAGAAGCATGCGACTGCGGCGCATGCTCCGGTGGAGCATGTCGCGGCTTCAGAGGATGTCAGCGCAGAGTCAGTGTCTGAGCAACTTTGATGTGGAGTGCCCTTATTCTCTGGGATCCGTTCATAGCTTCTAGAGTCGTATTTCAAGAATACTTCACAGCCCTGCTTCACACGTTTCCTCCTTGTTCCCGCCCACAATGCTGAGCCGCGCCACGACGCCGTCGGTTGCAGGCCCGATCTATCTCGTGGCAGCGGCCGTGGGCGAAGGACCGTTGCTGCAGTCGCGCCTGGCTGCCCAGCTTCAAGATTGCGCGGGTGGCGCGGTGCTGACCGCCTCGTCAATCCTGGCCGCAGTGCGCGCTGACGTTGGTGAGGAGATCGGCGTGGCGGGAGCCCGGCGCCTGGCTGCCATCGACGCAGCAGAGCTCGTGGTCGCCGACGTGAGCGATGCGGATGCAACGGTCGGTGCCGAAGTGTCGTACGCGCTCTTTAGACGTCGCTGCCTCACGCTCTGCCTCTGCCGGCGCGGCTCTCCGGGCAGCACCTTCATGCAAGGCCTGGCGGGGCACCCGCTGCTGACGACCTTCGAGTACGAGGACGCCACTCAGGCGGAGGCGGAGGCCGTCGCCTTTGCCACGCCGCCCGAGAGCCCCGGGCGTATCTTCGTCATCGAGGGCGGCGACGGCGCGGGCAAGCAGACGCAGTCGCGCATGCTGCTCGAGCGGCTGCGGGCTGAGGGCTACCCGTGCTCGACGCTGGACTACCCGCACGACGCGGCGCTGCACGGCAAGCTCATCCGCACGCTGCTCAGCGGAGCCAAGGGTGACATCAAGTCCGTCAACCCGCTCCTCTTCGCGTCGCTCTACGCGCAGAACCGCGCCGACACGGCACCTCTGCTGAGCGCGTGGCTCAAGCGGGGACACAACGTGATCCTCGACCGTTACGTCGAGGCCAACTTCGGCCACCAGGCGTCCAAGCTGCCCTCAGACGAGCGCCCCGCGCTCATCGCGCAGCTCGCTGCCTTCGAGCACGACTGGCTCGACTTGCCGCGTGCACACCGCGTCGTGTACCTCGACTTGCCGCCGGAGGAGGCGCTCAAGGCGATGGCCCTGGACGCGTCGCGTGCGGCACTCGACATCCACGAGACGGCTGGCGACGACTACAAGACGGCGGTGCGCAACACCTTCGTGTGGTGCTCCGACCAGTTCGAGCACTGGCGTCGGATGCCGTGCGTCGACGACGCGGGCGAGCGCATTAGCAAGGAAGCGCTGCACGAGAAGCTCTATGGTGAGCTCTCGTCGAGCTTCGTCAACAGGCGCGAGTCGGTGAGCAAGTGAGCGAGCAGGTGGGGGTTGGCGGAGGCTGCGAGAACCGGGAGGACGGGCGCCTTCCGACGCGGGGCCCGAGTTTGGGAGCGCTCGCGCGGGCGCCTGGGATAGAACGATGGCGTAGCTCTAACGCTACCTATCGTGTACCGTACCAATTGTACCGTACGCTACCACGCCAGCACGCACCACAGGCCCGGCTGGTGCACCGCGCACCTGCACTGGCTGAACTTATGGTGCACGCCTGATTTGCTTAGTAAGTGAAACGAAGTGAAACGTGAGCGTGTCGAACAAGCGCGAGGTCCCCCCACAGATCACACGCGTCGACAGACGACACCCCGGTTGCGACACCGGTCTCTAGCGACTAGCCAGCACGCACCGCGCAGGCACCGCCCACCGGCGGCCGGCCGGCTGGCCAAGGCTGGCCGGCTGCGCGGTGCCCGCGCCCGCCCGTGGCGCGGCGCGCTCCCCGCCTAACTCCCCGCCAGGCCACGCGCCACGGCCCACGCGGCGCAAGCTCCGGTCCCATCGCCCCGGCCCCGCGCCCGAGCCGACCCCGGCGCGACGAACACGCGACGAACGGTCTGGAAACGGTGCGCCCCTCTGCCTCTCTGCTCTCTCGCACGAGTCCGCTGCACGTGCTGAGCATCCCACCGCACACATGCTGCTCTCCGCACCCGCCTCAGCACAGCACACGTTGCGCGCCGAGTCACAGAGAGGAGTGAGAGCAGATGCGCTGCGCCTCGATCCTCTGTCATCCGATGCCAGTGTCGCGCTCACGCGCGCGCCTTGCTCCTCACGGGCGTCCGCGGCCTGACGAGGTGCGCGCGGGCATCGGCGTCTTGGACGCACGCGGCGCGGGCGCGGGCGGTTGCGAGGGCACCGTGAGCACCGTTGCGCTCACCTTGCGCGAGGCCGGCGCCTCCTCCTCTTCCTCCTCGGCCCGCCGCGCCTTCTTGAGCAGACGGCCGGGTGTCATGGCGGCAGTCGCCCCGATCTCGAACGTGCCGGGCGTCGTGGTGGCGGCCGCCGCGGCCGAGCAGCGAGCCGAAGGGTGAGGCGACTGCGAGCCGTCCGACTGCGACTGCGAGCCATCGTCAGTGCCCTTGACAGTGCGGCCAGTCCGCTGCACGAGGCGCGCCGACTCGCGAGGACGGAACTCGGTAAGCAGGCGCTCGCGCTCGAGCACGTGGAGCACACGCTCGGCGCCGGCGCGCGAGCAGCCGAGCTCGCGGGCGAGGGCGACAGAGGTGAAGGGCGCGCCCTCCTCCTCCTCCTCCACCAGGCGGCGCGCGCATGCGACGTACTCGGTCATCGTTGGCTCGTCGAGCTCGTCGGCGTGAGCGCCGAGCTCGCCCGCGACCGAGGCGCCGAGGTCGAGCTGCCAGCTCTGCTGCTCGCGCGGGCCGGCGGGGGCCTTGCGTTTGAGCCCGCTCGGCGCGAAGGCGTCGTCCTCCAAGAACGAGCTCACCACATGCATGCGGTACGAGTGGTGCCCGGTGGCAACGGGCTGGGCGACGGTGAGCTGCATCGGCTTCGTGAGGAAGCAGAGGGATGCACGGTCGTCAGCCGCCGCGCTCTCGAAGCCGCTAGGCTCGTAGTCGGCCGGCGTCAGGCCGTCGCGGTAGAGGAGGCGCATGAACACGAAGTGGTTTGATGGTAGCGCCGGCAGCGTGCACAGCATGAGCGAGATCTGCCGCAGCATGAGCGAGGACATCTGCCGCACACGCGCCTTGGTGACCTTGGCCTGTGGCTCGAGTACGCCGGTGAGCGCGGCCGCTCGGCGCTTGTCCGGGCCGAAGGTGATGGTCGGCTTCTCGACGCCCTGCTCATCGACCTCCCAGGCGATCGAGAGCACCCACGCCTCGAGCACGTGCTTGCCCGCCTCGTCCTCCGAGAAGCAGAGCACGGCCTTCTCTAGGAAGCGTTTGGAGAGCGCGGAGAAGATGCCCTTCTCGATCCACGCGATCAAGGTCTCTGCCGTCTTCGAGATCTCCGGGCCGCCAAGTGATTGCACGCGCATGCCCTCCACGTCTTTCGTCTCGAAGTCGGACTCGGGAAGGCAGCCGCGCGCGTACAGAATCTGCGAGACGTTGAGCCGGAGGAGGTTGCGGATGACCGCAAGCGACTGCACCTCGGTGGCCGTCGCCTCGGCGGTGGCTGTGGATGTTGCTGATGGCATCGGAGAGGTCGCGTAAGTAGACGCTCGCTTTCACGCGCATGCAATTCGAAGTTAACACGCGCAACTCGGGTTCAAACAGCCCCGCGTAGCCCCACGGGAAGTGCTCGTTTCGGCGCGCGCGCGCTTCGCATATGAGCGTTCAAAGGTGCAGGCTCGAAAAGCGGTCAAGCCCCGACGCGGTTCAGTCCAACTGGGGTGATGACGACCGCCGCACCGCCACCGATCAAGAAGAAGGCGTCGCACTTCTTCAAACCAGTCATCCCTACGCTACCGACGCCGCGGCGCGATCCTTTGAAGAATTTCGAGCAGCCCTCACTTCTACCGCTGTCGGTACGGCCTGCTTCCTCACCCAACTTGAGAGGGCCTCGAGCACGCTCTCCTCCTGCGCGTCGCCGGCTGGACTTGGCCATGCCAGGAGCCTCGCCTCGCGAGAGCTCAACATTCTCAGTAGAACAGTCCTCTGCAAGCATCGACCGTCCCTGCACGCCACCGCCCGACCTATCGAACGTCCACGACTACTTCAGCGCCCTTGAGATGCAAATCGAAGAGGCGTTCAAGCAGCAGCTTGAGGGTACCGTACCTATTGGTATGCTCCCAGAAGAGCACAGGGAACTGATGCGGCTTCGCGAACAGGCGGCTCGAGACGAGCTCGTCTCACGACGATGTAAGAACCATCCGAGAGAGAGTGGTAAGAACCATCCGATCGGAGTATCCGCAGCGGCACCGTCAATGGCTGCTGCAGCGACCAGGCCGATGCAGCCGCCACCCCGACCGCCCTCCGTCAGCCGGCTCCTGTCCCGCGCACGACACGCCGCGCACGCCGCGCGTCAGTCTCTCTTCAGCGCTGGCACCATCGCCAGCTGGGACCCCGTGCTGTCCCAGTACCAGGAGCCCGACTCTGCGGGCCCGAGTAGCGCGCCGCCGCCGCCGCCCAAACCCAAGAAGAGCGAACACCTCTGCGCCCTGCTCGAGCAAGCGTACGTGGATCTCGATCCCCTGCCGTGCGCGGACCGCCGGACAACCATGCACACGGATTCGCTGCGCCAGGTGGTGAACGCCAACCTTCAGCGCGTCATGGACATCTTCCATCAATTGGACACTGACGACTCTGGCGAAGTCGACCGCCGTGAGTTCCATACTGGCATCCTCACTCTGGTTGGCAATGAGCACCCCACATCGGAGCTGGACGAGCTCTTCGACACGATCGACACCTCCGGCGACGGGCGCATTTCATATCGGGAGCTCTACCGCACTATCCGCGGGGGTGTCCAGTCAAGCACGCAGCCGACGGCGACCGCGGCGCTCCCTATAAAGCCACAGGCGCTGCCACAGCAAGCGCCGCAGCAACAGCCAGCACAGCCAACACAGCCGACACAGCCGATACAACCAGTGTTCACCCTTCGTCCACAGCCGCCATCGGTGCCGCGGAGTGCCGGCCGCCGCCTCAGCACTAACGGCTCTCGAGGCTCCGCGGGGTCAATGGGCTCTGCGGGAGGGCTCGCGCCAGTCGATGAGTCATCCGCCTCCATTTCTTCACAACCGCTGCCGCTGGCAGCCGCGACCCTGGTCGCCGCGCCGCCGGTCGCCGCGCCGCCGGTCGCCGCGCCGACATCCCTACCGCCGCTGCGACCATCCACCAGGTCTGCCTCAGCCACTGCTATCAAGCGAACCGCGGTGCTGGAAACGGAGCCGCAGGTAGCTCTCGCGCGCGGCACGCCGATGAGAGCAGCGTCCGCCACCATCATCCAACACTCGCGGCGCGCGAATGAGCTACGCGCAATGACGGCCGCCGCTGCTGCGATGGTTGGACCTCCGGCGCCGAGCGCGGCCGCAGCCAACGTCATCGCTTCCGCCCACGCCGCCGCCGCTGTTGCAACAGCAGCGACGGCGAATGCTGAGGCCGCTGAGAGCGCCGCCGCCGCGGCGACCGCCCAGGACCCTTCGATGCTGCTGCACCCGCAGCGCCAGCGCGAGGTGATCAAGCTGTACAAGCACTTTCGCCTGCAGCACCAGGAGGGCGTGTGCCGCGTGGCTCGCTTCTCGCAGCTGCTCAAGCTCAAGTTCCCGACGGAGGACCGCGCGCACCGTGAAGCGATGCTTCAGCTCTGCGCAGCGCACGAGCAGGCGGAGGCCGAGGCCGCCGCCAAGGCACGCACGCACAAGATCAACGTGGAGAAGCTCTTTTGCGCTCTCGACGTTGGCGGCGAAGGCACAATCGACCTTGACGAATTCCTCAATCTCTCCAAATTGCTCGACGTGCCGCGCTCGCGACTGCGCGCCATGTTCCTCGCGCGCGACGTCGACGGCTCGGGAGATCTCGATCTGGACGAGTTCTCGCGGCTCGTGGACGATATGGGCCTGCTCGAGCACGCCGAGACGCTCGCCGAGCACGCTGAGGCGCGGCGCACCGACCTGCGCTCCCAGAAGGAGCTCTGGCGTATCGGACTGCCCGAGGAGAAGCCCAAGACCAAAGCGATTCCAAAACTGACAGAGCGACCCTCTCTCGCCACCCTCTCGTGCGCGATGGGGAACGTGCGACGAGCGATGACCCTCGGGGAGGCGGGAACCCCCTTGCGCGCGGAGCGGCTGATCTGAATCCTCCGCCCTCCCGCGAGACGGAAGCTCGAGAACAGCGGCGCGACCCGCCATCCCAACCACCACCAGCCTGCGTGTACTTGTGCCACAAGGGATAGGGCGGCTCAGGGCTCGTCCCCAGCATGTTGACTAGGAGCATGAGTAGCACGCTCGTACACGATGATGGACTGCACGAATAATAATCGCGCGTTCGTCGCGCTTTCGTGTCCCGGCGGCCCTTCCGGACCGGATCCCGTATCGGAGCTCTAATCAAGTTACATTTTATAATCTTTCTTCGGTTCTTGGAAATCTAATCGAATGAATCTAAGTATGTTCTACGTATCTTAGCGCCTAATTTCGCAATGGCCTCCGCTGGCTCGAAGCCACCATCCGCATCGAGCTCGATCGCGTGCCGCATGCCCTGGCGCGCGCCACGTGGGAATCGCTTCCATCCCGCACGGCTGAGAACGAGGCCACTCGAGAGCACCGCCGCCGCGAGGGAGAAAGAGGAGTCGGACGCAATGAGCACGTCTGCCTTGACCATGTGGAGCAGCGAAGCTACAGGATCCACCTCCAAGTGCATCTGGAGCGTCCAGTGCGGCCACGCGGGCGGATGGATGCCCACTAGCCGCACCAGCTGCTCTCGCAAACTGGTAGCACAGCCCAGCTCGTCGACGTACGGCGCGCCGCGCCCCTCGAGCGGCACCCGCGCATCGCCTGTCCACGAGCTCACTGGCGGCAGCTGTGAGAACACATGGAAGACCACTCGTGGACTAGCTGGAGACGCAGCCGTGCCGGCGGCCGCAGTGGTGTCCACAGTGCTGACATGGCGCGCGGACGCAGCCGCGTGCACACACGTGAGCACATGCCACATCGCTTGGACGTAATACTCATCAGGAGAGAGTTGCGTGGCAAAGTTGCGGTAGACCATATCGCCGCGTCGGATGTGCACTGCCACGTGAAGCATGCGGCTGCGCGCCGATGTCGCCGCCCATGCGGCCGTTGCTCCCCTTGCCTGTGCTCCAGATCCAGCTCCTGCTACCTCTGCCGCGGCAAACAGTGGCGTCGAGTGCGCCTCGGGGTTCGCCTTGGCGGCGGCGGCCAGCCGTGCGCGCCACCAAGCCCCCGTGAAGCCAAAGTCATATTTGGCGCTCTTGGCAGGAGAGCCCTCCACGAGGACAGTGCGGAGGTCACCGCATACGTGAAAGATGGACGGCACGGCGCGCTGCGCTTGCACGGCGCGTACGACCGTTGCCCACTCAGCACCGCCACCGACATGCTTTTTGGCGCCGTCGGGGCACGGGCGCGAGAGTCGCCGCACGGGTATCGTACGACCATTGGCGCGGAGCTGTGGGGCATTCTTGAGAGGCACGGCACCCCGCCCGAGCCCAAGGACCGCCTCGAGCGCCGCCGCTAATCCACGGAGCTCGGCGTGGTCGCCACGTTCGCTCGAGGACAGCAGCGGCGAGTGAAGCAGTGTCAGATTCAGCTCCGCCGCCAAGCGGACGCCCAGGTTATATACGAGCAGCTCATGCCCGAGCCCATGCGCGAAGCTGCGCTCGAAGGCCAGGTACCTGTGGCCCGAACCCGCCGGATCGGGCAGCGCGAGCCCCAAGCGCTCCACCGCGCCGGGGCGTGGGCCGTCGTTAGTAATGGCAGCAGCGACGGCGGCGGCGGCGGCACGTGCGACGAAGTCGAGGCGCCGTTGGATGCTCAATGGCTGCACGCGATGAGAGAGGGCGTCGGCGCCAAATGCGATGGCCCTGCGGTGGCAAGCCAATGTCGCCGCATGGCTGTCACTGTCCCCGCCCGCCTCAGCAGTCGTCGACCGAGCCGTCGGCGTCGGTGGCGGCGACCCCTCAAACGCGTCGTCAGGCAGCGTAACGGCGGCCGCGGCGCTGGCGCCCTGCATGGCCACGCCGGATCGTGCGAGTGCGGACAGCCATGCGGCGCGCTCGGCCTCCGAGCTCAGCTGCAGCACCGCCTCCTGCGCCCTCGTGCCGCCATCGCCGGCACTGCGCACGCGCACTGAGAAGCCCATGGATGCCTTTGCGCTCGAGCCGAGTGTTGACGCGACGCTGCCGGCGCCTAGCGTCAACTCCACCGCCGGTGAGCTGGAGCGCTTGCACACGCTCAATCGCCCGTCGCCGATCGACACGAAGCGTCGCACCATGAGGCCGTGGTGATTTTGCCAGAACACGGCCGCTTGCACGTCTGAGGTGCCATCGCCGCATAGACGCTGCACGGATGAGCTCGCGAACGCTGGTCGTGGAGCTGGGACGGCAGGCGCATTTGGAACTGGCACCGGTGCTCGTTGCTGCACTGGCGCCGGTGCTCGTTGCTGCACTGGCACCGGTGCTCGTTGCTGCGCTAACTTCCTCTTTAGCACCGCATTCTCTGTCGCCAGCTCGTCTCGCTCCCTCTGAAGGCTCGCTAGAGAACGATCGAGAGCTGCGTAAACGTCGGCCTCGAGCTTCTGCAGGCGAGCAGCTGGCACGTCGTGCGGGCTTTGCCGTCGCAAGAACCACGTGGCGAGGACGATGCCTATGCAGACGACGCCGCAAAGGCGCCACAAGCCCGTGTCCGACATTTTCACAAAGACAACCGATCCAAGTGTGAACAGTCTGTACTTTGAATATAGTCCACATGGGGTGAACTTTTTCTTGAAACGAAAGCCACCCTGCATGCCGTGGCTGCTGCGCGTCCGAGCTCTGCGCGTAAACGCGTTCGGAAGTAGTTGCCGCTTGGGAATTTGGCACGAATTTTGGCATTGTCGCTAATTGTCGCTACCTTCTGGGTCTAACTGTGCGTCCTACCACGTCACAGACCCGAACGGAAACGTACCGGCGACGCGAAACACGCTCATCTCGAGACACGAAAGCGGACAGGCCGACGAAACCTCTCAACCTCGACTCTCAGCCCAGAGACCTGTAACCTACGCTCGCTGACCGGTGGTGGGCGCCCAGACACTCGACGCGTGCTCGCACACAGCCCAGGCCGCCGGAGCATCGCCAGCTGCCAGGTGCGTCCCGATGTGTGAAGATCGACCCGAGGTGAGAAGAGCCTCGAGCTCAAGTGTACATGGCAGAGGAGGGCAAGGGCGCGGTGCCTCGCACGCGTCCAAAGTCGGCAAACGCTCGAGCGCGGTCGTTGAGCGCGTCCTCGGCCGATGGGCGGTTGGACGGCGCTTTGGAAGGGAGCGGCGTGCGGCAGCACGGGCAGGTGTGCTGCTTCTTGAGCCATTGGCGCACACAGTCCTCATGGAAGAGATGATGACACGGCAATCGGACCGCCAATTCGTCCGCCATCATCTCCATCAGGCAGACGGCGCAGCTCGTGTGGTGATCGTGTGCACGCGCGAGACCGACGCACGCCTCGCCTGCCGCCGCCGCCGCCTCGAGCTCGTGCAGCAGCCGCGCGCCGTCAGCAGCCGAGACCATGAGCGAGGGCAACACGAGATCGCCACCCGCACCCGCCGTGTCCGACATGGTGAACGGCCACTTCTGACCCGCAGTCTGCACAACGCACGCCGCGGCGGCACCGGCAGCCTGCGCACGGCGCACCTTTTCGACAAACGAGCAGCCGCCGCGCCACATGACAACGAGCTTCCCGCGCAATTCGGCGGCATTGGCAAAGGCGGTCGAGCCGTCACGGGGATCGGCGAGAGCTAGGACCCCACTCACGCCCGCCTCCCCCACGTCACCGATGGGCGTGCCGAAAGCTGAGCCCGTGCCCTTGACCTCGAGCAGCGGAGCGGGCGGCTCGGCAGGCGCGGGCGGTGCCGCTTCAGGTGGCGGCGGCGGTGGCGGCGGAGGCAGCGGAGGCGGCGGCGGCGGCGCTGACACTGCCGCGTCGTCACCCTCTGCATCCGCGGCTGCGGCCGCGACCGCACGGCGCTCGGCAGCCTCCGCGAGCAGCGCACGACGTGGCGCACCAATCGGATCCGCTGCGTCGGAACCGGCCTGGCCGCGGGTCACTCGGAGCGAGATGTACGGCTCGATCTTGTGGAGCGGCAGTGACGCCAGGATCTCGTCATCAGCGGGCTTGCTGGCGCCGTCCGCGAGGGCTCCGAGCAGGTCGGTCGGCAAGATAGACATCAGAATTTGCTCAGCCTGGCGCTGCACCTCCTCATTGGCGGCGGCCGCCTCCGCGGCAGTTGGCAGCGACGTCGCAGTCCGAGAAACGGTCCTCCCGAGAGGACGCAGCGTGCCACCGCACATGGAGCAGCTCGCATCCGGAGCTGCAATCGGCATCTGCATGCCGCACTCCTGGCAGCGGAACATGGGGATGGAGCTGCCCGCGGCGGCCGCCCGCTGTGCGAAGTAGGCCGGACCGAAGTCTCCCATTGGCTCGCGATCAAGGACGGCCGCGCTGACGTCGCGATTCGCTCCGGCGCCTCGAGCGCTCGCTGTGGCGATGTGTTCACATTCACAAGTTCAAGTTCGATAGGCTTCCGTTAGGTTGTCTGTTGTTTATGTAGTAACTTGAACTTGAACTTGAACACATTCACAAACCACATTCACACCAATTATGGGCGTTAACCAAAATAAGTTTGGGTCGAGTACCGGTACGGTATTTTTTGCCTGTTCACAGCCAATACTTCGACACCCAAGACACCGGACCGGCGTACATACGGATGCGGTTACCACTAGCTCGGGGACGACCCCCTGTTCACAGCCAATGGTTATAATTCGACACCCAAGACACCGGACCGGCGTACATACGGATGCGGTTACCACTAGCTCGGGGCCCCCTGTTCACACTCCGCCTTCTCCTCCCAGTACAGTACCGTACAATTGTACAGTAATCTCTCTCTCGCTCGCATTTCGGCCCTTGCAAGCTCGCTCTCTGGAGAAGATGTACTTCGACACCTTCATTTTACCAGCAGAGCCCACACGGCCTGTTGCAGAATGGAGTGCCCGCGCCATGAAAGCTTGGCCACCTTACTTCGGCGGCCGCCCGATCGTCACTGGGGAGACTGTCTTCGTACGCGGCACACGGTATGGCTCCGCACTCGCAACCGTCCTGGAGCCTGTTGTTGCAGCTGACGACGATGTGCTCGTACAACGTCGTGACGCTGCCGCACGCATCGAACGTATTCCAAAACGCCGATTGGAGCGTTGCTATGGACGATCTGGTCGGCCGGCTATATTGCTTTGTGAAGAGACCTCGTCATTTCGCAAGCTCGCCCGCTCGCAGACACAGCCCAGTGACGCAGCGTTTGAGATCGGCTGCTCGTTTGGTGCTTCGACCAAGCTGCTGGCGGCGCATGCCAAGTCGGTGTACGCCGTGGACATGGCGTCAGAGCCCCTCAAGCAGGCGGCAGCAAGCTGTGCAGGCATGAGCAATGTGCGATTTGCTAAGCTCGATGCATTGCTTGAACGCGAGCGGCTGCTCGACGCTGCCGCGGGTTCGGACTCCCTGTTTGTCGATATCAATGGCAACCGAGCCGCCGCGACGGTGTCGGCACTCTTGCGCTTGCTGCTGTACGAGCGTGCTGCGACGGCCCGGCCGCGCGTGACTGTCGTCAAGTGCAGGGCTCTATGTCGGGCGGCTGAGTATTTTGAGGACACGACACGCACGGAGGGCATCACGATGAACGACGCCCCATCGAGCGACCACGCTGGCACTGCCTTCACCTCGGGCGCTGGGAACGCACATGTGAACGGCGACGCACTCATGAGTAGGGGGGCTGCGTTCTGGCGAGGGATTTGGGAGGGCGCCGCTGCTGAGGTGGAATGGGAGACGCGAAACTTGCAGCGTGTGCGGCGGCCATGAGCGGCCAGGCAGTGTCTCGCGGTCCTGCGCCATGTGGTAAGAGTAAAGGGTTCAGTGAGGGGCGTCCAGCTCTGCCATATTGTATGTGCACATGCACCAGCACTCAGCCAGACGTCGAGCGGAGTTTGCCGGCAGGGCCGGCCCGCGGGGGGAAGCGGGGGGACGCCGGGACCGCCGCCCCGGGATCATGGCTCAGAAGCGAAGCGGTACGGACGCAAATAGTCGTCGCCGTAACCGCCGAAAGCCCATGCGAAAGCCGTATCAATGTGTCGCCCCCCCTCGTGGTGCGAATACACGGCGGTGCGGATTTATGATTTAAATTCGCCGTTATATAGTGTTAAACATCATGACCCAAGGACCTGCGGGCTTGGGACTCTTTATTTGCCGTCCTCGGGGCGTCGGGGGGCGCGGGCGGTCCGGTCGTTGTGTCGTTCACAAGTCAATATAGTCATCGCGTGCCGATCTGCGTGTCAACTCTTCGCTGGGCTGAACCGTGCTCTGGGACGATGCGTGTGCAACGCATCGTACTGTAGCGTAGGCAATCACGAGCCCTCCAAGGGCGAGTAGGATGCCTGCAGCTGCGGTACTAGCATTGAGATCATCCACCCCAGCGTAGACCACGTCAGGTGATGACGGCGACGCCAACGGCTGCAGGAGGGCGTCTGCCCAAGTTGGCCTGATCTCTTCATCCTCGGGACAGGGACGCGGTGCAGAGACGGCATCGATCGAGGGCAGCAGGGGGCTGGGTGGGTGCGCCGGCCATACCAGGCCGTTGCATGCTTCGGCCACATGACGAAACCGGTGCTCATCGGCCACGTCGAGTGCAGCCGCCGCAAGCGGGCTGCGATCCCAAATACAGAGCCGATGGCTCGCACTCGGACCATCCGCCAACCCGTTCTTGGTGCCAAAATAGGTCCAGACCGCGAAGCCGAGTGCGTTCGCCAGACGGGCGGCGGCCATGCGAACAGAGGCAAGCCATAGCGCCCCTTGGATTGAATCTACTGCGCCCACGTCCAACCCAAATTCGCCCAAGTACACCCGAGCACTTGTGGCATTGGCCACTCTCTCGAACGCCTCGAACATGATTGCGCGCTTGCGCAGCAGGTCGCCCGGCTCACCGTTCGTCCAGTTCGGCGGCGCCCCGCCGGCACCTGGCGCAAGCGCGAGCACGAAGGGCCGTGGCTCGTAGTAATGAAAGGTGACGTGACATAAGTGATTGCAGCCGGGCGGCACTAGGCCGCTGCGCAAGTCGGCCAGTAGCCCATCGAGGCTGCTCACCGAAGGTGCATCCGAGCTGCGCTTTCCTTGTTTGCCCGTGAGTATCAGGTGGCGGTGGGGCTGTCTTGAGTGGACCTGAGCAACCCATCCAGCAACGATTTGGGGCCAGGGCGGACTGTCAGCCACGTGCCGCGGGCCATAGTTTGCTGGCTCGTTGACCATCTCAAAAGCCACACGGTTGGTCGGGAACTCATGCTCCGGAAACTCGCGAAGAACGGCAGCCCAGATCCATCGCACGGATTCGCTGCTCACCTCCGCAAGGTGCCGCTGGTGAAACGGATTGAGGACAACGAGGAGCCCGGCGGCGAGCGCGTCACGTGCCGCTTGCTTCAGATTCGAGAATGCTCTCGGGGCGTTCGCATCGGGTGCGTCACGGCCGCCTGCAATAATGACACGAACCGCCTCGTCTTCGTCTGTTGGCATATGACGCGTGCGTGCAGGGCACGTGCTCCAATCCATGAGCGGTTCAGCGACCCATCCACAGAGGCGTACGTGCTGGATACCTCGCTGTGCCAGTCCTTGCCAGTCGGAAGGTCCGAGCTGTGCGTATCTCACGTTGACGGGCGCAATGTTGACGCCAGGTCCGAGGACGAGGTCGTGCATGTGAAGAGACGGCCCTCCATAACGGGGGGGGGCTTCAATTTCGTACAGAAAAGGAAATATTCCTTTTGCTCAAACAACAAGGATCACACCGCCTCAGAGCTTCTCATACCGGTAGGGTTCTTTCGTGCGACACGCGAGAGTTGCATGTTTCCCCCTCAACAATATACGAGCGCGCGTGCGTCAATGCCTTACAACCCTACCATGACGGGGATGCCAGCGCCTAATCGTCGCACGCCCCCATCAAGTGGGCGAGCGCCCGCAGTGCTGGCGGATCAGCCTGCCACGCACCAACCCATGACCGTGAAAGTGCCGGCGGGCATGAGGGGGGGCGCCAATATGCGCATTGTCACTCCCTCAGGTGAAATGCAAGTGACGATCCCAGACGGTCTCAGTCCCGGCCAGACATTCACAATGCTCGTGCCAGCGGCACGCCCGGCGGTTGCACGCGTGGCCCAGGGGCAGTTGCCCGTCGTTCAGGGCCAGCTGCCTGTGGCACAGGGCCAGGTAATCCAATCCCAGCGTTCCCAGACCCCGTCGATCGCGCAGGCGATGCCTATGGGCCAACCGCCTATGGCTCAGCAAATGTATGGACAGCAGTATCAGCAGCCGCAGTACCAGCAGCCGCAGTACCAGCAGCCGCAGTATCAGCAAGCGCCCATTTACGTGCAGCAGCAGCCGCAGGTCGTATACCAGCAGCAACCGAACGTGGTGGTCGTCGGCGGTGGCTACGGCTACGGGCCCTACGGCGGTGGCTACGGCTACGACAGCGGTGGGTTGGCCCTCGGCGTGGGCGCGGGGTTGGTGGGCGGCATGATGTTGGGATCCGCTCTTGACGGCGGCTTCGATGGGGGATACGGATTTGACGGCGGCTTCGACGGAGGTGGGTGGGATTAAAGCGGCGCAGCACGCAGTGATCCGTGGACCGTGCTGTCTGTGTGCAGTGCCTGGCCCTGAGCTGTGCATCAGTTGGGCCTTAGTTGGGCCATCGATCGAATCGCATTGTAGGCGCAAGAGAGAAAATGCAGGTCCAGCTCCATGTGTTTAAGTGTTTTATTCAGCAGAGAGTCCACTACATCATGCCACACACCGCGCGTCCGGAGACCGCGGTGGGTCGATACAATTGTAACGGTATTCGGAGGGCCTTCACGCGTACAGGGAGGGCCTTCACAGTCACGCGTGAGAGTTCGCGTGAGGTCGCCACAACTGCCGCCTGCATGCCCCCGCCCTCGGCGACGCTCTTCGGCGCGCCACAAGGGCTGCATGCCTCACTCCCACGATCCAAAGCGGTCCACCGGAGCATCCCCTCGAGTGGTACAGGTAAACCATCCACTTCAGAACTCGGCGCGGACGTGGAAAGAAAGCCGGTTCCGCTGGCGAACCAGTGGCCCGGCGGCCGCGGACTGACGAATATGGAGCAGACTCTGAAAAGGGCCGAACAGGATCTGATGCAGAAACAGTCGGAAACTCCGCGTCCCGTGGTTGGCATGGTCGCGACAGCATATGGCGTGCAGCACTCGCTGCAGCTCGAGCAGAAGCTCGAGGTTCTGCAGCGCCAGGTGCACGGCGGGGCTCGCGGGATGCCGTCGGCCTGGCGGCGCGCGTCGGAGGTCGAGAGGAAGCTCAACGCGGCGCGTGAGACGGGCGCGGCGGCGCGGGTCCAGGTGGCCATGCTGCGCGGCGAGAGCAAGCGCAAGGGGCAACGCATCGCTCAGCTCCAGGCGCTAATCGACGATCTCGAAAAGGACAACCGGGCGCTCCGGGCGCGGCTGAGCGCCGAGGGTCAGGGCAGCATCGAGAAGCCGCTGCCCGGATTTGCGGCTACCGCGGTCGACACTTGCCTGAATGCGGCCGTGCGTGCGAGCGAGCGGCTGCTGGCGGCAGGGCTCGGTGACATTCGTCGGCCAGGTGTTGGCATGATGCCCAGGCGCCGCGACCTCAACGGTGGCGTCTTTTTCGCTGGCAACGACGCAGGCGGCGAGGTGGAGGATGAGGAGGGCGCGCGCGGCGCGGCGAGCCACGCGCCGCCCCTCGTCGGCAAACCGCCGGTCGCGGTTTGGTCTGCAGAGCTCTGGGTACGCTCTCTGCAGCTCGAGGAGCTGGTCGTGCCAGCGCTGCTCCGGCACGTGCATTCGGCCACGTCACTTGTACCGGCCGAGCTGCCCTTTTTGTGTGGGCTGGGCGCGCACACGAATGCGCATTCGGTCGTGCTCGCCCTGCTGCGCGAGGGCACCCTGCTTGAGAGGCTGGCCGACCGTTTGGCTGCCGGCGCAGTCAAGATGCACAATGAGCGCTCGCGTCTCTTCAGCCCTTCTCCTTTCCCTGCGTCATCGAGCACCCTCACGAGCGTGGCCATGGCGCTGCGCTCGGTGCACCCGCTGCGTCTTCATCGGCTCGCGCACACGCTTTCCGATCTCGCGCCGGCCCCGGCCACGCATGACCTGGCCACGCTAGAGGCGCTCTTCACACCCGCGCCCACAGATGAGCAGGTGGCACTGCATGCAATCCGAGAGGAGCACACAGCCGGTGCCGACGCAAAGCTGCGCTTCACAGCCGACGACCTGGCTGAGCCGACGTTCGCGCTCGCGGAGTACTGGTTTGTCGCGGATCCGATCAACGGCCTCAAGAGCGCAGGGCTCGTCGAGTGGCCGCCTTTCCACTCGCGCCGCGCCGCTGTGCCGGTGCCGAGCGAGCCGTATCACCCAACCACCCTATCGGCCGCGACGGCGCGAACGATTCCGCGCAAGGGCAAGACGTGGGCGCAGCTCAGCCCTGCGGTGCAGGAGGTCAACGCGCGGCTGGCTGAGCTCGGGCACGCGCCGCTCTCGTCCGCAGAGAGGATCGCCGCACGGCTGTTCACAGGGCCCATGGGTGTGAAGTACGATGCCCTCTTGAAGCATGCGACGCACCCGTCGGCGGACAATATGCGCCGCTGCGACGAGCTCTGCGCAGGCAACGGGTACCGCGTGACGTTGGCGCTGCTGCATAGCACGCTCTCTCGCCTCGCCCTCCTTGGTCCGACTGGTACGCCTCTCTACCGCACCCTCACGTGCACCGAAGCGGCGGCGGTCTGGCGTGCGGCCGCGTCGAATGACACGTGTTCTGCAGGCGCGCTGGGCTGCGTCGTCGAGCGTTCGGCCGCGCTCGCAGTCGCCGACGTGGCGGCGCTGGCCATCGATGCGCTCGTCCATCGTGCAGGCGAGAAGACGGCAGATGCGCCTTGGCGGCGGGACGGCGAGGTGCCGGCCGACCCGTTGCGATCACTCCTTGGGAAGCTTGAGCCTCTCCTCGTCGCATGCGGCGATGGCGGCGAGGCGAATGCTGCTGGTGGCAGGAGCGGCGGTGGCGGCAGTAGTTGCAGCGGCGGCAGCGGCGGCGGCGGCGGCGCGAGTGCCGCGTCGACGAGCGCCGCGACGAGCGCCGTGACGAGCGCCGTGGGCTCCGCCATTCTGCGCATCGAGACGCCATCCAACCAGCCCATCGCCGCCTCGCTCATCTTCCTCTCGCAGCGTCCACTCCCCGAGTGCAACGAGGTTACACTTCTGCCCCTCACGCCACTCCGACTCACGGCGGTACGGGCCGAGGCGTCAGTGCTGGTGCTCGTGGCGACAGCTGGCGTCGCGTACCGTCCGACTCGGAGGCCTACCGACGGTCACTCGATGCCACTGCCGCGTGTCGGCGGGAGCGGCACATCTGCTCTTGCGGCTTTTGGTTCCTGGCCTGGCGGCAGCGACACCGCCAGCGCGCCAACGATGGACCAAGCCGTCACGAGAGCGCTCGACGCCACGCGAGCCGCCGCCCCGCGGAGTCTGTTGCCGCCCAAGATAGAGCCGCCGCCGCCGCCCGTGGTCGCGCCGGCTGAGCCGGAGCCGCCGGGTGAGCTGCTCGAGGAGGCGAGCGCCGTCTTGGGCACGGCGTGGTGTGCGACGCGCACCGAGAATGCGGGCTGCTGCGTCTTTTGGTTCCACCTGCCCAGCCCGTCGGGCACCGTCGTGATGCGCTGGCGACCGGTCGGATCGAGTCGCTGGATGCGCCACGCGGCCTCCATCCAAGTGCTCCCAGGTGGCTGGTGGCGAACGGGCGAGTGGGACCATGCAGGTGACTCCACCTACGAACAGGGCTGCTGGGTGGGCGATCAGTGCGTCATGATGGGCATTCGAGGGCCCCCGGAGTATCAGCTCCTACCGCCTCTGCCGCCAGGGACGGCGCCTCCATCTCCCCATGGCACCGGCCGAGTGGATAGCGGCGGGCGGCCCGCGCCCAACGAGAGCGCATCGCCCAGCATCCCAGTTCGCTCTGGCTCGGGGGCCGCCTTCAGCGGGGCCCTCCTCGGTCTAGGGAGGGCCGAGTCGACCGGTTCGGGCGCTCGCGAGGGCGCGTCTGCCGCCATGGCCGGCAGCAGTGGCGGCGCCGGCGCTTGCGGCGGCGTCGAGCCTTCAAACTTTGCTGGCGACGTGCCGGTCGTTTGGCACGACCCGCCCCCGTCACTGGCCACAGCCTCCTCTCCCTCGCGTACACCTGCACGCGCCGGTGCCGACCAATCCGACGATGCGGGCGCGCGGGCGATCATCTCCGAGCGATTGGAGGTCAGCCTCGGCCCTCAGGCGTGGGGAGGCCAGCCTCAGCTACTCGCAGGAGAGTCTGGGTACCAAACCGCGGTCGAGCAGCAGCAGCAGCAGCAGCAGCGCAGGCGCACCGAGGTGGAACTCAGCCAGCGCATGGATCGGAGTGCTAGCATGAGGTTTACTGGCATGATGTGGCACGGGCTGCGCTACACGCGCATCTGGTCGCTACAGGCGCCCGGCCGGGGCAGCGCGGGTGGCGGTTTTGATCTGCCCATCGATGCGATCATGCACCTAGCAGAGACAGCCACCTCCATCCACATCCGCATCGCTGGTGACGAGTCTGAGAGCGTCACTCTCAAACCAGGCGTCGTGTGGCCACTTCAGCAGCTGCGGCGCGGCCTGCCCTTCGACAAGACGCTCCATGGCGTCGACGTGACCCCAGCAATCGCACGCGTCACCTGGCATGGGCCTCCCGCATGCGTCGAGCGCCTGTGGAACAAAGGCGTCGACCGCCATCGCGAGTCGGAGACCCTCAGGCAAGGGCGGCTCTACCTCGGCTGTGGAAACCCAAACGGCCTCCACCTGGTCGCCGGCCAGCACTGCGACTTCAGCTCGGGCGGCCAGCAGACGGGTGGCAGCGCCGTCGAGGTGTGGCTTGGCGAGCCGCCCGAGCCACTGCTTGACGAGGGACCCACCGGATATTGATAGAATGCTGAGCCTACGCAGCGACACGCACGCGCGTTCCGCGCGCTGAAAATTCCTTGGCGGCCTAGGAGACAGTATTGACACGCAGCCAGATTTCTTGCGGGTCACAGCGCTGAACAGCACTCCCGTTATCTTTTAGTTTTACCCGACCGACACCTTTGCGGAACTCGAACCCATGTTCCCGCACGGCAGCCGGTTCTTTTGACTTTTCCGCGGACGCGGGACGGCAGTTATCGTATCGCATCCACCATGCAAGCCGAAGTATAATCAATAATCTATAATGGCCGCTAAACCCGCTCAGACACACACAAGTCACATTGACGGTATAGTGGCCGAGTGGAGTTAGTGCAGTACTGGAAACGTATACTGAGCAAGCGGTTCGAGTCCTACAAAACCATCGACAAAACCAGCCATGAGCCAACAACCCTTCCCGGCAAACTTACTCGATTGTCATCAGCGCGCCTGTGACAGCTACCATAGTCGCCACAGCGTTCGCTCCACCTGGACCGATGCCATTGTTCTTGAAGTTGAGCGACGCGAGCTTGGTTTCCTTGTTACTCTGGATGGCCTTGCAGACTGCCCTTACGCCCTCATCCTTGAGGTCATTGGACGACAAATCCAGGGCCGTCAGCCCGTCTGTGACGGCTACCATAGCCGCCACAGCGTTCGCTCCACCTGGACCGATGCCATTGTACTCAAAGTTGAGCAACGCGAGCTTGGTCTCCTTGTTGCTCTGGATGGCCTCGCAGACTGCGTTTATGCCCTCATCCTTGAGGTAGTTGAACGACAAATTCAGGGCCGTCAGCTCGCCATTGACACGCAGAGCGTCTGCAACCACTGTGATGCCCTCTGCAGTGTAAGTTCCATAGACAGAGCCGCACAGCTGGTTGGAGCTGAGGTCGAGGCTCGTCAGCCCGCCTGTGACAACGGTCTGTGACAGGTCCGACGCCAGCAGGATCGCATCGGGCGGCTTCAGGTTCTTGTGGGAGAAGTCAGCGGTGGTCTGGTCGCGCTGGATGCCGCAGAGCGAGATGCCCTTCTGCTTGGCGACTTTGGCAAGCATCTTGGCGGACTCCGCATCAAGCTGATTGCCCAGGAGGTTGGTCACCGTCAGCGCGCCATTGACGCCAAGCATCTTGGCCACATGCTTGGCACCTGCTGCCCCTCCGATGTTGTTGAAGCTAGGGTAGCCTCCACTCAGATCGAGCTCCATGAGCGTCGTGTTCTGTTCTAGTGCCTCGCATATGGCCTTGGTGCCCTCCTCCTCCAACCCGTTTTGGGCGAGCGACAGCTTCGTCAGCGCGCCGTTGACGCGAATGGCGTTGGCAATCGCTATGATGCCCTCTGTGGTATAGGTGCCATGTTGGTCTCCTCTCCAGTCAGTCCAGATGCCACACAGCTGGTTTCCGGAGAGGTTGATGCTCGTCAGCCCGCCGTTGACTCCAAGCATCTTGGCCACGTGCTTGACTCCTGCTGTCCCACCAATGTTGCTGTTTCCTGTCATGTTGCCGCTGATTTCAAGCTCCTTGAGCGTCTTGTTCTGTTCTAGAGCCTCGCAGATGGCCTTTGTGCCCTCCTCCCCCAACTCGTTTAACGCGAGTGATACTTTGGTCAGCCCGCCGTTGACGCCAAGCATGTCTGCCACATGCATGGCGCCTGCTGCCCCTCCGATATTGGTTTTCATGAAGCCAGACAGATCGAGCTCCTTGAGAATTTTGTTCTGTTTGTTCTGTTTGAGTGCCTCGCAGATGGCCTTGGTGCCCTCCTCCCCCAACTCGTTGAAGGCGAGTGATATTTTGGTCAGCCCGCCCATGACGGGCACGAGGTACGCGATAAGCATGCCGCCCGGAACGCCGATGTTTTGCCCATGCAGGACGAGCTCAGAGACGGAGTCGTCGCGCATCATCTGCACCGGAATGCCGTGCACCTCGCCAGAGCCGGCGCAGGCGACAGCTGCAAGCAGGAGCTTGAGCGGCAGCTCACCATTGCCCTCGATGCAGCTGAGGAGAGCAGCTTTGGCACGGCCTCCAAGGAACGGCGTCTCGTCCTCGTCCTCGTCCTCGTCCAGATCCACCTCGCGGACCGCGGCCACACTCACCGTGAAGCCCTCCCAACGCAGTCGGGCCAGGCTGGGCAGCATTCTCCCCGCCGCCGCCGCCTCCCATGGCCGACCCGCGTCGACGAGGACCTTGATGTTGAGATCGGTGATCTCAGCCATCTGAGTCGGCACGGACTGACCCTCGCAGCGGCTGAGGCGGGAGCAGAGCACGCGCCGCGCGAGCGCCAACCACGATTGGCTCACGCCCTTGAGCTCGGCCAGCGTGCCCACGTCGACCATGCCCAGCGCCACCTCCTTGGCATCGTCTGTGACTGCAATCCCCGACAGAGAGGGCTGCGGCTGCAGCGCGGGTGGGTCCGCAGCAGAGCCCGCCGTGGCTACTGATAGCTGCCCCCCCGGCGAGAACGCCGGCTCGGCGAGTGCCGCCACACGATTCTCCGCACTGCCAAAGTCATCCGTCGCGCCGAGCAGCTCTCTCAGCTCATCGGCACGTTTGCCGTTGAGGCGTGTGGCGAGGGCGCACTGCGCGTGATTGAGCGCCCCGGGGGCGTCGAGGAAGCTGGCGCCCTCGACGAGCCTGAAGAGCTCCGAGATCAAGCACTGCTCGAGCCTCGCCGGCATGGAGTCGGCCTCGCACATCTCCCGGAGCACTGCCAGCTCTGCCGCCGCAATCATCGGCACCGGGTAGACGCCATCTTCAGTTGGAGCGTCGTCCATCATGTCTTTGAGCGTGCCAGCTCGCTGGGCCACCCGGCGCGTCCACTCGACAGCCTCACCCTCGCGCGCCCGCAAGCGCACGCGCTCCTGGCTGTCAGTCATTTTGATAGCGGTCAGCGTAGGACCACCGCGCGAAGCTGAAGGCGTCGAAGCCGTCGCGGGTGGAGAGTGGATCTCCCGCTTGTGAAACTTGTACAAAACTTTGGAAATTCAGGTCAGTCGGAGATCGAACATGTAAAGTACTGTACCGGTAAAAAGACACCGGGGGGAGCCGGGACACACACGGGACACACGGGACACGCGGACGCACAAAGGCACACAGTCCAATCTCACAACCAGCCAAACCCACCAACAACAACAAACACCCCGCACGTCAGCGCGACGACCGAAGCCGCGGCCGACTCAACAGCCGCAAGCCCGAAGCCGACCGCTCCCCGCGGCCGACTCAGAAGAGGCCGCCCCCAGCAAACCCGACCCTGCCTCCGCCCGCTCCCAGAGCGCCTCCCCGCGCCTGCTCAAAGGCGGTCGGCGAAATGAAGGCGCGTGCGGCAGACCGGTAAAAAGACACCGGGGAGCCGGGACACACCGGTACATATCTTGACTTTTGACTTGACTTGACTTGACTTGACTTCCTTGTGTGATGGTCCGCGCAAGCACGCGAGAGCGCCGTCTGCTTCCCGCCGTCCGCAAGACATGGTCGGCTACGAGGAGGGCATGCCCACTGATACGGAAGCCAAGAAGAAGGCCGTGTACGCATCGCGCCTCAGCCGCGCCAGGAGCGCGAACTCGCTGAAGTTTGGATCGTCGCTCGGGCCTCGAGCCGCCGCCGCCTCTCGCGATGTGGATCGCCTTGCCAACTCGACCAACATGGCCCTCGAGCGCAACGAGTTTCCGTGCCGCGTCGCCGCGAGCTCGTTTGATGGGCAGCTGGGCGTGTTTGCGACGCGAGACATAGCCGCCGGCCAGAGAGTGCTCATCGAGAGGCCTCTCGTGCTCACGCCGACTCCGGATGCGAGACCGTTCACGTGTGCCACATGCTTTTCCGATTCGCGAGCTCGCCATCCGCGACTTCCGAACGAGCTTCCAAAGCGGTGGCCCCGTCGCTGCGCGGGGTGCAAGGTGTTGCGCTTCTGCTCCGACGCTTGCGAGAAACGTCTGGAGCCACGCCATCGAGGATGTGCACCGTTCAGTGAATGTGCGGCGCTCGGTGCGATCGCGTGTGAAGAGCTGGCCTCGCAGCGCCCGATCGTCGAGCCGCTCGCAGGGAACATGGTCGCGCAGGCGCTGCGCCTACTCGCCGACCGGCACGCCGCCGTACGTGTGCACGATCTGCGTTAGCCCTGCATACACGTGCTCACCAGGGCGCCAACTTTCCCACACAGGTACGCGTGGAGGCTCTGTGCGGGCTCACCGTCGCGTTCGCAGACGGTGCGACACGCCTCTTGAGTGTCCCTCGGAGCTGGCCGCCGGCGGCGCTCGTCACCCAAGCGACCGATACGGCGCTGCGCTTTGTTCCACCCGAGGCTCGCGTGCCAGCAGAGGAGCTCGGCGACCTGCTTCGACGGCTGCAGTGCAATGTGTTCAGCGTGAGCTCAGCCGTTGGGACCGACGACTGCGATGTGGGCCGTGCTGCCTTCGTTGGCGCGATGCAATTCGTCAACCACTCATGTGCACCTAACGTCGTCTTCGAGTCCGAACCGTTGTGGGTATCTGAGGGGCCGGCGTGTGAAGACACACCCGCATTCAGTCTCGTTTGCCTCAGGGACGTACCGTGCGGTGCGCAGCTGAGCCGATCTCGTACCAGATTAGTACACGCTTGTTGCCGATTGAAAGCCGCTTATGTTCTCCGATTGCGTCCCTCATCAGGTGCCGAGCTCACGATCTCGTATACCAATGTGTATTCGGACCGTGCCCAGCGCTGTTCACACCTCCTCGAAAACTACGGGTTTGAATGCCAGTGTGAACGTTGTGTACCGGCGACCGCGGCCACAGAGAAGACGTCGGCCGAGCAGGATGACGAGGTTGATGACTCTTGGATCTCAATCCTTGGAGCTCAATTCGCACTGCTCAAAGCTCGATCGATGACTGACTATTGAGTGAATCCTTGAGTTATGTAGACTTATCTAGCCTTGACCCAAGGGGGAGTGGTCTACTATTTTTCATGTTTATATATTATAAGGCCCCCGCCCTACACCTGTGGTTTGGGGGGATTCTCGAATGGTGTTGCGGGCCCAAGGACGAAGGAGGAGTTTTCCGTCATTGGTCATACCGCCGTGGCGCCGATAGCGATACCGTATTTTTCATGTTTATAAGGCGGGCCCGCCCGCACCCACGAGCGGCCCACCCCGCCCTTCCGCGTTCCGGCTGGCGCGTGGCGGGCTGGCCGTGTTAGGTGTTTGGGAAATTTGAATGCGCGGTAAATGCGCGGCGGCGTGACCCCTCCAGCTCCGCACCCCCCGCGCCGTCCGGTGCACGGGCCGCGAAGGGGCGCGGCCGACGAACGGGGGTCCTCAGGCGGGGAGTGGTCTAGTATTTTTCATGTTTATAAGGCCCCCACCCTATACCTGTTTGGGAATTGAATGGTTGACCGGGCGTCGCGACGGCCTGCACCAGCGTGTACGTCCGGTCGTACCACCCGTCCGGTGAATTCGCGTCACAGTGGTGGTACTGCATGGCGGACGAGCAGTCGGCGGCGGGGTCCACGCGGCCGCCGTCGAACGGGTCGCACTGCGGCGTGATGCAGACGCCCGTCACGAACGCCGCAATGTCGCCGGCCGCGTCCATGTACAGGTGCGGCCGCTCGCGCTTGCCGTGCACGACGGCGCCCAGCCCGCCCGCGAACTCGATGGTGCTGTTGGCGGCGGGCTCCGCCGCCACGCGCCACTCGTACCCGTCGAGACTGAACGCGTGCCCGATCGCAATGTCCGGGTTGCTGAACGGCGACGCGTGGAAGAGGCAGTGGAAGCGCCCGAGCTTGTCGAGGTACAGGCTCGGGTCCTCGCCGCCGCCGCACGCGCCCGACGTGACGAGCGTGAAGGGGCCCCGCCACGAGTTGTCCGAGCGCCACATGCCCATGTCGTTGTCGGTGAACGTGACGTAGACGGTTCCGTTGGGGTGCTCCCAGGGCGCAGGGTTGTTGCCGCCGCACGGCGTGATGCTCACGTTGCGGACGGGCACCCACGGGCCGTGCACGCTGGCGCTGACGTGCAGGTCCAGCGTGCAGCCAGCCGTGCTGCCGCCGCTGGTGGCGGCGGCTGTGGCGGGCGGCGCGCGCCCCTCGAGCCGCGCGCGCGCGTACATGTCGGTGCTGTGGCCGTGGCCCGCCTGCACCCACGTGCTCCACTGCGCGTTGGGCGTCAGGCCGCCCGTGCCCGCGGAGAACAGCTTCGCCTTGCCGAACCCCCACGCCGCCGAGAGCCCAAACGACACGCAGCCGGGCGTGCCGGCGCACGCGGCCGCCGCCAGCGGCGCGCACGTCGCGTAGCTGGAGCACGCCAGCGTCGGCTCCGCCAGGTCCGCGCCGCAGTCGCCGCGCACACCCACCGCCGCCGCGCCGGCATCGCCCGCGCAGTAGGAGCTCATGCACACGTACCCTGGCACGGGCGCCTCGGCGCACGCGTCCGTCGAGCCGCACTGGTCGAAGCCCTGCTCGCCGCACGGCGACGTGCCGTTGGCGGCGCAGTAGCCGTCGCCCGGCTCGCCGCCCTTGCCGCCGCCAATGTGGAACATCACGAAGGTCCCGTTGATGAGCCGCACGAGCGGGTTGTGGCTCCAGATGGGCACGGCCACCTCCTGCCGCACGTACGGCCCCGTGGGCCCCGTCGCCGAGGTAACGTGCGTGACCTGCGAGTTGGACCCCCACGTCGTGAGCCCGCACGACCCTGCGCCCGGGTCGCCGCCCGTCCCATTGGGCGCCATCTCGGCGATCCACATGTGGTAGCCGCCGCCCGCAGGGTCCGCGAGGATGTTGCCGCCCCATGTGGAGGTCGCGGCGTGGCGGTAGCCCGCCGCGTCGGGCTCGACCGGCAGGAGGGCTAGCCGCGTACAGCATGCGCCCGTCCACGCCGCGTCGCACGCGCACGCACCGCTCGCCACGTCGCACACGCCGTTGAGTGAGCAGTCGAGGTCGCTCGCGCACGCCGCGGCGCACGGCTCGGCAGCGATCCGCCGCGCCGACGCGCCGCGCGCCGCGGCCGCCGCCAGCAGAAGCAGCGTGATGGCAGGTTGGCGCATGGTTGGTGGCTTTAGGTCTTCCTGCCTGGGTGAAGAAGACCCGGCGGCGTGAACGTTAACACCAAACACGACAGACGCGTCGTGTTTGACGTGTCGTGTTTGATGTTAACGTTCACGCCGCCGGGTCACGCGAGGACACTGACGCTGATGGTGTCGACGGTTGGGTGGGGCGTGGGGGGAACTTTCACGGCAGTTGTACTCCCTCGCCCCCGTTCCCCCCCGAGGCCGAGCTTCAAATCAACTCGCAATACGCAAACCGAAACCCCTCTGGTACATCGTGATAGTTTGCGCCGAGATTGAGATCTACACAAAGCCGCGCTCCCAGCCTCTAACTCCCTCGGTATCCAGGTTAACAACCGGATGGAGTATACACCTCACTGCACGCTAGCGCTGGGCGCGCAACCTCGATACGTGTCCACACCACGAGAGACCACAGGCGTACATGAAAAGCGTACATGTCCGGTCCAGCCTCGCCCCGCCCCACGTCTTTTCGGTGAGGGGGACCGGTTGGCAGGGAAGCGCATCTCGCGCTCTCGTGAGCGCTCTCGTGCTCGTTGCTCTCGCGCCTCTTATGCTGGACGCGATCTGCAGCAGAGTCTAGCCGAAGATGACGTTCCGGTCCCTGAAGTGCCTGTAGCCATACGCGCCGTTCATGCAATTCTTGTCGCCCTGCTTGACATCGGCCAACTTTTGCATGTGGACTGAAGTCCTGCTCATGAAGCCATTTTGGGGGATCTTGAGCGCAGGCATGGGGTTCGCGAGGACACCAGCTTGGGAATACTGCAGCAGCAGCGCATGCATCGCTGGATTGTGTCCGAAACCCGCGAGGAGCTCGCCGTGCCCGGGGCGGAACTTTTGCTTGTAGAACGTGCGCATGCTGCGATGGCCGAGCTCACGTTCACAGTCGTGAGCAACAACTGTCCCATCAGAGCGGATTGTGCCCGCCTCGGCGCGGACGGTCAGGGCGCCAGCCTCAGCGGCGGTGCCCACAGGCCGGTAGCGCACCGTCCAGCGCATCGAGCGCGTCGATGTGCCCACCGACATATCCTCTGCGCTCGCTGTCGCACGCTGCGCCGGCGGCGGCGGCAGCGGCATCTGTGCGGCGGGCGAGGTGGGTGCACCTCCGGAGGGAGCTCCCGCACCTCCGCCCTTGTGAGCGGCGAGCCGGTGCGCCCACTCGGAGTACAGCTGTGCGTCGCTCATCTCGCCACTCGCGACGCGATCCGTGAGGGCATCTACCGCGCTCTCCGTGAGCAATCCGTGGCGCACACACTCATCGAGGAGCTCGCCCACCATCTCCTCTGTTGTATTCACCTCCATGGGTTCGGCCACGCCGGCCACGCCGCGCTCGCGCGCCTCGCCCGCCGCCGCCTCGTCCGCCGCCTCCATCTCACCCTCATCTTCGTCCTCGTCGCTCACCTCCTCCTCTACCCACGTCCACAGCGGGCTCTTCGCCGCAAGTGCCTCAAGGTCGTACCACGCGCCGTACTCGTCCTCGTGCCCCTCGAGCTCGATGCGGCACTCGTGTCGATCGCGCATGTGAGCCTGCACCGCCTCGAGTGAGTGGTGCTGCTTGCCAGAGATCAGCGCCACGTTGCCCACGTACACCATCTCGAGCAGGTAGCCGAGCAGACCGCGCAGGTCCGTCACGTACTCGATGTATGGAATGTAGAAGCCATGCGTCTTCGCCATGTACGCGAGGTTCGCCTCGAGGCTCTCACTGTGGTGGCGCGAGAAGAGGTCGGAACCCTCGTCGTAAGGCTCGGCCTCGCTCAGCTTCTTCTCGATGTACTCATGCTCGCTGAGATCCTTGGCCGCCTGGTAGTGCGCCGCCTTTGAGCGTGGGTTGGCCGCCGCCGCCGCCGCCTTGGCCTCCTGCTTTGCCTCTCGCTTGAGCCGGCGCTGCGTCGCGCGGCTCACGCCGTCGGTGGCCAACACCGGCGCTGCCGCCGCCTCGCGCGCCGCACGCTCTTCGTACACGGCGAGCGGCAGGGGCGCGAGCCCAGCCACCTTGCGCTTCAGATTGTACCGGTGCCAGTCGGAGCGGTAGTGCTCCTTCATCTCCTCCTCGGAGGCAAAGACCACACCGGGCGCAGTGTAGCACGTAAAGGTGCGCGCACCGGCGCCACCCTCGCCCGGCTGGACGAGCGACATGGGCATTGACGGGCCTCGGATGGATCCCATCCTTGCTTCCGCCTCCACGAAGCGCTCGTCCTCGTCGTCACCGTCCACACGAGTCCACGAAGTCACAGACAATTGAGTTTCGTTACCCATCCCGGCCCCAACCATGGGTGGACACTGGTTTGGGGTACACTGGGTTGGGGATGAAAAACTTGCCCGGTACGGCGCGACGAAACAGCGTCCGTTCAGAGGCCTCTTCGTCACGAGCGCAGCGCAGCGCAGCGCCCTGCGCGGGGCGCCATGGTGGTGGAGATCAAGCCGCCGAAGCTGTACCCCTCGGGCAGCGTGTTCATCAAGTACTATCCTGACGGCGGCTCGATGGCATATTATCCTTCGGGCAACATGGCGATGTGCTATGAGCGGATGGGCGGCGGCTTCTACACATACTTCTATGCGGACAACAGGGCGGGCACAACGCTGCTCGCGATCGATCCGATCGGCGAGGGCTTCTGCGCGTTCCCCACTGGCAACCCGCGACTCACGTCCCGCAAGACGGGCGGCACATTCTGCGACGAGGACGGCAAGATCCTGCGGCTGTGGACGACGACGAAGCCGCTCGCAGCGAACCGACCCATCTCCTTCGACCTGTCGCCGCACATCCAGATCTCCTTTGGCTCGCGGCAGGCCATCACGGCCAAGCTTGTGTGTCAGGGCATGAGTGAGGAGTGGCAGATCGGCGAGGTGCCGAAGATGGCCAACGACTCGTACCTGTCCAAGTCGCTCGGTGTTATCAAGATGGGACCCGAGCGCGGCAAGCACGTGCTCGACATTGACAAGTGCCGGCTGGCGGCGCAAGAGAACCGCGAGCGGCGCGCCGCGCTCGGTGGCATGAGCGAGATCCCGGTCGCGAAGACGCTGATCACGGAGGATGACATGAAGAAGCACCCCGATCTGAAGCCCGTCGTCGCCTCGACATCGCAGCTGCAAAAGTCCGTCGCGGACGGGTTTTGGGACGTCGACTGCTTCATCTCGAAGCAGAAGCTCGCGGACACGCTTGGCGATGCCTTCCCGACGCTGCGGATGGGCGAGTCCATCAAGACGGACCCCTTTTCACGTACCTTCGCCTCTCTGCCTAGCTCCAACCCGGACGTCCTCACGCAACTGCTGCAGGAGCATGCGAAGGGTCCGTCCCTTCCGCTGCCGCTCACGAACGCTATCAAGAATGCGAGCGGCCGCTACCGGCCGGATCACGGCATCCACTACAAGACGCCGCGGAAGCGTCTGAAGGAGCTCACCTCGAAGACCTTTGACAACTACATTAAGGTCGAGGCGCCCAAAGGGAGCGTCGTCGTGGTCGCCTGCCTCGCCGGCTGGCTGCCGCAGGCGCGGCGCGCCGAGGCGAACCTCGAGATGCTCAACGGCGTGCTCACCGCCAAGGAGGGCGAATCGACGGCCAACTGGAACGATACCGTCGTTGCGCCGCCACACAGCGGCGCCGGCAGCGGCAGCAGCAGCATGGCCGGAGCGCCGGCTGCCGGCGAGGCGCCCCCGTTCATCCTGGTCAAGTTCGACATGTCGCAGTCGCGCTTCCTGCGCGACCGGCACAACATCAACACGCTGCCCATGTACCTGATGTACATTGGCGGCCGCCTCGCGTACGCCTCGAGCACCCTCAACGGCTATGGCAGCTCCATCGACGACCTCAAAACCCAGGTACGAAAGGTCGCGAGCGAGAAAAATTTCCTGCCCGACGATTTCCGCTTCGGCCCGACCGACGACCACAACACCGGCGACTTTGGCGCCACTCTCAAGGCGACGGCGCCCATCCTGGGCAAAACTGGGCCATGAGCACTTAGTCACAGAGACCCGCAGACAGACCGCCGTCGGTCGAGCGTCGAGGATGCACGCGCAATCGCTGTGACGCGACCTCGAGAGTGACCGCTGACCGGACCGAGCCGCGGAGCGGGATGGTTTACTTTTTTTAATAGTAATTGCAATTATTAGTAAATACTACTTGGCAATTAGAATGGTCGGGCTCGGTCGTCCGCGCTGCGCGCTGACCGCGCGCTGTGGATTCGACCGTCAGCGCAGGATGAGCTGGGTTCTGGCTTCTGCCCTCACGCAGTGAGTGTCTCGTCCCGGCTCTCGCTCCGCTCGCGTGCTACTGATCCTCCTCATCCTCCTCGTCCTCCTCGGCCGTGGCCACGTCCCGCACACGTCCACGACCCCTCCATTCGGTGGGCGGCGGGTGCCACGTGGGTGGCGCCGCGGAGCTGTCGACGAGGTACGCCTCGTCGTCGCCCGTGGGCGGCGCGGTGGCCTCCTCGAGCTCCTCCTCGGCACCCTCCTCGCCCTCCTCCTCGGGCACCTCTGGCTCCTCCTCTTCCCTGCGTGCGTCCTCCGTACTCATCATGGTGAGCACGCTCGGCAGCGGATCCCAGCCCGCCTCGTCGAAGAGCATCTCCAGCCCAGCTTGCACATGGAAGACCACATCGTAGTCCACACGCAGCCCGCCGTTCGCCCTCCGACTGGCTTCAAAGTCGGCAGCGGCTCGATCGAGGTCGTCGCATGCCTTGTGGGCGAAGCCGCGCGCATAGTGCGCGTACGCCCAGCCCGCCTTGTGCTCCAGCGCGCTGCTCAGGTCGGCGACCGCCGCCTCGGCTCTCTCGCAGAGCAGCAAGGTGATGCCGCGCTGCAGCAACGCATACGCGTGACCCGACGGCGGCAGCGCCGCCGCCTTGGCCGATGCCTCCTTGGCAGCCTCCTCTCTGGCGGCCTCCTCCTTTGCCTTCCGACGCGCCTCACTCGCCCCACCGAGCAGCGCTGGGGCCGTGCGCGCGTGCACGAGCGCCGCCTCGGGCGCCGCCGCGGGCGCCGCTGCCGAGGGCCGCGACGGGATCACGACGACGAGTGCAGGCGCGGCGCGGTGGCTTCCACCAAGCTTGGTGTCCTTGGGAGCGAGCGCGGGGGCAGGACGGTGCGACGGTGCCGATGGCCGAGACTTGACGCTCGCGCTCCTTGCGAGAGACGCGCCGCCCGCCTCGTCGTCGTCGGCCTCCTCGCCCTTGGCGCCACGACCGCCCGTCGCCATGCTCTTGCTCGCGTACAGACTCTCGCCATCGGCATCTTGATGCAAATGGATGCTCGCGCTCAGAGCGGCCACAGCGCCCCAAAGATGCTCGGAACGCGCCAGCAGCATCCCCAAGAGCTGCTGCATATCTGCTCGCAACGACGCGTCGCTCGGTGCGGCGGGCAGCAGACTGGGCGCCGCGAGCGCCGACCGCGCATCCGAGAGCGCCGCTGGTAGGTTACCGGCTCGGTAGTGCGAGGCCGCGCGTAGGCAGCGCGTGTTCGCGTCGTTTGGAGCGCGTCGCAGCGCATGGTCATATGCGCGCACCGCCGCCGCGTACTGGCGCCGCTCGTGCAAGCACTGGCCACGCAGCACATGGACTGCGGCGAAGAGAGCATTTTGCTCCAGCTGCTCTGCTGCACGCCGCGCCTCCTGGTACATGACGGCCGCGGCCGCCTCGGCTTTCTCTTCCGGTGTTCCCTTGCGTCGCCGGCCGCCGCTGCCGCTGCCGCTGCCGCCGCCGCCGCCGCCGCCGCCGTCGTCGTCATCGACGTCCTCCTCGTCGTCCGAGACGATGGCCGTCACCTTCGGCTTCGGCTTCGAGCGCTCCTCCATCTCCTGCGGCGTGGGCTCATATGGCGAGACGATGTGCTCCGCGCCGTGCCGCAGGGCTATGCCCAGCAGCCTCAGCGCACGTCGCCGCCGACCGAGCGCACGCAGAGCCGCGGCGCGCGCCGTTTGTAGCCGCACCGTGACGACACCCGCCGGCACGCCCGCCTTGGCCGCCGCTTCGAAATCGTCCAGAGCTGCCGCCGGATCGCCCAGGAGCATCGAGACTCCTCCACGGCGCACGTAGTCGTCGCCTGGGCTCACGGCGGCGCCTCGTCGGCGCGCCGTCGCGGGCGCCTCCGGGCCCGGATCGCGCGCCTCGAGCGCCGCAGTGAAGTCCGCAAGCGCAAGCCGAAGCGCCCCTCCCTCTCGGTGCAACTCGCCCCGCAGCCGGCGAGGAGCGGCCCAACTGGGGCGCATGGTCACGCACACGTCGAGCTCGACGAGCGCCTGTCGTGGCGCGCCCTGGGCGTACAGCGTCGTGGCAAGCTCTAGCCGGCTCTCTGCCTTGTCGGGGCACAGCTTGAGCGCCGCGCTGTAGCGGGCGTGCGCGTCGGGCCACAGCTGCTGCGCAGCATAGCACTGGCCTCCACCGTGTGCCGCCGCCGCGGCGAGCCCCGCCATCGCCTTGGCGGTCGCGCTCGCATCCGCGAGATCCGCCTGTGCGATGAGCGAGAGCGGCTGGCCAGCACGGCGCGCCTTGGCGGCGGCCGCCTGCAGCCGTTCGACACGCTCGAGCGCCGCATCGCGCCTCAGGCCGGCCACACGTTCGGCGAGGGCATAAGCGCCCGCGGCGGCGTCGTACGCGAGCGGCTGCTTGTACGGCACCGTCGCCTCTGCGGCCACGTGGCGTAGATGATCGGCGTACGTGAGGCTCACCGACGGCTCCGATGGCGCCATCTGGAGCGCCTCGGCGAGCGCATCCGCCGCCGGTTCGAGACGACCGAGGGCGCCGAGGGCGCGTGCATGCTCGACACGGAGGTTGGCGTCCGAGGGGCGGAGGCGCACCGCCGTCGCAAGGGCCGCCTCGGCCGCCTCCGCATCGGGCGGCGTGGCGCTCTCATCATCGCGCTCCCGCAAGCACAGCCCAAGCTGCTCGTGTGCCATCGCGAGCTCGGGAGAGCGCTCCACCACGTCACGCAGGTCGCGCAGGCTCAGATCATACCGACCAAGGCGCCGCAGGCACATGCCGCGCCTCAGGAGCGCGCCCGTCACCTCCGCCGCGCTGGCCAGCAGCGTCGTACTCGCGTCGTACTTGTCGCCCTCTCCCCTTGGCGCGCCGAGCGCGCCGAGCACGTGGCACAGATCGTCCACCGACTCCGCATAACGGCCCGCCGTCTCGCGCGCGAGGCCGCGTGCGAGGTACACGCCCGCGACAGTCGCGGGCGTCACGAGGGCGGCGGCGGCTCCGCTGCCGGTGACCAACGCGACGGCCTTGTCGTGATCGTGCAGTGCGCCCGGCATCGTCTCGAGCTGATGCAGCGCCACCAGGCTGATGGCACGGCTCGTGTAGTGCGATGGCTCGTCGGGCTGCAGCCGGATGGCCATCGAATAGTCATACACAGCACGCACGTGGTCGCCCAGCGCCTGCGCTGAGCTGCCACGGCTCGCGAACACGGCGGCATCCTGGCGCACGCCGCGGTCGATGAGTCGGCTAAACTGCTGCACCGCCGCCTCGTGCTGCCCCTTGCGTGCTTGCTGATTGCCGAGCACGAACGGGTCGGCCCAAACCCGCCTGCCGACATTTTTCCGGAGGTGCTTTGGTGGCGCGAACATAGGGCTCGCGCTTTGGGGTTCGCCGCGAGCCGGATGGTGGTTTGGGGTCGCCGCGGTGCGTGCCGAGCGCGGCTTCGAGGCGCGACGGTTGGTGTGCCTCACAGGCTCGAGTCGCGACACAAACTTCAAAGTCGGAACTTACCTCAGTAGAGCGATTGACGAGCTCAGAGCGGCGCTTTGATTGACGAGTTCATCACGTCTGTCCATAGTGGCGCGGTCACGGAGCCCGACATGGCACTCTTGGTCGTCGAGCCGTCGGCGGAGCTCAAGACGATCATCGACAAGACCGCCTCCTTTGTCGCGCGCAACGGCCCCGAGTTCGAAGCGCGCATCAAGAACGAGCAGAACAATGCCAAGTTCTCTTTTCTGCAGCCCAACGACCCATTCAACCCATACTATCGCGCGAAGATCGTTGAGCTGGGCGGCACCGTCGCGCCTGTCGCCAGCAGCGGCGCTGCGAGCGCATCCTCAACCTCCGCTGTTACGCAGAGCGCCGCCAAGGTGAACATCAGCAAGAAGCCGACCGTCACTCCCGTCGAGCCACCCAAGCAGTTGTACACGGTGGTGCGCCCGCCCGGGGCGTATCCGCTGGACCTCGACGTGATCCAGCTCACCGCGCAGTTCGTGGCCACCAATGGCAAGCCCTTCCTCACCGGCATCCTCGACCGCGAGGCGAAGAATCCGCAGTTCGACTTCCTCAAGCCGGGCCACCACTTATTCCAGCACTTCACCAACTTGGTGGACGCCTACGCCAAATGCCTCAACCCGAAGCCCGAAGTCACGAGCCACCTGAAGCAGGACGCTGCCGACCCGCTGCGCACGCTGACGCGCATGCAGCAGTTCGCGGCCTTCGTGTGCGAGCGTGAGCGCGAGAAGCTCACGAAAGAGGAGGCGGCGGCGGAGGAGCGACGCTCTCAGCTGCTAGTCGACTGGCACGACTTCATCGTCGTCGAGACCATCGGTTTCGACGACGATGACGACAACACACTCCCCGCGCCGCAGGCGCTCGACACGTCGACGACCGCCGCCGCCGCCGCGCCGCCGGCCGCGGCACCTACCACGTCGGCGCCCGCGGGCTTGCTCCTCACGACACACGAGCCAGGAGCCCCCGAGGCCACCCCCGCCCTCATCGAAGGTCCCGAGCCCCCCAGCCAGCCGCCGTCGGAGCAGCTCGCGGCGTCGCGGCTGCAGGCCGTGCCCGAGCACCTGATTCGCCGCGACTACAAGCCACAGCTGGGGGCCAAGGCACCGACGCTGCAGTACGCGGTGGACCCCCTCACCGGCCAGCAGGTGCGACTCGAAGAACTCGAAGAGCACATGCGCATCTCGCTCCTCGACCCGAAATGGAAAGAGCAGAAGGCGGTCGAGGACGAGCGCTCTCGCGGCAGCAACATCGCAGGCGGCGATGACATCGGGCGCAACCTCAAGAATTTCGCCAACCGTCGTACGGATATTTTCGGCGACAAGGAGGTGGCCATCGGCGAGACGGTCAGCAAGAGTGCCGAGGAAGAGGTCAAAGAGCAGCGCGCACGTGTCATCTGGGACGGGCACACCTCCTCGATCGCGTCGACGGCCTCGAAGGCCATGCAGGGCATCGACCACAAGCCCGCCGAGACGCATGGTGTCGTAGTCCCGAGTAAGCCGCCGCCGCCGCCGCCGCCTCCCATGCCGCCGCCGCCGCCGCCTCCCATGCCGCCGCCGCCGCCTCCCATGCCGCCGCCGCCAGGGATGCCGCCGCGTATGCCGCCGCCGCCGCCAGGGATGCCGCCGCC
>Ga0210245_100188_pt1 | contig 53780 bp, 34 predicted proteins | sample ChrtobMetaP3_4mM_FD_155450 | JGI IMG/M metagenome (GOLD analysis project Ga0210245, IMG submission 155450) | Chrysochromulina tobin associated microbial communities from unialgal haptophyte culture, Seattle, Washington, United States - P3_4mM | ecosystem: Host-associated > Algae > Haptophytes >...
GCATGTTGTCCGAGGAGCATGGGCTGGTGGCCCTCGAAGCCCCTACCGACCTGCAGCACGCTGCGGATGAGGAGCGAGTCGATTTCGTTAAGGCTGAGATCGAGAGACGCGCGGAGGCGTTGCGGGATGCGCTGGACTTGTACGACGACGAGATCTACTCGCCGGTGCCTTTGCTGGTACGCACCAAGCCCGTCGACGGCGTCGAGGTGATCGAGAGGCAACGCAAGGCGCTGATCACCAACTACCTGCCTCCGGTCGCCCTCGCGAGGAACAACTCAGTGCCTGGACTCGGTGTCTCTCACCAGGCTGAGGCCGACCCGGTGCAGTCGGCACGCGAATCGACTGGATTGCCCACGCCTGCACGATTTCCGAAGATTAACTCAGTGCCTGGACTCGGTATCTCTCACCAGGCTGAGGCCGACCCGGTGCAGACGGCACGCGAATCGACCGGATTGCCCACGCCGGCACGATTTCCGAAGCCAGAGGCACGCGTTCCGGCGCCCGAGCCTCTGGCTGAGGTGGCGGAAGACTCCGATTTTGATGACCCAACGAGCCCGAGTTGCTCACCACCGTCCTCGCCACCAGAGGCCGCCTCTCCACCAGCATCGGGCCTGCATCACAGGGTCACAAAGCACTGGAATGCATACTTGCGCTGGGAGTACGGGCTGGGCGGCTTCATGTTCTGGAAGGATCGGCTGCCGCCGCCACGCGCATCCGCCACCTACGATAGTCCGGAGGAGGAGGTCGACGACGCGTTCCGTACCCTATCTCAACGGGCGAGGCGGAAGGAGGAACTCAAGCAGCAGACGCTGTTCAAGCGTGCGCGCTACTCGTTCCGTCAACGGCAGAAGGCGAGCGAAACCGACCACGAACGTATGCCCTGCTGGAAGCAATACTTTGTCCTCTTTGTGGGCAGCTGCATTGTGGCCGCGTGCACCGTGGCGTCGATTACTCTCTTCGCTCTCACCCCTCCACTGCAACAGTACTCCGCCTTGGCTTCGTACTTCGGGTCGGTGCCTCTCTCATTTTTGTCGCACTTTGGCGTGCGCTACATTGTTCGCCAGCTGCGCAAGCACGCGGCGCTCTGGCGCGGTCGGTTCGTCGAGGGCCAGTTCCGCAAGGTGCGGGTGCAAGCTGCCGCTGCGTCCAAGCGCTGGACGTCCGAGGAGGACGAGGCTGCCAAAGGACCCAAGCCTAAAGTTTGGAAAGTACCCGACAGGAGGCTTGCAGTGGAGTCGGTCGACCCGTCGGCGACCGCGGAAAGCCCACCGGAGAAGTCAAAACGGCGTGGGGCGGCCTTCGCGGTCTTGCCTGCCGGCGCGGCCGAGAATGAAAAGCGCCCACCTCTCAGGCTCAATCGGATGGCGTCGGCGTACCTCGACAACTCGATGCTCGATCAGACGCAATCGCTCGCGGCTCGCAAGGGCGATGGCTTTGCTCAGATGGATCGCTCGTCGGAGACGATTGATGGGCGCCCGCGCATGACGCGCGTCATGAGCCGCGCCAACCTAATGATGGGTGCCCAGATCAGGCCCTTCTTCTCTACCTTCCTAGAGCAGAAGGATAAGGAGGAAGACGTGAACCCTAAGCCCAGATCCCCGATTGGGCCCGACTTTGACTTTGGGCCCGCGAACCGCGCTCCCTCCAAGGGCACCGCCGGCGTACGCGGGCGCAAGCTCGTGGCGCAGAAGGGCCACGGCGGCTCTCAGAAGCTCTCGGAAGAAGCCCTCATCTCAGGAGCCCGCCCCCTCCGCCGCCGAGGGTCCCTTGGGCCAGCCTCACCGCCTCAGGTGTCCTCGTCGGTGTCCTCGGCAGCGGGCACACCAACCTCGCCAAGCCAGCACCTTTAAGCCGTGGAGACGGAAGAGCACGAATGCGCGCCTGCCCCCCCCCATGAGAGAAGGAATACAACAGAGAGCTCTGACTGTTTCTCGCGACTTTAATTGACAATGCTTTGGAAGGAGCGCAAGCAGCCTGGAAGAGTGAGGCTTGACCGGCGAAACGCTGTTGAGTGAGAGTGCGCCCTGTGTGCTGGTACAGAGACCCCGACCTCACTCAAATATAACGGTTCGTCGGTTCCGGCGTTCACGCAAACATCTGTGTATACGTAAGTAAGTAAGTAAGTAAACAACGCCAACTGGCAGCGTACACGTGGCGAGGGGGTCTCCCCCAGGCATACTAAGCGTGTACGGTGTTCAACAACACGGGAGTTGAAGCTGATGAAAGCCACCAGTCAACCCACGGTTGCGGCTCGAGAGCTGGCGGGGTTACCTGTGTATAAGTGACGGGGTGCATATGCGCCGGGACGCGACGAACGTCATGCGACTAGCGAAATTGAGTCGCCCGAGTGAGCGAGTACTCAGTAATTGTGTTGACCGCGGGCGGTGCGGAGCCGTCCTTTGTACATTTGAGCATTGCATTTGAGACGGCTTTGGTTGAGCGAGAGATCGAAGCTCGGACTGAATGACTGACTGAGAGTGGTTCTTACCATGGGTTCTTACGCTCTTTTTCGGAATGTGACGTGAATATACGTGACCGGGTTAAGGGGAGCTCGGAAGCTTAACCGTGTGCACTGGGGCGAGCACGGGCAGAGAGACGGACGGACCGAGTGAACCTCCTGCTGAATCCCAAAATTCCTACCGGACATATTAACGCGCGCCTAGAGAAACGGCCAGCCTTTTCAGAGCCGACTTGTGTACGTATGAGGCTCGCTCACTGACGAGTTATGGAGCGCGGGGGGACCGCTATGAAACTAACTGCTGACTGAAAAGCTGTGGAATCCCTTTTTTCGAAGTTTTAGTTTTGGTGCCAAACTTTTCCATCGAAACTGTGCTCACGATTTCGGCGACGCGAAGGGCGACTACAACTTTCGGACGCGGAGTCCAGGCTGCGGCCGGCATGGACTCTCATGCGGGGGCGACGGGCACGCAATGGAAGGATGGGTCTGTGGGGTCGCCACTAAAGAAAGACAACGAATTGAGAATTGCGGCGCTGCGCGCTGAGCAAGCAGCGGTGCGGTCCATCGAGGCGGCAATGATTGCGCGGCTGGCGGGGGATGCAACCCGGGAGCTCACGGAAAGGGCCAAGGCGGTAATGGCGGCTTCCACTTTGGCCGCCCAGAAGGCTTCGGAAGCCGCCGATAAGGCCATCAAGGAAAAGGAAGAGGCGGAGAAGGCTGCCAAGGAAGCGGCGGCGGCAACGCTGCGCACCGCCGAGGCAAAAGACCTTGCAGAGGCGAGCGTGACCAAGCTCAAGAATGCAAAGAAGACGGTGGTGGAAGAGACGGCGCAGCTGGAGGCGGAGATGAAGGCTGCCAAGGCCGCGAACACCGCGGCGGAGAAAGAGAACGTTGTGCTGGCTGCCAAGGCGCGCGAGGCAATGACACAGGTCAAGTATGCGACGAGGACTCTGGAGAAGGCGCAGATGACCGTCCAACAGGCGCAAGCGGCGGTCCAGACGGCGGCGATGGCGCTCACAAAGGCTGAACAGCAAAGCGTGTTGCGACAGGAGGAGGCGGACATCATCGCCAAGGAAGTCGGGCCGCGGCAGGATGAGGAGGAGGAGCTCGCCGATGCCCTTGCGATGGCGGAGCGGACGGCAGCCGAGTACGCGGGCACTGGCTCCACGTGGGAGGTTCGCACGCAAGAGACGCTCAAGGAGCGACAGATCGAGCACGCCAGGGCCAAGAATGAGTTGGAAAAGGCCAAAAAGGGCGAGGAGAATGCCAACAATCTCGTGCAGAACGCCATCAAGGCCGTAGAGCAGGCAACGCGGACACACGAGTCTGCGGTCAAGCGGTTGGCGCAGGAGCAGCAGCTGTATGATGAGGCCAATGCGGCTATGCAGAAAGAAACGGTTATCTGTACCGCGGCGAGCGAACGCGCGGAGCAATCGCGAAAGGAGTGTGCGGACGCAATGGCGATGCAGGAGGCTATGTCTGAGAAGCTGAAGAACTTGAAGATCTCGGCCTCGGGGGCGGCGATGGCGAGCGCCGAGGAGGACCTGCGCCGCGCGATTGAAATGAAAGAGAATGCCGACCGTCACCAGGCGAAACTAGCGCAGCAGGCGCACTCTGCTACTGAAGCCATGGGGCGCGCACTGGCGGCCAAGGAGAGAGCCATTCAGGACATGGAGGCGAAGCAGCTCATTACGGCCAAGGCGCTGGAGAAGGAGCTGGAGGCTGATCAAAAAAAGAAGCTAGCCGATGGTTTTGTGGAGGACCTCGATGCCAAGGTCCATCTCCTCGCTCAGGCGGAGCTGAATGCTCGGGGGCTCACGATGTCGCCCCAAGAAATCAAGGAGGCAGCGGAGATGGCCAAGGAGCGCAAGGAAGCGGCGATACGCGACATCCGCCAGCTCACGAAGGTGTGCAACACGGACAAGATCACCCCGATCGATAAATGGCGCGCCTTTCTCAAGTGGAGTGAAAGCGGACAGCCCGGAGCCGAACATTGGAACGTCCGGCGTCTCTTCTACGCCCTTGATGGGAGTTTCCTCTCAGCCTTGGACGTCATGGTGAAGGATGTCGTCGGCCGCAAGCTCGATCGTGGCTCTGTGAACCCGAAGCTCTGTCGCTGCGAAGGCGAAGGGCTGGCGCAGGCATCGCAGGGGCAGACGGCATCCTTCAGCATCACAGCGTTCAGCACTCATGGTATCGCCTTCGGCATTGGCGGTGACGCTTTTACGGTTGGCATTCGCTACGCAGGTCTCGCGATGAGTGTGCGATCCAAGATTGTCGACAACGACGATGGCACGTACACGGTCTTGTTCAAGCCCACCTCTTCAGGCAAGTTACTCATCAATGTGTCATACAATGGCGAGAACTTTTCCGGCAGCCCCTTCGTGTGCACCGTGTCTTCCCCCACGCCGTGCGCCTCACAGTGCATCGTCAGCGGCGACGCGGTCAACCGCGTGGTCGCATACAAGCCAGAGAAGTTCTATATCAGCTTCCGCGACGCGCTCGGCCACGTGGCTCACGCAGGTGAGCTCGACGTGTGGGTACACCCCGTCGAGGGCGACAAAGCCGTCCCAGTCACTCAAAAAGTTAATCCACCGCAGGAAACGCTGAGCGAGGTCGGCAGGCTCATCGAGCCGCTTCACGAGTTCGAGTACCTTGTGGTCGGCACCAAGCCCCTCGACGTGACGCGTGCAAGGGATGCCAATAGCGAAAAGATCGGGAAACTTCTGCCTGGTCGGACTCTCAAGATCGTGCGCATCGAGCCTTTGGAAGATGGTGTCCTACGCGCGTGCATCGTCGTGGAGAAGGAAGAGCCGCGGCACGATGAGGACCCGGGCAGTTGGCGCTTGCTATGGCCGTCTCGGCAGGAATGGCGCACGCCCGACATTGGCCGAAGCTCGCGGAAGAAGATGGACGCGATTTCACAGGCGGCGAAGCAGCTAGCCATCGAGGAGGCGGCGGCGACGAAAATTGCGACTATTTTTCGTGGCCGCAAGGACCGCAGGTTTTTTGCTCACAAGGTCGCGGAGCGCGAGGCAGAGCGAAAGGCGGCAGCCAAGGCAGTGCAGGAGGCGGCGATGCGAGCGGCGCAGGAGGCCAAGAGAGCCAAGATGGCGGCGGCGAGTGATAGGGATCGCAAGATGGCGGAATCCGGAATCAGCAAGGCCTCAAAAGGGCGTCCAGCGCCGATGCAGGCCGAGTCTCCAGGAAAGGGAGTCGTGCCTCCCGAGGAGGACAAGAAGAAGGACAAGAAGAAGGACAAGAAGGATGAGCCTCAGACGGACACGAAGAGCGATAAAAGTAGCAAGAGCGAGAAGGATGAAAAAAGCGCGACGACTCTTCCTGATGCCGCCATAGCAATTGAGACAGACAAGGCGACCGACAAGGCAGTCGGAGAGCAGGCAGCTTCGGCCGCAGACCCGAAAGCCAAAAAGAAGGGTGATGGAAGTGGCACGCCACCCGCGTCCAAAAAGGGTAAGGGCAAGAAGGGCAAGGGTTTCAAGACACCCAAGCACGAGGATCCCGTGCCCGAGGGCCGTCCGCTTACCAAGCCCAAGCTCAATCTCCGTGATGACAAGAAGTTTGGGTGGGTCACGCTCGTCATCAAGGATGAACCGCTCGTCACCCGCCTGACGAAGCGCCTGCCCGCGCACGTGCGCCAGCAGTTTCTGACCAACTGGTCGCGGCGCGTGGCCATCGACTCGGAGCGCGAGCGCGAGCGAGCGCTTTTGAGAGATCGCGACGCGGAGGAGGGCACCGCCAAGGGGCGCGAGGAGGTGATGAACTGGGTGCCACCTTACCTTACCGGTGGGTTGCTCAGCGGCCGCGGATATTCTTCGCCGAGACTGTATAGCGTCCCGGAAGGCCCCGAGAAGGATCCCCAGATGGTCGGCTTTGCGTACGGCGGTGTGTACCCCGGCAGGCTGCACGCCCATGGCCAGCTCATCGAGACGCATGAGGTGCAATTTTCAGTCGGCGTCGCCGGCAACTACCTCCTGTACGTCAGCCTGCGCCAGCCGAACGGGCAGTCGTCGCCGCTCGACAACGTGCCGGGCTCACCCTTCTACCTGCATGTATCGCCTGGCCCTGCGCACCCACTATCCACAGGCATCCCGCCCAATGCCCTTCCGCTTCGCGGATTGAAGGATAAGAAGGAAGGCAGGTTTGTGTGCGAGTTCATGCTGATCACGAGCGACAAGATGGGCAACCGCTGCGTGTCCGGGGGCGCAGCGATGACGTGCGGATTTCTCGACGTGACAAACGCCGGGCTCGACGGCGCGGAGGAGTTGATGGATGACGTCACGACGCGCAACTCGAAGTGCACGGACAATGGAGACGGCACGTATCTGTGCAAGTGGGTCTCGGAAACGGCTGCAGAGCTCTACGTCTACGTCAAGCTGGACGGCTTGCACGTCCTCGGCTCACCAAACGTGCTCAGGTTTGGTGAGGCTAAAGAAGGCAAGGACTAGTCTGAGCACAGTGCCCGTGCGAGTTTGCGTATCCTGACAAGAGCGGAACGTGAGGCTCGATTGGTACTGCTGCTGAGAGGATTGACGCTGCATGGTTGTGTTGCCGAGGAGAGGGTTTGGCATGTACATGGGATTCGTGATGTGATTCATGCGGGATGTCCGCACATTGCTGACTCGTGCGCGAGACGGCACGCTCGGTGACTCTAATCTCTGATCTCGACTCTGCGTTCTGTTGTGCGTGTTCATATGAATATGAGAGACTGCGTTATGTACAGCTGAAGTATGCAAAATGCCGTCGAGAAAGACGGTAAGAGCGCAGTACTAAACAAGAGACCCTTTGTGACACGTTCGGCTCTACAAGATCAAGTGAAAGACGAGGGACCTCTTTATCGGCTTCTCCCTTTTCAAGTTTTCCGATACCGCGCGGCTGAGCGCAAGATCCTCAATCCATATCCAATTCCGTACGGCGGTACTCACGTACCGCACGTACCGCACGTCCGGCTGCGCGTCAGACCTGGCGCGAGTACTTTGAAGAGCCGCTCGCAACGTGGCAAAAGTGTCCAGAATAAACGAAATGTCTCGCCTACTCGCATTGGTCTACGTCATAGCACTTGTACGGCTTGATTTTGGTGAGCGGATTAATCCTAGATTGTTCGCCTCATATGCCGTATGGATCCGCTGCGTGCAAATGAAGGCTTCTGCTGATGACTGTCGGAACCACAGTCGGGCTCTTCATCCTCGCTTTCTTGATCGTACTCTTCCTCATCATTTTCGCTATCCACAACCACCTCGGCAGGCCTCTTGATGGACGCCTCCTTCTTCTGGCCCGCCCTTTTCTGGCCCGCAGCCTTCTCTCGGAGCGCGAGCTTCCGTGCCGTGGCTTGAGCGGCCTGCTTCCGCGCCGTTGCGAGGGCCGTCTCGGCCGCCGTCACCGCTTCCTTGCGAATGCGGCTCGATGACGGTGGATGGTTGTGAGCATCGTCGCCAGCATCATCATCCGAATCGTCATCATCGTCTTCTTGATTGTCCTCGTCCTCCTCGTCACCATCGCCTTCTTGATGGCTTCGGCTCTTCCCCTTGCTCTGAGTCTGCGGCGTTGTGTCAGCATCATCGCCAGCATCATCGTCTGAATCGTCATCATCGTCCTCTTGATTGTCCTCGTCCTCCTCGTCACCATCGCCTTCTTGATGGCTTCGGCTCTTCCCCTTGCTCTGAATCTGCGGCGCTGCCGTCGCCGCCTTCTTCTGAGCTGCCGCCCTTGAGGCCTCTGCCTTCTTGTCGGCCATCGCCTCGATCTTGGCCAACTTCTTCTCGGCCGCCGCCTTCTTCTGGCCCGCCTCCTTCTCAGCCGCTTCTTTCTCCGCTGCCTTCTTCTCGGCTGCCGCCTTCTTCTCGGCCATCTGTTTCTCCGCCTTGTTCTTGGCCTCCGCGGCCTCCTTCTCCGTTATCTTCGTCGCCTCAGCGACTTCCTTCTCCGCCTTCTTCACAGCCCCCTCTGCTGACGTCTGCACTGGCGTACCAGCTGCCTTCGGTTTCTCAGGCGGCCAGGCTTTAAATCCCGATGTCTTCCACGCCATGATTTGCCTGGGTACGTTCAGAACCTCGAGATCGGGAAGAAGCATCGAAAGGTCGGGCATCGACCTTAGCCCATAGCATCCATCTAGGTTGAGAGTCTTCAGGTTGGGGCAGCAAATCCCCAGCTCGGGAGGTAAACTCAAAAGGCCGGAGCAGATCTCGAGATCGAGCACATGTAACGAGGCACACCACGCAAAGAGGCCGTCGGGAAGTGCGGATAGCTGCTTCAAGCCATTCAAGCGGAGTGATTCCAGCGCCTTGCAGCCCGCCACATTCATGAGCGCCTCAGCTCTCAAAGCCGTGCAGCCACTCAAATCGAGGGCGCGCAGGCTGACGAGTTCTTCAAACTGTGAGGGAAGTGTCTTGAGCTGTCTGCACGAAGAGAGGTTGAGGGTATGCAGCGACCGGCACCGGCATAGGCGCTCCGGGAGCTCCGAGCCACCGTACCCTGTGAAGTTCAGCTCAAGCGTGTTAGGCTCGAAGTCGCTCGTCCTAATGTCCCACGCCTTCCGCCCTAGCCACTCCCAAGTTTCCATGTGGGGGGGCAGCTTCACACTCGACAGGTCAGTCAGACCAGAAAGGTCGGGCAACGCATAGAGCTTGGAGCAGTCCGCGAGGTTCAGGTCTTGCAAAGCTTTGAATCCCGAAGTCGCTCCAGGAAGGGCTTCTCCTCGTTCGCCTTTGCAACCTCTTCCATCATCTGCTGGAGCTTGTACTTCAGCGCCTCTACTTCCTCGGCACTCGTCTCAGCAGCGCTTCTCGTCTCGCCGGCCGTTCGCTGAACCAGTTGCAGTTGCCTTTCAAGCGCCGCCAGCTGCCTTTCAAGCGCCGCAGCCTTGGTCTCGCTCTTCCATGCCTTCTCTACTGCCTTGGACTGTTCCACCTTGGCTGCAGCCCACCCCGTGTTCGCCGTCTCAAGCTCGAGCTCGACTCTCCTCATCTTACTCTTAGCCTCTCCCACCGCTTTGAGCGCCACCACCGTCTTCTTCTCCTCAGCAGCAACAGCCATCGACAGAGAGCTGACCTTGTCCCGCAACTTTTGTGCCTCTTCAGTCGCAACACGCTCGGCCTCGCGCGCCTTGGCCGCTCTGGCCTCGGCCGCTGTCTTGGCTTGCAATGCAGCCTCAGTGGCTGCTCTTGACTCGATGGCGATGCCATCCTTCCGGTTCTCAAATTGGAGCCGCGCCTTGGTCTCCGCTTCGGCGACGAACCGAGCGAGCAACGCGCGGATCTCGGTGGGCATTGAGCCAAGATAGCCCGTGTCGCCGATCTCGACGAGTTTGCCGTCAACATTGCAGAGCATCACAAAGAGAGCCTTGACGAGTACTTCGATGCCAATGCGTTGCTCGAGATCATTGATGCGCTTCTGCGCCGCCTGTTCGACGGCAGCCACTCGATCGTGTGCGTCTCTCTCCACTGCGCGCACACGCTTCGCGAGTTCCTGCGCGATGAGTGTCGACAGCGAGACTTCCGAGGTGACGACCTTCGGTGCACCAGACCAGATCGACAAGACGTCACCACCGTTAAGCAGCGGAGACGGGGACGCGAACAATTCGTAGCGCACATGCACCATTTCGCGCTCCCAAGCAGCCGTCGTGCTCAGTGGGTGCCACGCTTCCTCATCGTGCCTCACCTCTACGCATCCCATTCTCACAGGCGCTGTCTTCCATTCGGGCTTCGCCTTAACTGCTCGTGGCGAGCTGCGGCCCGAATAGGTTAACTTCGGAGCAGGTCTGGCGCTGTGCGGTCTCTGAGGCGCCGAATGAGTGCCTTGTGGCCTCTGCGGTGTTGGGCGAACGGAGAGCGTGGAACTGTGTGGCGACAGCTCTGGCTGCGTGCCCAGCTGGCGTTCGATGCGCTCCAGCTGCTCTAGCATTTGTTGGTCGCTCCATCGCTGCATATCAACAGGCCAGCGATGGAGCGCTGCACTTTCGCCGAAGTGCCGGTCCTTGGCCGCGTCGACGGCGACGCGGTCGATCGTCATGTATGACGTACAGTTGGCTGTACAGAACGCACTTCGCGAGAGTCTGTTTCAGGCCGAGCGGAGAGGCGCCACTGCTGCTGCTGTTCAACGCGTGCTTACGCCAGCCCGCCGCCACGTAAATCAATTGTCGCATCGAGGATGTTCGAGGTAAACACGCGAAAGTAGGTGAAGTGCAACGACTTAAAGGTCCGCGTCGGCTTTTCGATCGAAAAAAACGGGTTTTCACGCTAGCGCCGCCAGTACTGTGTCGCCAGTAAGTAGACACACCGACAATGGAGGCCTTGCGCGTGGCCGCGACAAAAATGGCTCCGACGCCCGCGCTCTCGTGGCGCGAGGACGATCCCGTCGCCGACTGGACTATCAAACTTGGTACCCTGAAGGAGTATCGCGTGCACTCAGCTGTGGTTGGCTCTGGAGAACGCCGCAGCGACAAGATTCGTGGCTCCATCGTGGAGAAGAACGGCACTGCGCGCACCACAGACATCGCGACCCTGCTGCCCGACGCCGCTCGTGCGGCAATAATCTCGGATCCGCACGTGCAGGCCACGTTCGAGCTTATGCTCGATTGGCAGTACGGCCTCGTCGATGCGCTCGCTTTGCCCACATTTGACGGGAAGGTGATGCTCACAGGCGTTGCGGCGCAGCCGACGAGCGCGGTGGCGAGCGTGGCGATCGATCGTGATGGCACCCCGGCGGGCGCCGGCGCAGCAGCCGAGCCGGGCGGCGAGAGTGGCGAGTCGGTGCTGGGCTTCTTTCAAACTGCCCTCTTCGGTGCGGCACCCAACGCGACGCCGAGCAAGTCTGGCAGCACCGGCAATCTGCCCGCCGCGGCCGCCATGCCGTCGGTGGCCGCGCCCGCGGCACCCGCGGCCGCCTCGCGTGCTGCGAAGGTGATTGCACCGCAGGTGCCTCTGCTTTGGTCCCTGGCAGATTGCTTGCAGGTGCGTGGCCTCAAGACAGCGCTATTGTCGCTATTCGAAGATAGCCCTCTCGCGCCCAACTACGTGATGAACACCCCCGCTTACGAGCGCCTCAAGATGCTCGTGCGCGCGCTCGAGCTGCACTGCACGGAGGTCGTCGCAGCCCTCCGAGAGCAGTTGCTGCTCACGTCGCTGACAGAGGGACTCGCTGCACTCGCTGTCGCCGCGAGTGCGTGTGACCTCCATCGCTACGAACAGCTCTCGCGCTGCGGGCTGTTGCCGCCGGACGACCAGGCCCTCCTCGCCGTGCTCGACCAGTCGACGCTGCGCGTCGGCTCGGAGGGCTTGGTCTACGATCTGATTGCGCATCACATCACGGCGACCAAGGCGAATGACGCGGCCCAGCAGGCGTTATGGTCCACGTGCCGGTTCAGCTTCCTGGACGCCGAGCGGTGCGTCAAGCTCGCTGAGAACCCTAATGTACCACCTCGGTGGATCGCGCTCGCGCTCGCGACGCGGGGCGCGACCGCGCCAGTGCAGGCCGCCGCCGCCGCCGTGGGCACCCCTGCGCAGGCCGTGCGCCTGCAGCCGCGTGAGTTTTATGTGTGAGCCTGTGAGGGTAGGCGACTAGTAGGAGACTGTGCGATGGGGAAGCAGCCGTCGCATGCGAAGGCCATGCATATGTCAAACGAGCCGCGCAGTGATGATTGGGTGTCAGGGCGCGAGGTGCGAGGAGCATGACACGACAGGGAGCAAGGCTGCAGTGCACCGGAGGTGGGAGGTCGCCGTCGCCCGTCCGTGTAGACGGGTCGCAAGATGTCCCCGGGCTCTAGCCTCCACCACCGCGCGACAGCCCGCGTTGTGTGACAGGCGGGGCGCCCATGTGCCGTTGTGTACGCGTCTGGCGCGCGAGTGCGGCGTACCGGCGTTGAGAGAGGAGACCGCTATACCTATACGCTCGTCGTAGGCGCCGCATCCCACACAGGACACACCGCGAACCCGAACGAGCTAATTGAACTCACCCGACCAATCAAATCGCGGCACGGTTATCAGCGACGTGGTGCTCTCTGAAGGGAAGGTGCTGCGTCTCCCGCCGACGGCAGGGCGAGGAGCAAGAGTGGCCGCACAGTCGAAAGCCCATCTGAATTCTCTCCACACGAGGCTCAGTCTCAATCAGACCACGAGCCTGCTCTTCCAGTTCGCTATTCTGATTTAGGGTGAGAGCTTTGCGGCGACATCTCGGCCTCCTCGGCCACGTCGCCGCACCGCAAAGCAGGGAGCCCCGGGTCGAGCTCGCGATCTCCGGGTCGAGCTCGCGAGCTCGGGTCGAGCTCGGAGCCACCGTCGGCGCCCTCCTCGCACGCGCGAAATCCCTCCGCGAGCGCGCGACGGTCCAGGCGGTGCGCGATGACGACGAGGGCGCTGCTGCGCGCCTCCCGCGCCCCCCAAGGGCGCTCGAAGTGCCCCTGTACCTGGGCATGGATCCCATGTAGCACGAAACGCTCGTCGCGACCCGAGATGGCAAGCACACCCTTCATTCGGTATAAGTCGACATGGTGCGCCATTGTGAGGGCCTGCAGCCATGCCTGGAGCTTCGGGAGCACCAGCGGACGGGTGGCCTCGAGGCTTATGCATGCCACAGTCGCAGCGTGCAAAGGGTCTGTGACGCGTGTCGCTCTGCTGCTGCCGCTCTTGCCAATGCCGCCCGCGCCACCGCCGCCACTGCCGTTGCCGCCGTTGTCGTGGCCAGCTCGCTCGTGGCTCTGAGGCGGCGCAACGCTTTTGGCAAGCCACCCCGCCGAACCAAACGCATGGAGGCCGAAGATTTCCGAGAGGGGCACACGCGCCTGCGTGGCTCGCAGCATCGGAGCCGTCGTGTTCACCTCGCCGATCACCGAGCGCACCGCGGCTTCCTCTACGGCATCCACCAGGTCTGCTTCGTCCCGATGAGGGCCGAGTCAGCGGCAAGAAAGAGGCTATCAAGAGGCCATCTCCAGGACATCTCCTGATCATCTCCAGGCCATCACCTGTCTTATTGAGGATGACTCGATCAGCAAGCGCCAGCTGCTTCTCGACCTCGGCGCGCCGGCGTGCAAATCCAAAGGGACCCGAGGGTCGCAGGTGGCGCAGCACATGCTTGCAGTCGATGACACAGATGAGCGCGTCCAGATAGAAGCGCGAGCCCGCCATCTCCCGACGGTAGAGGATCTGGAGCATCGGTGATGGGTCGGCCATGCCCGTCGTCTCGATGACCACGCAGTCAAACGGCAGGCTGCCGCCCTCAAGACGACCCATCTCGAGCAGCTTGTCGAGCACGCGTTCGAGCTCCGAGCCTGGCGTCTCGCCCGAGCAGCAAATGCATCCATTCTTAAGCACAAGCACGCCCTCGGGCATGTGCGCTTGCCGCTCGCCGTCGATGAGGGCATGGTCGATCGAGATGGCGCCGAGCTCATTCTCGATGACCGCGATGCGCAGCCCGTGTTCGTTGGACGTCAGCATGCGGTTGACCAGCGTCGTTTTCCCACTGCCGAGGAAGCCCGTCACGATCGTAATTGGCACGTTACCTGCCGCAGCGGGTGGCTTGGCGCTGCCATCAGCCTGAGCCGCCGTGCGATTGCTGCCAGCCGGTACGGTCTCGCACAGCTCGAGCGACTTGCGTTCGATTCGCTCAAGGCGGCGGCGCTGCAAGAAGTGCACGAGTATCTGCGTGAGAACAAAGGAGCCGATGACCACGGCGGCGACCACCCAGGGATTCAACGCACCCTGGCCCATCGCCCTTGCAGGCCGTCGCAGGAATTCCTGACTTGCACGATCTCCCACACGCCAGATCGGCGCCTCAAAGGAAATGCGAGCCGTTCGGTGCGCGACGCCGATGCAACTAAGTCACATCATGAGAGACTGCAGACTCTTCACTCGTATATCGTATATCTGACTGAGAGATAGACTTAGAGAGAGGCACATCGTACTATGAACTATCCAATGATACTATCGGTCTATCGCAAACGTCTTAACTCAAAACAAGTTCAAGATCAAATTCAAGTTGAAGTTGAAGTGCGAGAGCACATTCGATAGGCTTCCGTTAGGTTGTCTGTTGTTTATGAAGAACTTGAACTTGAACTCAAAACCACAGCAAGAAACACTGTGTTACGTCTGATCAGAACTGAACTATAAAAGGCTGCCTAGTATGACTCTGGGCTAGCACTCCGCGATCGCGATGCCCATATATTGCAGGTGGTCGTCGATGCTCACCGCCTCGAATAACTGGTCTGCGCACGTGGGGTCCTCGCCGGAGCCGTCGCACACGGTGTAATTCTTCTGGTCCTCGGTGTACCAGACCTCGGTGGCGGTGTGGTGGAAGCCGAAGGCCTCGGGCGGCAGGTGGGGCACTATGTCGCGCCAGTGTGTCACGCGCCAACTCACTTGAGTTCCCGTCATGTAGAATTTCGCGAACTGGTCGTTGCCGACGCGTGGCTCGCCGTAAGTGTACACGCCGGCGATGGGGAAGCCAAGCGATTGCGAGGAGGCACCGAGCTCGACGGCGCAGAGAGCGGCGACGGCCGCGCCGAGCGAGTGGCCCGTGACGAAGATATTCGCGCTCGAGTTCGCTTCGTGCAGCCGCTGCACCTCTTTGACAACGTCGTCCTTGACCGAATTCCTGTGGCAACAGACGGTGCATATACACGCGCTGCTCAGTCCCGCGCAGCGCACGCGAGAACCTTCGCGCTGGGTTCAATGGCAGGGCTCGCACCAGGCCTTGTAGAAGCCCGTATGCACCCGGCACCCATCGCATTTTGGGTATGCATCGGTCTTCGTGATATCGATGTTGTCGATCCAATTCCGAATGTTATCGCTTCCGCGAAAAGAGACGACGATGTCGTTGCCAGGCGCCTGGCCCACGAAGCCTTGCATGCCGCCGCCGCTGACCACCTTGGAAACGACGAAGTCCTTGTCCGCTGCCCTGCATGGCGCGCAATCCCAGTACGAGATGTTGGCCGCGCTGCAATACGCCGCGTTGGAGAAGTGCGCAAACAGGAGGGCGCGGCTGGGGCTGTACGATCCGCTTCCGTCGGAACGGTATGGCTTGGCCTCGTTGAGGACTAACAAGCTTATTAAGGAGCTGGAAAGCACGAGCATTTCCTGCCGGCCCTATCTTACCGCGATTGGGGGCTTTCTTGTTAACAGTGAAACAGGACACAGTGAAGAGCTGCAACCGAATCTTAGACACGCTCTGGGGAGCGTTAAGCGGGTAAAGGTTAGAGCAACCGGTGATCTGCGAGCCCACCCGCTCGAAGTGGTGGGGCACAGGCCGGCGCTCCCCGCGTGTCGAAGACTACCTTCATTCATTAAGTACCCGTAATTCACACCTACCTTAAAAGGCTTGACTTCACACCTTCTTTCTTCCTCCTTAGAGAGTGCCTGCATAGCCTGCAGTGTGGCCGGCCCTTCGTAGCTCAATTGTTGGGCGCTGCCGCCAAAGGAATATGGCCACCGTCTCTGTTGAGGATCTGCATCTGGCGAACGAGATCTTGCGCCACCACTCGAGCCCGCAAATCCTGCACCTGCTCGATGGCATCTCGTTCAAAAACACCGTGGGAGCCGGGACACACCGACGAGTTAACACTTACGACACTCCGATCCGGGGGAGTTTCCGGATTCCGGTACTGCTACTAGTGAACTAGAGTCATTCGTCCCCCTCGCAAGCTGTGCGGGCACGGCATCGGTAGTCACTCGACCGTCGTACGGTCGCCCGGGATACAGGCAAAGTTAATAAATCGCCATCTCGGCAAGACTCACGACCACCTGTCCCGTGGAGACACAAAGTGGAGGGCGCAGACATACGCCGCAAACGGATGTTGATGACCAAACACAGGCTCGCGGGTGCGGGAGTTCCCAGGTAAGTGACCGCCATGAGATGGGTCACTCAGCCTGCCCGCGATAAGGTATGGAAGTTGGCCTGCTGCGGCAGCGCCCCGGCCCTTCTCCATGCGCATGCCGCCCGAGCCGGATGCGAACGTCACACCCTCCGCACGTGGCACCGCCCATGCGCTACTCTCGCTTTGCTTCACGCTTTTCCGCCCCAGAAGGAGGTAGCTGAGGTAGAGAGTATGTGCTGGATGTAAATACAGATCCTTCATCCAGATCAGTCGCGTTGTCTGCTGTCGCATTGCCGTCCCGGGTTGTGAGCGCTGCTGCTGGGATACCACCGGCGCTGACAAATTGCGTGGGAGTCGCGCTGACGACCGTCACCAGCTTCGTAACATCCAGAACAGTAGCCACCTTCGGCTTCGCGCCGCTCTCGAGGTCCGCCTTTGGCTGCTCACGATTTGTAGATCCGGAAATGGTTGTGCAATTCGATAAGTGGTTGAGATTGAGGTAACGGTCGACTTTCTTGAACATGCTGCCATAGATGGTGGAGAGGCCGAGCGCCATGATGAACGTGCCGGGGAGCCAGTTACCGATCGATGACGGCACGATATTGTTCCAGATGACGTCGAACTCCATCGCGTTGTTCGTGCCGTACAGCGCGGCGTTTCCGTACGTGTCGTACGCGCCAGTTTCCTTCGCGACGATGACGCCGCAGGGGAACGTGAAGGCGTTGGCTGGGTAGTGCTCGAAGCCGCAAGCGATGAAGGCCGAGATGCACATGTAGACGGAGATGAACTTGCCTAGAAAGTCGTCACTCATCGATGCTAAGTAGACAGCCATGCAGACGAGCCAGTTGCAGCCGATGCCGCGGGCGACAACCTTGCTCCAGCCCAGGCTGATCTTTCTCTGCGTGATGCTCAGGAACAATTTTCCGGCGGCGGTTGCGACTGGGACATTGGCCGGGCCCGTCTCGACCAGTAGGCCGCACCAGTGCACGAGGAGCGCGAACAGGATGCCTCCGATCATGTTGCCGCACCATGCAAGTCCGATGACTCGGAATACGTTCACAAGAGTCGCCTTGCCCTCGAGCCATGCCGCCGGGGTGGTAAATGTGGCGCCCGTGAAGAGCAGGCCGCCAGTCACGGTGATGATGACGAGGTTGATCGGGAACAGAATCGCGATTATGAAGCTCCGAAGGGATGGGTTATCGATTGCGAGTTGGTTTGCACCGCCTGCAACCGTGACCGACAGAAGGCCACCCATGCCGATATAGCAGCCAGCCAACTGAGATCACCACACACGAAAACGCAGGGATGAGTGCCGAGATGTGGGATCGCGGTGCGCAGAGCTGGCCGAAGGCGCGCACGGTCTCAACGGATAGCGAAAGAGAAACGCAAGGCAATCGCGTGTGAGAGGTGCGGATTCGAGAGTGGGCGGGCTCACGGTTGACTGCAACACCAGGACCCATGAGGGAGCTTTGCAGAGCGAAGCGCCTCTCTCGGCGCAGAGGTGGTACGCTTCGGGTGCAGTCTTCATGCAGCTTGGCGAAGCGATGCGGGCACGAGGAGGAAAATGCGGCGCGGGGTGCAGACCGTTCCAGTGTGGTGCCGAGAAGCCGAAGGCAAAAAAAGATTCTCTTTTTCGTTTCGTCGGCTGCTTGGCAGTCGATCGCAGGCACTCCGATTGTCGACGTCGATCACGTCTCTGCGCGACGGCGCGTGACGTCGGGGCTCACGGAAAAGCGCGCTGTGAGGTGTGAGCCCGGTGGGTGACGGGTCGCGTCGTCTAATAGCTATTTATGTATAATTGGACGTTTGACTTGAATTCAGAATTGCATCTGTTTGAATTGACCACCGGATTCCACCCCGGGGAGCGATCCTGCCCTCCACGTTCAGGTCGCCCCCAATGGGACCACGCCTCAATACATGTACCCCAATGGGTCGAGCCCCAATAGAACATGTATGCGGCTGGTCTTATGCGGCTCCGGCTGGTATGCGGCTGACCAGCCCCGAGAGTCTTGACCAATACAAGAACCTGAGGGCCCAATAACGAGGGCCCAATAACGAGGCCCCAATAGCCCCGCATTCGAGAGCCGCCCACCGGCGCATGCACCCCTCACACGCATCCAAATCTCGCCATGGAGCAGCGCAGCACCTCAAAGTTGGCACCACCACTGGTGCGATCTCACATGGCACAACGCACCCACTTTTGCCCAGTGCTCACAGAGCGGCGGCGCCTGGAACTGCGCCGATCACCGCTCGAGCGGGTTCACGCGCATGCATCAGGGCCGGCAGCGAGCGGCGTGCACACTGCTGAAGGGTCGGAAGCCCGCTCAGAAACGCGAGCGCGATGACGCCGCGGTCGCCGGCCGCGGCTTCTGCGGAATCCCGGCTTTCCAGGGAGCAGACGCACCGTGCCGAGTGAAGTCTACCAAACTGTCAAAGGAGTTTCCAGAAAGGGTGGAGGATGACGAGAAGCCAAACTCGCCACGACTCGTCCGCCCGAACGAATGCGCGACTGAGCCTGCACGGGCGTCCTTGACGTTCAGGGAAGCCAGGCCCGTTGCCATGTGTTCGATCCGCAGTGCTCGCCTGCGCTCCACCCAAGCGTCGGCTGCAAAGGGCTGCGATCGGCGCTGGTAAGGGACCAGTCCAAGCGGCGACGTCGGAGTGCCATGCTGATCAGTCGAAGATCCCCAACAATTTTGTGGTCGGGAAGCTGCGCGGGTCGGTGGCTGGCGCCACTCCAGGATGCGATCGCTCGAAAACGTCGGGGGCGGGCAGGCCATCCAAGGCGTTGAGTGCTTCACCATCCAAGGCGCTGACTTCGATTTTCGCAGAAAATCGCCCGGCGGCGACATCATGCTAACGCGCGCGGCGGCGGCGTCGGCGCTTTCGCTCCGCCGTCGTGTGAAATCTTAGAAAAAAAAACCGTTCCTGATTTATGAAGTTGATGGAGGTTCATATCCATCGTGTGACGTGTGGTGTCGTGGCGTGGTGCGTGCTGCGTGGTTGTGCGCTGCGCGTGTGCGTCGGTGAGTCGGTAGCTCGGTACGGTTCTGAGAGTCGTTTGAGTGTCGGATTTCGTGCAAGATTCCGTGTGTCTGTCGCGTGTGTCCCGGCTCCCCCCGGTGTTTTTAACCGGGACGGATATGGACGGATATGTTTGTTGAGTCGCCCCCACGCGGTGTAGGCCGAGGCGCCGAGCGCACAAATTGGCCGAGCGGCTACCGAGGTCCGAGCGGCCACATGCAAACATGCGGCCAATTGCGAGCGGCCGAGGAAAGGCCGGATGCCCCGCTTTGCGCGTCGCGTGTGTCCGTGAGAAGGACCGGCGCCGGTCTTTTCGTCCGTGACCGTGTGTGAACCGTGTTGGGAACGGTCCAGTGAAAATCTTGTTTGTTTTGAGATCTTTTGAACACAGACTCAGGTGACGAAATCGGAAATCCTTCGACTCCTTTTTCACGGTGTGCATTCGCCCGCCCGTGGATGGCGCACGTGCAGGTGCCTCCGAAAGAGTTGAGCGGTGAGATTGGGAGTGGTGGGGAGTTTGGGAGCGGGCCGTCAGCACCACCCTCGCTGCCGCCGCTGTCGCCAGAGTCGCCCCGGTGCTCACTGCTCGGCGGCGATATCGGAGTACTTGTGCAAGTCATCCTGGGGCTTGCTTTTGTTTTCGCTCTCTTCTTCAAGCGATGGCGCGAGAAGCCGCGGCGTCCAATGCTCGTATGGGCATTCGATGCTTCCAAACAGGGCGTCTCGGGCTTCTTGCAGCATTTCATCAACGTGGGCATCGGAGTCGTGTTCGCTGAGGAGGGTCAGGCGAGTGAGTGCTCATGGTACTTTGTGAGCTTCGTCATCTCCGTGGCGTTCGGCATCGTGTTCCTGGCGGCGTTTGTGTGGGCGTACCGGAAGATCGTCGAGCGATACAAGCTCACGCTGCTGAAAACCGGCGAGTACGGGAACCCGCCCAGATGGAAAGCCTTCTTTGCGCAGATGTCAATCTGGTGCGTCGTCGCGTGCCTCGAGAAGGCTCTCACCGCGGTCGTGGTGATCTACCCCTTCAGGAAGCACCTGGATGCCCTCGCGATCTTGATCGAGCAACCTGTGCCAAAGACCCGCGCGGGAGCCGACATGGAGCTCATCTTCGTCATGGTCGCGGCGCCAACGTTCCTGAATGTCGGTTTCGCCCTTATCATAGACAATCTGATCATGCGGCGCAGCCACGGCATGCGCTTCCGGCAATTCAAGGAGCTGCCATCGCCCAATCAATTGCCAGGCGGCCGCCTATCCGACCTCCCTGAACACGAGATGTCACACGCCTTCATGACCTCCGACTCCATGGTGCCTTCGCCGGTGATGCTCTCGAACGGAGTGCCTGTAGAATACACTGGTGGAGTGCAGCCGCTCGTCAGTACCCCTCTTTCGAGGAGCTGGGTGTGAGATGAAGAGGCGGCGGCCCTGGGCGGGACACTCATACCCTTTGTGGAGGGCACAGTGGGCGCTCTGTGGAGGAGGAATGGTGTGGCACGAATGGTGCAGATCTCTGGAGGCGCAACCGTGCAACGACCAACGTGCGGTGCAAGACCCTGGAGCTGAGCTGGAGTTGCCAGGCGTCGCACGGCGTGTGCGTAAAGGTGCACCGTTTGCACTGCTGACTGATTGACAGATCGTTGTCATAGTTGTACGGTAAGGTCGAGTACTCGACTGTCATCGCACCTCGTCGGTGCCGCGCTGCGCGCCTGCCGGGACCCGGGTAAACCGGCGTACCGGGACCTCTCGGAACGCGATGCAATCGCCTCGCGGGTCCGGTCCGATCGTCAAAAATATCACGAAAATGACGAATGAGAATTCGATAGTTACGTGAATGCATAATGGATATTGCGCCCGGGCCAAATTGGGAGAGTTCCCGGAATTCGAAAGGTGCGAGCGTCGCCACTACTCGACTGTATCTGCTATCTCCGATCTTGCCCACTGCTTAGAGCTTTACAACCTCTGCACCTGCAGCATCTCTCGAAACCATCGCACCTGCTCCTCCGGATCGTCACTTGCGGCGGCCGCGCGCTCGGCGAGCCGGAGAAGCGGGCGCACGCCAATGCGGGCCGGCACGCGCGCGTCGTCGGCGCACGCCTGGCTGAAGCCCTCGAGCGCGCGTGGCGTGACGAGCTGCGCGAGGGCCGGTGAGCTCTGCATCGCGTCCAGAGCCTCGGCGGACGAGGTGAGCAACGGCACGGTCGCCGTCGCGTCGAAGAGATGGGCGAGTGCTGCCGCGGCCGCTGGCGATGAGGCGGTCGCGAGGACGAGCAGGGCAGGTGGACGCTCGTCCGAGCCCTGCTCGAACGGCTCCCTCAGCAAGCTGCGCAGGAGGCCGACGAGCGTTGGCGAGAGAGGTGAGGCTGCTGCCAGCGGTGGAGGAGGAGGCGACTGTGGCGAACCAAGCCCTACCGGCACGACGCCACCGACGACTACGGGCTCGGGCTTCGGTACGGGCTCTGGCTGCGCACTGGACTGCACTCGGCGGCTGAGGGGAACCCAATTGGCGTCGCTGGGCATAACGCTGGGCTGCACTCGGCGGCTGAGCGCCGGTGGCACCGGGTCGAGCGCTGCGCCTCTGCGCGGGGCTGGGCCCAGAGGTGCGCCACGGCCGAGCACAGGTTGACCGAGGGCGCCGGCACCACCGACAGAAAACGAGGAGGGAGGGTAGTAGGCGGATGAGGAGGCAGTGGGCCTAGGTGGAATAGGGTCACCAGGCTTCCAGCTGAGCCTACTGCCCGCGCCGACGGTGCCGACACCTGAGGCGACACCTGAGGCGACACCGGAGGCGACACCTGAGGCGACACCTGAGGCGACACCTGAGGGCCTTAGCATGGGCGCCGATGTAGGCACCGTTGCAGGCGGCGGCGGCGGCGGCGGCGGCGGCGGCGGCAGCGGCAGCGGCGATTGGGGGGGGATCATCGCCACACCGGGGGCGGCGAGTAGCAAGTCAAGATCGTCGAGGATCAACAAGCTGCGGCGCATCGCGCGCGCCTCGGCCCACTGCTCGTGAAGCGCCCGGCAGCGAGCGTCCTCGCTCGTGCCGCTATCTCGGAGCATCTCTGCCACGCTGACGAAGCGCACGTAGTCGAGCTCGCCGAGGGGCGCGCCCTGGCAGCCAGCCCAGGCGGCCAGCGCGCTTGCGTCCTCGGCGGAGCTCGGACCGGCCGGTGCGAGAAGCATCGAGAACCGGACCGCCATGGAGGAGGCCGCTCCTCGTTTGGCAGGTGACGAACCTTCGAGCAGTTGACAGAGCTGCTGCCGCACGGCAGCATGGGCGGCACATCCGACCCCATGCGGCATGAAACGGTGCGCCATCGCCTCGTCACGCCGCCCTCGTGCCGGCCGCACCTCCAATATGGCTGCCTCAAAGTCCGCACGGCGCACCATCACACCGGCCGCTCCTGCCGCTCCTGCCGCACCTGCCGCTCCTACCGTTCCCGCCGCGACTCCCTTGGCTCCCTCGGCCGCGGCGGCAAGGGCGGCGCGCCCGAGTGCGAAAGACGCGGCGGAGCGAACGAGCCCAGCGAGCTCCGCCCCTGAGAAGAACTCAGTCAGTTCCGGCAGCGACGGGCCCGGAAGCTCGTCGAGCGAGCACGTAGCATCCGCAGCGTCGATGAAGCACATGGCATCTTCGGCGAGTGCGCCGTGGCTGCGCATCGCGCGCGTGTGGATGCGCAGAATGTCGCGTCGGCCAGCGAGATCGGGCAGCCCTACCTCGAGCTTCACCTCGAATCTCCCAGGTCGGAGCAGCGCCTCATCAAGGAGCTCTGGACGGTTCGTCAACCCAATCACGAGCACATTCGATGCCTCGACGACGCCATCCATCTTGGCGAGCAGTTGGTTGACCACTGAGTCGCGCACGCCGCTCGTGTCGCCCACCGCCGCGCCGCGCTTTCGTGCGATCGCGTCCATCTCATCCAAGATGATCACGTGCAACGCCGACGCGTCGCCCGCCGCTTGCCACTCCGCCTCCGCCGGGGCAAAGAGTTCACGCACCTTCTTCTCGGCCTCGCCGACGAACTTATCGAGGATCTCGGGGCCGTTGACCACCTGAGGGGCACTCAGAGGTCATCCGAGGTCATCCGAGGTCATCCGAGGTCATCCGAGGTCATCCGAGGTCATCCGAGGTCATCAGAGGTCATCAGAGGTCATCAGAGGTCATTAGAGGGCCGTTGACCACCTGAGGTTCCCGCGCGCCGAGAGAACGTGCGAGCTCGCGCGCGAGCAGCGTCTTTCCACAGCCGGGTGGCCCCGAGAGGAGGATACCTCGCACGTGGGAGATGCCGAGCATGCGTGCGGCCGTTGGGTCGGCACGCGAGGACAGGACGCGCCTGACGATGGCCTCAAGTTGAGCTTCCAGCCCCCCCACAGAGGACGCGAGAGAGGCGGAGAGTGCTGCCTTGGTCTGCGCTGCCGCACGTGAGGCCGCCACCGCGCTCGCTGCCGCCGCCGCACTCGCCGCCGCCGCTGCGCTCGCCGCCGCCGCCGTCCCCGGGCGCTCGTCGGCAGCAGCCTCAGCCGATGCCTCAGCCCGTGCGACGGCCGCCGGTGCTGGCTCCGGCGGCGGCGGCGGCGGCGGCGGCGGTGGAACCTCTCTCTTGAAGGCGGCGAGCAGCGCCGGATCAGCCTCGGCCAGCGATGGGATGCCCGACGCCACTGTCGATGGTTGGGTGGGATGGCGCATGACTACTTCGAGAATGGCAGCCGTGGACGAGACCGCTTCGTATCGCTGTGTTGGGCCCCCGAGCTGCAGGAAAGCCCGCCCCTTGGCTCCCTTGGCAGCTCCCTGCAGCTCCTTGGCCACGCCGATCAGCTCGCCCGACGGCCGCAGCTTGGCCACCTTCACCAGCCCGAGGAGCGGTTTGATGAGCGAGAGGACACCATCAGAATACTTAACCGTGCATGAGCGCTCCGAATCAGAAGTGCCCACGGGCGACGCGAAGAGACGCAGCAGGACGTCGTAGTCGATGCCCCCTGCCACGCGGAGCGTCGCGCTCGGCTTCTCGCCGCCCGCCACCTCCCACAGCCGTGGCCACACGCCGTCCTCGGAGGCGACCAGCCGAAGGCTGTTCAACTCGTCTCGCACGGCATCGAACAGGTCGGTGTCGGCCCATGTGCCCCACTCGGGTCGGCCGGAACCACTCGACTCCCCGCCCTTGCCCGTCGACTCGCGCACCAAGCGTGCCGTGGCTGTGACCAGCGGCCCGAGCGTGGCATGCGATGTGCTCGGATCCGACGGAACCTGTAGAGCATCACCATCTGTTGGCGCGGACATTGCCGGAGCGGCAGTGCGCATGCTTGGGAAGAGCCGTAGCCGTACTCGTAGCGGCTGAGGTGCCGGCAGCCGGTGTCGCTGCATCGGCTGCGTCAGTGCTGCCGCCGCCGCCGTGATCAGCGTCAGGACGTACAAAAGCATTTTTTTTCTAGACCGGTAAATCTCAGGCGTTCTCCGTCTCGTCAGTCTCGTTTCACTCGCCGTCGGCTTCGCTCGTCGAAGCCCCGTCCACGGTACTGCTTTGATCGCCAGCGCCGCCCGCGCGCTCGTCGCCGCCGAAGTGCTCGAAATGGTCCTGCAGATGCGCTCTCAGCTTGCGAATCGACGGCTCGCAGGCTGGGAGCCGTGCCAGGCGGTTGGGCGGCGTTTCGTCCACGCCGCCGCTCCCGCCGCCAGCGTCCAGGATCTGGCCGAGCAGCGCCTCTGCAAGCTCGTCGCCCTCGTGTGCGTCAAAGGAGGCGGTAGCCGCCGCGCTCGCCTCGAGAACGAGCTCCACGGCTCGCTCGACGAGCGCCGCACGCTGAGCGGTGACCATCGTAGGCGCGTCGTTCGCATAGCGCACGAGTGCGCTCGCTTGCTCATAGCAAGCCGTGGCGTACGCCATGTTGCGATCGCCACGCTGGATGCGCTGAATCTCTCGCACACGGTCGAGCGCGGCGATCGCAAGCTGCGCTCGCCGAGAGGCCATCAGCACCTCGGCGCGCGCGTGCAAGCAGGGCAGCAGCTTGGCGCTCGTCTGGCCATGGCAGCGTTTGATCGCTTCTTCCACGTCGTCCAAAGCACCAAGCGCAGCCTCGTGCTCGCCCATCAACGACTGTGCGGCAGCCGCGAGGAGCAGTGCGCTCATTCGGGGCATGGCGTCTCGACCAATCTGTTCGAAGGCCAGGCTTGCTGCAGCTGTTGACGACGCGAGAGATGCAGCGTACTGCTTCTTCGCGAGCAACGCTTGCGAGGTTCGAAGTTGTTTCCACACCTTCCATCTCGAGAGAGGTGCGTTGCGAAGCCACAGGAAGGCGAGAGAGCATGTGACGAGGATGACAGCGGAGCATGCGATGACCGAGACGATCACGCGGAGTTGCTGCGGACCGCTATTGAACAGTGAAGCTCCATCCGAGACAGGAGGAAGCCAGCCAACGAAGAGGTCCGACCGCGCCACCATGGGATTGGGACTTTCATTTCACGTCGGGATAACCCACGCTTATCTCCATCTCCAAGCACTTTAGAGGGGGTAGTTTGATGGCGGCCGTGTGTTCACAGCCAAATTCGCGCTTCCCTCCCGCTCCCTCTCGCAGCACCGTGCTCGCCCTACGACACTCCGTCGATGGCCACCGAAGACGACGTCCTCCGCATTCTGATCGCCTCCGACACACATCTCGGGTATGGCGAAAAGGACCCCATCCGCGGCGACGACTCCTTTGTGACGTTCGCCGAGGTCTTCGAGATCGCGAATCGCGAGCAAGTGGACATGGTGCTGCTCGCAGGCGACCTCTTCCACGACAACAAGCCCTCGCGCCGCACGATGCACAAGTGCATGGAGATCCTGCGTGACCACTGTCTCGGGAGCCGGAAGGTGCAGATTGAGGTCGTGTCCGACCAGCAGGCCAACTTCCATGGCAAGTACCAGACGGTGAACTTCGAAGACCCGAACTACAACGTGCAGCTGCCCGTCTTCTCCATCCATGGCAACCACGACGACCCGGCCGGCGACGGCGGCCTTGCCGCGCTCGACATTCTCTCGACGGCTAACCTGATCAACTACTTTGGGCGCGCGGGCAACTTTGAGAAGATCGCGCTCGCGCCGGTGCTGATCCGCAAAGGTGCGACGAAGCTCGCGCTGTACGGCATCGGCCACGTGCGCGACGAGCGGCTCGCGCGCTGCTTCGAGCGCAAGGACGTCAAGGTGGCGCGTCCGGTCGAGCAGCGCGACGAGTGGTTCTCCATCCTGGCGCTGCACCAGAACAGGCTGCCACGTGGCGCCGGCGTGAATGCCAAGGGGTACATCCGCGAGGCACAGCTGCCCAGCTGCATCGACCTCGTCGTCTGGGGCCACGAGCACGAGTGCTGCATTGGCGGCGGCATGGGCGCGCTCCCGTCGAGCGTCGAGCATGAGTTTGTGGTACTGCAGCCGGGCTCGACGACCGCGACGGCGCTCGTCGAGGGCGAGGCGAAGGCTAAGCACGTGGCGCTCGTCTCCATCAAGCGAGACACGTGGCAGATGCGCCCGGTGCCGCTCACCACCGTGCGCCCGTTGGTGATCCGGGAGGTCGTGCTTCGAGCGCACGAGGAGGAATGCGATCTGCACTCCGAGGAAGGTCTGACTACCTTTCTCGCCGATCAGGTGTGCGATGCTGCTACACCTCGTCCTAGCCCTCGCTATTTACCCTCACCCTAACCCTAACCTCACCCTACCCTAACCTCACCCTAACCTCACCCTAGCCCTTGACCTCACCCTAGCCCATCCTGACCTTGCACCCGAGCCACCTTCCTCGCCGACCAGGTGGAGGCGATGCTAGCAGAGCTGTACACGACTGTGGGCGCGCCCGCCGAGGCGGCCGCGGCCGCCGCCGAGGCCGCCGCCCACGCTGCCGCCGAAGCCGCCGCCGCTGCCGCCGCCGACCTAGCCGACACGGCGCTCGCCGCCTATGCGGCCGCCCAGGCGGCGGCGGCGCCCGACGCGGCGACACTCCGGCGCGCGCGCGAACTCCGCGACCGAGCGCGTCAACCGCTCGTACGACTCAAGGTGGGTCGATCTCCTCTCGGCCGGCGCCAGCCCAGCATGCAAGCGCTCACCACGGCGCCCAGCATGCAAGCGCTCACCACGGCGTATCGCGCTTCTCCTCACAGGTGGACTATGGGGGCTTCAGCACGTGCAACCCGCAAAAGTTCGGGCAGCGCTTCGTCGGGCGAGTCGCCAACCCGGGCGAGATCCTTCTCTTCCAACGGACCAAGGTGAAGCGGCGCGAGGAGAAGGAGGCGCGCGAGGACGCAGCGAAGCGCGCCAAGGCGGGCGCCGGCGCGGCCGGCAGCAGTACGAGCGGAGTGCACGATGACTGGGGGGCCGAGGACGCGGCGGCGGAGCTGCAGGAGCTCGTTGCGGAATTCCTCTCGGGCGGCAAGGAGTCGCTTCGGGTGCTGCCCACGCACGACCTGAACGCGGCGGTGTTCACCGACTTTGTCGGCAAGGACAATAAGAGCGCAATCCGCAACCACGTCGAGGCGATGCTCAAGCGCACGCAGGCTTACCTGATGCAGGAGGCCTCCCGTGCGGATCTGGAGGAGGCCGAGATCTCACGTGATGACCGGCAGCACAAGCCTCTCGAGGCTCAGGAGATCGAGAGGTCGCTCCAAGGCTACCTTCGAGAGCACGAGCAGCAGCAGCGGCGGCAGCAGCAGTGGCAGCTGCCGCAGCAGCGCGGCGGCGGCGGCGGCGGCGGCGGCGGCGGCGGCGGCGGCGGCGGCGGCGCTTCTAGCGGAGATGCTAGCGGAGGAGGTGGGGTAGCGGCGGCAGCGGCGGCCGGCGGCGGCGGCGGGAGCAGCCTGCCGCCGCCACCTCCTCCGCGCTCTGCCCGCGAGCAAGCGCGCCATCTGCGTGACGCGGAGCTCTTTGCACAAGACGAGGCAGCACTCGATGGCAGCATGGTGGCCCATGAGAGCACCACCGCTGCCGCACGCCTGCACGCACCGCCTCCGCCTCGACCGCCGACGGCGGGCGGCGGCGGCGGCGGCGGCGGCGGCGGCGGCGAGGGTGTGCGCTTCTTCGATCCGTTCTACGGCGCGCCCGGCTACAGGGCCGTCGCCGCCTCCGCACCAACTCCGCCTCCGCGGTCGCCGCCGATCGCCGTGCCGCCGTCGGCTGCCTACGCGCCGACCGTCAGCGGCGGTTACGGAGGCGGCGACGGCGCAAGTGGTGGGCGGCGCGTAGTAGGCAGCGCGGGTGGCGCCGTGGTGGGCAGTACGGGTGGCGCGGTGCCAAGCCCCGCGCGCCTCATGCCTCTCGCTCTGACGGGGGGCAACCGCCTGTCTGCAGCAGACGCATCCAAGCGCTTCGCTCCGCCCCCAGCCAAGCATCTTCACAGCCAAGCATCTTCACAGCCAAGCATCTTCACATTCACAGCGGGCAATCATCTTCACACCGAAGCGCCAGCCGCGACCAATTTGAGCGCTGCCTACCCGGCACATCCGGCGATGATGGCAGCCACCAGCCCCTCGGCAGCTGCCGCGGCAGCGGCCGCAGCCTCTGCAGCCTCTCCGCCGGTTTGGGTGGCTCGTGGATCTGCCGGCACGACGGGCGCGGGCGCGGCGGGTGCCCTGAAGCGAGCGCCGACGTTTCGGGACGATGAGTTCGGTGACGTGCCGTTTCGGAGCTCGCAAGAGGCCGAGTCGCCCGAAGCGCCCATGGCGCCTGCGCCTCTGTCGGAGACCATCGAGGGCTCCGTGGCTGGCGGCAGCCGCGCATCGACGACCGGGTTTGCAGCGCGGCGCCGTATCCGTTGAGCTGAGCGGTGCATGCCCGTTGCGTCTCTTGCACGCGAACCATCGAAATAGAAGACTTCGATGTGGACATCTGAGGATCCGTGCGCATCTCGTCGCTCTCCGTCCGAGTACGCAGTACCGAGTCCCGCGAAGAGGACTTGTGTAAGCGCACTCTTCGCATCCGAACTGCTGCGATCTGCGTGCCTTTGCGCTTTGCGATGCGTAGTTGCGACACTGATACAGAATCGGCGTGAGTTGTTCCACACTCGAGAGTTCGCTGCCTCGCAGTCACAACTGACTCTGGTCCTTTACGGACAGGTGCCGCACAGAGAGTACCGCACCGGAACGAGACTACAGACTACGCCACCCTCGAGCGCCGGCGTGGGACCTCGGGCCACGTCAGGCCGCTCGTGTTGCCGCGTGTGAGTGAGCTGATACAGGGTGCTCTGGCTGGTGGCCACCGATGATGCCACCGACCTGCTCCACCATCACGTCTATCACATCGCCATCCTCCATGTCCAGGTCCTTGGGGGACTGAGTCGGAGCGATGCGTTCGCCATCGAAGAGGAAGCGCACCGAGTTTTGGGCCACGCCTTGACGCTGGCAGAAGGCCGCCATGAGCTTCTGGAGCGGCGTTGTCATCTTGCACTTGAAGTCTGTGCACACAGCATCGTAATGTGGGACACGTCAGCTTAGGCGACGGCGGCCATCGGGGGACCCAAACGAAGGTCCGTTCGCGAGCCTCGCACAGATCTCGTTGCCATCCTGCGTGACGACTTTGATGTTGATGGGCTCCGAGGCGTCCGGCTTCTTCTCGTCAGAAGAAGCCATGTGACACTTCGAGCGCTTCTTCCCGCCGAGGAGGCGGCAAGGGGCTGGGAGCCCTTGGAGGCGGCCAGCCGTGAAAAGCCCGGCAAGGCAGCAAGTTCAGTATGGTTGTGATGAGGTGGTCCAGGGGTCCTCGATCTAGTCGAAATTGTATCCTTTGTCTTGGCTGTGAAAGCGCTCTAAATACGAGAACCCGGCCTACAGACAAGCAATAGCCCAATAGGCTACTTGGGAGCATCAGGAATGCCAGTATGCCACGAAGCTACACGATCAATTGTTTACGACGCTCTTCCTGGGCGGATGGGATTTGCTGAAGACATACCACGCGACATACCAACACAGCGCCCGATATGTTTCACGAGGAGATGGCCCTTACCCAAGAGCAGCTTCTCCTCCGAGCCGCGGGCGCGCTCCTCGCCTACGGCATCGACCCACTTGCCGACGCTTTCAGCATCGACCCGGCCAAGGCGGTGGCCAGCGCACGCGCTGCGGCAGCGGCGTTGGGCCGCGCACCAGGTGACACCACGGCAGCCAGTGCTGCCACCTCTAGACCCGTACCCGTCGACCCTATGGAGGCGGCGCGCCTGGCCGCGGCGCAGATTGCTCGCCAACCGGGCGTGTCCACCGGCGAGTCAGCAGCCGCTGCACCGCCATCTGCTGGTGGCGCCGCCACGACCGAAGCCGATCGGGCGGCAGCCGCCGCGGCGTTTGCAGCGTCCCTTACGGGCCACAAGAGATCGCGTTGGGGCGAGGGCAGCACCCAGCTCGTCGCCGTTGGAGACGGTGGCGGCACTGGCGGTGCATCTTCGGTGGCCGCCAAGAATCAGCAGGCGCTCGTCGTCTCGCAGCTCAGCGACAAGCTCGCCGCCTTCCGTAAGGATCGTGGGGTAGACGACCCATCGGCAACGGGGCGGAAGCTGAGCTTGAAGCTGTTTGTGCCGGATCAGTTGCCGGGGCAGCGCGAGCGCAACTGGGTGGGCATCATCATCGGGCGCGATGGCGTCAACAAGAAGCGCTTCGAGGAGGAGACAGGCGCGACTATCTACTTGAGAGGCGAAGGCACGACGCTGCGTGGTGGGCCGCCCCGTGCGCAAAGCGGTGGCAAGGGTGGCAAGGGCGGCGGCGGCAAGGGCGGCGGCGGCAAGGGTGGTGGCGGCGGCAAGGGCGGCGGCGGTGGCGGCCGTGGCGACGCCGATGACGACACCGAGGCGATGCATGTGCTCCTCGAAGCCGATACGCAGGAAGCGCTCGACACTGCGCGTAAGCGCATCGTTGAGCTCTTCAACCCGAAGCGGGACTCGACGGCGCTCACGCTCTTCGATGGCGCACAGATCACGAGCGCCGCGCTCGAGAAGACCACGCGCACCGAGGAGTGCGCCTTCTGCGGCAAGCCGGGCCATCACCACTCAAAGTGCCCCCAGCGGAAGACAACCTTTCAAATGACATCCATCATCTGCTCGGCTTGCGGCAGCAGCGGGCACACAGCCAAGGACTGCAAGGGTGGCCGCTCGAATGTGGCCTCGCTAGTCCCCAAAGGCTTCAACGCGCAGCCGAGCCTCCTCGACGATGACGACTTTGCCGCCTTCGACGCAGAGCTGCGAAGGAGGGGCTGACGCGCCTCCCAACATCCGTTTCGGAGGGGGACGGTCGGGTTGAACGAACGTGCGGTGTATCCTATCTGCCGCTGCGAAAACAATTATGTGTGTTTATTTTACTCTGCCCTATTAATCACTTACTTGTCAACTGGGCCGGTCTCTCTAATCTTCCACCTAGCTCTTGACCAAAATGCAGCTTGGCGCTCGCTCGCTTTGGAGGCTCTTTCATTGCTTTTTTCCACTGAACTCCAACCCGGACGAGGCCGAGCCACTGACAGGGCCAAGCCCTTCGCGGTGGTGGACCCATTTGGCGAGGCTTCCGGCGCCACCGGCACTCGGCTTCCTCGCTGAGGCTGACGCCTTTGAACCGGCGCCGCGTCCGCCGCGCCCACCGGCAGCGCAAGTGCCGCCTCCGCCACGGACCTTGCTCGGCGCCCCGCACGGCGCCCATCCTTGGGCAGCGAGCGTCGTGGCCGCCGGCAACAAGCTGCCGCGCATCGCGTCGCACATAGCGCAGCGCATGGTCGATGCGGCATTGATGAGTGTGCAGCACGCACACGCCCACTCGGAGCTAGCAGGAGCCTTGATTGCCATTGATTTCCATTGATTGCACTCGGAGCTAGCAGGAGCCTTGGTTGCCCTTGATTGCCCTTGATTGCACTCGGAGCTTGCAGGAGACTTGATTGCCATTGATTGCCATTGATTGCACTCGGAGCTTGCAGGAGCCTTGGTTGCCCTTGATTGCCCTTGATTGCACTCGGAGCTTGCAGGAGACTTGATTGCCATTGATTGCCATTGATTGCACTCGGAGCTTGCAGGAGCCTTGGTTGCCCTTGATTGCCCTTGATTGCACTCGGAGCTTGCAGGAGACTTGATTGCCATTGATTGCCATTGATTGCACTCGGAGCTAGCAGGAGCCTTGATTGCCATTGATTGCATCGGAGCGACCGGGATTAGACGCGCCGACGGCGTGAGCACCTCCCTCGCCTCCCTCGCCTCCCTCTCCTCAAGTGCCTGCAACGCCTCCCATACTTCAGCCGCGGCCTCTGCCTCCTGCCGACTCAACGCCATCGCTCTCTCGAGCATGGTCACCTCCTGGCTCAGTGTGAGTGGCTCCTCGGCTGCCGCGGCCTGGTCACCAAACGCCTCGACTCCCGCGTCATCGAACGCCTCGCCTTCCGCGTCCCCAGACGCCTCAGCTCTTGCGTGCAGGCCAACATACGCCTCGCCTTCAACGTCCTCCACGTACGCCTCGGGCTCCTCACGCTGCTGAGTGCGCTGCCGCTTTGGCGTCGTCTCGGCTGCCGGCTCGGCCTCGTCCACCGCCGCCGTCGTCGCCACCACTGCCGCTGGGGCCGCCGTCGTCGCCACCGCCGCCGTCGTCGCCGAGGCCGCCGTCGTCGCCACCGCTGCCGGACAGAAGAAGGCCTGCAGCGGGCCCACCTCGCCGCTCGTGCCAGGAGCCAGCCGCAGGTTCGTCATGCGCAGCCCCATCAGCCGGTAGCGCACGCAGCCCGATGCGCCCGCCGACGCGCCCGCCGCAGCGCTCGCGGCGCGTTGGTTGGCTCGCAGCTGCTCATCCAGCCGCTGCAGCGCGACGGTCTCGAGGCGAACCTTGGCGCCGTGGCCGTACCTGCATGCACGCGCTCGCCACGGCGCTTGACATCCGAGGCCACGTCAGAGGTCATCCAGGGGCACTCCAGAGGGTCATCATATGGTGATCGCATGCCACCGGTACGCAATTAGGGGGCACTCGGGGCACGTACCACGTGGGCAGCGTGCATGTGCGCTCGTGTCGTCGAAAGGTATCCTCCTTGAGCTTGAGCGTGAGTGTGCGCCCTTGTAGCCCCTTGGCAACCATCTGCTCCTCGAGCAAGCTGGCTAGCTCGGCACACCACTCTCGCAGCCGCGCCACGTGACCTGTCGGCTCCTCAGAGGTCATCAATGAGTCATTCATTTCACACGTACTCATAGGTACTCAGAGGCACTCCGAGGTAGTCCGCGGGAGTACGACGCACCTGTGGGCTCGAAGGTATATGTAATCATAGGTAATCAAGGCAATCATAGGTACGGTACTATAGGGGCGCACCTGTGGGCTCGAAGGTATATGTAATCATAGGTAATCAAGGCAAACATAGGTACTCATAGGGGCGCACCTGTGGGCTCGAAGGTATATGTAATCATAGGTAATCAAGGCAAACATAGGTACTCATAGGGGCGCACCTGTGGGCTCGAAGGTGCGCTCCTGCGACACACCCTTCTGACTCGGCTCGCCCTCGCGCTGTAGCGGTGGCGGCCCCTCTCCCCCGATGCCCAGCAGCGCGCTCAGGTGTTCACGCGCCACACGCGCCGTGAAGAGCGCACAGAGCGCCGCACGCTTGGCGAGCAGCTCGGCGCAGGTCTCGGCGCCCAGCACCTCTCGCAGCACTCGCTCCGTCACACGCCCGATGCCCGGGATCTTGCGCAACGGCATGGGTCCGATGAAGGACACAATCGCCTCGCGCTCCGCTGGCACAACGTACTGCCCGTTGGGCTTATTGACATCCGAGGCGATCTTTGCGAGCATCCGTGACGAAGCTATCCCCACAGAGCACGTGAGCCCGCGCGTCGCCTCGAGCACTTGATGCCTCAGCCGAGTGGCTGCTTCGGCGCCGCTGATGGCATGGTGCGCGCAATAGTCGGTCAGGTCGAGGAAGGCCTCGTCGCAGGACGCGGCGATGAAGTGCGGATCGAAAAGACGGAAGGCCGTGCGCGCAAGCTCTGCGAACTTCAGGTACTTGGGAAAGTCGACCGGTACGAACCGGAGGCTCACCCCGGCCTCTCTGCACAGCCGCTGTGCGATGAAGCCGGGCATGGCGGAGCGCACGCCGTAGCGGCGAGCGGCGTAGCTCGCCGTCGAGATCATGCTGGTGCCGCCCACCGCGAAGACGACGTCGCCACGTAACGACGGGTCCTCGAGCGCCTCGCATGCGGCAAAGAAGGCGTCCATGTCGACGCACGCCCAGGTGCGCTCCAGGTTCCGATGGCCATCGAGCTCCACTAAAAGACGGTCGGCTCGCTGCTCATGCGACTTGAGCTCATCTGCACCAATCCGCTGGTGGCGCTCCCTGCACGCATTGATGTGCTCGGTGACCCTCTGGTCGCGCCGCTCCTGCTCCTTGAAGTGCGCCGAGTCCTTGGACATCTCGTAGACAATGCGCTTGATTTTCTCCTTATCGACGTTGGACATGCCCGCCTTCTCGTGCGTGAAGAGTGTGGAGAAGGAGGAAGGCGCCGCCGCGGCCGATATGCGCACGGTAGCCATGGTTTCGAAAGGATGACGAAGTTTTCCGCGACAGCATGGCTTACCTCCAAAACCTCCTGTACATGTACCTCCGATCAATTTTGCGATATCCATTTTCAATCATCGAGGAACTCGGGACCCCGGGCTCTCCGAAACGTATCCCCCCCTATCATGGCGCTCGCGATGATGACTGTCCCCGCGCTCTCGATGGTGTCCCACGCGGAGACCTGGGCTACCTTCAAGGCAACGTACCGCAAGACGTACACGGTCGAGGAGGAGGCATCGCGCTTCGACATCTTCATGGCCAACCTGCGCATCATCGAGGCAGAGAACCGTGCCCAGGGCGCCGAGGTCAAGGGCATCACCAAGTTTGCCGACCTCACGGCCGAGGAGTTCAAGGCCCGCTACCTCATGAACACGCCGCGCAACAAGACCGAGGCGCTTAAGCCGTGGGACGGCAAGTGCACGGCGTGCGTGCGCTTCCCCGAGCAGGCCACGCTCCTCGCCGCACCACCAACCGACTACGACTGGACCGAGCACGGCGCCGTGACCCCGGTCAAGGACCAGGGCCAGTGCGGCTCGTGCTGGTCATTCGGCACGACGGGTGACGTTGAGGGCGTGCTCTTCCTCGCCAAGCATAACCTCACGTCCCTCTCAGAGCAGCAGCTCGTCTCATGTGACGATAAGGACCTCGGATGCGATGGCGGCCTCCAGGAGGATGCGTTCAAGTACGTCAAGAAGAACGGCCTCGTCACCGAGCAGCAGTACCCGTACACATCGGGCAAGGGCAAGTCAGGCCGGTGCGAGGAGGCTCTCATCCAGAATCCAGTCGCCTTCGTCAGCGACTGGGTGCAGATCTCATGCTTGGGCTCATGCGAGAAGAAGGCGGCATTCGATGAGGAGGGCATGATCAATGCGCTGATCGCCACCGGCCCCATCACGATCGGCATCGACGCGTCGCCCATGCAGCTCTACAAGCGGGGCATCGACAACCCAAAGAATTGCAAGACTTCGCAGGCCGGCCTCGACCACGCGGTTCTCATCGTCGGGTACGGCGTCGAAAACGGCACCCCTTATTGGAAGATCAAGAACTCATGGAACACGGACTGGGGTGAGGACGGCTACTACCGCATCGTGCGCGGCCTCAACAAGTGCGGCGTCGCCTCAGATGCCGTCCACTCGGTCGCCTAAGCGCCCCCGAGGTCGCCGCTCCATGTGATGACCTTGTCGGGGGGTGGCGCGGGTGGCGCCGGCTGCCGCGTCCCGGAACTGGACCGCAGAGCGGTTATTTGTTCTCGGTCGGGCAAGTTTCTTCAGATGGCCGTCCAGAGCTCGAAACTGGTGCGAGAGCGTTCTCTCTCTGTGTGGCGGTGTCGCGCGTGCCAGTGTAGGACGGGCCGCTGAGCGCTGCTGATGTATCGCTACGCGCTGTGTAACCGCAGTACATGCCTGTCTGCATAAACCACGTAACGGTGCGGAAACGGTGCGGTGTAAAGTAATGTCGGTAATGTCGACGCGGCGCCTGTCGCGGCGTATGTAATTCGATTTTTTTATAAAATTAAATTGTTTCGCGCCCCGGGCGCTCGCCGGCTCCGCGGCTCGCCGCGCCCGCGCGGTCCGGCGTCCGGGTTTTGGGGTTAGCCCGGCCCGGTCGCCGCCCCTGGTGCGCCGCCGCGGGTAAAGAACGGTGAAGCCGCACGGTGTATTCTGCTGCAGTCATCTGCTGTGAAGGCCCGTGTGAAAACATGTATCTGCTCTCTTCCGAACTCTTAGCCTGTGAAAAAGCGAACGAACGAACAATTATACCGGTCATGCGCCGGTCTCAACTCTCATGTCGTCATGACCGGAATAAGACCGGAACGATATTATTGTTTCGATTTCGTGAACGAAAAAGAGCTCCATCATATGTTACACGCCAAAAGGCAGGGGCATGATGGCAGGGCGCAGGCCAGCGGCGGGCGGGGCAGCGCGGCAGTGGGCGCTGGCAGCGCAGCGCGGGGCCGGCTCATCCCACAGAGCCACATGCATTCGTTCACAGAATCACAGGGATCGTCTGATCATCTTCGCATCCTGGCCGCGCCCGGCGACGTCATCGGCCGCGTCGGCGGGCGCCTCCCCCGAACAACGCCGCCGTCTATCTCAGACAGGTCAGCTGAGCCTCTGGTATCTCGGGCGCGTGTTTGGGAACGAGCGCTGTAACGAGCGCCTTTACGGGCCCACGCCCATTCCTTCGAGGCTGAGGCCGATGCCGAACTTGTAGTCTTTCTTCTTATGGTTGAGCATGCCCGAGAGGGTGAGGCCGATGCCGCCGCCCTGGCTGATGCGCTCCTCGAGCACCGCCGAGCACGTCGTGTCCGACGAAATCAAGCCCTTGAAGACCGCGGAGCGCAGTTTGAACTCATAGCCGAGCCCAAACTGGCAAATCTGGCCGTGGTAGTACTGCAGCTCGGTGGCGAGGGCGACCTTCTCGGTCACCTTACGCTGGTACGCGAGCTCGAGCATGCCGTTGCCAAAGGTGCCCGCCTTGGCCGTCAGCACGCTAGACCCTTTGTGGCCCCACGCGTACCGCAGCGCGCCCGCGCCGCCGCCCTTTTGGTTCAGCAGATGGTAGAAGCCCTCGACGCCGAGGGAGAGGCCCTCGCTCAAACTCTGCAAGTAACTCGCGCCGACCAGGCCGCCGGCGAAGAAGTAGGCGCCGGCCGAGAAGTCGCCGCCCTTGTAGTCCGCGTCCACCTTGAACGTGTTGCCGCCCTCGGGTTGCACCTGCGTCTGCGCCCGCAGCAGAATGTTGTCAACTGGCTGCCAGTTGGCCCTGCCGGTCAGTGCCCCCTGCATGTTGATGCGGCTCGCGAGCAGCAGCTTGTCGTCGCCAAAGTTGGCGCCGAACTCGTATCCGCCCGGCATGCCCGGGACCATTGTGATGTTGTGCAGCAGCGCAAACTTTTGGCCAAAAGACTTGTTGAACTCGAAGCGCGCGCCCTCGAAGACGTCGGGTGAGAGGACGGCCTGCGCCTCCTTCTTGAGCTCCTCGAGCCGGCCCGGGTTTGGAAGGTCGCGCTTCTTGAAGAGCGGCATGCCTCGTCCACGGTGTCCGTCGCTCGCAGTCGACGTGGCGGAAGACGCAACTTCAACAAACTCTGCTACCGCCGCAATTCCTGTGAACGATCTGATGCTTTTTGCTGCACAAATCGGAGACAGTCACGTGCCATTTGTGGGACACCACGGCCGGTCGGCCGTCTGGCCTCGGCACTTATTATGTCCGTTCAGTCCACTTGCGGGGTCCCTGGCGTTTCCAGCCCGACCACCGAGAGGAACCCGACCACCGAGAGGAAGTTGGCTGCGGCCGAGCTGGCAGCGCGAGCGAGAACTGACATCCCCAATATCCTCACTCTCCTGCAGCGACCGCGTGCCTCGCTGCCGCCCGTGGACTTTGAGCTCCTCTCACGCCCGATTTCCTCCAGCAAGCGGCAGCCCGCGCGTCCGGCCTCCGCTCGACATCGACCGGAGGCAGTCGTGAAGGCAATATTCGACGCCTACAGCCGTGGGACGATGCTCGACGCCTACAGCCGTGTGGACGATTGGACAAATCTGCGCCCGCGCTCAGCCCGAGCAGTGCTGCGACCACGCCGACGGGCCGCCGCGGCGGACATGGCTGCCTTGCTCGTCCTGCAGCACTCAGGAGCTCCCAGCTTCCGAGCGCCACAGCATCCTTCAGTCAGCGTCGTTGTGAAAAGCCAGACTCCGAGTCCCATAGGGGGTGCATCGAATCGCCTCGCTCCAGCGTCGTACCCTGCCGATGCCTCTGCACCTCCCATGCACACCGACGACTCGACTGCGCGACCCGCCCGCCCTTCTTCTCCACGTTCGGCCAACAGAACGTCCACCAATGTGGGAGGTGCCATGCTCGGCGTCACGTCGCGACCGGCCAGCGCCAGCACGTCGCGATCGGTGCCTGCGGTGCCGACGGATGACGGATGCCCGCAGACGGACGTCCGTTTGCCCAGTCCACATCCGTGGGAGGACTCGCCGCCCTCGAGTCCATGGCGCGCCCAGCTCGCGTACGATATGGAGCTACGGGAGATGGAGCAGCTTGCGAAGGCTAGTGCCGCTCCTCCCGTGAGCGCCCGCGACGGTGCTCCTGCTTCCGTCGCCATCGACGAGGAGGATGCCGACAGCTCCGTCTCGAAGCCCTCCACGCGAGATTTCAATCTCGACAGCCGCCCGAATTCGGGAGCCACTTCGAGAGGCAGCAGCGCCGGCTTCGGGCGCGCTCGCAAGCTCGGGCGCCCACTCGCCAAAGATGGAACCCCCGAGCATGGCATCGGAGCTGCCGCCGCCACCGCCACTGATAACGCCAGCCAGTTGGCGTCGAGCCAGTTCACATTCACAGCTGGTTCACATTCACAGCCCGTTCACATTCACAGCCAGTTGGCGTCGAGACCGCCGTCGGCAGCGCCAGCACCCACCGTCGTGGCACCCGTAGCCAGCGCGCCCGCCGCCTCGCCATCCGTCCGAGCAAGGTATGCGCCGCCGCGGCCGCCTCGAATATACATTCGGATGGTGGATGGCGAAGGGGCTGACGAAGAAGTTGGAGATCGGATCTCAGATGCGGTGGCGCACACGGCCCAGCAAACGGCGACGAGCCTCGCTCCAGCGCCAGCGCCGGTTGCTGCAAAGGCATGGACGGAAGCTTCACATTCACAGCAGCTGCGGGTCCCGACGGCGCCGGGCACAGGCTTCGCGGCGGTCGTGGCTCGCAAGCCGCCTCGCTCGGGGCGCACCCATCAGAAGTCGAGATACTGAGCTCCTCCGACGAGATACTGAGCTCCTCCGACGAGATACTTAGCTCCTCCGACGAGACACTGAGCTCCTCCGGTACCACGCCGGCTAGGGAACAATGCAGGGCTCAATACTTTCAAGAATGACGCCATACACAGGGCGGCCTGTCGCCCGCGATCAACATGCGCAAGACGGGCGTGAGGCGTACACGGTAACATGGCGGGCCGTGGCCCCGGTGGCCCGCCCGATTTCTCCCGATCAGCCCTCCCGAGTCCCCGTCGCGCCCGCGTGCACCGAGCACCGTACCCACCGTTCCAGAGATTCAGAGACAGAGTCGAGAGTGTGTCTGCGGAATCGCGCTGAAAGTAAGCGGACAGAGTTTTCAGTACGTTAATTAGGTACTGTTGGCTCCAGCTGGTTGGCTCATGCTCAGATTCAGCCCGGGGGACCGTCTCCCCCATGGCTGATCGCTCGGCCTGTGGGGCTCACTGGACACTGCCAGGCTGGGCTCTGCTGTGGCGATCCCCCGGCTGCGGCTCACTGGCCGCCGCTGTGGGAAACGCCACAGCCCCCACTCACGCATGCCCGTCGTCAGCTTACGAGGACGTCGCTTGCTGTGCGCTGCTACTCTTGCCCGATGCAAGCGCTGCCACCACCGAGCTCGGCATGGCGCTCGGGTTCGCGACGAAGCCCACGACGCGCTCGTTGCTGAAGCGCTCGTTGAGGTCGTCGAGGGCCTCGAGTGAGATCATCAGAAGGTGGTGCTTGACGAGCTCGAGGGTGCTGGCCTCGCTCACCGTGCGCACCAGGACACCCTCCAGGGCGCTGCTCGCAGTGAGCAACTCATGCTGCTCGCGCGTCAACTGCTCGGCGGCGGCGGCGTCCACCGCGCCGTCGTGAGCGCTCCAGCCGCGATCGCTTGTGACCATCATGACTGAGGGAGAGGGGCAGAGGGAGGGCACACGCACACACGCACGCACGCGAGAACGAGACGCGCACAGCGTGAGCAGAGGGGCGATTAGGAATGCCATTAGGGCCATTAGGGCGATTAGGAATGGCCATTAGGGCCATTAGGGCGATTAGGGCGAGCGGCGTCAGTGTGAGGCGATCAGGAAGGCCATCGAGGTGCCCCTCGCCCGGCCAATGGGGAGCGCTCCCGCCAGCGCCGTCCCGCCCCGCCAGCGCCGTCACGGGCACGTTCCATCAGTGCACCATCGGTTGGAGTGAGACTGATGTCAGCGGCCGCAAGCGACCTCCCAACTTGCAGACGATCACAGATGTCATCAATTGGAGCGCGCCCGGAGCCAGCCGCTAGGTCGCCCACACAGCCAGCGCATGCGCAGCGCCAAGGCGGCCAAGGCGGGCACGCGCAGCGTCAGAAGCGCGCGGCGCCGGGCGGCGCGCGCGCACGCACCTCGCTGCCTGCTTAGGTCGATACCAAGGGCGCTGAGCTCCTGGCTCAGCTGCGCGCTGAGCGCGGCGGTCCTGCGGGCCATACCTGTGGGCCTCTGCTCCGTGCTGGCCAGCGCGTAGTCGCGCATCACGATCAGCGCGCCGCGCCGCCACTTGTCCGAGAGCGCCGTCTTGATACCGAGCGACTGCACCTTGAGGTTCAACTTGTATGAAAAGTCGCGAGGGCGCTTCGGGTGCGCGTGGCCGCCACCCACGAAGAGCGGTGAGCGGATGGAGCCCTGCCGCGAGCGGCCCGAGCCCTTCTGCGGCCGGGGCTTCCTCCCGCCGCCGCGCACCTCGTGCCGCCCCTTAGTTTTGCTCGTGCCCTGCCGCATGCAGGCGCGCTGCCAGGTCACCACGCGGTGCACAATGTCGGTGCGCAGTGGCAGCGTCCATATATCGGCGCGGAGCGGCGCGATCCCTGCGCGCGGCTCGCCCCATGCAGAGAGCCAAGCCTGCACGAAGGGCTGCCCGATGACCTCCGGCACTGCGGGCGGCATCCGTGGCAACAACTGGTCGTCGCGCCGCCGGTTGGGCTGCTGGAAAGGTCGGCGCTCCGCGTGCGGTGTCCAGGCCGCCATCGACGTCAGCGCACGCCGTGCGAGCGGCGCCCAGCAGCAGCTCGCGGCGCCCAACCTGCCCGTGAGCAGGGTCGCCATCTCTCTCGAAGGGCCACGAGTCAAGAGCGCCTTCTCGGGCGCCGGCGCCTGGGCGGACGTCCGCATGCACTGTTATACGGTATCGGCTATGCACACCACAGAGAAAAGCACGACAACACCACAGAGCACGGAATCACGAGCTGCAACACGCTCAGGAGCGTGCAAAAGAAAAGACAAAGAAGAAACGTCCCCTGGCCTCTGCCCTGCGCTCAGTCTTCGGGCAGGCGGCGCAGCAGCGCGGCGTTCATCTGGCGCTCCGCCTTGGACATCAGGTACGGCGCGAGAACCTTGCGCTCCTCCTGAACCTCCATCTGATGCATGAGCTCCGCCTTGTACTGCTCATTCTTGAGGCGATTCTTCTCGCGCCTGCGCATGTCGGCGGCCTCGGCGGCCTTGATGTCGTTGGCCTCGCGCGCCGCCACCATCGCCTCGCGCTCGCGGTCCATGCTCGAGCGCATCGCCTTCTCGCGTACCTGGATCGAGAGCACATCGAGCGTCTCCTGCTGCAACCGCCGCCTCTCTGCAATCTGGTCCGCCTCGCGCTTAGCGGCGGCCTCCTCGAGCTCGCGCGCGTGCTTCTCGGCGCGCGCCTCGTCCTCGCGAGCGATCCGATCCATCACCTCCTGCATCGACGCCGCCGTGCCGTACGAGAGCGCCTGACGCGAGTACGTCATCTTCAACTGCCGGTCGCGCTGGCGCTCTTGCTTATCGAGCACTTCGGACCACTGCGCCTCGAGGGCGCGCATCGCCTCGGCCTCCCGCGCCTTCTCAGCCTTCAGGAAGGCCTGGTGCTCAATGTTCTGCTCCGCCACGCGCCGCAGGTTCTCTGCATCCGACGCCTTCTTCATCGTCTCCTTCGCCTTCTCCATCGTGATGTGCTCGCGGATGTCACGCAGGATGCCGAGGTCGTACGCCTGCTGCTCCTTCTGCTCGCGTGCGCGGATCATGGAGAGCTCGCGCAGCTGCTGCTCGCGCTGCACGCGAATGCGCTCGTTCTTCGCCTTCGTCTCCTCGATCTTCTTCTTCTCCTCCTCATTCCACACCTTGATGCGTGCCTGCTCACGGTGGAGCCACTCGCGATCCTCCTCCCTCTCCTTGATGATGACTTGCTGCTGGTAGCGCACCTGCGCATCGAGGGCCTTCTTCATGGAAGCTGCGCGATCACAGACGATCCAACGGTCAGCACAGAGGGCAGCTCGTGGGGCAATCCTGCCCAGAGCGGAGCTCAACGTAGGGCGCAGGCGGCAACGCACCCTTCTTCTCTTCCGCAAGAATCTGGTCACGCATGACCACGCGCTGGTTCTCGGCAGAGTCATGCAGCGCGATTTGCGCGTACGGGTCCACCAGAGCCTTCTTCTTGGCTGCAATGGACATGGCAGCCGCCGGCAAAAGTAGAGAACAGCTGAAAGAGGACGTCCTCTTGCGGAACTGTCGAGACGCGCTCTCGCGGGCGTTGCTGTGAACAGGCTCGTTGTGTGACAAGCAAGCAGGCAAGCTTGTTTGACGTCACAGTGAACAACAAACGTTGGCTGCGGTGATCCCCTTAGCAACGACCAGTGAGCTCGATAGGGATGTGAGCCCTATCGACTCTTGCTAATGCTATCGTGTATCGACTTAGGCCCCTGAGCGCCTGAGCACCTCGGATATCTCCAGCTTCGCAGCTTCACGACTGTGGCGGATCCGACGCGGACCCCGCGCCTTACCTTGATCTGTTCTCACTGTAGAACAACCAAATCATCCGCCGCCGACGTCCGCCTCCGCCTCCGCCAACACCGCCAACTCCGCCATCGCCCGGCCACCACCGCCATCGCCGCCTCCGGTGGATGGCAGCGGAGCGGTAGTCGACTGGCCGCTATACAAAACACGCCCCGCGGGGCAAACAATACCTCGAGACCTCGCACATCAACATGCATCATCTCCATCAGTCCATCTTCAGCTCGCTCACGAGCCTAGCCTCAGCGCATCGCCCTCAGCGCGGCGCTCGCGCCTGTCTGTTCATTGCCCGCCCGCCGTGTGAGCTTCCTAATCGAGCCGATGCTCAGCGCTGCAAACTGGCGTGCGGCCACCGCGGGCGCGGCCGCGTCGCCCCCGGTGAGCGTGGCTGCAAAGTGGCGCACGCTCTGCAGCATCGCCTCGGCCGCCGAGCGGAGAAGCGCTTCGGCCTCGCGCCTCGCCGGTGTCCCTCCGTGCAGCAGCTCCTGCGCGAGGCTATGGCGACAGAGCCCGATTTGGAAATAGAGGTCGCCCAGCTGCACGTCGAGAGATGGAAGCAGCCGGCGCGCCGTGGCGAGCGCATCCTCCGCAGCGCTGAGCTTCCGCCGCACGCGCACGGCCTTCTCGTTCGCGCTGCTGTCAGCCCCATGGGTGCCGCCGCCCTCATTGGCGCGATTCGTGCCGTTCGCCCGGGCATTGTTGGGCACAGCGCCGCCGCCGCCGGCTCCGGCGCCGACGCCGGCGCCGCCACCCTCGGCCTCTGTGGGGAATCCGAGGGCGACGAGGAGGAGCCTGAGCTGCAGCACGATCGCGTGGTTTGGATGGCAGCGCACAAGAGCCTCGTTGAGCAGCGCGCGCAGCCGCACCTGTGCAAGGAGGAAGGGGGCGCCGTGCTGAGCACTTGCATGCAGGGGGGCAGCGCACAAGGGCCTCGTTGAGCAGCCGTTGAGCAGCCGCACCTCCACGTGTGACGCCGGCGCCGTACCGGTGCGCCCACCGCCGCTCCCGCCGTGGCCGATCTCCCGCCGATCTCCCTCTCCCGCGAATGTCCCGCCGTTCTCGAGCTCCTCTTGGTTCGGATCCTCAACGGCCGCGCCCATCCGTTCCCGTAGCGCCGTGTCCCACGCGAGCACGTCCGCATGGGTGGTGCGCGCGCCGCATCGGCCACACTGCCAGTCGGCGCCCTCATCGCAGACGGGCTTGCCAAGCTCGTCGCCATACGGCAGCGCCGTCCAGCGCAGCCAGCCGGCGGGACACGACGCGCACCGAAGGAAGCCCCCGCAGCGCTCCTTCTCGGTGGGGTCCGTGCAAAGGGCGCATGCGCACGTGAAGCATTTGGTCCGGCGCAGCTCGCGCTGCCGAATGTACCTGATGAGGGAGCGCTCATCAGCGCTCATCAGCGCTCATCAGCGGCCATCACTGCCCATCAAGACGCAATCCACACGCAGTCCAGCCAGACGCAACCCAGGCGCAATCCAGGCACGATCCAGGCGCCATCCAGGCGCCATCAAAGCACCATCGGGCGAGCACGTACGTTGGCTCCTCGGTCGCGACGTAAGCGATGAAGCACTCGGTGCCCGCGGGCAGGTCGCACGCCGCGCGGAACGTGAGCTGGACGTGGGGAGCATGCGTGGGTGGCAACCAGTGGGGACTCCGAGGGACTCAGTTGGGAGCATGCGTGGGTGGCAACCAGTGGGGACTCCGAGGGACTCAGCGGCACTCCGTAGGCACTCCGAGGCACTCTGCGGCACGCACCTGGCCATAGTTGTTGATCACGAAGTCGGTGGTTACGTTGGGCTCGCACGAATGATTAAAGAGCGAACAATTGAGGGAGAGGGCAAATGCATGCGCGTAACCGTCGAGACGTCGGTCGCCCACCGACTCGCCCGGCGCGCGAAGCCCAAACGCATTCGTGAGCAGCACCCCAAGCAGAGTCGCAAGCGTCGGCGGCGGCACGTCAATATTCGCGCCCTTGTGTAACGCACCGGAGAGAGCTGCCGCGGCGCGATGCACGACGTCACGAGCATCGGCGGGTCGATCGGCGAGGTGGTTCTCGAGGCGGATCAGCGCGGCGAAGACGGGCGGCGACGTACGGCTGATCCGTGCCGCTCGGATCGCCAGCAGCCACATGCTCTCAATCTCATACGCCACCCACGAAGCCGACGCGCTCGCCGACTCCTCGCCATCCTGGCCGAGGAACGTGTGCCCCTCGCCGCCCGCGAGACGGACCACCGCCTGCTCGCTCGCCGTGAGCAGGGCCAGAGCGCATGGCCACCGCGGCGCCTTCGCCTCCACGCGCTTCTGGAGCACAATTTCGCCCGCGGCCACGAAGTGGTTGCACGCCAACGAGCGGCCCGCGTTTTGCGTGCGAATGGGCCTCAGCCGGTCCTCCGGCTTGAACCGCAGGGACAAGATGATCTCGAGCTCCGGATCGAGCTCCGGAGGCGGTGCCTCCGCCATTTCCGGGTCGGGCAGCACCTGAGCGGGTGCAGCACTCTCCACAGTGGGCGGCCTGCGCCGCGCTTCTTGCAGCGATTGCAGTTGCTGCTGCTGCTGTCGCCGACGCCAGAGCAGGAACATCAGCGTCAACCCAGCTGATGCTGCGATCGCGATGCCCAACAACCTCGTGGACGCGAGCGTCATGACGTCGGCCCACCGTCGCGTGCGTCAGCGCGTCTCCGCGTCCGAGCCAACAAGGAAATCCCTGGCAGGCAGAGGATCCTAGTTTGGCAAAAGTTATCAAACATGGGATTAACCCACGAAGGACACCTGGCGCCACGAGTGCGCCACATGGCGCCATTGCGGGGAAAACGGCGACAGTGCAGAGGAGCGTACAAATCAGTTGAAATTGTGGTGCTCGCTTTGCGGCGCAAAGCGGTGTCGCGTTCGCAAGGCCACGCTCGACGCCATGAGCCTAGTTCGAGCACTGTGCACATGTATGGTGTGGGTGTTCTCGTCTGTGAAGTTATGAAGTTATAACCCAAAGCGAGCACGTGCGCTTCCACAGGACCATGACGAAATGACGCGGTTAAGACGCGGTCCCTTAGAAAAATTTTCTCGCCCGACCGACCGTGGAGCGAACGTGCCAATGACATGCGTCATCATCGGCATCGGGGCGCCGTATGCGCCCCGGCCGGCTTGGTATTTCGTTGCGAAAAGGACACCTGGCGCGGGGCCGATGCCATACGCTCGTGGCGTGGCGATGGCGTGCTGGGCGTGCTGCTCGGAGCTCCATGTTGGGACGCGCTGGACGCGCCAGCTCGCGGCGCGCCGCGTGGCGTCGTATTGGTCATATCACGTGGCGTCAGAGCACGCGGCACTCGCGATGTCGCACGTGGCGTGCCTCGTGGCGTCGCATTGGGCGTTACATTGGGCATCGGCGGCGGCCACGTGCTCACCTCGGGCGCGAGATTTGGTCGGGGCGATCGGACGACATACATGTGTGTGGGTGCGCCGTGGTCCACCTGCGGTCTCTCTTCAGGATCAAAAGGGTCAATCGCGAGATGATGTCGGCGGCGCTCGTGTTGAACTCGGCGTTCGCGGTTCACGAGGCTCTCCGGATCGAGCTCGTCAGGGTGCCGAGGGTCGGGGAACTTGAGGGCAGCGCTCAGGAGCTTCTCGTTGATCTGGTTCGTGATCTGCTGTGAGTTAATCACGAGCTGGAACGGGAACGTGCCATCACACTTTTCGGTCGAACTCGCCTTGCGCTGCTGCTCGGAGATCAGGGTGCAGAACTGAAGGGCGTAGAGACTCAAAGGCGAAACGACCTGTCAGTGAGGGATCGCATGCAGCGAGGGTGCCGCAAGGTAGCCAATTGCATGCTCGGCGCATGGGTTTCGCCTCGAGTCCTTGCGCACCTCCTCAAAATCGAGCCTGCCATCACCGTCATGGTCGCCTTCTGCAATGGCTGCGCGGATGTCCTCTGCTGTGAATCCGAGGGACTTCATCGTTGAAGTCAGCTCGGTGTAGCCAATGGTGCCTTCTTCTTCTCCATCTCCATTTGCGGCCACTAGATCGAAGGCCACGCGCATGGTCGCCTTCTGCTCCGCTGTCAGCAGCTTCCGAGGAATCGGGATGAGCGAGCGTGTGTTCAGCCAATCATGCTGCTTCGCCAACCGGAGAAGAGTTTGTGAGGCAAGCCGTTCTGCGTGAGTGGAGCGCTGCGACTGGAGCTTGAGGTAACGATTGACTCGAGGGTCGCGCGGCTTGGCCATGTGCTGCGGCGCAATGACGGGCGGCAGGCTGACAACCTTAAGGGTTGTTGCACGCCGGTGTACGTGTACCTTATCTAGCCGCTCGCTCTCCAGATTGCCAGTCTTTGAGATTCGGTACACGACTGTGGGAGGGCTGTCGGATTGGGAGGGTTCGCCCAACATCTCGTCGCGCTACGCATCAACTTGCGAACAGAAATCACAGAAAGCGCCAGAACACCGTGAGACCGTTACGTATGCATGCGACAGCGAGTTTGCGCGCTTCCTTGTTTGCGCAGCCGAGAAGACGAAGAGTCAAGTCAAGTCAAGTTCAAGAGGAAGCGGGAAGCGCAGCGGCGAGCGGGACACCGTCGGTCGGCGGGATTTCGTTACTAGTGTGTTCAGGACTCTCCTCCGACGTCACGCTGCAGGAACGACGTCCCGTCGCACCGTAGTTGGTTATTAGTAGATTGGTTTGGGAAAATCGAATGGAAAAGTCCAATCGTTAATGAGTTTCCTTTACTGAGTTTCGTCGCGAGCTCTCACATGCTGAGCACTCGCAGCCCGCTTGGGTGCGGCCTGACCTCGATCGGCCCAAAGGGCACCACCTCGCCATCGATGTCGAGGATGCCTGGGCTCGCGGGCGTCCGTGGCGCAGGCTCGAATCGAAAAGCCTTGAGCTTGAGAAGCGAGAGTCCGCGCTTACCCAGATGCGTGCCTGATGAGGGAGGCAGTCCGAGGCGCCATTCAGAGACGTTCAGAGGCAGCAGAGAGGCATTCAGAGGCGCGATCAGAGACGCACCGTCCTCTATGGAGAGGAACATGTCGAGCGCCTGCAGCCGCGTCGTGTTCTCGAGCACAAGCACGTCGAGCACGCCGTTGGCGAACTCGGCGTGCGGCGCCGCGAAGTCGGTCTGCGACATGTAGGGCACATTGCATGCCCACAGTCCGACGAAACGGTCGGAGCGGATCTCCTTCCACGTGTCGTCCGCCGCGTCGAGATAGTGCAGGGTGCCAGCGTACTGACGAAACGAGATGAGTCGCCAGATGGCCCACAGGGTCAGGCGGAGGGCGCCGAGGCCGCGGAGCACTTCACTCTCGATGTCGACATCAGCGACGATGCCCCATGCGAATGAAAGGATAGACCACGCAACGAGCGCGCCGGGCGCGAGCGAAGTGGGTGCCCCCCCGTTGCCCGCCGGCGCCTGTGCTGTGGGCGCTGCCGTGGGCGCTGCCGTGGGCGCTGCCGTGGGCGCGTCCACCGGCGCCGCATCGGACAAGCTGCTGGCGTCGGCGGCGCCGGCCGGCGCGGACGTGACGCCGGCCTCGAGGGAGGCGAGCGGCGCGTCGGGTCGCACGTACTCCCACAGGTCCAGCGGCGTGGCGCGCCCCTTGGCAAGGATGAACGCCGCGCCGAGCAAGTCATCTTTTTCATTGGACCGATGGCAGATTGAGCGGAAGAGAGCGTTCCCGGTGCCGCCCGGCACCGGGAAGATGGTCGTGGCGACGAGGGCGGCAGCTCCATCGGCGCGCGACATCATGCCGTTGACGAGCTCGTACACCAGGCCGTCGCCCGAGACCGATATCACGCCCTCGTACGCACCGACGCTCAGCTTCGCGCCGAGCTCGTACGCATGCCCCGCGTGAGTCGTGCGGGTAATGTCGTACAGCAGGTTGAGCGGCTCGAGCAGCCGCTCGAGCTCGGCCCACACGCGCGGTGCCTTGCCGCCACCGCCGAAGGGGTTGATCAGCACGAGCCACGGCCGCCGCGGCGCGCTGCCGCCGTCCGTTCCGAGCAGCTGGCGCACTGTCGAGCACACGCTGGTCGCCTGCTCGAAGAAGGAGCATAGCAGCTCCTTCGTGTTCCTCTGCCGGGCGGGCGCCTTGAGGCCGCAGAAGCCACCGCGGGCGCGAGGCGCAGCGTGCAGCACGAGGCGCGGCGGATTGTCCAGCGCGGAGCAGCCGAGCACGTCGGCCATGTCGAAACCTCGCTCGCCGCCGCGGGAAGGTAGACGCAGCCACATGATGCGGTTTCGGCCCAAGGAGAGCTGCACATCCTTGGCGAGCATGACGGTGCCGCTGATTCCGGAGGCGGCCTCGGTGTCGTGGGGGAGGAGCGGCTCATTGCGCTCGACGATGACTTCGGGCATGTTTCGTCCGAAAAACGTGCATGGGTCGCTTGTTGACGCCAAGTTTTTGGTGGGCTTCGTGCTGTGCATGAAGTGTGACTGAAAATACATGTATAGGGACGAATGCCGGTTTGCGGAATTCCTCTCGTCACTGATGAGGGGCGCCGAGTTCAGCAAGCGCGGGGCACGCGTGCCGCGGTCGATGCCGGTGTACCTGCTGTACCTCGCGCATTTTCTTGTCGAGCTTGCGCTCGGAGCCGTCAAGCTACGTGGGTCGTACGCAGGCATCGACATCTCGTGCGCTCCTGGCGCCGAGAAGTTTGCCCGACACCATGGGGTCTCACTAATTGCACTTGCTTGCCTCGGTGGAGAGGTGTTACGCCGCGAAGCCTTCGACAGTGAAGTTGCTGATGTTGTGAGCTCGGTGCTCGCGCTCTTCCACGCTGGCACAATGTTCGTGATGCTCCATGCCCTCAACTGGAAGGTGGTTGCGATTCACCTACCGTTTGCACTCGGCTTCTTAGCTCACGTGCTCTCTCGGCAACGGGCGCTGAAGAAGGAGAACAAGAGGTCGTAGTGTGTGTTTGTGCGCACGTGCACGACGAAAAGCCAACGATGCATCGCTCGTTACCGCGAAGTAGACGGTCTGTAGTCGGGTCGTGTTCAGAGATATTCAAATTTATTATTTAAGGGTTCTTGTAACTCAGATGTAGTACCCCGTGACTGGCGGGAACTCGTGACTGCCCTCGCGGATGCCCACGCATCAGAGCTCGAATGTGTACGTCGGCCTGGCCTGCTCCATGTCCTTCTTGATCTTCTTGATTTGCATTCTCTTGCTGGCCATGAAGCCAGCGGTGCGCAGGTTGCACGCGAGCACGAGCTCGAGTATCACGAGGATGGCAAGGCCGATGCCCAGCGGCCACGCGTACCGCTGCAGGAGGCCGACGAACAGGGTGACGAAGCTCAGGTACCCGTCGATGCCCTCGTTGCAAAAGTCGGCCTGGCACTGGGTGCGATGCCAGGGTTGCCCATAGTACGCTTGCGCAAGCTCGAGCAGCGGGCAGATGGCCTCGGGAGGGTGGCCGAGGAGATGCCGGGGCGCACCCGTCGAGTACGCGCAGAAGTTCTCATTGGAAGGGTCGTGCAGCGCGGCGTCGAGGTCGTTCAGCGACGAGTGCATTCCGGGATTCGTGCACGTCGCGTGCGTGCCGTTGACGGCGAAGATGACGCTTGCGGTCCGATTGCCAGACCTAGTCTGGTTGTAGTTCGCGGTATTGCCAGCGGTGTCGGCGCCACCGACGCCCCCTCTGCTCTTCTCGAAATCGAGCGAGGGGTCGCGGCAGCACTTTTGGTAAGTCATGCACACAAGGCCCTCGGCCACCGACACAGGCTTCTCGAGGATGTTGGCCAAGAACGAGTCGATGTCCTCCTTGCTGTCGCCGAAGAGCGACTCGAGAGTGTCGCCCGGGACGGCGCCGAGGGAGTAGACCCAATAACATGCGAGGAAGGAGCCGAGGATCTCGACGATGCAGAGCAAGAAGAGGACCCAGAAGCCGAGGCGCAGGATGAGCGTGTGCTCATTCCGCAGCGCGTAGAGCTCGAGGATGCAAAAGAGGACCAGAGCGATGCCGACGGCGCCACACACGACGAGCGTGTTCATCCCAATGAATGCCTCGAAGAGGTCACGCTTGTAGTAGAGGAAGCCGGTGCCGCCAGTGAGCCCGCCGGCCAGGATGCCAACGAAGAAGAGCAGCACGTACGCGATGCAGCGCGCGGTGCATCGTTTGGCGTGCGCCGTAGGGCACGCGAGCTTCCGAACGAGCAGAGAGAAGAGAAGGAAGCCGAGGAGGTAAGTCGAGAGCATGAGCCATGCCTGCCAATCGATCGAATCGAATCGGCTTCGCAGCCTGTCGAGCACATCACCCTCCGTACTGTCGGGATTGGTCGCGGGCGAGATGGCGCAGTCGCTCCGACCGCCAACGGGGGTCAGCGCGCACTGCGCGTCGCAGCGAGAGCAAGTGCCGGTGCCTCCGGGGCACGCGACCTGCAGAGTGAACCCTGCGCTAGCCGCCGTGCCGCACGGGTCGATGCCATGAGCGCACGTGGCGTCGAGGTACGTGTCGGGCGTGCTCCAGTGCGGGTCGCCGCGGCACCCGGCGCGGCCGTTGGTCACATACGAGCTCTGATCGTGCGACTGGACGGCGCATCGACGGAGCACGTACGCACAGCCCTGTCGACGTCCCCAACTCATGCATCCAGCGGCCGTGTAGTTGGCAAGGTAGAAGCCGAGATCCTCCATCGCGGCGAGTGTGATCGATGAGACGATGTCGTGGAGGCCGTACGACATCACGTCATCGCGCATGACCAGCGTCTCCCAATGCGCGGCCCTGCCCGCCTCTGGCACCCCCATCAGCGGTAGCCCGTCCCACAACCTGCCCGCACCCGTCGCGTTCGATTGGCAGTTGAAATAGGTCTGTGCGACCTCGAAAGCGCGCCCCTTGGTAAAGAACCAAACCTCGTCGATCACCGTCGTGCCGTCCGCGCCGTACACTGGCTTCAGCTGAATCAGATGCTTTCGATTCCCGGCCGCATCGCGCGCGTAGTTGAACTGCGAGTTCATGAACCCGAGCCCGTGCATGATCTCGTGGATGATGAAGCCGCGGTGCTGGTCGACGAGCGTGGCGGTCGGCGTGCTGGCGATCCCAGCGATCGACATGTGCCACGCGAGCACGATCCATAACGGCTTGCTCGCCCCATCTGCCGCGCAGCTGCTGCCCGTCCCAGCGACCCCCGCGACGCCCGGCGGCTTAGTGACGCTCAGGATGACGTCGTAGCCGTGCCCGAGGCCGCCGCCGCAGTAGGCGGAGTCGACGAAGACGCTCGAGAGCGTGCGGCAGTCCGCCGCACACGAGCTCTGCACAGGGTAGCCCCTCGACGTGAGCGCGCGAGAGAACGTGCCGGGGCCGGTGGTAAACGTGAGGGCACTCTGCGGGAGGACCGCGAGCATATTGCTGACCTCGGCCGCGAGAATGGTGACGACCTCACGGACCTTGATCCGGTCGGCCTCCGTCACAACATCGGTCTGCAGGCACGTGCTCCAGCAGCCCTCCGGCGACATCGCTTCGACGCCCGCGGTTCCACGCTCGCCGCAAGTGTCGACGAACGGCACCGGAGGCGTGGGTTGGGCTGCGGGCAGCCCGCGTCGAAACTTCTGACCAACAGAGAAGCACGTGCTGTACGATAGAAAGCTATCCGTGGCCATCAGGGCCTGTTTCATCGAATTGGTATCCACCCTGAAACGAATCGGATTGGTGGTCACCCGAGTGAGCGAGTCCAATCTCCTCCGCACCCAGGCCTCCTGCGGCTGCAGGTGCGCGGGCAGCAAATTCTCGTTCTCATGCTGGAGCTGGGTGATGAGCTCTAGCGGCGAACCAAATAGCGAATTATTTCGAACTCCGTCATGGAATGCGGCGACTCCGAGGAGCTCGAGCAAGATGGCCAGCATCAGGTGAACGTTGTGAACTGACTGTGAAACATTCTCGGCCCGTCACGTTCACGTTCACGTTAATTTGCCATCTCGGCAAGACGCACAGCCACAGGTCCCGTGGAGACCCATCGTGGGGGGCGCAAAGCGCAGCACACGCACACATGGACACACACTCGCGTGCCGCGCACGAACACAGACACCGGATCGACCAGAAGAAGGAGAGGGGCGGGAGTATCAAGGTGGTGAGGGAGGAGGCCAAGGAGGGCCAGCTCACGTTCACGAACCTTGCCCGCGCGAATGTATTGAAGGTGGGCTGCTGCGCTTCCGCCCCGGTCCCTCGCCGTACGGCTGTCGCTGGGGCCCACTCGCCATGCGACTGGGCGCGTCAGACTCCCTGCTCCGCTTGTCGCGCCGTGCGCGCACCTCCCCCTGAGAGGCCGGTTGTGATTCCGCTTCCGACTGCAGCACGCCGTCGGATTCATCATTAAAAAGGGTGCGACGTTGCTTGCTGGGCCGAGGGCGCCGCGGGGCTCCTGGCCTTTGGGCGGGCTGCAGCCGGTACGCCGAGCGTGGGGGGGGCTCGCGGGCTCGCTTGCGAGGTGCACGGGCCGCA
>Ga0210245_100192_pt1 | contig 53718 bp, 39 predicted proteins | sample ChrtobMetaP3_4mM_FD_155450 | JGI IMG/M metagenome (GOLD analysis project Ga0210245, IMG submission 155450) | Chrysochromulina tobin associated microbial communities from unialgal haptophyte culture, Seattle, Washington, United States - P3_4mM | ecosystem: Host-associated > Algae > Haptophytes >...
CGACAAATTCCACAAATCCGCACGATGGGGCGGGGGGGAAACCACATCTTCGCAGGAGACGGGGGTGACAGTGGCGAAAGCGTCAATTGGCGCCGCCGAAGAATTCCCGGAAGGGAAGCCATATCGCATGGACGAAGGGCCAAACGCGGCGAGAAAGAGAGCAAGAGACACCATGGCTCCACTCAACAACAAAACCACTCAACCACGTACCCACTAATTCCCCACAGGGAGTTCCCCACAGTGGTTACTGACTAAACCTGACTAAAAACGTACAAAGTGCTCCCGTATAGGAAACACATAGGGAACCCTAGGGAGTATTGAACATACACATGCCCCGTGACAAGACCGTGTCCGCAGGGGGACTACAGGTCCTGCCCGGGGTCGCATACGGTGGGGCTCGGCCGCGCGCGTCTCGTCAACGGCTGACGAAACTCGGTTTCGTCAATGACGAAACTCGCGCGGCAGCCTAATCCACCGTCATCAGGAGGTATTCATGCTAATCAAGAACTATGAACAACGACTCTGACCTCCATAACGCTTGACGCGCCCTGCACCCTCCTCCACGCGCCATCCCCATCGACCATCGACCAGCGACAGCGCCCATGCGTGATGCGACGCGATCTAGCGACGCGATAGTGCCATGCCTATAGAAGCAAGTGACCCAAGATGGATGTGGAGATTTGTGTCCGTGACTTGTGTGCACCATGATCCGCAAGGCGTTCGCCTTCGAGCTTGGTCGGGTCGTCAAACACGACAGATGTGAGATGATCGTCCCGGTTCGCGTTCTCCCTTGACCCTGCGCGTGTCTCTGTTTACTCCCCGTCCCGTCCCGTGTGCCGTGACCGCGTGTGTAATAAGTGTGTAAAAAGTGCTATTCGCGCGATTCACGTGACCATGTCGGCATGTGAAACTCGAATGAGTCGAATACATTCAGTCATTAGTCGTGTAGCCAAGGCCGACGCGCTGACGACACGCCGAACATAATCCGTCATCCGGACTCTCGAACTCTGTGGAGCGTGACTGTCGTCAGCGCGTCGGCGTGTCGTCCGGTGCCGACGTCTTCCCGCGGTCCTTGGTCGCGGACGCGTGACAACGCGGTCACCGCGTCTGTCGTCTGACCGGTCTCGAGAGTGCAGAGCGTCCCGTCCGGCAGTCGAGAGAGCAGAGACGCCGCGCCGGGCGAGCGGGCGTCGACAGGCCGGGTTCCCGGGTACGACTTCAAGCTTGTGTGTATCCGATCAGATTTTGCTCCTGACAAGAGCTTCATTGTAAACGAACAGCATGCGCGTGGATGGGGAACACAGTGCCGAGACGTAGGAAAGACAACTGAGTCGCCCCGGGCCGGGGACACAGAGGGACGCGCTAAGGGGAGGCTCTGGCGAGAGATGCGATGTAGTGCGTGACTTTTCCTCTTAGTACAGGTACACCCCGAAGGCGGCCGCGACGCAAAAGAGCGAGTCCTGCGGGCGCGAAAAAGCTCATCGGTCAGCGGTGCGCCGGCGGCTCCTGGGCAGGCGGATGCATGCGGCGGGCGAGCAGAGGCTGCGCGCGCAGCGCGGGAGCGGCAGCCTCTCACATTGCGGTATGACTCATCGGCGTAGTTGTCCGTGTCCGCGTCCCAAAAGCAGCGGCAGCCCATGCGCACGCCCTCACCTCGCATCTCGCCAATGACCACCTGCACCACGATTTTGTACCGTGGCAGCTCGAGCTGCGTCTTTATGCTCTGTTTGATGCCATCGGCGAGCTCCCGTGTCCATTGCGCAGTCAGCTCCGGGCTGTAACTGCGCGCGAGAGAGCGAGGCGCTCGTCGCGAGGGCTCAGCCGAGCGGGCAGGGTGACCAAGAAAGGTGGGGCACGGAAGAGCGCCCCGCGCTCATGCATAGGCGTGCGCGGCCGCGGCCGAGGCCAGAACCCTCCCAGATGAAGCGGCGGGCAACGCGCACGTTTTGTCAGCCAGGAATTCGTTGAGGTAGCTACCAATGATCTTTTTGACCTCGGAAGGAGGGAACTTCTCCTTGAACGTTGGCCGCACGCTGTAGAGCGGGGCGGACATTTGCGTGAGGAGCTGGCGCGGGCGGGATGCCACAACGTCGGAAAGCACAGGCGCAAGAAAGTTGAGCGCCTCAATGGGCGCTTTGTGCTCTCCCGAACTTCTCGCATTGACGTCAACGGCAGGATGACGTCAACGGCAGGAAGGGGGACGGGCGTTTCCGTTTTGAGAAGTTCGCTTCGATTTCCCCCATCGGCCACAGTCATCGGCCTTGCGTCGGCCGCGGAATTCCAATGGGTTCCATGCTCAGCTCCGCGTTCATCCCTCCGGGCTCGCTCCTCGGCTGCGAGGAGCTGCCGCCCGCGTTCGAGGGCGGCGAGCCAAAAGTCGAGTGCCTGCCGCCTTCGCTTGAGGCCGACTGGTTCTGGGGCATGGTGCAGGTGCTCACGCTGCTCCTCATGTATGGGTACATCCTCATGTACGCGTCCAACATGCTGAGCGAGGGCTCGGAGCTCCTGCTCCTTGTCCCGTCCCTCGCTGGCGTCGTCGGCTCCGTCGTCCTCCCAATCCTGGGCGCCGTGCCTGACGGCGCGATCATGCTCTTCTCGGGCCTCGGGCCTGGAGCTCAGGAGCAGCTTCAAGTGGGCGTGGGCACGCTCGCGGGCTCGACAATCATGCTGCTGACCATCCCGTGGGGTCTGTGCATCCTCGGAGGTAGCGTAGGCATCGCTGATGGCGTGGCGAGCTACACCGTCAAGAAGCCCAAGCACGGCTCGCTCACAGCAGAGGAGGTCAGGGCGCAGCGGATGAAGGGCGACGTGTTCGGTGTGATGCCGAGCAAGACGATAGCGCTCAACGCGCGCATCATGCTCCTCACCTCCCTCATCTACCTCATCATCCAGGGGCCCGCCTTCGCCTACTCGCGCTCCGCGCCCACGAATGCGAACGCGACCGAAGAGCTCAACGAGGAAGTCGCCGCCGTCGAGCACGGCTGGGCCCTGTACGGGCTGCTCGTGGCCATCGCGGGTTTCGTCACGTACTTGGTGATCATGGTGGGCCAGTCCGACGACGACGTCAAGCAGCAGAAGGTCGAAGAGGCCATGAAGAAGGAGCTGAGCGCAGGCAGGCGCACAACGATCCTCGGACTAGTCCAGCCGCTGGTCGCGATGCATGCGAACTCGTCGGCGACCGACACAAAGGCGGTGTCGCTGCTCGAGATGGCGCCCGAACGCAAGAAGATCGAGGCGCTGCTCACGCCGTACTTTGACAAGTACGACACCGACGGCACCGGTACGATGGACGGAGCTGAGGGCGAGTCGCCCCGGCTTAGCTGATGGCGGAGGCTCATCAGCTGATGGCGGAGGCTCATCAGCTGAGGGCGAGTCGCCGGCTTGTGTCTCTGAGTGGCTCTCTGAGTGCCTCCCTCATCAGGTGCGATTGACGAGGCTGAGCTCAAGTATCTCCTGAAAGACCTTGGCGCGCGGGACATTGGCAAGAAGGAGGCGGCCATGTGGATGAAACGGCTCGACAGGAACGAGGACGGCCAGCTCGGCCGCGATGAGCTGCTCGATGCAGTGCTCACCTTCATCAAGGAACAGCATGCCGCCGTCGCGCGCGAAAAGTCAATCGCCAATCTCGGCGTGACTCTCGGGGGCGAGCAGGGAGGTGTCTTGGGCATTCCTAATTTGGGCATCGCGGAGTTCTTCACGGGCGTCACCAGCAACGCGAAGCAGATTCTCGAGTTCACAGCCACGGCATGGGATGGGGGGTTCTCTCCTACGAAGAAGCCCCGGCCGGCGCCCGACGAGGTGGTAGCCGAGCCTGAGCCTGAGCCCGAGGAGGAGGGCGAGGACGATGAGGACCTCGAAGTGCCGGAGGACCTTGTGCACCTGTCGCCGGACCAGCAGCAGGTCGCTATCCTCAAGCGCGCCTTTTCGATGATGGGGATGGGCACTGCGCTGGTGCGTGCATCTGATCGCCCATCTGAGTGCCATCTGAGTGCCTCCGAGTGCCATCTGAGTGCCCATCTGGAGTGCCATCTGAGTGCCTCCGAGTGCCTCATATGGTCGCCTATGGCCTCCGAGTGTGCAGGTGCTCATCTTCTCCGACCCGATGGTCGAGGTCATGTCGAACGTGGGCGAGCGCGTCTCAGTGCCCCCCTTTTACATCTCCTTCGTGCTCGCGCCCCTCGCCTCCAATGCTTCCGAGCTCATCGCCTCCGTCACGTACGCGCTCAGTACGACGCGATCGCTCGTCGGACTGCCCAACTCATCCGCTCTGCTTGCCTCCCTCATCAGGTACGCTCGCAAGAAGACGCAAAAGACGATTACTGTGGCGCTCGCTGCCCTCGAGGGAGCTGCCTGCATGAACAACACCTTCTGCCTCGCGATCTTCATGTGTCTCGTCTACTTCAAGAACCTCGCGTGGAAGTTCAGCGCCGAGACGCTCGCTATCCTTCTCGTTGAGCTGCTCGTCGGTATGGTCGCGATGCAGAAGGTAATGACTACAACCACCGCCTACATGGTGTTGGCTCTCTTCCCCCTCTCCATCGTCTTCATCGCCACACTCAAGAGCCTGGGCTTTGACTGAGGGAGCCTGTGGGGAAACACATCCCTCCTCTTGGGAGCCTGTGGGGAAACACATCCCTCCTCTCCGGGAGCCTGTGGGCTTGGCATCCTTGTCATGGATTGAGTTTACGTCGGCTGGCCGCCTTCCTCTCCACTCTCTTGAGAGACGTTACGAAAGCCTGATCTATTCGGTACATTCGCATGCACTCTCGTGAGCCGTTATACGAGAACCTGGCCTTCGCATTCCTCTGCGCAGCACCGCCGCCGACCAGGTTACGGTCACGTTTATCGTTTTTTTGACTTTGAAAGTCAAAGTGTCACAGATTGCGGAGTTGTGTCTGCCTACACGATACCCAGACTGAGGAGAGAGCACAACGCCAGTACCGACCGGAGGGGTATCACGACCCGCGAGCTTCCTGCCATTCGATTCATCCGCATGCAATGCGGAAAATGTGCCAGACGCTGCGCCCAAATTGTGTCCACGCAATTGCGAATTGGGGGTTTTGCATGGACGAGAGCGGATTGGACCCGTCCGAACTGGTCGTCAGCCGTCTCGCTCTGAACAAGAGGGCTTGCAAGTCAGCTTGGCCTGCGCAGCCTCCGAGCAGCCAAAAGGAGGCGGAGGAGCGGCTGCGCAAGGTCGAGCAGACTCGCAAGCAAGCCGAAGAGCGTACCCGGCAGACGATTGCAGTCAAGCGTGCACTCGAGCATCGCTTTCAGAAGCGCGAGTACGAGAGGGCACGCATCACAGAGTTGCAGTCTGCCCTCTGGGATCCGACGGCATCTCGTGCGAGTCGAGCACAGAGCAGCCCGATGAACGAGGCCCTGCCGCCATCTCGCTCGCCAGCCTCGAGGGCAGGGACGTTCGTCATGGGCATGGTGGTGGGCATTTGGCAAGGAATCGCGGGCTCGACGTCGAACGACTTTCGGAGCAATGCTCCCGGGCTGAGCGCCAAGCTCGAGGCCGGGCTCGCTGACGTTGAGGCGGCGGCCCGGAAGGCCGACAAGGCGCGTGCGGACGCAGCGGCCCTCGAGCGTGCCAACGAGGAGGCGGGATTCGCCAAGCGCGAGGCCGCCTATCGCTTGTCGATGAGCGAGGTGAGCCTCAAACGCGAGGCGGAAGAGCGCGAGGCGCGCGAGCGCGCCAAGGCGCAGATGGAGCACACGAATGCTTTGCGAGCTAGCCAGGCGTCGGCGATGGCGGCGGCGCGTCAGAAACGCAAGCAGCAAGCAGAGGAGAGACTCGCATCCGAGTCGAAGCAACGAGAGGACGAGGCGCGTCGGGCGAGCTCGGAGAGGCACCAGCTGCGCCAGCGGAGGCTCGCGATGGACGCCTCTCGGGCCAAGCAGGCTGAGGTCGAGCTCGCCGCGGAGATGATCGAGCGATGATTGCCTGCCCTCTGATTGCATGCTGAGTGCGACTGATTGCTTGCCTCATCAGGTCGAGTTCGCCGAGGAGCGCAAGCAGCGGCAGCTTGCCGCGGACGAGCGCAATGCACAAGCTCAGCAGCTCGCCGAGGAGGACCTCGAGGCGGAGCGCCGACGCGCAGAGTGGCGCACGTCGCACGCCGAGTCGAAGCGCGCGGCGCTACGGGCGACGGCGCGGGCCAAGGCGGAGGCGCACGCGCGGGGAGAGGCCGAGGCGCGCGAACGCTTCATAGCCCAGGAGGCGGGGCGCCGTGCCGGGCACTCGCAAGCGGCCGAGGGCGAAAAGCGCGCGGCCCGGCAGCATGCCTTGGCACTCCAGGCCGACTGGCGACGCGCTGAGGCGGCCCGTACGCAGCAGGCAAGGCAGCAGGCCGCAAGGGTCGCCAAGGAGGTGGCCAACACCAAGGAGCTTGCGGCGAAGGCTCTCGCGCAGAGGGTGGTGGCCGAACAGCACACGGCCGAGCTGGCCGCGCAGCAGCGTGAAGACTTTGAGCGCAACGAACAGAACGAGCGCGAGTGGAATGAGAAGGAGCACGCTCGCCGCGTGAAGCAAGAACGCGAGGAGGCGCTCGCTTTCGTAATTCGGCAAGAGCGGGAGAGGGAGGCGCGGCAGGTCGCGGCGGTGCGTGAGAAGGAGGAACTAGTGGCTCAGGTCGCAGAGAGGCATCGTCGCGAGGCGGCGGACAAGGCACGGAACGCCACCCTGCTGCTGCAGGAGCAGGAGCGCATCCTCAAAAGTACGGAGGAGATCGAGCGCCGGCACGCGGCCAGCCTCGCGAAGGCCGAGCGTGAGAAACGTGAGAGCTACCTCCGCTCGATCGCCCAGCGCAAGCTCGAGGACGCGAGGGAGGAGGAAGAAAACCGGCAGCTTCGCCAAAGCCAGAAGGCCGAGTGGGCGGCACAGGAGGTGGCGCGCGTAGCGGCGGAGGCGGCGGCGGCCGCGGCCACGCGCACCCAGCGCAAACTGTTTGGGGGTACGTCCTGATTGCGACTGATTGCGACTGATTGCGACTGATTGCGACTGATTGGATTGGCTTCCCTGTCACAGAGCGATCACGACGGATGAAGGAGAAACAAAACCTTCTCCGACTTACCGGCCGCATTGCTCTCGAGGAGGCCGCCGCTGCCGCCGCTCAGAGCCGGGCCGATGAGGCGCAGAGGCAATGTGAAGAGGCGGTGGCGCGCGAGCGGCGCGCGTCAGCAGAGCTCAGCAGTCTAGCGGCCGGGCTGAGGTAGGGCTGAAGGGCTACTCTATTGTAGGGCTGAGGGGCTGCTCTAGGGCTACTCTTGGGCTGCTCATGACCGCGCGGTCGGACCGGACCGGGACGGAACACACACGAACACACAAAGATCGGCGCGGCTCGGCGGGACGAGGTAAGGTAGTGGGAGAAAAGCAACTGAGCAAGCGACGGGGCCGAAAGGGGCGTCGGCGATCGCCTTCCAGAGGCACAGTCAATCACAGGCGACAGAGCCCCACAGATGTGACTATGTTAACTGCATGGTTAACTGAACGATAATCCGATTATGATAGTGATAAAATAATACAAGCCCCGCCCGCCGTTTCCTGATTAAGGCGAACTTCAGTTCGCTAGCATGTTCGCCAGGGACCGCTTACCATGCACATAGAACGACATAGCCTCCGAAGGATATAGAAAAATTTGTCTTCTGTCTCACCGGACCGGACCTTTGACGAGCTCTTCCGCACTCAACCCATCTTTTACAGCCCACGCGAGAGGGTTGTGTGCGCGGAACTCTTGGCGCTCGATTTGACGAATCTTGACGTCCTGGGTGGGGCCGCGGTATGCATGGACGAGGTACGAGTGCGCGTACCCCTCCGAGCCGTTGAGCGCGTCGACCTGCCTTGTTAGGAACTCCTTGGACACCAACCTTCCCTCGACCAGCACCGGCCAGTGAAGGTCATGCTCCATCTCACCTCGCCTCCCATAGGTCCACAGCGGCCAGTTGGCGCCCTTGAGGCGCGCGCGCTGGTCGAGCAACTGCTCGGGCGTCACCTTTGCGGCGCGCGGCAGCCCCGCAAACAGCCGCGCTTCATAGTGCTCGCGCGTGGCCAAATGCGGCCGATCGGCCCACCGAGTTGTTCGGTGCAGCAGAGGCGTATAAGGGTGCACGGTGCACGGCCTCAACCACGAATGCATTCGGTGCGTGCGCGGGTCGGTGCAGTCCCGGTGGCATGTGAACTTGACATACTCCACCGTCGGGTCGGTCAGCAGACGAGAAAAGAGTGTTTCGCGTTCGATCGGGCCGCCACTGAGCACCGTGTCGTCCTGGATGGCGAATAGGAGGCGCGTCGGCGGCGTGACGTGCTCGAGCACGCAGCGCATGCCATTGGCCTGGTGAAGCCATGTTTCTGCGATCAGAACCGACACCGTCCGATTGAGCGCGAGCAGCACGCGTGCCATCTTGGACGCGTAGCGCTCCGTCATCGTGTTCGTAACTCCTGGCTTGCCACCCAAGCCGTCAAAAAAGAGCACCACGTGCACGCCGTCGAGCTGCAGCGGGCCTTTTCGGATCGATCGCACTGTGTCCAGCAGCATCCGCATGTTGGCCTCACCATCATCGCGAGGCCGCGCCGAGCTGCTGACGATCGCCGTTACGTCCGACGAGTAGGGATCCGGCGTCGGGCGTGGCTCCCAGAGCGCCGGAGAAGCTCGCTGCAGGAGCCACGCGTCCGATGTCTCGGCAGCGCACGCTGAGGATGCCGGTGCGCCGCAGCACACGTGCTTGCCCTCGGGCAGTGATGGCGCCTTGAGACGCACCATTGACAACAGGGGTCCATCCATTGGCTTGTTTTGATGCCCCACACGACGCAAAAAATTCAAAAAATTCATTTTACTATGTTTCGATGTGCCAAAATGCATGCACGTTGTCCCTCAACGTCAGAAATTCGTCTCCTAATACTCTCCTAATACTCTCCTAATCTGTTGGTAGAAAAGTTGACTTTTGTCTCAGACTTGACCGTACCTCTAACGAGGCGGGTAACCTTCGGGCGGCTAGAAATCCCCCCCTACGTGGAGTCCCCACAAGTATAATGGCCTATACGGCCCGGGGTTCATCTGCATGATGACACCCCGACCCCCCTCTCGACACATCGAACCCCCCTTTTCCGAAGGGGAAGTCGGGAGGAAGGGACGAAGGGACGAAGGGAGGTAGAACCTATCTCGGGGAGGATTTGCCGATGCGTGTCACCCGCCGCCCCTGTGGGTGGGGGGCGTCGGCCGTGGGCCGTCGCGCCGCTGGGACGATTTTCGGGTGCGAGTGACCGCTGACGTTATAAGCTCTATTCAAATGGTCAATATCGAGAATGTGCGTGAATTTGTCCCAATTTTGTTCGCCGCACGTTCGCTTTCCCAACCAGTGAATTCCGAAATCACCAAAATCCACGAAGCAGTCCTGTACTAATCGAAGAATACATGAACAAAATCTTTATTCTCAGAATACACGCTGCGCGTGCGCGCGCAGATTTGGCTGAGATCTCTTAAGTTTGCGAGATTCGAGCGGAGTTGCGCTTGGTCCCCTTTTTGGAAACACTCTCAACGAAAAAATCTCGCGTTGCGCGTTCCTATAGAGGATTACATAGAGGATCCCTTCATCACAATCCTCCGAGTGCGGGGCTTTTACCGTAGGAGGCGGTCAAGAATGATGAAAGAGATCTTGCCCTTCCCCGTCCAGTCGCGCGTGACGAGCAAGCTCGATGCCGAGTTCACTCGCAAGTTCCTCGAGTCCACAAAGCTCGAGCTCGAAATGCGTGTGGCGGACCGAAGCGACCCTTCTTGGGAGAAGCGCATCCGCAACGAGTGGCCAATCGCCAGAGTCAAGAGGATCATGAAGTTTACGATAATGGGGAGACCACGAATGATCTCCGCCGATGCAGTTTATCTCATGGCGTATGCCACGAGAGTTTTCCTGCGCCTCATCACGGCGCGTGCGGCACAGTACATGATTGCCGAAAAGCGCACCACGCTCTTGGTGAGAGACATTATTGCTGCTGTGAAGGGCTCGTCCAGTTGCGACTTCTTGCTCGACATCGTCGACGACTGGGAGCAGACACACATGTCCACGATGCCTACTTCCAAGCTGGGACGTACGGCTAAGAAGGCTCAGGCCGCTCTTTCCAACCAGGGACTTAAAGTCGCTCCTTCCGCGCAGGGACTTAAGCCCGATCCTTCCGCGCAAGCACTTCAGGCCGCTCCTTCCGCTTTGCTGCCGCGCCCGCCGCCAGGATCGGGAGCGGCGTACCAGGAACGCGATGCCTATCGTCCCCAGCCCCTGTGGCCCATGCCGGGGACGGGATGCGAAACACCACAGATGGGAAGCTTCGATCTCGGTGCCGAGCTTCGCCAGTGGGGCACTGATCTTCTGAGCGACCGCTTCACTCAAGAATCGGTAGATACTGGCATCGCGTTAGAGTGGGAAGCAGCGCAGCTAGCGCTCGAGCTAGACAGCTTTGAGCTCGACGGCAAGCTTCCCCACTGGGCGCACGTGCTGGATGTGCGTGCCTGATCGGATGCCGTGAGAACGAAGGCGGGAACGGTTGCCGCCGCGCTGTGCATGACGTTCGTCGCGTCCCGGCGTATATGCAGCGTCGGGTGTGTATACGCAGGTAGGTGCGCATACGCACCCGACGCCGCGTTTACGCATATGTGCTTGTACGCGGCGGTGGGTGCGTATACGCAGCGGGTGCGTTTCCGCACCTGGGTGCGTATACGCAGGTGGGTGCGTTTACGCGAGCCCTGGGTGCGTATACGCAGCGGGTGTGTATACGCACCCCCTCGCGTATACACAGGTTTCTGCGTATGCACCCCCGACCGCGTAAACGCAGGAATCGATGAACCGTAATGGTGCTTGGTGGTGCGTAGTATGATGGTGCGAGTGGTGCTGTTGACGTCGTGTCGGTGTTGGACTGTGTGTGTCGTGACGAAGAGTGGTGGAGAATAAGCAGAGAATACATGAGAGAATAAGGTCTCACAAAGTGGGGACGAGACCCCTCTGCCCTCTCGTGAAAAGAGTATGAAAAGAGCATGGAAAAGAGACCCTGGGCGCTGGGGGACCTGTCACCGTGACGGGCTGAGGCTCCGGTGGGCGGCGTGTGCGTGAGGGCTGGAGCCTGACGGGGCGGGGCGGGACGCGGCACGCGGGGACGACGCGGGCCGCCCGGTCCGCCGGAGCCGCTCTCGCGTCCTGCGAACAAGAGAAACGCCGCATAAAAGTGAACGCTTGTAACACAGAAAACTGTCAGAGCTCGCCGATCCGAAGCGAAGCAGGCGATCTGATGAGCGATGACCCTGAGCAGCATCCTCCACAATGGCGCAATGCCATCACCAACGCCGCACACACAGTGGCCTTGCCGTGCATGCGGTCGGCACTCTCTCCTCCGAGAAGTTGGCGAGCTTCAGCTTGCCTGATTCGGCCAGCAGCTCGCGCACGCCCATCTGCAGATTCCATCTGGACGTGCCAGATGGGCGTGCCATGAGCAGGGAGCTTCCTGATTAGGCCACGAGGAGCTTCCTAATTAGGCCATGAGAGGGAGCTGGACGCTCAAGCACACGTGCAGCTCACTGCAGCACTGTTGGACAGCGCTCGGGACGGCGCGGCGCCTCCTCTGTCTCTCGTCACCTCCTGCTCGGCCGATTCGGTGGGCAGCTGCGCCGCGGCGGCCTCGACGGTGTCGGCGTACGCGAGCAGGTTTCGGCGCATCGCCGGGTACGGCTCGAACCCGGCTGCTTGGGCGAGCGTACGCACGCAGCGGACGAGGGCGTGGGCGTCCTGTTGGCACAGGAGCGGCGGAGTGCTCTCCCCGCGCACCTCGGCATCGTGCTTGCGGTCGCCCGCAGCTGCGTACCGCACGAAACGCTCAAACATGGCCTCGCCGTCCGTCTCGTCGGACATGATCACCTTGGGTCTCGCCTGCGCCTCATGCTGCTGAGGGTCATAATCGGCCCAAGAGCCACTGCCCAGCCCAAAATCACCGAGCTTGCCCGCGTACCCGGTGAGCACCGCCTGGCTGGCCGGGTCGAGATAGCACGCCTTGGTCACCTTAGCAGCGAGGGAGAACTCTGTATGGGTGCGTCGGCGCTCGCCAAGCGCGCCGCCGATTCCGAAGGCCACGTACCCAAGCTGAACGCCCTCGAGGAGCATGGGGAAGGCTTCGATGTCACTCGCCATGCGCCGCTGCTCTGCGAAGATGGCCGAGAAGCGTTCGAGCTGCCCGCTGTCCTGGCGCGCCATCGCGACCTCGCCGAGCAGCCCGCACTCGGCCAGGAGGTATTTGAAGGTCGCCGATCCGAAAGCGTCCGTGAGGACCGCCTTGTTGCCCGTGCACGCCCAGAAGAGTACGGTCCAGAGTACGGACGAGAGAGGGAATCGCCCGTCGAGCTCCGGATGCATCGCGATCATCGCCATCGGCCCCTCGTGCGCGGAGGTGCCGATCAGGTTCTGGGGCACGCCGCGCCCGCCGAGCACTCGTCCAGCGAGCAGCGACGAGGTCGTGCGCGCGACTCCCCACACCTCCGCTAAGTAGAGGTGCTGGAGCAAGTGGAATTCGGGGTGCGGCGCGCGGCGCGACGAGAAGAACGCGACGATCGCGTGCTTGGGCGCGAGCACGTGAGTCTGCACCTGGTGCGCGGCAAGGGCGAAGTTGACCAGCGCCTCGTTGCACCACGCGACGCCGTCCTCATCGCCCTCGGCGCACATCCAGCCCGTCATGAACTGGCACATGCATTGGAGCACGGGCGTCTCCACAAAGGTGACCCGGAACCACGGCCCCTGCGCGAGCACCACCGCCTGCCCATGCTGCTCCACCACGCGCACCTCGCATGCCTCGGTGCTCCCGCTAAAGTCCGCACCTTCGGGCAGCAGCGTGAAGAGCGGACTGCCGTCGAGCGCGGCAGTCCACGCGTCGGCCATCGGAGCGAGCGAGTTTTCGATGACTGCGGCGCCCGGGAAGCGCTGCGCCATCAGCAAGCGGATCGTCGCCGCGTCGAAGCGGCGCGCGCCCACGGCCGTGAGTGCAGCGCGGAAGACCGGCCGCGCCACCTCCCAGCAGCTCACGCGGGACGCACTTCGACCAACGTCGAATACGCCCAGGGTCCTCTCGACGCCATCCTTCTTGAAGCCCGAACGGCGGCGCAGCTGCGACTGGAAGCAGCACTGCGGGTAGCCCAGGCCGCCGGGCGTTGCCTGCGCGTACATGTACTGCACGCGCGACATCACGAGCTTGTAGTAGTCGTTGAAGTCCGTCGCCTGCATCTCGGCGTCCTCTACGAGCGGAAAAGTGCTCGATGCCGCGCGCGCCCACACCGCAAACTGAACCACGATCTCCTTCGCGCGCGCCACGTCGCCTTCGAGCCCGGCCGCCTTGAGCTGCGCCTCCGGGATTTGCCAGTCGCCGCTGGCCGTCTCGGGCAGCGCCTCAATGGCTGCGAGCAGCTCCTTGTGCCGCTCAGAAGCACTCTGGAACGTCATGGCCTCACCTTTGGGCAGCGGGTCCTGCGCGGATCGGTCGCCCATGCAGCAGGAAAATGCGCCCATTGAGCGTGGCCTATCCTGGTTGCGCGCCTCTCCGCACCCCAGGGTGCGCGTCCTGGCCCTGCGATGTGCCCTGCGGCGCGCAGGTTTGGCTATGTCCAAAAACGAGTCGTAGCTATGTAGTTACGTCGAAACTTATTTCTGTGACCTCTAGATCTCCCACTCCCTTCCACCACAGCTGGCTTCCGGAGCACATTCGATAGGCAATAGGCTTCCGTATGGTTGTCTGAGACTGAGTCTCAGTCTGTTCGAGAGTCATTCGTTTATGTTTAACAGTTTAGAGTTTAAGACTTCGATAAAAAGCTACCTCCGCAGTAGGCGGATGCGTTTCGTGCAACGAAAACCCGAACGTGACGACCTCGTAGTGACACCCCCACTGTGTCCATGTTCAGGTCCGAGGTGAAGCGAAGGTGTGAAACCGCAAGCGCACTGCACACACATGCTACGGACAGCTCCCTTCGTTTTTCGCCTCCGCCTCTCGACTCTGGTCGCAAACCTGGGTCTTGCACCTGGGACCTGGGGCCTGGACCTGGCATCCATGTCCTGCGGCCTGCCCTTGAGGCTGTATCATCCTCTCACGCCCCCACAAACGACATCTTCATGAAGCGGTGCCCCACCCGCCACTTTGCGCCCTCGGCCGACCACATGCATGCCTCGCACAGGTCGAAATGGCTCCTGGTCAGGCACTGGAAGCGGTGGCCTACCACTGGCCCCTCGCACCCGTCGCATACGACGCTCAGGTGCACCTGCGGCTGCGGCTCCGGCGTGTACTGGTAGGAACCCTGCTGGCTGGACGGAGGCGCAGCCATCGGAGCCGCCGGAAGCTCCTCGTCGTCGTCGTCGAGCGGTGGCCGGTCGGCCTCCGGCGCAGACGCTCGAGCCTGCTCGGCAAAGACGCCCGAGCCGAGCCGATGCGCGCTGCTCGTTGCTGGCGCCTCGGCCATCGCGTCCGGCGCTTCAGCCATGCTTCGGCCTCGGCCTCGGCGCCATGCGTCGGCCTCGTCCGCTCCCTCATCCGAGGAGGCAGCGGCATGGAAGCCCGGGGGAATGGTGCTTTGCTCGTGACCCGTGGCAAGGTGCTCGAAGACAATCGTGCCCGCCGCGCTCACTCGCGACCCCCACCCGTCAGGCAGGCCGGCGACAAACACTGGCATCGGCTCGTATGTCGGCTGTGCGGGCGGAGGCCGTGAGCGCTTGTGAAACCCAGAAGCCGCGACGACTCCTTGCTGCATATGCAGCTGGACCGCTACATGGGGGTTAAAGTTACTGGCCTCAAGATAAAACGTCGCGATATCTGGCTCCACATGCAGCACATCGACCAGAACTGCGACAAGACTGTCCTGGTCGTCATGCGTGGTTGCGCCCAGCTTCGTGACGAGGCTATCTAGAGCGGAGTCGAGGTCTGACGAAATATCGTGCGCGCGCCCACGCTTAGCGGCAGCGGCAGAGGCGGAAGGAGCGCCGTCCATGGCTGGGGCGTTCTAGGTGGCGGTTTCCGCGTTCCCACGAGCACACCGAATCTAGACATGTGAGCCCCGCACCTCTTGTGGAAAGCCCATCAGTAAATGCTTCGGCTAGCGGTCGAGGCATCCCCTCGAGGGAAACATGTCTCTTCGTTCAGTCCTCTTCGTGGTGCTCGCTGGGTCGCTGCAGCCAGCCACGGCCGGCACGAATGCGTTCGGCAAGAAATTTTTGGCAGAGAACGGCCAGAAGCCGGGTGTCGTCACCTTGCGTTCGGGTCTGCAGTACAAGGTCTTGCAAGACGGTGATGGCGAGAAGCACCCAAACGTTGGCACCGATTGCTCGTGCCACTACGAGGGCCGTACGGCCCAGGAGTGGTCCAAAGATCCCAAAGGAAAGAAATTCGACTCGTCCTTTGACCGCGGCTCGCCCGCGAACTTTGCGCCCAACGGCGTCATCGCCGGATGGACAGAGGCGATGCAGTTGATGGTCGAAGGCGACAAGTGGGAGCTGTAGGATGGCGGCCGAATTCGAAGCTCATCCACAACGAGCGCTTTGGCTGACTTGATGCGCTGACGGACAGCCCGCTCGATTCGCGCCGCTTGGGGAAGGTACATTCCGTCAGAGCTCGCCTACGGCGACAGCGGCCAGGGTGGTGACATCAAGGGCGGCGACGTGCTGGTGTTCACGCTGCACATGATCAAGATCAACGGTGCCGGCAAGCCCGCAGAGTCGCGAGGGCCGCCGCCGTACACGGTCCTCGGCAACGGCCCCGGCGAGCTCAGCTACGACTCGTGGGTTGCGAGCACTCGCGCGGCTTGCCTCGAAACTTGCCCTCCGAAGGTACTCGCAGTGCTGCGCCAGCCCGTCGGGGGTTCCAAAGTGTTCCTTGGCTTCAAGGCGGCGGCACGGCAGAGCGCCAAGGCGGCGGATGGCAGCATGTACGCGATGACCGCGAGCTCCAAGTTTGAGAAGGGCAAGTACACGACGGATGCCGTCGCGCACGCCCTGCAGCTGACTGCCCCAGCGGTGTACGTGCAGGCTGCTGGTGCGACCGGTTGGACGAAATGCGAGATTGGCAGGCCAACGGACTCGACGCAGGAGGCGATCCAGCAGGCGGTGGCCAGCTGCGCCGTGGCCGCCGCGGCCACCGTGGGCGTCAAGGCCGAGCTGTGAGCGAGCTGTGAACGAGCCGTGAACGAACGAGGCCACTCCGGCTCCGGTTCGGCTCGCATGCATCGGGCATGCATGCATGCATACGGCTCCGGTTCGGCTCATGCATCGGGCTTGCATGCATGCATACGGCTCCGGTTCGGCTCGGGCATCGGCGGCACAGCGGCGGCAAGTCCGCGGATGGCGAGGCGCTGGCGCTGGCCAGAGGCGCCGGCAACAGGGCGGCAGCTCGCGACTCAGTTCTCACATCGCAGAGCGGGCTGGTGAGCGACGTGTGTGGTCCGCACGGCGGCGCCCTGGGCAGCATGGCCAAGGGCAACCGGCAATCCTTTCGTGAGCCGATCTTTGATGAGGAATACAATTTAGGGCAGAATTTTCACGGAAGTCCGACGATCGATGAAGATGAAGAAGACGAACATGGATCTGGATTCCTTGCCCATGCTGCAGCCAGCGAGGCGCTGGAACTTCGAGCTTAAAGCTGGCCTTAGGTCCCGCACAGCTGTTGCGGCTGTGATCGCTACGGCCCTCGCAGCGCTCGCTATCATCTCAGTGTCTGTAACACGCAGCTACTACGTGGATCCATCAGAACTAAACCCTGAAAACGTCTCGGGCTCATTTGGACCGCCTCGCCGATGCCCAGCTTCTCCTGCGCACACCGCCGCGCATCCTTATAATATGTGCTCGAGGCAACCCTCGCTGACGGCGCCGCCGTTGCGCTGGGGCTCTGACAAAGAGGTCGCGGACCGCATTTGCTGCAGAAACACGATGTGGGCCGAGTGTGAGCAGCTCATCTCGCTCTCTCCCTCGCTCCGCCACCCGGGCCCATCTGACGAGCGCGCCCGATTACCGCGCCCCTCACGCAGACTCAGGGTATTGGCAGTCGACGAGATTTCCTCGCGTGCTACCCGCAGGCGTGACCGAGATCACGTTCTACGACGTGGCGACGAACCTGCCGCTCTTCGTCGCGCCCCGCGGTCGCACGTGGAGCGAATTCTATGCGGAGAGCCTCCACCATGGATGGCCGAGCTTCAGAGATGCCGAGGTGGTCCAGTCAAACGTGTGCGTTCACAGCAATGGCGAGACACAGAGCGTGAATGGGACACACCTGGGGCATAACTTGCCCGACTTGTACGGTAACCGCTACTGCATCGACCTCGTCTGCGTCGCCGGCCTCGAACCCGTCACGTGAGCGAGCGAGCGCAAGAGAAGCAGGTGGTGTGCGTTTGCTGAGAGACTCAGTAGACTGAGAGACACCGGTCCAGCGCATCAACGATCAAGGAACCTTTGTAACGAAAATGCAAATAGTGTGCCGGCGCTCGGGCTGGCCGTCGCGTCCTGGGACGTGTCTCGTGTGTGGGCTCAGCGGACGCCGCGTGCAGGTGCACGGACCTAGTCTTCAAATAATTTAAGATACTAAAGAATTTTCGAAGACGCTAAGTGGTAGATGCAAATCCGCGCTGAAAATCTTTCGCCGTAAGTGCACACATACAACACGAATCTATGCAATCTGATTCTTGAGCTCTATACTTTTTACTCAGAAGCAGCTCGCTTCGTTGCAGCTGGGAAACGGGCGGGCGGGCTGGCTGCCGTGCAGAACGCTGAAGATGCGCTGCTTCAGCGCCCAATTGTCGCGCCGCACGACTAGCAGGTCGTTCCAACACCACTGCTGCTTAAAGTGGTGGCGGCGCAAGCAAATCTCAAAGATCCCGCGCTCAAAGTAGGGTCCGTACGCGGGGACGAGCGTCGCACGCCAAGGGCGGTTGTGCGGCCCATCCTCGTGCGTGAGGCCCTTGTTCGAGCCCCGCACCCCACCGTGGATGAGGTACGTGTCGTATCCGTAACCAGCCATCATTCGCTGAAAGGACTCGAGCGTTCGTTCGACCTGCGACGGATCGCGGTAAAAGGATTCCAACATGGTCGAATTCACCCTGCGGTGATTGCCACGCTGCGCTTCGACGAACATCGGGATGTTCCAATTCTTGGCGTACTCGAAGCTCATCAACTCGACCATCTGCCGCGCGAGCAAGAGCGCCATCCCCTTGGCGACGGCCACTTCGCTACCTTCGATGTCCACCTTGATGTACAGCAGCCGCCGCCCTTTGAGCATGCCCTCGCGCACGAGATCGTCCAATGAGCTGACTGGCACCTCATACTTGACCACGCAGCCACGCGGCGGTGTGGCGCCACGGTCGACGATCATCCAATTAGTGCTGCCGCCGCAGTTGGCGAAACGCAACTGGCCGGCCACATCCGCTGCACCCATCGCGTGCACGTGCAATCGCTTCGATGCGTAGGCGCTCGTCGAGTTTCGTCGCAATGCCTCCACTTTCAGCGCCTCGGCTTTGTCAGGCCTTGCTTCAAAGGCGTGCACATCAACCTGGTCCTTGAAACCAGCGAGCAGCGCGAGCGCATCGCTATCGTCCGGACTGTTCTCCTTGCCGTACATGCCAGCGCCCAAGTCGACCATCACTGGCCGCCCCACATCTTTGGAGTCAGACTGTCGAAGCTCCTGGTCGAGAATGGATGGCAGCAGCATGGTGATGTATTTCAGCGCGCGATTGTACTCCACCCAAAACCCCTGGCGGTGCCGCCCGTCTACGAAGGAGCGCACTTCCGCGATGCACTCGGGCGATGGCGTGCACGGCGCCGACACGTTCATGTATGCTGTGCGCATCATTGCACAGGACGGCGCGCCCTAAGTGATGCGACGGCCCGACGCGCGAGGCGCGAGTACCGTTACCGGTACGGTTCCGGTTTATCAAGGAGAAACTGCAAACTCAGGAGATGTGGATACTTGAGTTCAGAGGGTAAAGGCTATTATTTTCAGAGGACAGAGTCGACCATCAAACCTCGAACGTGTTACCTCGCACATCCTTTCACTGAATGTGAACGCTGTATGCGCCTCCCGCTCATGCAGCTCCCGTTGCCGCTCATCCCTCGCATCCCTACAAACGCCCCGTCGGCCGTCGCCTATTTGACGCGTAACCCTAGTCCGCCCTACCCTTTGCACCTCCGCTTCCTCCTCCCCGGCACAGTGCGCGAGTGCACTGCCACTGGCCTCGGGCCTGCGATGCGGCGGCCGGCGCGCAAACAGCTCATAGGCCACAGCCGGTGTGCCATTGCCCATTGCATCGATCACATTCCCGCGAACAGGAAATCGTCGTGGAGCCCCCGCGCTCGCGCCGCCGCGAACAGAGCGTCCCTGTTCTACAAATACCCACACGCCAGCGTCTCCTCATGGCGGCCACCACCTTCGGTGGGTGAGCGGTGGCCTCAGCTGCATCCGCCGCGCACGCCCACGGCTAGCGCGCCGTCACGGACGGCGCGCTCACAATGGCGATCATCCCGTGTCCTCAGACCCCATCCGCAGTAGCGACGGCGGGCGCGGACTTCGCATCCCTCTTCGCGGCCTTCGCCTCCGCCTCACGCTGCGCATAGGTCTTGTAGCTCTTGGCTGAGGGAGGCGAGCCCGCGATGAGGAAGGCCTCCTCGTCAGCGAGGTCAAGGCCGAAGGCCTTGCGAAGGTCGTTGCTCATGTACTTGGGTGGCTTGTTGTCGGCCATGTCCTTGAACGCACACAGGAAGATGCTGTCGATCGCGCATTCGTAGATCGACACCACGCCTGTCGTGACGATGTACGAGATGAGGAAGGTGACAGCGACGGCGACGAGGTTGTTGTATTTGTCCTTATAGAAGGGGTCAATCGAGCACCACTCGAGGTACGCAAACGCGGCGCACGCCGAGATCACTGGCGTCGAGAGGCCGATGAGAATGACGAGGATCTTGACGACGACCTTGTTGATAGCCACTTGTGCCGGATTCGAGATGACGAAGACGAAGGTCGAGTAGCACGCCTTACAGAAGGGCTGGCCCTGCATCGCGACGAAGACGAAGCCGTAGTACGTGATCACCTCGATCGTCTTCTGGAGGCAAGCGAGGCAGCATTGAACGCCCTTCATCACGACCTTAAGCACCAGGTTCTGGTTCTGCATCTGCTGCGTTTGCTGGTCGATGTACATCACGACCGTGCGGATCGTCTGCACAATCGCGATGATGAGCGCGCCGAAGGCCATAGTGCCAAGGTGCTTGCAAATGATCAGGCACGTGCCCGAAAAGAGTTTGTTGAGGCCGTGCCCGATGCCGCAGCACCTCTTTTGATCAGGCTCGTTTTGCGTGATGTACCAGCGGCAGATGGCCGCGGACATCGAGGTCCAGATGGTCGCGCGGATGAACTGCGAGATCCAGTAGTACACGAAGACGACGAAGGCGACGGCGACGCCATTCTCAGCTTCGGAGGGGTAGAGGTCCGGGGGCGAGTTGACCGTGAAGATGAGGATGAAGATGAAGTAGACGAAGAAGACCGTCTGGAAGAGGATGTCCCAGAACGGCCAGAGGACGATTCCGAACATGGCCTTGAAAATCTTGGTCGTCTCCCGCAGGATGCCGACGAGGCGGTCGAGGGCCTTCCGGTTGGCGACGAGGAAGATGACGAGGAGGATCGTGGCGATGATGAAGATGATGGCAAGGGCGGTGTACCACTTCTGCCACGTCTCGTTTGCAGTCGAGTTGATGGAGGCGAGGGTGAAGTTGGACGTGGCGATGCCGGGAATCTTGTTCAGATGGGCCTGGAGCTTCATGAACTCCTGCGATTTGGGATCGATGGTGAACCAACCGGCCTTGGCGGCTAGGATGAAGTCGATCAAGCCCATCAAGAGGACGAGGAAGATGCTGATCAGGTACACCATCACGCCCGCGAAGAACCAAAGGAAGATCGCCCAAATGAATCCGATCCCGATGGGCATGAATAGGCCGAAGACGGTCATGCAGAGGAGGCCATCCGGCACGATCAAGCCCTCGGCACCTCCGATGGTGAGCTGCACGTACGTGGCGAACTTCTGCGTGAAGCCCACGTCATCCTCCGTCTTCGCGGCTGGCGTGAACGACTCCGTGATCGCCTCGGTCACCTCCAGCTCGCACGCGTTCTTCTGGGCACCACAGCACGTCGAGGGGTCCCCTGGTCGGCCGGTGCAGCCCGGGGGGCACACTTGCCACGTGTTACGCGAGTCCGGCTGCGACTTGATCGAAGCGCAGTTGATGCTGCGCGGGTACGTGGTGTTCAGCGCCCGTGCCTGCGTGGAGGTGCAGCTCGGAACGACGCACAGGTTGCGGGTCTCCGCCGGCAGCGTCGCTGCGCTAGGGATGCAACGGCCGAGCATGTTGGTCGTGAGGTAGGTGTAGTAGTACGTTGGGACCGTTTGGTCGCAGTGCCGCTGCTTGTTGCAACCGTAGAGAAGGCCGCCGTACTGGATCGGGTTCGAGAGGTCGAAACCAGTCGGGCACTCCTCGGCGCAGTAGCCCGTCGGTTTGAATCTCCAATACTGGCCGGTGGAAACCACGGCGTATTGCTCGACAAAGTCAGAGTCGAGGCGCGGGTAGACGAGCACCGGTTTCTTCATCATAAAGCCCCTGCCGCAGTTGTTGCCCCAATTGTCCGGCGGGGCATACAAGTCGGTGAGGAGCGTCGGGTGAGAATGGACCGTGTAGCCAGCGATGCCGCTTGCAAAGCCAAGGCATAAGAGCATCAGGAGGAGGCAGATAATGTCAGTGCAGGCGCGGGCCGACGCGGGCTTGAAGACCTCGCCATCAGCGGCCTTCTTGAGGCAGCAGCAGCAGCCGCCACCTTTGTTTTCCGGAGCTACGGCGGCAGAGGTCGACTCCGTGGCCGGAGGAGGCTTCGCCTTGCAGCAAGTGCCACCCATTGTTCTGCACGCCGCCGCGAGACGAGAATTAGAAGAGGTAATGACAACGTGATGAAAAACGCCGAAATTGACGCCAAACTCGTCAAAAATGTACGAAACTCACCCTGTACGCCGGCGGTCAGTGCCGGTACCGATACGACCCGCGTACAGTTTGCTTGATTGATGGTGGCGGAGCGACGCACGCTGCTCCTCCTCTCAGGCGGCATTGAGTCCTCAGTGCTGCTTGCACAGCTCAAGCACGCTGGGCATACTCCAATCCCACTCTTTGCTCACTACTCGCAGAGGGGTGTGGATGCGGAGTACGCCGCAGCCTCGGCAGTCTGCTCCGCCTTTGGGTTCGCTGAGCCGCAGCTTCTTGATCTGCGTGCCGAGGGCTTGGCCCATCAGCGTGTCAATCGATTGCACGTGCCGCTGCCTCATCGCAACCTAGCATTGCTGAGCTTGGCGCTTGGATGGGCAACAACGCATCAATGCTCTGCCGTAGCACTCGGCCTCAACAGGGACGATTTCGGCAAGGACGCGGAGTTCGCTGCAGTGGGTGCTGTTCGCTACACGACGGGCACACGGGAGTTCGTTAGCTCATTTACGGCGCTCGCGGCCGTCGTCGCGCCCGACGTCGGCATCATGCTTCCACAGGCGCAGCTGAGCAAGGCCGAGGTGATCCGCGAGGGCATGCGGCTGGGCGTGCCGCTGCGGAGTACGTACTCGTGCATGCGCGGGCGGCCCTTGCACTGCGGCTCATGCTTGCAGTGTTTAGCGCGGCGGCGAGCCTTTGCGTTGGCCGGGGTCGAAGTGGAGGATGTCGAGTATGAGACGTTGTGACGATGCGGGCCCCCATGGAGCATGGCTTAAGGTGCCAGCTCTGCGACACGCAGACGCGCCGACCCCGGGAGCGTGCAAACGCAGCGCAGACTCAGTCCAGAGTTTTGTGCCCATGTGATGGAAAAGAGGTGATGAGACTGAGGTCTGTCGCTGTTCGTTTCTGCCGCACCACTACGACAAATACTCGCGGGTCATTTTCGATATCGCGATCTTGTCTCCTCTTGCTGAGCTTTTGCCATCGCAATCTTGGCCTTCATCTTCTCCGCCTTCTCGGCACTTCCACCACGTCCAGCTGCATACTTATTGGGCGCATTGATGTCACCACCTCGTCCGCCCATGTACCTAAGCGAGCGAAGGGCGATCGAATGTGTGAGCGCAGATGAGGAGGCATGGATTCATGTGCACGTGCACTCACGTGAGTTTGTACGGCCTGCGGCAGTTTTCGGTGATCAGCTCGCTGCAAACGGGCATCATCGCTGCAGCTGGTCCGGGTATGAGAACTGCGCCCAGAAGGACACGGCGCTGCAGTTGCAGCGCTGCAGCGCTGCTGTGCAAGATGAGAATGACCAAGAGGTTTTTCATTCTCGCTGACGGATACTCGTGCGACGGTGCGGTAATTAACTGATGAGGTTTCTTCATCCAATCCAGTGTCAACAATCTTCAGTCGCCGTTCCTATTAGGTTCCCGCCGATTGTACACGTAACGAACTTTTTAATTGATTTCATGAGGGGTGTCCTGGCGGCATGCCCTCGTTTGGAATGATGCTGTCACAGTTTGGCCTGACTTCGCCCGACCCGGATCGTCGTCTGCGCCGACGCGAGGGCCAATCCGACCGCGAGTTCCTCATGGGTGACTCGTATCGCACGCACTTTTCGTGCCAGTTTGGGTGCCCAGGGCTCACGGTGCACATGGAGAATGGTGCTGCTGCGACGGACTCCTTCAGTCTCGATCAGCCACCACGGCTCGCGTGGGACGGCATCTCCGCCGGCTGGGGCCTGCTTGGCTCCACGCTGACCGGCATGCTCATGCCCGACATTGTCATACGACCGACACCCGTGGTGATCGCTGCACCTCCCGAGTACGTGTGGCGCGTGCTCCTCGACTTTGAGAGGTACAAGGAATGGAACCCGTTTCACCGCGACGTACGCGTGGTGGATCAGCCCGGCGGGACCGTAGCCGTGAGCCTCACGGTCGATATGGGCGAGCTGCTCGGCACCCTTGTCAGTGAGGAGACGGTCTACTACGTCGACGAGAAGCGATACATCCTGGCGTACGGCATCGGGCGCAAGGGCCCGGCCTGCCTGCGTGCCGTCTGGCTCGTGCCGACGGCCAACGGCGGCACGATCTTCAACAGTTGGGACACCATCGGTGGCGTCCCAGCCCTCCTTTCGCGCGGCCACATTCATCGTACCGTGGTGCGCGGCTTCGAGGCGCAGCACCTTGCGATTCGGGAGCGCGTGCACAGCCTGCGATACGCGGAGGCATGCCGCGGCACGTCGGATCGGAGCGACGTTTCGGCCGCGCACGTGGCTCCGGAACCCCTCGCCGTGTGCGTCGTCACGGGGGGATGCGGCTTCCTCGGCGCGCACATCGTGCGCCTCCTGTGCCTCTTGGACGGCGTGACCTCCGTTCATGTGATCGATGTACAACTGCCCCAGCCGGACTCGGGGCTGCCCATGGCTGCGAACGGCTGCAAGTGGCGCGGCGGCGGCAAGGTCGAGGTGCACCAGATGTCGATCACCGACACGCCAGCCCTCGACGAACTCTTTACTCGCATTCGGCCGACGACGGTCTTTCACACCGCGTCGCTCATCGACCTACGCGACGATGCGGCATCGCAAGACGCTCTCGAACACGTCAACGTGGACGGCACGCGCGCCCTGCTCGCCCTGGCCGCCCAGCACGGCGCCACGCGCTTCGTGTACACCTCCTCGATTGAGTGCACCTACGCGTACAATCGGAGCGTGCAGGCCGACGAGGAGCATCCGTATAGCGCACACCCGACCAACAGCTACCAGCGCACCAAGGTGGCGGCTGAGCGACTGGTGCTCGAGGCGAACTCAGCCAAGATGGCGACGGTGTCGGTGCGCCCGGCGCACATTGTTGGCGATCCTCTCGAGGACGATCTGTACTTCCTCAGCGGCGTGCAGGCATGCTTCAGCGAGGAGCTCAGCCTGCCCTCCCTTGACGTCTCGGGCAAGTCGGCGAAGATGAGCATGGTGCACGTCGAGAATTGTGCGCTCCTTCACGTGCTTGCGGCCGCCAAGTGCCGCATCGGCGCACGCCCGGTTCGCAGCGTCGCCGGTCGGAAGTTCAACGCGACCGACTTCGACGAGAACATCGTGTGCATCTACCACGCCCTCGCAGGCTCCTCAGGCCCGTGGATCGTGCTTCCCTCCTGGCTACTCTTCCTCCTTGTGCATGCTGCCCTCTGGCTCCATTGGCTTGTCGGCTGGGCCAGTTCGGGTAGCGTCAAGCTACTGCCGCCCAAGACGGGGCTGCACCACGGCGCCCTTGCCGCCTCCAAGGAATGCACCCTCTCCGGCCGTCGTGCGCGCCAAGTCTTCGGGTACGAGCCCATCATCTCGCGAGAGGGCGGGATCAAGGCGGCAGCTCAAAGTCGTGAGGCAGCACTCCTCAGAGCCAAGGGCAGCGCTGCTTGCCATCCCGTGCACATGATTGGCAAGTTGGAGCTTTGCAAGGCCCTCGGGTATCCTGTTGTCATAGACTCCCCCTCGGGCTCGCCTATGACGAGGCCGAACGCTCCGTCTCGGTGAAGGCCCAGAGGCGAGCCGACCGGACGGACGAGGCCGCACGCTCCACATCGGCGGTGGAAACGCAAAAGGGGGGAATGCGGCCGTCGTCCTGAGTCGCTGAGTGGGCATGTTGAGGTGAAGGGAGATCCGACGGTTTCGGCCCGCGAGGCGCTCAGGCGCCGCCGGGGCTGCGGGCGCCGAGGGGAGGACCGCCCCATGGGACTCTTGCGAAAAGGATGACACTTGACACACTCGACTTGCGTGATTCTAAGGTCAGTTATACCCACATGAGTCGCAGTGCGCGGGAAGGGTTTGCTTCAATGGTTACTTGTCGTTCATTACCGTACTCATAGTCATACAGTGTCATTATTTAAACTACGAGTAGCAGTATACAGTGTCATTATTCAAACTAACGAGTAGCAGTAAGGAAAAGTACATGAAACTTCAGCTGTACTATACTTTCTTGTTCATCTATTACGTGCTAAATCACATAGGAAGCTATTTACGTGTATGTTCATACAGTTTTTTACCCGGTTTCACGAAAAGTACCGGGTAATCGACGTGTACCCGGTAAGAGTCTTGTAAGTACAATTGTACATGTATCGCGGTACCGGTAAGTTTCTCCGACGAGGAGCCGGCACGATGGTACTCGGGCTCATGTCGCTCCTCAAAGGCTTGCAGCTCCTACCGAATGGTATGGGTGGCGCGATGATGTCCCTCGACTGCATCCACGGCCAGGTGCGACGTGATTTCAAGGAGAAGATGGGATTCCCGGGCTGGTTCCCGACAGTGTTGGGTCTTTTCAAACTCACACAGGCAGTGCTCAACTGGGTTGCCGATGGAGCTTACGTGCCCGTAGCGCAAGGTCTGATGGCGTTCCAAATGGGCGGCGTTCTGTTCACACATACAATCGCTGAGAAGCCGGATGGCAAGTCATTCATGGAGAAGAATGCTCCTGCAGCAGTCTTTTTCGGCACGACGCTTGCCATTCAGAGTCTCCATGGAAAGCTCGATTTCACGACCGCGCTCGTGGCCCATCTCATCGTGGGTGCGCTTGGCTTCTGCTCCGGCTACATCATCCTCGCCCTTGGTTCGGGCACCGAGCCCGCACTCGCCGCAGTGGCGAGCCCAGACAAGAAGAGGCGCTAGACGTAAGATTTCGCATTTGAGGTCGAGAGCGGTGTGCGACTGGCCGTGCTCGAGCTTGAGTACAAGCTGAGCCTGCTCTGGTTCAGGCCGTATACATATCTATTGAGAGTGGGGGCTTACCAACAAAACTCACTTGGCTTGTGATGACCTTGTCTCCTCTTTATTAATCGCTTTCTACTCGGCTTGCGGCGCGGATGTGCCGTGCGGGCGCGTCGGGGCGCGTGTACTCCGCTCTCCGGGTGCCAGTAATGAGTGATGGACACAGTGAGGTGACAGTGTGAATTGTTGATTGCTTGCTGCTTGTTGGCTTATGATGAACTGGAGATGTTCACAAACTAAATCTTTCCCGCGATCCCGGACGGTTCATGGGGGTTGCGGTAGCCGCCGGCCGCCGAAGCCGCGTACACCCTTGACCCCGTGCGACCCGACCCTGACACGTGACACCTTCACCGCACGCGCGTAGCCGCAGGGGAGCGGACCTACCGGGTACCTAAGCTCGCTGGTGCGCTCGGGGGTGGGGCTGGCCATTTGCCGACCTAAATTCGCGAACCGTTATCAGATAACTCGGAAGCACGCGCGAGAACCTTCCGTAAAGGGCAATCGGCAGCTTCCATTTTCGGAATTCGTTATGATAAGACTTGAGCGAAATTGAATTCTTTAGGCGAAGTCGGCACCTCACGGAAAAACGCCCTCGCGTCGCGTCGTACGCCACACTGGACCTTTTGCAGATGGCGCAAAGGTTCACCCTGTCTCTCCTTGCATTCGGTCTGGTCCCATACATGTATGCGAAATCTACGAGCTGCGAGCAACTAGTGCCGGTCCCGTGGGATGTCGCACCGCTGCGATCATCGCAAGCATTGCATTCGGCACTTGCCAAGAAATTTGTCGACCGCAACGTGGTCGAGATCGGGACACGCAGTGGTGACACTGTCAACTGCTACGCGCAAATAGCCAACCGAACCGTTGCTATCGAAATGAATAGAGCATACTGCAAGGTTCTCCGCTCACGTCGTGAGGAACTTGAGAATACGACGCGCTCTACCATCCGGTCGGCGACAGGCCTGACTTCAACCAACCTGGAAGGGGCCAGCTACGGAGTTGTGTGCAGCAGGTATCAATCTGCGCCGAATGAAACATGGAAAGATGTGGATTATGTCTTCTGGTGGATCGAGGGCGGAATCAAGGCAAACATCCAGGTGCTGCGATTCCTCCGCAGTGTGAAAGGGTTACGCTCCGGCGCCCTTGCGATGCTCGCGCACGATCTCACCGACCTGGATACGCCAGCAATCCTCACACCGATTGCCGAATACACTGAGCAAGTCCTTCCGACACGGCTTGAATGCAAAAACTGCCTGGCGCGCCTTCAACATTACTGCAGCAAACGGATGATGAGCCTCGATGCACACGTGCTACGAAAAGTTGGATGCCATCGAGCTGCATCGGTGGCAAATCTGATTGCGATTCGTATCGACAGTCCCCAGCTGGAGGTTTTGCTGAACACCACCTTTCGTGAGCGCGAGATCACGAGTTTGACCATAGAGGACGCGCGGAGCGCCAGTGTGGCGGCAGGCTACCATCCTCTCTCCGCAACTCCTGGCAAATGCTGGTTGACGAAGGATGCACTAACGAACAACGAAACCATGGTCAATTTCATAGAACCAGAATTGGGCACCGCACGCTCGGCTGCCGCCATCGGCACTGCCAAGAGCGGCTCCCGGGCGCGCAGCCCGTCACAATCTTGGCACTGCAAAGAGCACTGCCAAAATTGTGACGGGCTTTGCACATGGGAGTGGCTGTCCGCCAAGGGAGTGCCTGCACGCCAAGGGACCGGCTGCCCGCCGTATACTCTCCCGTGGTTTGTATAAATATAATACACGAAAAAACCAGCCATAGAAGTTGGTGCGGGATCAGCAATTAGGGATCAGTGCACTAATAATTACCCCGCTTTAGATGGCCCCCGCTAGGGGTAATCGCTATACTTTTGTAGCGCTATTTCTCAGCTCTCCGTCTGCAATTTGAGAGTCCTGTGTTCTGTTTACGTGAACGTTAACACGACAGACGCGACAACCGGTGCTACGCCACTGTTACTGACCGCTTTACGTGTGGTGTGAATTCACAATGAAACGACGTTTTGTTCCCCAACACTCTATGGACGATTACTCCCACTTCCTGTCCATCCTCGGCGACGCGCTGCCGCTCGAGGCTGTTCTCAAGGATTTGATGCACTGTTCCTTGAATTCACGCACGGCGTCATCATCCAGCAAGCCTCAGCGATTCAAGTGGGTGGAAATCCCTTTGCAAGATGGGCCGCTGAGAATGCAAGAAGTGACGAAGGCTCTGCCGAGCATCCCGATGCAGCGGTTGGAATCCAGCATCCCATCCTCACCGTCCCGGATCGAGCGTCGACTGCCAACTTGTATTGCAAAGGCGGCCCCAACGTCGCCGCGGCACGGGCTCAAAACCGCCCTCGCCACTCAGGAGCGTGCCCTCCGTGCTGCCAAGTTCCGCGATGCCCGCCTCCGCATCGGGAAGGAGAGCAGGAATGAGGCATTCGAGCGCGCGCGGCGGTCTGCGTCGACGATAGGAGACTGCAACGAGGTCGGGGACGCTGCACAGCGAGGATACCAATTCGATCGTGATCCTCATGACGAGGGCCTCTCTGTATTGCTTGATTGCAACCTCACCCTATAATAGGCCTCTCTTTGGCTGAGAGTAGCTGAGAGAGCGTCTTCACTGCATCCGGTCTCTAATTGATGTTTCTTGTCCGAGTCAAGTACGGTGGGGCTAACACCATACCTCGAGACCTCGAGACACTCTTACCGTCCGCCTCATTGTAATGCGACTTGCGAGGACTCCGCTCCCCGGCCCGCACGGCTCCTCGCCGCGAGTCGCACGCCGCGGGATGGCGGGAAGCGGAAGGATCCAGCCGAGCGCGGATACAGCGTGCCGGAGCGCGTCCGATGGAACTCGTCACCCAACATTCACCTGACCCCGGAGGACTGGCGCCTCACGCTAGTTGACACCGCGCATGTGCACGCTCCACGCTGCACCCGCAACTGCCCATCAAGCTCCACAGCCTCTCATGGTGGCCTCGCTGTCTTGCTGCCGGCCTCCGGCGGAGGCTCGCGCGCCGCGGGCGTCGCCTTCGGGTCGCTCTGACGAAACTGACTGACCGACTGTCTGTCGCTCTTCGCAGCTCGATGGAGCACTGAACGCACCGTGCGTAGCTGCTCAGCCACGTCGCCGCCCAGCGGCATGCCAAAACGCGACTGGAAGTCAAGCACCGCCTGGCGTGTGCGTGGACCGTAGACGCCGTCGGGCTTGACCAACTCGCGCCCCATCACCTCGTTCAAAAAGAGCTGGAGCATCTTGATGTCCTCGTCCACCACGACCTGTACCGCGCTGGTCGACGCAGCAGCCGAAGCCGCATGCAGTGCCCGGGCCTCGAGCTCGGACAAGTAAAGCTCTCGAAGGAAGGCCTCGCCGACGGGTGAAAGTTGAGTGCGAGAGCTGGCAGGAGCTGGTTTCGGGAGTGGTCGGCGGGAGGGCTGCACACTGCTGGCACCCGCCGCCCGCACCCCCGCTGCAGCGGAAGGAGTCGCAGCAGAGGAGTCCACCGGCGCCACCGGCGCCACCGGCGCCACTGCCGGCGCCGTCGCCACCGCCGTCGCCACCGCCGTCGCCACCGCCGTCGCTGACGCACCCGCGCTGCCCGCGACGGCGCCCTCCGTTCGGGTGCCCGCGACGGCGCCATCAGCAGGGGTTCGCTCCGTCCTCAGCTCCTGCAGCGAGAGGCCTGATTGCGCCATGAACGCCTGGACCGCTGCCTCCGTACGTGGACCGTAGACGCCGTCCACCTTGCAGATATGCTCGCCCATGACGAGCTGCAGCTTCTGCTGGAGCATCACCACGTCCAGATCTACCCGCTCGTCAAAGCCGCGCACCTGAAGGCACTCAGAGGCACTCAGAGGCACTCAGTGGTACTCAGAGGCACTCAGTGGCACTCAGTGGCACTCAGAGGCACTCTACTACTCGGAGATCTCGCGAGATTGTCATCTCCACGCACCTGATGAGGGAGGCACTCAGAGATCTGTGCGAGATCTGTGCGAGATTGTCATCTCCACGCACCTGATGAGGGAGGCACTCAGAGATCTGTGCGAGATCTGTGCGAGATCTGTGCGAGATCTGTGCGAGATCTGTGCGAGATGGTCATCTCCACGCACCGTGGAGAGCAGGGACGCTTGCTCGAGCGAGCGCAAATGTGCCCGACGCAGCGCGGTCCACGTGATTGGGCCAACGGTTCCATCCGCGCGGAGGCCACACTTGATCTGGAAGAGCTCCACGGCTTGCTGGGTGAGAGGGCCGAAGTTGCCGTCGACCTTGAGAGCCCTTGTACCTGTGGGGAAGGGAGGACGCGGCGCCGTGGTGAGCACTTGCATGCGAGGCATGTTGCGCCAGCCGTGCTTGAGAGCCCTTGTACCGAAGAAGACGTTGAGGCGCTCCTGCAGGAAGATGACTGCCTCACGCCGGGGGTCCCAAATCACAAGGGGAGATTCGACGAGATCTCTGACCGGTAATCGGTCGTCTTCAGTGTCTGTGGGGGGCGTCGCGTGAGTGCACCGTCGATGGCAATGGGGGGCAATCGGTGGCAATCTCGGTGGCAATCTCGGTGGCAATCTCGGTGGCAATCTCGGTGGCAATCTCGGTGGCAATCTCGGTGGCAATCTCGGTGGCAATGGGGGGCAATCGGTGGCAAGATATGGCCATCTGTGGCATCAGAGAGGCAACTGGTGGCCCTCACTCGCCTGTGGGATGTCGGCTGAGCGCTCGCCCGTTGCGCCAGCCGAGCTTCGACTGCCAGCCACGCCCTACCTGTGGGGAAGGGAGGATGCGGCGCCGTGGTGAGCACTTGCATGCAAGGCACGTTGCGCCAGCCGAGCTTCGACTGCCAGCCACGCCCTACCTGACCTATCTGTGCCGCGTCCACATCTACCGACGCCTCCCCTTCCCCCCAAGCCACGGCACGCGCCGTCGTGGGCGGGGCGTGATGTCGCGCGTCGGTCGGCGGGGGCGCTGTGGCGGCGTTCTTGCCGGCCTCGTACTGCTTGGCCGTCCAGCCGAGCAACCGCAGCTGCTCCGCGTGCTCCTCGTCGCTCACGCGATGGATCTGACGAAACTGGGCGAGCTGCAGCCGCTGCTGCTCGCTCACCACGCCGCCCGAGAGCACAGCGTCCAGCACCGAGGCGTACCTGTCGTGGTGGACGGGTGCGGGGGGGCGCGTCGTGGTGGGCGCGAGGGGTCGCGTCGTGGTGGGCGCGGTGGATCGCGTCGTGGTGGGCGCAGTGGATCGCGTCGTGGTGGGCGCGCGTGATGGGCTGGCCAGCGCCGTAGCGGGCGCGCGTGATGGGCTAGCCAGCGCCGTGAGGCTTCGTGGCGAGCTCGCGACGGCGCGCCTACCGGAGCCGCCAGAGGGTATCGCGCACACTGAGCCCGTCGTCAGCGCCGCCCTCGTCGTCGACACTGGAGTTCGGAGCCTGCTGCGCGGGAGCGCCCGCACCCGGGGAAGGGACCTGTGGGGAAGGGAGCCGCATCTTGCGCAGGACGTCCGCACTCTCCGATTTTCGGAGCACGTCGGCGCTCAAGGCCCGTTGGAAGGCCGCCTGTGGGGAAGGGAGGAGCGGCGCCGTGGTGAGCACTTGCATGCAAGGCATGTTGGAAGGCCGCTGCATGCAGTGTGAATGGCGAGGAGGGGCGTGCGAGTGTGAATGGCGAGTGTGAATGGCGAGCATGCAGGTGCAGAGCCCACCGCCCTCTCCCCAGGGCGCGCGGAGTGCAACTCGCCATTCACACTCGCCATTCACACTCGCACGCACCCGCAGCATGGGCTCTCGCTCGAGGAGCTCGTGCAGCGCCGCGCGCGACCAGACGAGGCACGTCGTCTGCTGGTTCGTAGTCACGGTCGCGACGCCACGCACGGGCTGCGAGATGGCGATGCCGGAGGAGAGGCCCATGTCGCCAATGAACTGGTGTTGGCTTAACCGATGGGTCTTCGTGCCGCCGACGCTCACGTCCGCGCCGCCCTGCACGAGAAGGAAGATGGAGGCCGACGGCTGGCCCTCGGCCTGGAGCGCGGTGCCCTTGCGCAGCGTGGTCCACGTGCCGCACGCGAGCAGCTTGTTGAAGTCGACGGCACTCACTCCCTGGTGCGAGAACACCGCCTTCCATAGATCGACCGCCTGCGGAGGCATCCGCTCCGCCTCCCACTTGCTCGAGAGGATCGAGTAAATGTGCCCGGCATTGATCGTCATGAACAGGACGTTCCAGCCAAAAGGGAGCCACAGCGGCCGGCCGACGGGGTGGTAGTACGTGAAGATGAGCGTTGCCGCGCCTGACGCCACCGAGAGCAGCCGCAGGTTGAGGATGTCCGGATCGAGGAACGCGGTCGCCGCGAGCGCAAAGGCTGTGTGCCCGAAGAGCTCCGATACCGAGAGCTTGCCGAGGAGCGGCAGGCGCAGGCGCTTGGTGCGCAGCGCGACGGCGAGTGCGCTGCCCGAGGCCGCCGGCACCGCAGGAGAAGCACCGGGCGCGACGGCAGCGTGCGAGGCGCCAGTCGAGACGAGTCGGCGGAGGACGGCGGGCTTCGTCAGCAGGCTCGCCAACCGTCGCACGAGTGGAAGCGGCGGACGGCGGGCGAGAGAGGACGCCAGCAGCGAGCAGCCCCTCATCGCCACCAAAGAGCCGATACAGGACTGTTTGTTTGACGAATCTGAGGAAACGTAAACCGAAAAAAGCAAGCAAGACAAGCAAGTTTTAAGTCAAGTCAAGTCAAGTCAAGTCATGCTCACCACTAACACCACTATGCACCACCCCACCGTGACGGCTCCGCGCACCCCTCGGTCAACACATACTCGTTTTACATGAAAATACCAAACAGAGCACCTCCCACCTCTTCTCGTCCGTGCTGGACACGCGCCGCCCGCCAGCGCCACGGTCTCCTACTGAAAATTCATAAGACGATGATGAAATGATAATCGTCGTGCACAAAATCCGATTTCAAAGTTTAAAGTTAAAATACTCGCGCGCCGCGCGGAGCGGGCGCGGGCGCGCGCGCGCGCGCGTGAGCGGCGTGAGCGTGAGGGCGCGAGCGAGACCTGTCGTGTGGTGTCCCCCCGTTGTGTGGAGTGGCGGCGGGTGCGGCGCGGCGCGTGTTCGTGGACGTCGTGCCGCCCTTGCCTCTTGCCTTGCCTGTTGCGTGTCTCCCTCGTTTCAGGCGTACCGCACCGCGCATGTATGCCCACTTATGATATCTCCACACCAACAGAATACAGCGGGCGGTTTCCCGCGGCGCGCTCGAGTAGGCGCTCGTGAACACAGGGAGATATTACCACACGGCGAGTGAGCGCGTCCGTCGTGTGCGCCCCGGCCACATCCCAAACACACACATACCGACAATCACACCCCGCCCATCGTGGCCGTTTACTTGATGCTGACGACGGCGCCGGCCTCCTTGAGCTTCGCCGCAGCCGCCTCGCAGTCAGCCTTGCTCGCGCCCTCCTTGATCTTATTGGGCGCCTTCTCGACCGCATCCTTCGCCTCCTTCAGGCCGAGGCCAGTGAGCTCGCGCACGACCTTGATGATGCCGATCTTCTTGTCGGCCGGGAACGACTCGAGGGTGAGGTTGAACTCGGTCTGCTCCTCCACCGGCTCCGCCGCCGCCGCGGCGCCACCAGCGCCCGGCGCCGCCATCATCATCATGCCGCCGCCGCCAGCCGACGCGTCAACATCGAAGGTGACCTCGATCGCCTTCACGAGCTCCGAGGCTTCCAGCAGCGTCATCTTCTTGAGCTTCTCCATGATCTCGTCAACCACGGCGCTCATGTGCACCTTGGACGCAGCCACCTTGGAGGTGGGGTGGAAGGCAGCGGGCGACATGAAGCCTACGCAGGGCGAGAACACATGCAGCGGGGTGAGTAATGCGAGGCGCGCGAGCCGCGCGCGCGGCGGGAGCGGCCCATGCGGCGAAGCCTGAGCTGCATTCACGCCAGGCCAAGCCAGCATTCCCCCGCGCCGCTGCTCGCCGCCCTCCTTTGAGGCGCAGCTCAATGCTGCAGCCTCTCTGTGCGCAATCACCGCAGCCACCAGCCGCTGCCTGCCCCATGGTGCGCCGCCACAGAGGCGGCAGGCACGTCTCGGCTGCACGCGCAGGCGCCACCACGCGCAGGCGAAGCGTACCGGAAGCGGCAGCGACGCACAGAGCGAGGACGAGGCGCAACATCGTGGACTGAGGCAGGCTGGGAAAAAGACAGGCTCGGAGACGAGCTCTTAGCGGAGCTCGACCCGCGAGCTCCGGAGCGCTCGAGTGAGCGCTCATTGCAGCGCGCGCTCGTTTGCCATCGTCCATCAATTTGAAGATTGATTCAAGAAAACGCTCACCCCCAATAGAGCGCTGCTGTGTGCCCGACTGTGCCGCGGAAATCGTCGCCGTCCCGGGCGCGCGCTGCCAGGAAAAGCTCACCAGACCGTCTGGAGTACTGGATTTCCTGTGCACGCGCACCGCGTCCTATGCACGAGAGAGCCATGGGGCTCCGCTGGCTGGCACCGCTGCTGCTGCCTTCACTCGTGGTGGCGCTCAGGCCGCGCATCGTCATGTTACGGGTCTCCGATCCCACTGACCGGGATCAGAACTTTGGCGAGGGCGACCAGCTCGCCGTGAATATCCTTCCGTACCTGGGCAATGACGTGTACGTGTTCGAGTCGAAGCGCATACGCCGGCCGAGCCAGCCGGTCATGAATAAGAGCGCCATCGACTCTCTCTTCCGATTCACCAGCAACGGGGCCGCCTCGTTCAGCCTGGGCGCAGACTACATCGGGACGTGGGCACCGCCCACAAGCTTCATGGAGGCGCTGTTCATCACGATCGTAAACGCGAGCGGCGCCAGCGTCGCCGCGCTCGAGTCGTGGGCCTTCAACGTCAGCTGCGTCCCCAACGCCGTCTATCTGAGCGACCACAGGCCGAGCTTCGACCAGCCGTGTGACTCCGTGAACATTCCTCCTACCCTCACACAGAGCTCGTGGGGCCTCGGGCGGCCGTTCATCCAGAGCGTCAGATCGGCCTCGGCCGTGCCCAACCGGCTCATCGCCGCCGGCGACAACATCACCATCCGCTTCGACGCGCAGATCGACCTCACGTCCGCGAGCTACGTGGCGGCGACTAGTGGCCTGACTTCCGCCCAGCTGCCCGGCTACCTCTTCACGCTGCCGTCGGCGTTTGCGAGCATCTCATGCACGGGCGCGTGGCTCGCCGATGCGCAGACCTTCGTGCTCACCTTCACGAGCACGCCGAGCATCACGGCCGCGGAGCTCTTCCCTTCTGGCGACGACTACTTCGTGGGCTGTGCGCTGGACGCCGAGATTCGTCTCTTGAACACGTCCACTGTGTGTGCCCTCGATGGGAGCGGCTGCTCTCGACGGCAGTCGGCCGTGTGCTGCAACGCGGCCATGTGCCCTAGCGAGGAAGCCACGGGCAGCTTCGGCGTTCTTCCCGATGGCCCACGTATCGTGAGCGCCCTCGCCGACGACCCCGACGACGCCGACAACATGGTCAACCGCCTGAGCACCAACGATACGGTTGTGCTCACGTTTAGCGGGCTCATTGTCCACAATCTGCTCGCGACGACACACGCCGAGCGACTCTTCGTCTTCTACCGCTTCGAGCCGATCTCGTCGGCTCGCTTGCCCATTGATCTCGGCGAGTGGAGCGGCGTGTGGCGCGACGTGCTGCCGGCAACAGGCGCCGGCAACCTCACAGGCAACGGCAACCTCACCGGCAACGGCAACCTCACCGGCAACGGCAACCTCACCGGCAACGGCAACCTCAGCGTGGCGACGGCCGCCGCCGCGGCGGCGCAGATCGCATCGGTTGGGGGGTACACGGTGCTCACCCTCACGCTGCGCGCCCTCTCGAGCGCCGCCCTCGCGCTCTCGGCGCCCCTCGACCTGAGCGCCTTTTCGATCGGCTGCCGTGCCGAGACCAACCTGACTGCGCCCCTCGGCCTGGCTCCCGACGGGACCACACCCGTCGCCACCTCCCTCGAGTGCGGGTACACTGCCGGCGGCTTCGACGGCTCGGTCGCGCCGCTCACGGGCGACGTGGGCGCGATGGCGCCGACGGTGAGCCCCGCTCGACGATTGCCTCGCTCATCAAGTGATTGCCTCGCTCATCAAGTGATTGCCTCGATTGCTTCGCTCATCAGGTGAGCCTTGCTCGACGATTGCCTCGCTCATCAAGTGATTGCCTTGATTGCCTCGCTCATCAGGTGAGCCTTGCTCGATGATTGCCTCGCTCATCAAGTGATTGCCTCGCTCATCAAGTGATTGCCTCGCTCATCAAGTGATTGCCTCGCTCACCAGGTGAGCCTCGCTCGGCGCTACGACGCCGACGACGCCGACTCCCTCTTCGGCCCTGACGACCAGCTGACGGTCTCCTTTAGCATACCGACCGACCTGGGCGGGTACGCTCTTGGCACTACGCTCACGCGCGGCACAATCGACGGATGGATTGCGATCTCGCCTCCGCTGGCCGCCGAGATCAACTACACGGGCGTCTGGATCAGCGCTACCCGGCTCAACATCACCTTCAATAGCGTCCCCGCCGCCACGATGGCCAACGTGAGCCTCTGGCCCAGTGCGATCGCATGCGTGTGCCGTGCGAGCGTCAACGGTCTCTGCCGCGACGCGAACGGTCTGCACGCGGCGAACAAGTCGGCCGCCGGAGAGCTCTCATGCCTGCCGCAGCTCGTGCCCCTCGACCCAACGAGCGATTGGGGGGCGCGTCCGGGGCCCTCGATAGTGTCCGTCACCGCCGCCGATGAGGACATCGATCCCGACAACCTTGCCGACGGCTTCTACAGCTCAAACGACACGATCGACGTTCTCTTCAGCCAGCCGACCAACCTTGGCAGCCTGCAGCTCGGTGTCGCGTACGGCGAGAGTGTCGTCAATTCGATGTTCGACTTCTTCCAAACGGTGGCCGGCGCCGACGTGCCCGTCACCCTAGGCAGCTCGTTCTCGGGCACGTGGCTGAGCAACCGGTCGTTCCGCATCCGCGCGATCAACATCGCCACGCCCGATTCTCGGCCCCTCATCTCGTCCATCAACGCCGACTTCAGCGTGCGCTGCCGGCCCAACGGGCCGTACCCCATCCGCGACGCGGCCCTCCTGTCCCTCCCTTCGACCTGCTTCTCGGTGCGACTGCTCGGCTCGTTTGGCGCGAACACGCCGCCCATCCTCGCCTCCATCACCGCGAGCGACCCTGACAATGCGGATGGCATCCTCTCGGCGGGCGACGTGATCCTCGTCGAGTGGACGCGGGGCACCGACCGAGGCATGTGTGCAGTGTGCACCGACAGCAGCCCGCCCGTGGATGTACCGGACGGCCTTCTCGAAGGCGCCATGCAGCTCGTCTCGTTCTCAGTGCCCGCGCCTGCTACCGGTGCTGCGGTCGCCCTCAACCTCTCTCTCACCGGCACCTGGCTCACCTGCCGCACCCTTCGCCTCACCGTCGGCCGTACGCCCCGCGCCTCCGAGGTGAGCCCCGGCAGCCCCGGCTACATCACCGATGGAGCCAACCTCACCGTGCGCTTCTCGGGCAGGGGCGGCCAGTGCGGCGCCGGCGTGCGTAACGTGTTCTCCACCTCGCCCGCCGTTCTCCTGAGCGACGTCGTCGTCGGCGGCAACTTTGGCAACCGCACCGGGCCCACGCTCCTGTCCGCTTTTGCTAACGACGCCGATGACGCCGACGCGGTCATCTCGGCGAATGACACGCTCATCCTTACCTTCAGCGAGCCCACTAACCAAGCCGGCTATCCCGCTGGCCAGCTGCTTCCTTCCAGCTGGGTCGCGGCAGCGCTCGATACGCCACCCGCGCCGGCGAGCGCGTGGCAAGCGGTCTGGATCAATGCCACCAAGCTGCGCCTCACTGTGGTGAATGCGAGCGGCGTCGACCTCGTTGCGTGGGGTGCGACTGTGGGCCCCACCGACCTGGCGCTCACGGCGATGGTCGGCGTCCTCCCCGGCGCCGCCATCCGCAACGCAGCGTTCTCATCACTCCCTGCGTCGACGACCGTCCGATTGAGCGGCAACTGGGGAACACTTCCGGGGCCACGGCCGACGGCCCTGCGCGCCTCGGCGGGAGGTGCCGTCAACCTCGACGCGGTGTACTCGAACCTCGACATGATCGAGATCCAGTTCTCCGAGGCTACCGACCGGGGAGGCCACGCTCGCGGCGAGCCTTTGAACGCTAGTCAGCTGAGCTCGATGCTCAGCTGCCGCTACCGGTCATGGCGGGCGCCGCTCACGTACCCAGCCACGCCGCTGCCCCTGTCGGCCTTCGGCCAGCTGCGCGCGCAATGGTACGTGGACGACGTGCTCACGCTCACCGTCGTGGATGCCTCGTCGGCCTCGCCCCTCTTCCTCACGCCCACCTTCGGACCGCCTCCCCTGGGTGGCGACGGCGCCATGATCCAGAGGCTCCAGTGCTCGATCACGTCCGACGGGCGAGTGCGCAACCGCGCCGGCACCTCGCGCTTCGCCTCGGGCGACACGAGTGCGCTCGAGGGCGATTGGGGATCCCTCCTTCCGCCGCGGGCGATCAACATGACGCTCGACGTGGGCGGCATCGACATGATCACGATCGACTTCGACGCGCCGACCGACCGAGGCGGCGTGCCGCTCCGTTGGCCCATCCCACACAGGCACATTGCCCCCCCGGCCATCCAGTGGCGGCGCTACCATCCGACGACCAATACGTACAGCTGGAACGAGATTGGGCTGTACTCGATCGGGCAGGGCCGTTGGGAGAGCGACAGGCGCCTCGTGATCGAGGTCGTCGAACAGCACCCGAACGCGACGTTAGCTCGCTCCCTCATCTGCCAAGGGCTTCTGCAGGCGAGGCTCTACACCACCCTCAACATCCGCAACGCCGCGCGCACCTCGCGCGCCGCCGAGGGCTTTGTGGTGCTCGGCGGTGGCGGCTGCGGGCAGGGCCGCTCACCGGCTGTGTTCGCGGCCGGTCATGCGACGGACGGTGCGCTCGGACTACCTGCCGCCGCTCGCCTCACCTGCAGCGCCGCCAACGCTGGGCACCTCACCTCATCGTCTCCCGAGCTACGCGCCTTGACGGCCACCAACGGCTTCGCCGTCAGCGCGCTCGCGGCGTCCTCCGGAGGCCAAGGCAAGGGCTTCTCGATGGTCCTCCTCGAGGATGGCTCCGTCTACACCTGGGGCAGCCGCATCGTCGGCGCGGCGGGAGAACGCATCGAGGGACCGCGCGATCGCTCTCCCGACATCTTCCCCGGCTCACGCGATCACCTCGTGCTCCCCGCACCCGCGCCAGGGGCTCCGGCTGGGAGTGCCATCCGCGCCATCGCCATCGCCGCCGGCTGTGCGCACGCCCTCGTGCTCCTCTCCGATGGTCGTGTGTGTGGCTTTGGCGCGGATGACGAGGGGCAACTTGCGGGTGCGCCCTCCGCGGCGAACGCTACGCTCGCCGCCTTCGTCACTTGCCATCTGCTGCCGAGCACGCTGCCGCGCATGCGTAAGATCGCCTGCGGCTGCTCGCACTCGCTGCTCGTGGCCGCCGAGTCAGACGCGCTCTACGCCTTTGGCGCGTCCAACGCGGGGCAGCTCGGTCGCCCCGCGGGCTCGAGTGCCTTCGAGCCCATTCAGTCGTACCATCCGCACTGGCTGCCCGCCCGCGGCGCGTACGCCAACGTGTCCATCGTCGGCGTGGCCGCCGGGCGCGACCACTCCGTCGCATGGCTCGCCTCGGGCGCTGTGTGCACCTGGGGCTTCAACGACTACGGCCAGCTCGGACCCGTCTACGAGGGCGTGGGCAACTCGTCGGGCGCTCAGCTCATCGTCACCTTTGCCGGTCGCACCTCGGCCGCCTGCTTCAACGTCACCGACGAGGGTGGCGAGCCGGTGAGGGTGGCTCACGTGGCCGCTGGGCAGCATCATACCCTCGCGCTGACAGCGACGGGGCGCGTGTTTGCCTGGGGCGACCCCGCTGCCGCCGTCGGCGCCACCGCCGCCACGGCGTCCGCCGCCGGCGTCACGCTTCAGCCGTCGCACGTGCCGCAGCGGCCACTCGAGATGTGGGGCTACTCCTCGTCCTCCTCCGCCTCCGCCTCCTCCGCGCCGCCACGGGGCACGTATGTATACTCGATCGGCGCGGGCGGCGCCCATTCGGTCGCCACGACGGCGCGGGGCGAGGTGTGGACGTGGGGGAACAATCGGCAGGGGCAGCTCGGCTCGGGGTGCACGACCAACCTGCCGTCGGGGGGGCCGTACGCGCCGCGCCGGGCGCCCTCCTCGCCCTCCTGGTTTGTGTCGACGCGTTCCTGGCGCACGGTCGCCGACCGCACGCCCACCTCGCTCGCGAGGCTCGACTTAACGGCACGGCTCAACTCGATGCTCACCTTGCTCCCTGCCCTCGGCCTCCCTGTGGGTGAGGCGAGCTCGATGGCTGGCCTCGAGGCGCCCTGCTATGCGGCGTGCGAGGCTCAGGCTGCCGCGGCCGCCGCCGCTGCCGGCACGGCGGGTGCAGCGGCCGTCGCGAGCTGCGCCGCCTTCACCTTCCCCGTTGGCGGCACTCTCCCGTCCCAATGCGTCTTCTACGCGGCGACCGCCGGGACCAGCCGCTCCGGGATCGCGACGGTGAGCGCACTCCCGAGCAACCCGAACTCGCTGTATATACTCGAGGAGCGCGAGCGGGGCGGGGCGCGCCTCTCGGCCGCGGGCGGCACGTCCACCGATGCAGCCTTCACCCTCGTCGCCGTCGGCATGGTTGGCGCGGAGCGCTGCCCTCCCGCGGGCGAGCTACAGTTGCCGTGCGGCGGCCCGCAGCGCGGCGCGTGCGTCCTCGGCCTGTGCGTGTGCAATGCTGCCTGGCAAGGCGATGCGTGCGACTCGTGCGGGACGGAGTGCGTGCACGGCACTTGCGCCCTCGACCCGGTGAGCCAGATGCCCTCGTGCGTCAACTGCGACATGGGCTTCCGAGGCCCCTCTTGTGCCGACCTCGACTGTCCTCGCTGGCCGTTGACGGATGCGACCTCGACGAGCTCCAACTGCGCCGGCCACGGGCTCGGACCGGACGACGGCTGCTATCAACGAAGCGGCGCCAGCGGTACCTTCGCGTGCGCCTGTGCGCCCGGCTGGCAAGGGACCTCGTGCCAGCTGCCCGACTGCTCCGTCGGCCTCGACAATTGCAACGGCTTCAGCCGCGGCCTGTGCAAGTGTAGGAGCACAGTCGACGGCTCCGACCTCGGCTTTGCATGCGCGGGCGCCAACACGACGGCGCAGTGCGTTTGCAGCGACGGGCATGCGGGCCCGACCTGCAACGTCACCTGCCCGGTGGCGCCCAATGGGCAGCGCTGCGGCGGCCATGGCGTGTGCCGCACCATGGGCGGCGTGCCGCAGTGCATGTGCGACGGCGGCTGGGGGCTGCCTCCGGGCGGCACAGCCCGAGATGCATGCACCCACCCCGTCTGCCCTGGCTTTGGCACGCCAAGCGGCGAGTGCTCGAGCAACGGGGTGTGCAACAGCGCAGCGACCGGCGCCACCGGCGCCACCTGCATCTGCAACGCGGGCTTCGAGGGCGATGACTGCGGCGATCCGCTCTGCCCCTCCATCGGCTTAGCTGGCCCATGCACTGGGCACGGGCTGTGCAGGCTGAGCACGGAGGGAGGGCAGCGCATCCCCGTGTGCCAGTGCGACTACGGGTGGAGTGGCACCGCCTGCCAAAACAACTTTGGGCTCAATACGCTGATCATCGCACTCTCAGTAGCCTCCGGCCTCATCTTCATCACCCTCATCATCTGCGTCGCTCTCTACTGCAGAGGCAAGGGCGCGAAGTTCAACGCGGTCGATGCGTACCGACGGCGCGTATGGGAGCGCTCAGGCACCCATTCCTCGTCCCTCGGCTTCCATGGACCTGTCTTCATGCCAACACGCGTCGTGGGCGTGCACAATCGCATCGTGCCTACTTGGATCGACGAGCCCAAACTCAAAGTCCGCGCGGCCACCGCGTCACGGTGAAGAGCCGTGAGCCGGGGAACACATGTGTCGCAGCGCACCTCTCTCGTCTCGTGAGTCTGTTTGTACACTCTAGTACGCTCGTAAGGCCGTACAGAGAGAGCCTCCTCGGAAGCCCTTCGTCGTTGTGCCCTGCGGTGAGATGTGACATGCCCGCCCTCTTGCGGTGTCCGGTGACGGCTTCGTTCGGCATGAGCATGTGTCAACGCCGGCCATGATTGTGCTGGACGCCTCACGCCTGTGTGTCCGCGTGTGTATGTCACCACCATGGTCACCACCTCGTCAACGGCACTAATGGAGGTAATTACCCCGAGGTCACATGGCCGGCGTTTGCCCGTTTCAAAACGTGCACAGGAGACAGGTGTAATTACGTGCACAGGCTTCCCAGTCTCAATGTTTACGTCGAACCTCAAACAGTCAAAGGCGCATACAGCCTGCGAGCTGCCGTCCGCCACAACAGGTCACATCGAGCGCAGGTCCCCATACCTCTTAACTCCCCGCCCCCCCACACACAAGACATCTCTGTGACCCCACTCGCGGGCATCGAGGCGCGACGCTCTCGGCAGCGCCTCGGCCAAGTGTACATCTTCTTAGGCGGCCTTGCAGTTGTCGCCGCCCTCATGGCAGTGGACCTGGTTCGCCTTCTCTGCGGACGTGAAGTCCTTGGGAACAGCCCACGAGCACTGCTCCTCGATCTTGAGGGCGCCGAAGGCGACGCGGACGTAGCCCATCTCGCCCCAATACTCGCCCCACGAGTTGCGCACGATCCAGTAGGGGACGCCGGCTTCGTTGCCCCAGCCCACCACCGAGATGACGTGGTCCACGCCCTCGCCGGACGCGTCGGCAATCCCCTTTTCGTAATTGAGGAGCGGGCCCGCGTCGATGCCGCAGGAGATGGGGCCGCGCGCGATGATCTCCTTCATCATGGCGTCCTTGCCGCTGATCGAGCCGTAGTCGGAGATGGTGGCGTTCGGGTACGACGAGAGGCCAGTGCAGGTGCCACCCTCTTGGGAGAAGCTGCCGCAGGTGCGGGCGATGTTGATAGCCTTGCAGGTGGTGTCGACGTGCTTGCAGAAGCCCTCGGACGAGTCGCTCGTGCAGGCAATGTACGGGTTGGAGGTCTCGTACGCAACGCCGGCGCCGGTCTTGGAGATCTCCATCATCCACTGGTACGGACCATCGATGCTGCCGCCCGAGCAGGAGCCAACATTGCCGCAGTTGAGCAGGTGCTGCACGGCCAAGTTGACATCGATGCCCTCAGCGCCGCGCGCGATCTTGATGCGGTCGCCGAGCGCCGAAATGGCGCCATGCGCCCAGCAGGAACCGCAGTACTGCGGGATGTGCTGGTTGCGAGACATGGTGCAGTAGTTCACGCCGGCATTGTTGCACCAGGTGAAGTTGCTGGGCATGACGGCGCTCGACAGCAGCTTGTCGTGTGAGTCGCTGAAGTTGCCGCGGATCTTGATGCCCATGTTCCTCTGCACGTCATGGCTCAGAATCTCGCTGCGACGCCCCGGCGCCGGGGCGTACGCGCTCGACGCAGCGATCAGGGTGATTGCGAGCATGTGGGACGGCGCAGTTGACGGGCTGCTGCTGCTGTGAAACACACAACGCGCACGGGCCCGCCGACGCCCGCGGCGGCGCTTTTTTTCGAGGTCGCCCACACCTTTGCTGCTTTGCATGCCTTTGAAGCGGCCGTGGCTACTGCACGCCCGGAGCACACCCGTTGAAGTGGTGCGCGGTTGACTAAGCGCGCGGTGGTCACGGTGGCTTTAACCAAGGGGGTACAGGGGACGGATTAGCAACCATTCCTCATACCCTGATTTCAAACTGAGTGTGGGGCGTGGGCCTGGGGGGGCGACGGTCGTTAATCGTTCACGTCGCCTCAGTGGAGCCGTGCGGTAGGATCTAATCGACCACCTGGCATGGGATCTAATCGACCGACGGCATCCTCTACCACCTGCATCGCGCCCAGGCATGCCTCGTCCTTCCACGGCAGTGTTACGATCTGTATGCCGATTGGAAGCCCTTGGCTCCCACGCATTGCCACATGCGCCGCGCGGCTGAGCGAGTCGTGCAGCTTCCCGCCGTCGTAGAACTGCTCGTCCGCGCGTACAAAGGTCACGGGCAGAGTGCCAGCTGGTACGTTGAAGAGGTTCCACACGAACGTGTACGAGCATGCCTGGTTGAGCAGCACGCTCATGCCGTGCGGAAAGGCAGGCAAGCCGAGGCCAGGGCACAGGAGGGCATCGAGCCCAGCGGCGGCGAAGCGCTCGAGGAAGCTGTCGCGCAGCTCGCTCACCCGCGTGATCACCTGCATGCAATGAGGGAAGCAATCAGAGGCGATCAGAGGCCATCGTAGGCAGTCACCCGCGTGATCACCTGCCAGTACTCGTGAGCCGTCTTGGCTGCGCCCGAGAGCACGAGATCAGCCTTTCGAGGCTCGCCGAGCCCGTGGCGCATCACGGCGCTGAGCATCGGCCGGATCCAATTTGGAACGCAGGCCACCTGGCACAGGAAAGCATAGTTTGGGTGGAGTTTCTCGCCGTCGATGCCGTCGAGGAAGCCTCGGAAGTTGCCGTCGGCAGAGAGTAGCGCGACGTACAGCTTCGCCGCCTCGGCCATCTCGAGCGGTGTGAACTCGACAACCTCGTGCCCCGCGGCGCGCAGCGCCTCCGCCGTCCCGCGCACGGCACGCTTGCATGCCTCCGCGGGCTCGAACCAATGATCAGTGACAAAGTACCCGAAGCGCAGCGGCTTCGACCCCTCTGAGCCTCTTCGTGAAGGGCTGGTGGGACCTTTGGCTGTGGGACCTTTGGCTCGATGGGCGACCGATGCGCGGTCCCAGGGCATGCGAGGGATCGTTGTGTCCGCTGCGTACATTGCGGGCTGGCAGAACGCATGCATCACGAGCTCGAGATCGGCGACGCATCGGGCTATCGGCCCTGGCGCAGAGCGCACCTCGCGCTGGCCTGATCGATTGCCGCGGCGGGGCACGGTGATCCCCTTGTACGAGAGACGATCCACAGTCGGCTTGAACGCGCACAGCCCCGTCATGAACGCGGGGATGCGCACCGAGCCGCCGACGTCGGTGCCGAGGCCGAGAGGAGAGCCTCGCGCCGCGATGAGCGCGCACTCGCCACCAGTCGAGCCGCCCGGGCTGCGCCCAAGATCGTATGGGTTGCACGTCGTCCCATAGATGGCGTTGAACGTCTCGGGCAGCATGAGCAGCTGTGGCACATTGGTGCGTGCAAAGGGGATGGCGCCCGCCTGCTTGGCGAGGGTCACCAGCAAGGCAGTCTCCTCCGAAGGAGCCTCAGCCAGGCGGCAGCACGCGCCGCAGGTGCTCTGGAAGCCCGCCATGCGAATCTGCTCCTTGACGGAGAAGGGAAGCCCATGCAGCGGCCCCCGGAGCTTGCCCTCGGCGCGCTCGAGGTCGCACGCTTTGGCCTCGGCGAGGGCCTCCTCGTAGGCCTGCTCGGTGACAGCCCTCAGCGTCTCGTCGACTTCGATGGCACGGGCGATGAAGCATCTCATCACATACTCGGCAGAGAGCCGCCCGATGCTCATCGCTCCAAGGAGCTCCGTTGCCGTCATGTTGAGGAGCTCAATTGGTTCGATGAATTGGTTTGCGAGCTCCGAACCAAATGGCTGCCTCAATTTCGTTCGGACGCGGTGTGCCGCAGTCCACTTGAGGCAACCGTCCCACGCCAGTCCCGCATCCCGAGCACGAGTAAGGCGAGATTCGAGCTCACGCCGTTTGATCTCGACCAGCTGCCGGTACCTCCTGTGGACGGCATGCGCCGCAAGGCGACGCCAGACGAGCACGATGCAGCCGAAACCAGCAAACCCAGCGGTGGCGAGCGCGACACACCTCCGCATCGCGCGGACCGTGCCCGGCTTCCCCTCCGCCACCCCTGCGTGGTGCCCACCATGCTGAGCGGTGTGAATGTGTCTGTGACCTCTGTGTGATTTCACTCGTGTGCAGGTGAAAAAGTCATTTACGCGCTGCATCTCTCACATTCAAACGACCCGCCCGTTACGCTTCACTTGAGAGGAGCGAGGGGGTCGCGATCGGGAACCGAGCCGGGACCAAGATGTTCTCGTCCCCGTGGAGCATGGCCAAAGGCATGCAGGCGAATGCGGCCGCTCACGCTGCCGAGCTTTTAGCGAGCGCTGACATCGGCTTCCGGCGTGCTGACGCCGCGGTGCCGGTCGTCTCGTACACCACGCACTCTGTTGGCCGCAACGCTCTGGGCATGGGCAGTGCATGCCCATTCGAGACGGACGAGCTGGTCGTTGCTGCAGCTGCGCCAGTGTTCACCCAAGCCGAGTGCTGCGCCGTGGTCGACGAGGCGCGGTCGCTCATTGCCGAAGGCGCTCGGAGCCGCTTCACGATGACTGACACGAACAGGGACGTCGCGGTCGAGGACATGCCGAAGACCCTCGCCTGGCTCAACAACGGAGCATTTGCGCGGTTGACGTCCCTCGCAGCAGCCTGCTACCCTGGAGTGGTGGACGATGCCACCGATCTCTGGGTGTACCGCGCCTTGGTGATCAACTACGACCACAGCGCTCAGCTCACGCACCAACCCATCCATCGCGACCACTCGCTGATCTCGTGTGTGGTGCCACTGAGCGAGCGGCGCGAGTACTCGGGCGGCGGCACGTTCATCGAGCCACTCGGTCGCGCCATCGCGCTCGAGCAAGGGTGTGCGCTCCTCCACCCGTCAGCCGTGCGGCACGCGGGCCACCGCATCACAGCGGGGGAGAGGTGGGTACTCGTGCTCTTCCTGAATACGGTGAGCATGAAGCCCGCGGAGCACGGGCGACGCTTCCGGCTACGCGCGCATGAGAGCTTTGCTCGCGAGCAGCTGGCCGAGGATGATGGCATCGATCGGACGTACCTTGGGGCGGCGGAGGCGGCGGCGGAGGAGGCTCTGGCGCTCACGGACGACGACGACGATGACGACGACGGCTACGGCGATGATGATGAGCTTCGCAATCTGGAGCTCGCGCGTGAGGTGACGGAGGAGAGCGACCACGAGATCTGGTACGATCTCGGTACGCGAGCTCACGAGCTCGGCGTGCCCGAGGAGGCGCTGTGGAATTACGAGCGCGCGGAGGCGCTCAACCCACGAGATTCCCTACTGCTCACCAATATGGGTGTCGCCCTCGCGGAGCTGGGGCAGCCGCGAAGGGCGTTCGTCGCCTATCGACGCGCGCTCGCCATCGACCCATACAATGTGAACGCTCGTCTCAGCGCTGGCGAGCTGCTGCTCAAGGCGCGGCGGCTGCGAGGTCTCGAGGTGCTGCTCGCCGAGGCGCCTGTGGAGTCTCTCGCTGCCGATGTAGGGCTGCAACGGCTGAGAGCGAAGCTAGCCCCAGGAGACCCGCATTGCATCGCCTCAAACGAGATGCGCATTAGAGATTAGTGCGGGTACGTATTCATTGAATGGAGGGATTTTTGTGGGGTTCCTATGGGCCTCAGATCTCGCGCGTTAGGATACCGATCGGATCCTAAGCCCCGCCGAAATCGTCGATCCGGCAGCGATCCGGTCCGGTGGCCAGGTCCATGCCGCCCGCGCGCCTCGGTGTCGGGGCTGCCCTTGCTTCGCCCGCGCGCCCGGGAACGAGGCCAAGGCGTGACTTATGACGCGAAGATCAACTACGAATCAATAACGCGCGGCGCTTACTGCCGACAACGGACAAGCTCACGTCAAATCGCGCATGGGGTTGCTGCCCCGCGCCGCTAGGTGCTGCACCTGGATCTTAGAATCACTATGTCGGTTTGACCCGCCCAGTGCGTGGCCAGCTGATTGTCGTTGACGGTCACGGTCCATCCTGACTTTCCTCTTCACGAGACCCTCCTCTGTGCTGTACTCGATGCCGCGGCCCTTGAGAGAAACCGGCAAGCCCGCATACCAAGACTCGTTGAAGAACAACTCGTCGTTGGAGCGATCAGCGACGCTCATCTGTGCCTCGGGTGTGTCGCGAGCCCAAGGGGCGATCGGAAGACGCCCACCGCACCACCCAGTGCTGCTCGCTTGCAACACCTTCACCTGCTTCCGATTGATGTACCAATCAGTGGCAATCAGTGGCAATCAGTGGTAATGAGTGGCAATCAATAGCACTCACCTGCTTCCGATTGATGTACCAAAGCTTTGCGATGGAGTCCATGAGCGGCGACGCATTGTAGCGCTGTGCGGTGAGCGCCTCGTGCGCTCCCTCACGAGCGTCCGTCGTCGCCTCCAGAGCCGACCCGCACGCTTCGGCCGTCCATCGGTGGAAAGCCGAGGCATTGAGCTCATAGCGCACGACCTGGGAATCTTCCGCGTCGCGCAGTCTCGAGTCGAGTGGAACGTCCTGATGCACCCATACGAAGAGTTTGTCACCCATAAGTCGCAGACCATTCGATACTGGGAGAGACGCTATCCGAACCCCCGAATGCCTTCTTACTTGGCAATGGAAGAGCGGGAAGGGTTGTGACCAGCTTCGGCCGTCGGCGGAGCACGAGATCATCAGCGAGGCGTTTGCCAAGGAGGACAAGTCGTCCACAGAGGCGAAGTCCCCTGCACCCGGACCCGAGCCCGACCGGGGAAAGCGACGCTGCGCACTTGTGCAGTGCACCCCCGACCAAGAGCTGAGCCTGGGCCCCTCAGCCACAGAGGAGCCTGAGTGGCAGCCAAGGATGGCAGGGTAAAACGCGAGCAGGCGGTCGGTGCGCAACGGGTGGTGTTGCACGGCAAAGGTGTATATATTGGCAGCGCATGCGTCCGTGCTCTTCAGGCGAATCGACCGCATCGCCGTCCATTCCTGAAGATCAACTGATGACGTCACCTGCACGAAGCGGCGGCCGAGCGTAGGGTTTGCTCGAACGTAATGGAGGAAACGTCCGCGAAAGTAGATCAACGAGAAGCGCCCATCGTATTCGCACACGCCATGGCGAATGAATGGTGACATGCCGTTCGCGTTGACCCTGCCATCGATGCAGCCTTGATGCCGTCCGTCAAAGATCCTCCTGGGAGAGGACCAGGCCATGAGGTCCACACTGCTACGATCGCGAGCCGCTGCACTCAGAGCGGCGCTGTCCGCACTCACATGGTAGACACCGTCTTCCATTGAATTCTTCTCGTCGCCCATGTGCCGACCTCCAATCACATGCAGCCTGCCATCGTACATGAGCAACGCGGCGTTGTGAGTCATAAGGTAGCGGCGTTGCTTCGCTTCGTAAAGGCGTTCCAGGAGCGTTTGGTTCTCGTCACGCCGCAGCATCGGACGAGCTGCATCCGCTCCCTCCAACTGCGCAAAGCGCAGCTCTCCGTGGATGACGCCATTCTTCCACACAAGCCACGTATCGCCACCGCTCTCCACGATGGTGAAGTAGCGAGCAGGAGTGCGCGAGAAAGATAGTGAAACATGAGAGCGCAGATGGCGCATGACATAGCTGACTGCGCTGCAGCTTCGGCCCGTCATCCCATGAAGCAGGGCCGCCCTCTCCCTAGGATGAACAGATTTCGCCACGAATCGCTGCTTGCAGTCGTATGAGCGTGCTCCCGAACTCCTTGTGCCAGAGCTGTCGGAACATCGTAGCCTTGCCATCAAAATAGAGGCCAGCACACTCCTCACGCTCTTCGCAAGCACGTTGCGCCGTGCGGCTGTCGATGCACTGCCACAGGCTCCTGTTCGGAAGGAGCTCTGGGCCATGGCATTCCTTTCTGGGCCTGCTGGTGGTTGCCGCACAACCGGGCGGTTCGTACTTGTGCCAGTGCATCCCCGATGACATCGCCGAGGGCACGAGCTGCGCCACGCGCCCGCCCGCGCGCAGCTCGACGCCGTGGGTCGCGCAGCTCGCGCGCGAAGCTCGACGCTCGTGCGCGCCCGGGCGTTCGTCATTGAACTTCCGTGTGAACGAGCGCGCGCGAACACGGAAATATCAATTGAACCACAGGACCTCGTACATCCAAACAGTCCTAATACACGCAATCGTTAGGGGCCCCGTGGCGTCTCGTGCATGCGAAGTGTTGCACGAGCGGACGTGTTTCACAGCAGCACGAGCAGCGGAGGTGTCATCACGCTCAAAAGTTGGACTCGCACGCACAAAGTTATTGATGGCTGACGAGCTCTTCCAACCGGAGAGCCCACCATCCGCGCGACCCGACAGCCCGCCACCAGCTCCATTTGCGCTGCTCGGCCTCGATCGTCAAAGCGGCATGAGGCGGTCACCATCCGGACGCCGCCTCTCGAGAGCGCCGCTGGGAGAGGGCCACTTGTTGCCGCCTCGCGTGACATTCGGTGCGCTCGAGTGGTACGAGCGCCTGCATCGCATGGTCGGAGAAGCGCTCTCTGACCACGGCTCCGTGCATCATCACGAGGACGACGAACCGCCCACGCCCTTTTTGGGGCTTGACATCCTCATCGACGTCGGTGCCTCATTGTGGCAAGGGTGGCTGGCCGCAACCAAGGAGGTCGCGGCCGCGGCAGCCGACGCGGCCGAGGACCCGAGCATGCGCATCGACCACGCGGCGCACAGGTACCCGTGCTGCCTCGTGTGGACGCCCATCCATCCACTCACTTGGGTCGCACCGTATGTGGGCCACGTCGGGCTAGGCGACCGCGACGGCATCATCCACGATTTTGCGGGGCGGCACGTCGGGCGAGACGCGATGGCCTTTGGCTGGCCCGCGCGCTACCTGCAGCTCGACCCTGCGCGAGCCTCGCGCAGCGCAGGAGCCCCACTCGACTGGGCAGCCGAGGTGAGCCACGCAGCTGATGCGTTCGAGAAGGTTGAGTATGGCTTGCTGACGTGGAACTGCCACTCATTCCTCGCGGGCTTCCTCAATGCGATCGAGCACACGCCCGAGGGCCAGCCGGGCTCGTTTGGGCTGTTGCGCACTTGGACCGTGGCGGGCGTCGGGCTGCGCCTCTTCCTGCACGCGCACTACGTTCACGGGCGGCGGGCGGGATGGATGCAACAGTGGGGAGGCACGGCTGTCGTGACCTGGTGCGTGCTTTGGCTCGGGGTGTGGCACGGTGTCTGGGACCTTGCCAAGCTGTGGCTGCTCCTGCTGGTGTCGGTCAACGGCTTCTTCGTCGCGTGGTTTGGCGCCCTGGCCTTTCTGCGACTGGACTCGCAGCGGGGCTTCGTGCACGAGGACGCTGATCGGCGCGACTCGGACTCCGACGACGACATGCTGCGAACAGGCCTGTAGAGCCACGCAAGCCTGCAGAGCCACGCAAGCCTGTAGAGCCACGCAAACCTGGGGGCGGAGCAGTGTTCGGTTTGCGTCGACCTGCCGTCTGCACCTAGAGCGGCCGGACGGGACAGGGGCCGGGCCGTTGGGATGATCATCTCCTCGATCCTCGAATGTTCCTGAATTTACTCAGTATTCCGACGAACAGTACATACGGTAGGACGATGCATCCCGGATCGATGCAGGCATGCAGCACAATCGGTACACGGTAGATTAAAGCAGTCAATTGAAAGCAGTACATGTATCCGTACCGCAAAAGACGGCGGCGACGTACCCGAAAGTCTTTTGCCCATGCAAGGGGGTAGGGGAGTACATTGTATCCGCAGTCCTCACAGTCACACTCTGATTTCAAACTGAGTGAACTGCATGCATCCTCATCTTCTACACAAAACCTGTCTTTTCGCTATGTCTTTTCATCCCAGTGATGAAATTTGCATCACTGACTTAACCGCTGATTCCAGTGATATTCGCGGCGGAGCGGACTCGCAGCCGTTGACTCCCAGAGACAGGCCCCGAAGGTGCCCGAGGCGACAGCAAACCAGTACATATTCCCGGCGACCCGGTCAATCAAATGGCGGACATGGACGGTGTGCCTTTGCGGTGGGTGCAGTGCTTTGACATCGCACTTGTGCTGCTCAGGCTTGAGTCGCTCGTCTTTGCGGTTTGCTCGACGCGGAACAAGTGCTTCGCCTTGGCCTTGCTCGCGATCTTCGTCCCGCGCGTGCGTGCCATGGCGACGACGGCACCAGCCGATGGCGTTGGGACTGGTGCGCATCGGGCAGAGTCGGCGCGGACGCCGCCGTTGCGGCATCGGGCAGAGTCGGCAGCGGCGCTCGTCAACGGCCGCCTGCACAGTTGTGCGACGCTTCCACTCGTGGTAAGTCTCTCACAAGCCCGACCTCTATCCTACACTTCACGTGCTACGAGCGCACTCCTCCTGCTGCTCTTTGCGCTTCCCGTAAGTCGCGGCTCCAAGCTCCCCGTCGAGGAGCCCAATCCTGGGGAGCGGAGGAGCGCTCGTCATCAGCATACGCCGGGCGCGCTGGATTCCACTTGGAAGATTATCACTGTCCCAAGCTGGCTGATGCAGCACATGCTCGATGCTGGAGAGCTGGTGTCAAAGGGAGGTCCTATGATGGCGCCGGACTTGTCTGCGGTACATCGAAGTGGAGACGAGCAGTTGTCCCACCTCTCAGTTGACCTCAAGCTCTTCAAGGAGCTCCTCGAGGGAAAGAAGGGGGTCGAGCAACCCATCGCTTACGTTGAGGCGGATGTTCTCGACGACGTCGGGGAGCACGTTGGGAGGCGCCTCGAGCGCCGCAGGCTCTGTTGCATCGGTTTGGGGGGGTGCGCCGGCACCTGCACAAGCGGAAGTTGTTTATGCACTTGCGCAAGTCATTGCCACCACCCGCATCACCCGCACCACCCGCACCACCCGCATACCCCGCACACTCACCACCCTCCTCCGCCATCGCCGCCGCCACCTATGCCGCCACCGCCCTCGCCGCCGCCGCCCTTCCCACCGCCATCGCCGCCGCCCTCTCCCCCGCCGCCCTCGCCCCCGCCGCCTTCGCCCCCGCCGACCTCGCCCTCGCCCTCGCCGCCCTCACCCTCGCCTCCGCCCTCGCCGCCGCCCCCCTCTCCCCCCCCCCCCCCTCCCCCCCCCCCCCCAGCCCCCCCCCCCCCCCCCCCCCCCCCCACCCCCCCCGCCCCCCCCCCATC